>Ga0209643_1001939_pt1 | contig 15750 bp, 11 predicted proteins | sample AutmiccBRH37_all_FD_187383 | JGI IMG/M metagenome (GOLD analysis project Ga0209643, IMG submission 187383) | Deep subsurface microbial communities from Mt. Terri, Switzerland - Autotrophic microbial communities BRH/37_all (SPAdes) (version 2) | ecosystem: Environmental > Aquatic > Deep... | reverse complement strand
AGAGAGATTGAACGACTGAAAACCTCAACGAACCGTAAACTAGTCAGCATGGGAATTTAACTAAAACCCAAAAAAGCGTCATGATGCGGGCGTCATACTACCGCTAATATAGTCAACGGACTGTTTGGTAGTAAAGTCTTAGGGAAGCAGACCAGTCCTTATATGTTGTACCTTGCCGATGAAATACCATGCCAGTAAGCGAGAGTAGATCGGAAGTCTATGTACCTAAGAACCCGTCGACTTTAGTCGCGCGGAGTATCAGTTTTGTTCCCAGCAATTACTCCGATTTCAGGACATGGAATACTAACCGGTTTCGAAATCTGAGTACCATTAGTCTTGAGGACACTTAAAGGTTTAAATACTTTTGACACTGGTGGAAATACCTTGTGAGCTAGGTCAGCAAGTTTGGATCCTCTATTAGTAGGTGGCGCAATTAATACACAACGGCCTATCTTCGGAAAGGCGTTTTTTGCTAGATAACTCCTAATGATGAGGCCGCCCATACTGTGTCCAACCAAATGAATCTGTTGCTGTTCAAACATGGGAGGGAGCATTTTACTAAGCTCACTTTGTAGAACTTTATCGCAGTCGTCAAGTGTCCCAAACCTAGTAGGAAGATTAATGGAAACACAGTTGTATCCTAGGTCAGTCAAGTTGAATTTTAGGTAAACATGTCTGATTTATCTTTGTTGTATCCATGGATTAAAACCACAGTTTTGTCATATTGCATTTTTTAGCTCCTAAAATTTTGAATGGCACAGTCACGGTGGGGACACCAGTCACCCTTTCTATCAGTCTTTTCATATTACCTAGGCAACAAGAGCCCTCTGGGTTGTTGGGTTATTGATGATTAATTACAAGAAACTGCCATTTATCATATCATGCCAACCCCGAAAATAGCAGCGCGACATTTCGGGCAACATCCTTGGTCCACCAGGCGATTAACTAAAACAGGCTCACGTTGAATCACCGCTTCACCGCATTGGGGACAAAACGTCGTGCCTCCACCTCTAACATTTCCTAAATAGACATAGGGCAGATACTCTTTGGCTATATCCCATGCTCGTTCTAAGGTCTTTCGCTCCGTAGGCGGAACCGCAAGTCGATAAGCTGGATGGTAGGCACTCAAATGCCATGCCAGTGGAATATTGAGCTGGCGTAGCCACCGTGCTAATTCGGTAAGCTCTTGCGGATCATCATTAGCCCCTTGAATAACGAGAGTTGTCACTTCAAGATGAACTCGTCCAGCTAAACGCTCGACATTGTCTAAAACCCAAGCCAGTTTACTTCCACAATAGTGTTGATAAAACTCCTCTGAGAATGCTTTAATATCAATATTGACGGCATCCAGCCACGGAATTAACTCCTCGAGAAAGCGTGGCGAAATCGTTCCGTTACTCACTAAAACCACCTTCCCCCCTTGGGCTCTCACCAGGGGAGCAGTATCCCGGATCATCTCAAACCACACGCTCGGCTCTGAATACGTAAAACACAACCCCAATGAATTCCGCTCCTGACCGGCAAACCCTGCAAGCTCGGCAGGAGTTATTTTTTTCCCAACTTGATGTTGCTGGGATATCTCGTAATTTTGACAGAACGAACAGCTTAGGTTACAACCAAAACCCCCAACGGAGAAAATACAAGAACCGGGATAAAAATGATAAAGAGGCTTCTTCTCAATCGGATCCATATTCCAAGCCGCCACTTCACCATAGGTTCGAGATACGACCTCTCCCTCTCGGTTTTCCCGAGCATGACACCGTCCCGACTGCCCATGTTTTAATTGACAACGCTGGGGACACAACAGACAACTCGCCCTATAGGAGTCTTGATCCGTATAAGTCGCATGACTTAACTCATTGGGATTACTTATATTATTTGTATTTCCTACATCTGTATTACTCATAATGTCTCTTGACCTCAAAGCGCCAAAGTTCGACTGGGCCTTCATGTGAAATCCCTGCCTTTTGTTTAGCAATACTGATTTGGTCTGAAACCGTATCTACCCCTTCCAAGTGGGGGAGTAAAAGTCCGCTTTTCCCACCCTGGCGAACAACAACTCCATACCTCCAGGGATCCAAATCTTCCGGTCCTGCAATTTTCTCAAGTTCACCTAAGACATCAACCGTAAAACTCAGGGAATCCAATTCATCTATTCGAACAGGCCGAAAACGCGGATCTTGGGTTCCGGCAGCAATCGCATTATGTTGAATTTCCAACGCTAGGTTTTCCTGCCAAGGCTCGGTTGTTCCAATACATCCACGCAGTTGGCCGTTTTGTTTTAGAGTTACAAAACATCCCCTCCGCACAGCGAACTCAGGTGTGGAAATGTCGGGTAAATCCGACGTAACAGGGTCATTCTTATGTAAATAGCCCTTAAGACAATGTCGTGCCCACTGCGGCAAGGGTGAGGAATGATACAGATCCGCCACTAGATATCCCACTCCAAACAGTCCTTCGTAGGACAGTACTTCGGGTGCTCCTTCTTTTGCAGCCAGCGCCAAGCGAAGACTCCTATACCCACATTCACCCGCTTTTTCGACAAGGTCAGCCGGTAAATTGGCGATCTTTTTCGGATCTCTCTGCAGAGTCTTGATTACGAATTGGTCAAATTCAGGTCCAGCAGGATCTAAGCCGTACGGGCCGTCTTCCTTTAAGCGATGAGAGAGATCCCCACTAGCCACAAGTGCATAACGTCCAGGCAGCTTATCAAGAATTTGACCAATACGCAAACCATATTCTTCCGGTCGCTCCAAGGGCATCCCTATAAGTACAACCTTCCCACTCCAACCTGTCCTTTGTAAAAAATAGAGTGGTACAAGTGCACCGTGATCCATAGACTTCTGTATGGGAACAACTCCCGACAAATCTTTCTGAAATCGCACAATCGCCGTAGTGTCGCATGCAAATGAAAAACTCAACTGCGCAGCTCCAAATTGAGCGAAATTCCCTCGGACAACCTCCTCTGTCAATAGTGTAATCCCTTCCTTTGTAAGCGGTGCATGAGGGGAAACCAGAATCACCGTCTCGACCTCCGCCTGAACGAGACGACTCGCTATCTCATGGTAGGCATCCAAACTCGCTTGGCACTTACGCTCCTCTCCACGTCCGATCTCTGGTACGAGGATGGGTGGATGCGGAACAAAGACCGAATATACTAAACTCATAAACCCTGCACTCCCTTTTACATTGGTAATACTACCATCTCTATTTTACCCTGTTCTTCCAAAAAAATTAAGCGTACTCCATCCCACTCGCCTTAAGAACTGCTTTTACTGCCGCACTGGTAATTCCATCTTTTCTTGGACTAGCACTAATCCCGAGAATCAATACAATCCTCCCTTTCACTTCAAATCACTTACGTGCAGACAGTTTTACTAGAACGTAAACCATTATTAACGTCAATATGAATGAAATCACATTTCATTTATTTAAATAATAAGTGCGAGTTATTCTTTGTTGGAAAAGCTTAGGCTTTTCTTTATAAATCTTTCTTAAATATTGTAATGTAAATTACATACGGAAATAATTATTTCATTTAGTATGAGATCCTAGCACGTGACTTCTGAGCGATTGAAAAGGGATTGTGGTGGTGAAAAAGCTCAAAAGGAGAACTGGCTAGAAGAACTAGTACACTACACTAACAAGGAGGAAAAAGATTGGCTAGAATCAAAATACTTGGGGTTACTGAAGTTACGGGAAAGGCAAGTGAAATATTTGCTGAAATCACAAAAAACTTTGGTATGGTTCCTAATTTATTTAGGGCAATGGCCCTAAATCCTGATATTCTAGAGGCTAACTTTATGAAATTCAAGGCCGTTATGACTCAAGGAGAGCTACCCATGGATTTATAAGAAATGGTGGCAGTTGTTGTTTCCCAGGCCAACAGTTGTAGTTACTGTGTTGACGCTCATAGTGCGGCTTTAAAAATGATGGGGTTCCCCCGGGAAAAGATACTTCAACTTCTCGACGACGTGAATTCAGCAGATATCTCGCCAGCGTACAAAACACTCTTGAATCTTGCCATTAAAGCAACCCGAGAGCCGCATAAAATCTCTGAAAGTGAATTTCAGCAACTGAGAGACTTGGGTTATAGTGATGCTAACTTCGTTGAATTCATCTCCGTTGTAGACCTATTTACTTCATTTAATAAATTTCTTGACGCTTTACAGGTAGAAATCGATTTTCCTCAAGTTTAAGTTTCATAGCTACAACGACTAGCCCGTAATTATGGTGAACCGATCGGTAAAGGAACGTTAATTACTATCCATTTGACTCACCAAGATCTAGCTAGTTTGGTAAATGCCTCTAGAGTTATGGTTACCAACACTCTTAATAGGTTTAAACAAGAAGGTCTGACCACTATTAACAAAAAAAATTGCATTGTTTTAAAAACTTAATCCTCTTGCTCCTGGAAAAGGAGTTTTCCTGTCTTATAAGATTGATCGATCGCATCCTTTTGTTCATCAAAACGGGAAGGACAATGTTCACTCTTAATCTCATCGAGAAATCCGTGGTCCTTAACAACAGTCCTCAATATCGTTTTCATTATTCATTTCTTTTAAAGATAGAATTGGAACCTGTAGCTTATTATCTAAAATATGTAAAATAGTTTTATTGAAAATACAATTATTCATTTTTACTCCTCTTTACGTGACTAATATGTTTTGCACCTAAGATATTATTCAGTGCCATATTGCTCTAATTTCCGGTAAAGGTTACGGACGCTGATTCCGAGCATTTTAGCGGCTTGGGCCCGGTTCCCGTTGAGTTCTTTTAGAGTATCTAATATGTAATCTCTTTCTATCTCTACGAGAGTTGAATGTCTTTTGATGGAAACGGATTGATTGTCGAGGGGAATCCTATCATCGTTTAACTTGTTGTCCAAATGAGAATTCGGCCAGAGATCAACCGGAAAAATAATCTTACCGTTAGCCATGGTAACTCCTCGCTGAATTAAATGGGCTAATTCCCTTACGTTGCCTGGAAAATCATAATTCAATAGCAGTGTCTGTGTTTCCGGGGAAAGACTATATAAATACTTCTCGGGTCCCGGTGAACGGAATTTCTGCAAATAGAAATCAACCAGAGGAAGAATATCTTCTTTTCGCTCACGTAAAGGGGGGATCTCAAGAATTAACCCATTGAGTCGGTAATATAGGTCCTGTCTGAACCGACCCTGTTTAACTTCAGCCATGAGATCCCGGTTGGTTGCAGTCACAATTCGCACATCCACCATCCTTAGTCGATTATCTCCAACCCGGCGAAACTCTCCCGTCTCCAAAAAACGAAGGAGTTTGGCCTGCAGGGATAGTGGCATTTCCCCTATCTCATCAAGGAAAAGAGTTCCGTGATCAGCAAGTTCGACCAAGCCCAGTTTATGCGCTCCTGCTCCGCTAAAAGCACCTTTTTCATGCCCGAATAATTCACTTTCCAAAAGAGCTTCCGGTATCGACGCTGCATTTAAGGGAACATAGGCATACTCTGACCTTGGGTTCCAGAGATGTAGAGCACGGGCAATCAGCTCTTTGCCCACACCGGTCTCTCCTTGGATGAGGATCGCAGATTCACTCTGGGCAGCCTTTTTCGTCATTTCAAGCAGGGTTTTCATCTGAGGGCTTTCCCCGATAATTTCTATCTCTTGGGTTTGACGGTGTACAACCTGTCGCAGACCGCTGTTTTCCATAACCAGTTTACGCTGTTCCACCGCTTTTTCCAAGATAACATCCAGTTCTGAAAGATTGCAGGGTTTGGTCAGGTAATCAAACGCACCATTTTTTATAGCATCAATTGCTGATTCAATGGTTCCGTGACCGGTCAGCATGATGACTTGGAGGTCTGGTTGAAGTTTTTTCATGGACTTAAGGACTTCAAGCCCGTCTCCGTCGGGTAAGCGTAAATCCAAGAGTACTACGGATAGAACATGGTCTTTAAGGTATTCCAGTCCTTCCCGCGCTGTTCCGGACTCCGAAATTTCATAGCCTTTGCGGGTTAAACGCTTTCTGATGATCGAGCGGAGAGCCGCCTCATCATCTAAAATCAGGATACGTGGATAATACTTCTTCATTTTACTTTCAACTCCTAAGAGCCATTTGGCAAGGTGATCTCTACAATTGTTCCTTGTCCCTCAACGCTTTGAACCTCTAATTGGCCGTTCATCTTTTGAATTATACCATAACTAACAAACAGACCCAGACCCGTTCCTTGTCCAGAAGGCTTGGTCGTGTAGAAGGGTTCGAGAATACGTTTTAGCTGGCTTCCTGGGATTCCTTGACCGTTATCTTCGATCACCACTCGGATTGCCCCTCGTATGCACCGCGTCCGAATTTCTATCTTTCCGCCTTCCTCAGAGGCATCAAGGGCATTTGTAACAATATTTAAAATAACTTGCTGCCATTCGTTTTCGTTCCCAAAAACGTAGAGGTCTTTATCCATTTCATAGGCGATTTGAATCCTCTTTTGTTTAGCCCGGTATTCAAGCAGGTCGATTGTCTGAACCGTTGAAGTGCTTATATTAATGAGGTCCCGAGTGTCCTGACGCTTTCGGGCGAAGTGCAAAAGCCCACCTGTGATCTGCTTGCAGCGACTTATTTGTTGATTAATAATCTGCAATTCCGACACGAGGTCTTCCTGTTCCAGTTGAGCCGGTTCCTCCTTTAATCGGTCCAACATATCCTCGCTATGAGCTGATACTATCGACAGAGGGTTATTGATTTCATGGGCAATTCCAGAGGCTAACAGGCCGACGGCTGCCATTTTATCTGTTTCGATGACCCGGGCTTCCATTTCCACCTGTTGCGTAACATCTTCAAGAAGAACCAAATAGGCAGGCTGTGTGACATTTTCCTGGTGCAAAGGATAGTACATTTTGCGCAAATAACTACGTTTGCCTTTGATATCATGAGTGATAATGCTGCCGTTTTCCGTAAAGCTACAGTCAGCGCCCTCCTCACCGATAAACTCTTCACAAGTCAGAAGCAAAAATTCTTCTCGCGCGAACCATTGTGCAAAAATAGAATTCCACCAGATAATACGCTTGTCTGAATCAAGAAGGACCATACCCGCTCCAATTCCACCAACAACGGTTGCGAGCAATTCCTTTTCCGTTATTAGATTTATCGATATTTCATTGAGTTGGGCCAGTAATTGATTAAAAGACTGGACCAGTCGTCCGATTTCGTCTTGGGTCTGTTGTGGTATTTCCGATTTCAGATCCCCCGTCAAAATAATACGTCGGACCTCCCCTTCGAGATTCTCAATCGGCCGCGTCAGCTTTAAGCCAAACATAATACTAATCAAGGTCACCAAGGCTATGGCAACTAGCAAGATTCCTAGGAGTTTACGGGAAAATTCATAGATGTGTTGATAGGCCTCACGGATTGGCTGTTCTATAAAAACACCCCAATTGAGATTTTCTACAGGTGCAAATAAGCCGACAACTTGTACACCGTCAGAATTCCTATATTCTGTCCCTTGCGGTGATGGGCGCTGGCCCGCTAAAAACGCTTGAACGTCAGGGTTCTGGCGCACATTCTCTTGACGTAAAACATTGCTAAAATCGGTATGTCCGATCAAATTCCCTAACTCATCGGTCAGGTAAATATACCCTGCTTGTCCAATGCGCAAATTGGCAATCTTAGTGACCATTCCTTTAAGATCTGTTTTAGCTTGTAAATATCCTATATTCTTGCGAGTCAGGGGATCCTGAATTCCTACCGTCAAATAAAATTGCGGTCGTCCATCATTTGAGAAAAATACAGGGCTAATTGAGAAAGAGGTGTTTGCTGTCAAATCGCGATGGTTGAGTTTAACGTCTGCCTTTAGCGGCAAAATTACATTACGCCGATCGATTTGCCCTAAAACATTAAACTTGAGATCAGCCACTTCAATGGCTTCAAAATACGATTCCTGTCGTAATAGTGTCGCCAAAATCATCTCCCGCGCTATAGGATCTTGTCCAACTAGTGTCGAGGCATTAGTATAAGTCACGATACTCATGCTGGCAGCTTTATATTGGACAAATTCGCTAATCTGTTCAGCAAGTGCCGTCGCTCGTTCGAAGTTTTGTAGTTGAATGCGTTCTTGTAAATATAGCCGTGTTGCATTAAAATTCGCCAAACCGAGGAAAAGTAACGGAAATATAGACATAGCAATACCAAAAATAAGAACCCGACCTTTAATACGCATTAACCATGGAAATGATGCCTGTTTCACAAACTCTCCCTCCCTATGGTTGAATCACTTGGTCTGCGAAGCTTAATACATTCGGTGCAAGGCGGATTCCTAACTGTTGAGCTGTACGGAGATTAACAGAAAAAACCAGATCTTCAGGCGTTTCTACCGGAATATCCTTTGGCGTTTGCCCACGCAATATCTTATAAATGAGCTGGGCAGTCTGAGCTCCTTGAGCTTTGTAAGGAGTTCCATAAGAAGCTAAACAGCCTTCCTCAGTATCACTTGGATATACACCAAAAACGGGAAGCTTTTTCTGCATAGCCAGTTCAACCACTTGTGTGGTGCTTGTTTCCAGAAAAAAACCCGGCAACAGTATGATACCTTCCACTTTATCGTTGCTCATCCGTTGAAAAGCCTTAGTAACCTCTTCAGGGGTCGAAACAGTATACATACCAAGGGTTAATGAAAGCTCCTTCGCGGCTTCTTGTATATTTAACTGGATTTGCTGAAAGAATGGAACACGCGTATCTCCCAACACCGCAACATTTCGGATATCCGGAAGCAAACGATGAAGCAGTTCAAGCCGTTTCGGTGTCAATTCAAGATGATAATTATTTAATCCAGTCAGATTTCCCTCTGGATGAAATGAGTTAGACACTAATCCGATGCTCACCGGAGAAAGAATACCCATAAATACGACCGGGATAGGATGCTTCATTTTCGCGGTCAGTTCTTTAAGGGTTTGAGCCTCAACTCCACCCGCTGCCACTAATACATCCGGTTTCTCGGCAATTAAACGATTTGCCATGGTCGTTAAATCTGAGAATTGGTTTTGCACATTAATAATTTGATAGGTGATACTCTGTCCTTCCTGGTAACCCAGACGTTCTAATCCTTCTTTCAATCCCTCAACTTTGGCGAGACGGTTGTCATTTGCCAGTAAGATGCCAATCTTTGCCACCGGTTGCTTTTCAACAGGAAAGGCGAATAATAAAGCCCCAATTATGAGGGAGAATAATGCTAAACCTCCTATGATCCAGCGCCACTTACTCACGCTTAAACCCTCCTGTTGATATTTCCTTAGCTTAGTTTACCACGCCATTCCCGGAAAAATCTAATGTAACTATTTAGGTAGTCAGAAGTCAGAATATTTCCAGACGATAAAGAGTTGTCCAAATCTATGATTTGGTTACAATTCTTACCCCCTATGGGTGGTAAAGAGTTCTCTAAATCTATGATTTAGGAAGAACTCTTATCCCCTATGGGGATAAAGAATTGTTGCCAAATCGTAGATTTGGTAACAATTCTTATCCTCTTTGAGGACAACCCATTTTCTCATGCTGACTCCCGGCTCCTGACTCCTGATTACTGAGTGGTTACAATTACTAAATCTTGCTGACTTCCACTCTGGTATCCAGTTGGGCGGCACCGCCGCCAATGGGGTCCACCATTCCCGCATTTTTATAGGAAATATCCAATTGTAACAAATCATTGGCTGAAAAACCGGTATCACGGCCTTTGGCATAACCAGTCCGTGGCATGCCGGCAACCCAATTGGTGTGACCGTAGGGTTTTACTCCCTCAATCATCTTGTTGTCAATCTCCACCGGCCGGGAACCATAGGCAAAGTGACCGTAATTATAGGGTGTTCCAACCACACCAGGCCTAATCCTTTCCGTAACCAAAACCGACCCTGTCACTTCATGGCTGGGAGATTTAATTTTTACTTTATCTCCATTCTTTAAGCCTCTGGTCTGAGCATCGACAGGATTGATCCAGAGCAAATTTTCTCCTTCAATCTCCCTTAACCAGGCGGAAACAATCCCGCGATGAGTCCCGATATTGCGAGACTTCCAGTTAATAAATGTAAGAGGATAACCGTCCGTAGGAACTTCTTTTCCGTTATAGAAAGTCACTCCGGTGATTTTGGGCAGCCCGTCGAAAGGTTTGCCGGTGAATGAATTTTTGGCTCTAGCTGCTACTTCATCATAAAAGTCTGCTTCTGCCGCAAGTTTATATTTAATATAATCTCCTTCATACCCTTGGCCAAATGCTTCAAAGCGGCCGCCCCGGTTCAGCACATAAACTACCTTTGCCCACTCTTCGGGCTTTACGGCCTTTTTCCAGGCAGCCAAGTCGAAAAACGTACCCAAGGCTTGCTTTCTGGCTGTTTCAAATATTGTTATTTCCTCAGCATCGGCATCAGGCACTGCTTCGCCAGCGAAAGCAATATTGGCTACGGCCTTCAGGTAGAAGTCTTCGGCCCGGTAGAGGGAACTTCCGTCGGAAAAAGCATTTTCCCCAACACCAGGCAGTCCCATCTGCTTGGCAATCTCGATGAAAGTATCTTCAGCCGGACGGGTTTCCGGGTATACCCTAGTGATCGGTTGTTGAATCTGAGTTAATTTAAGTTCCTGGTTCGGGTAAATTGATTCCAGCCCCCAGCGCTCGAGATAGGTGATATCGGGCAAAATATAATCCGCGTACATCGATGTCTCACCGATTACAATGTCTGAGCAAACCAACAAGGGAATGGCTTTGGTGTCTTTGAGAATCTCAACCTGTTTTCCTCCTCCCGGTGAGGACATAATGGGAGAAGTACGGTGAATGAAAAGAGCTTTAATGCCATACGGATACTGATCAGAAGCACTCGGCAAGACCTCATGAATAAGGTTACCGCCCAAGACAAACCAGGGACGTTTGGTCGGGTAGCCATCTTTGGAAAAAAGAGAACTCTTCTCATAAACGGCCTTTTCCCTGACGAGTTTCAAACCCCAAGCATTATGAGCTTTTGGCACTTGATTTAGCTTATAACGGCCGTCTAAGGGTTTGAAGTTGGCTCCTGCGGAAATGCTGCCGCCTTTCCAATCATAGTTGCCGATCAAATGATTAAGCATATTGATCGCTCTAATATTGTAATAACCGTTTACGCGCATGGCCGGACCGCGATAAGAGGTGATTGAAGCCTTTTTACCATGGGAAGTGAATTCTTTAGCAAGTTCAATAATTTGCTGAGGCTCAACTTCACAGATCTTGGCATACTCTTCAATCGTCTTCTCCATCACCCTTTCTTTAAAAAGGGTAAATGCAGATTTGACTTGGATTCCATTGAGCGTCATATCCACTTCCAGTTGGCCTTCGGCTGACTTATCCGCCGGAACCGCTTGTCCGTTTTCGATTACGACAAATTGTTTTTCATTTCCAATTCCCAGAACTTTCGCTCTGAGTTTCGGTTTCCCTTTTTCACTGATTGCCACGAGGAAGGTTGCGTCACTCCAGGTGGGCTCTTTGTCCAGGGCTGCCGCCTCAATGTTTGGATTCTGTAAATAACGGGCATCATAACGGTTGTTTTCGATGATCCAGCGTGCCATCCCGAAAGCGAAGGCGGCATCTGTTCCCGGTTTGATCGGAACCCATGCCTGGGCCTTTTCAGCAATACGACTCATTCTGGGGTCAATGACGGCCAACTTCATGCCTCGTTGTAAAGCGTTCATATATTTGGGAGCTAACCAAGTCGGCCCTTTATTAGCAACCAGGGGATCTGTACCCCAAACAATGTGAAATTGCGAGTGGTCAATATCCCCGTACATCCGCTTTTTTGGGCTAGGTGAGGTAAAAGAGCGAACATTCGCAATCACTCCGCTCATACCACAGTATCCTCCATGGTTAAAGGCATTTGCACTGCCAAAGGTTTGATTCCACAGGCGATCAATAAAAAACGATGTGCGGTCTCCGGCTAAAAACACCAATTGATTGGACTTAGGGCCGAAATCCGGATGCTTGGTATCAATGAGCACATCTTGATACTTTTTATCAAAATCCTCCTGGCTTATTTCTCCTTTTTTAACTTTTTCCCAGTCACCCATTACCGGCTTCTCAGGAATATAAGCCCAAGACTGCTTAGTCCCGGGAGTGCCTAAGTCACCGCCATTGACTATTTCCTTGATGGCTTGCTCCCAGGAAATACTCTGCCATTTGCCGTTCCCCCGGGGCCCGACTCTTTTCAGAGGTTTTTGCACCCGGAACGCATCATAAGCCGTTTGAATCCCTGCTTGTCCTTTCAGGCAAGTACGACCACCCCGGAAACCACGGCCATCTTTGGCCACATTTTCTTTCCCTTTAGCAGCCGCTTTGACCGATGTTTTATAAGGGATCTGGCCAAAAGGCTGCATTGTCAACGGACTATACGGATTACCGGCAATTTTCCGGACAATCGATGTATGAGGCCCGTCCCCTTTTTGAGGAATTACGATGGCTTTAATCGTACAAAAAGTATTACATTGTTGACATAGAGAATAAATCACATTTTCAGCGCCATAATCCTGATTGTCATGGCCTGTTCCATACGGATCATCCAGCCATGCACCCTCTTGAGGAGACCCTATTGCCAACATGGGAGATAACAGCGAGATCCCTCCCAGAGCTGCACCACCCTTGAGAAAACTCCGCCGTGTAAACTTTATTTGCTTGTTTCCCTTTGAGTTCATATAGTTTCTTCACTCCTTCCAGTTGTCCGATGGTCGAAAGTAAGATGGTTTGATGAGACTTGGCTTGATTCTGTGTGAATCGGCAAGACTGTAACCGCCAGGGTATAGAGGAAAAGGCCCATAGCGATAATCCCGCTGCTGCTTAAGATCTCAATCCAGGTCGGGTAATAATATCCTTCAGGCAATCCAGTCATTACCGGTACGATCAAAGCCGGCAGCACAATATTAAAACGCACGCCGAGAATGCCGATTACCACCATAATTGCCGCTGCAGCAATGGCATTGACCGATTCTTTGGTTTTCCTGGCAAAAATCAAGAAGAGGGGGACAACTACGCCAATAAACATTTGTACAACCCAAAACGACCAGGAAAAATCACTTTTAATCATTGTTGTTATAGTTGCTAACTCCTCATGTTCTAAGCCATAAGCTCCAATTAAAAATTCATAAAACTCTAAACCAACATCGATAAACAGAAAGAGCGCCAATAACCCGGCCAGGGATTTAACCATCTTCTGATCAACCGGATTTCCTGAAACTTTATTCCTGATGACATAAAAAGCGATCAAGAGGGCAGTACCTGAGACAAGGGCAGAGACAACAAAGATAACAGGGAATAACGCCGAATTCAAGAAGGGACGAGCCTTAGCAACTGCAAAGAGAGCACCGGTTCCTCCGTGAACTCCGAAGATCGCAACCGGAAGTCCAATGGTGCCCAGGATTTTGAGCACTTTATGATCATGCTGTATTGATCTTTCAGAGGTATCTTTGCTGCCGAAGGAAAGGAATTTGGCTATTTTGCCTTTCCAGTCATTCAAGGAGGATGCTTTAATCAAATGGATGCGCATGGCAAAATAGAGTTCCGAAAACAAAAGTACGATATAGAGGACGTAGAAACGCACCTCATAAGCGAGAACACTCGTCCAGTTCATATACCAAAGGGTGTGCCAAAATCGTTCCATATGGCCCAAATCAACCAGAATAAAAGCCATGGCCAGCACCATACTTAAGATGGCAACCAGAAGGGCATCTTTTCCGATTTTCTCGTACTGTTCCATGCCAAACACGTAGATTAAGGTTGACAGGAGAAAGGCTCCGGCACTCATACCGACAAAATAAATATAGAAGGCAACCCAAGTTCCCCAAGGTGCGGTGCTGGTAAGATTTGTAACAATCAAGCCCTCTTTTGCCCTGATAAAAACAGCAACCGCACCTGCGACCATCAGCAGAATCAAAAATGCATACCAAAGAGTTGAGCGCTTGGACTTCTGACTATGTTCAGACATGTTTTTTACCCTCTCTTCCTATTTAAGATAAATAACTCTTGGTCCGGTGTTTAGTTCTTCTTTAAGGCGGAAAGCGCGGGGGCTGGCTGCCAGTTTGGAAACGACACTGTCCGGGTCACTTAAATCTCCAAAGAAACGAGCGTCACCGACACAGGTTTCCACACAGGCCGGCTCCTCGCCCCGTTCCAGCCGGTGCAGGCAAAAGGTGCATTTGCGGACATTGTTTATTGGGGATTTTCCTTTTTCCCGTTTGCCCCTATCCACACCGTATTCGGGAGACTGGATCTCATTGGCAGCCAGCATCTCCTGAGAATAATCCTCACCGAAATCAACATAGCGGGCTCCATACGGGCAGGCAACCACACAGTAGCGGCACCCGATACAGCGATCGTAGTCAATCGCGGTAATCCCGTTTTCCATTTTATAAGTGGCCTTGACCGGACAAACTTGAGCACAAGCCGGGCGGTCACACTGCATGCAGGGGCGGGGCAGGTTTACAAGAGCGACGTTAGGATATGTCCCGATCTCGTTTTGGATGACGACGTTGTAGGTTACTCCAGGCGGGGTCCGGTTTTCTGCTTTGCAGGAAACAGTACAGGTGTCACATCCGATGCATTTCTTAAGATCGATGACCATCGCCCAACGTGGTGTCTTTTTCTTATCACCTGTTTGTTCTGCTGCGTTAGCCGTTTTCATTCTTTTCACTCCTTTTATCATAATATTCTTAACTAATATGCAATAATCGCGCCAGAATATCGTCCAAGTGGAAACGGTATCACAGCGCTACTTGCAGTCTTTGCGAACTGTAATGGTGACAAAATGTCACTGTTTATTGCGTGACAAAAAGGCACCTGCTGACATTTTGTCAGTAGGTGCCTCGTAATATTCATGATTTCGCTATTTACGATTAAACTTCTATCGAATACATAGGCGAGGGATTTGGAGCGAGTATCACAAAACACGACATATCCTCGTCTCCAGTATTGGTTAGACTGTGAATTCCTGCTTTTGACTAAAAAATCAGGGGGTTGTCGAGTAGACGGGGCCTCGCGACCCCTGCCCCTCTACAGAACCGTACGTACCCAATTTAGGTATACGGCTCCTCAAACTATCATTTACACCAAGTAATAGGAAACCTTAGCTGAAAAATATTCACATATATTTTAGGTGATGGCAACGGGTTTCTCTTTAGAAATTCTTTAAATTGTTCCCGTGTGAAACTCTTTCTTTGGCTGCGACGATTTAACCAGTTATATAATAGTTTCGTCACTTCTCGAAGAAATTTTCCTAATGAACTGAAGTTGTCTGTCACACCATAGTACCTGAAATACCCATTCAGTTTTACTCTTAGGGCATCCATAAGTTCACGGCCTGGCATGTTCCTGTTCACCTTCACCCACTTTTTTACTTTCAATAGACTTGCCCGGTATTTCTTTTTGCTGGTTTTACGCTTAACTCTAAACTTTCCCATTTTGCTTTTACCGCAATAGTGAGTGAGCCCAACAAAATCAAAGGTACCTGGTTTTATTTGTCCTTCTTCAACGTCCAAGCTGTTTTTACCGAATGCTATTATCTTAGTCTTATCATCAGCTAGCTCTAGTCCAAATTTCCCTAGTCTATTTTGCAGTGCTCTATAGTACCTCTTGGCATCATCCTCGTATTGAAAACAGCAAATAAGGTGAGTAGCCCGGGGGAATCACACCGCCCAGGCCCTCTCAGAACCGGACTTGAACCTCTCAGCTCATCACGGCTCCCATCATCCAGCCGTTGGCTTGATTCCCATCTTCCAATGGACGAAAAGT
>Ga0209643_1001937_pt1 | contig 15753 bp, 17 predicted proteins | sample AutmiccBRH37_all_FD_187383 | JGI IMG/M metagenome (GOLD analysis project Ga0209643, IMG submission 187383) | Deep subsurface microbial communities from Mt. Terri, Switzerland - Autotrophic microbial communities BRH/37_all (SPAdes) (version 2) | ecosystem: Environmental > Aquatic > Deep... | reverse complement strand
TTCGATCCGCGCCCACTGCTCATCAGAAAACCAAAAGAAATCAGACATAACAATTACCTCCTGAAACAGAGGCAGTGAATCATGATCCGAGCTGGCCGGGAATCCTGTTAATGGGTCCGGACCCTAGTTCTCTTTGATATTTTCAAATGAATCTATCTCAAAATCGACTGCGAATTCCGAGCTAAGATCAGGTCTAGCCTGCTTCAATAATTCAATTACGAATGCACGCATTTGGGCCACAAGCCCCGCTTCATTCGCCTCGATGATATCTCCGTTAGTATTGAAGAAGATATACGCACGAAAATCCACATCCATTTGAGGCAGTATGCTGAATTGATTGAATGTAGGAACTGCAGAAAATCGCCTCTTAAATAATGCTCCCACTTCATCCAGACCGTCGAACAATTTATCCGTCTCACGGTCTGCTTTTTCATACTCTTCTGGCGTGGGAATATTGCGCTTGGTCATTTCGTCGTCGCTCTGCCCCCGTCCACGTCATTGCTATTCATAAATCAGTTGTTTCAGATACTCAATTACAAGTCGGAATCTAACGTAGTCCACAAGCGCAGTCTGGCGCACGTGCAGCCATACCCGCCCATCCTCTCCCCACACACCGTGCTCATCCTGAGCGAAGTCGAAGGATGAAAGAAGTTGGGCCCCTCCGCCCGCCCGCGCTCGTGCTTCGACTTCGCTCAGCATGAGCGCTCTTAAAAGCCATGCCCCACCTCCCCTAACGCTACCGTAATCTCCCCCGCGCAGCGCCACCGCATTCCTGCCACGATCCGCACCTACCCCTCGGCGGTCAAATTCAGGAGTCTTCCATGATCCGCACGCTTTGCCTCGGCCTCGTAGCCACCAGCCTCTTTGCCGCCCCTGCGCTCGCCGAGACGCGGTCTGAACAGGTCGCCGGCTGCATGATCCGGAATGCGACGGAGACTGACATCTCGCAGATGAAGCAGCTCATGCTGCTGGCGCTGCAGGAGAAGAAGAGCGAGGCGACCGGCGTGCTCGGCTCGCTGATGCTGACAGCCGGGCTCAGCGCGTCCAGCAATTGCGGGGTTGGCTTCAACGAAGTGGGAACGCCGATGTTCGAATACGCCCTGCGCCTTTATGGCGAACACCTCGGCACCGTCGTCCTGGAACGCTCGCTGGATGCGATGGACCTGCCGATGCAATAGAAGGCGGGCGCTAAGCCGACAGCTGCTGCAAATACGACAACAACATCTGCAACGTCAGTTCCCGTGCCCGCTCCGGTGGTTTACCGATCAGGGTACTGAGCGATGGGCCAAACAGGCCGACGCCGATGGCGAGGGTCACGCTGAGCAGGATCAGGTCTTCGGCCATTTCGGTGGGCACGCCGGTATTGGAAATCTTCTTCTGCGCGACTTCCTGAACAGCGGCGCGCACGACCGTCAGGCGGCTCGTCTCGTCGGTCAGCTCCAGCCAGGCGGCGAGGCGGGCGGCGCCGCGGGATTCCAGCGCGTCGAACAGGGTCTTCAGACCCACGGCCCGCGCCTCTGCCGGGGCGTCCGCTGGCACGTCCACCGCCATGATGGCCTCGACCAGATCCGCGATCATGCGCTCCATCAGCGCCGTATGGACCGCGCCAATCGAGCCGAAATGGTGCAGCACGGTCGCGTTGGCGACGCCTGCTGCCTTCGCCACATCTGCCAGACGCAGCGATTGCGGCCCATGCTCCACCAGCAGGGATTCGGCCGCCGACAGGATGTTCGCACGCGACTCTTCGGGCGTGCGGCGGATTCGGGGTGTGTTGGTTTCTGTTATTGACATTTTTGTCAGTAGTACTATCTACACCTTGATAACTGGTAACCGGCAGGCTCCAAAAAGGCACTAAACACAATGACGACCAAGCGCACACCCGAAGATGTGACGATTTTGCCCCGCGATCTCCATTTCGACATGGCCGCCGCCGACAATGGCCCATGGCTGGACGGCGATCCCGTTGCCACCGCCGTGTTCAACGCCATGTCGCTGACCTTCCCGGATGGCGAGCGCATGTTCATCGAGGCGGTGAAAGCCTACAAGAACGACGTCTCCGGTAAGCTGGAACAGGATGTGAAAGACTTCATCCGCCAGGAAGCCATCCACTCGCGTGAGCATCACCTGCTGAACAACAAGATCGACCGCGCGAAATACCCGGTCGATGCGATCGAATCCGAAATCCGGGAGAACATCAAGTTCGCCTATGACGGCGGAAAATTCCGCATTCTGATGGCCACGATCTGTCTGGAACACTTCACCGCCATGATGGCGGACCTGATGATGGACCTGAACACCGATTACGGCCCGCTGTTCAGCAAGACCGATCCGGCGCTCGAACGCCTGTGGCGCTGGCACGCCATGGAAGAGACCGAACACAAGGCTGTGGCCTATGACGTGTTTCTGGAAGCGACGAAAAACTGGTCGCCGCTGAAGCGCTATTACCGGCGCTGCCTGTCGATGCTGCTGATCACAATCAATTTCACGAAGAACATTGCCGGCTACGCTGCACAGCTCCTGATGGCCGACGGCTATTCCCAGGAAGAAGCTGACCGCGCCGTGAAGGCCTTCCTCTGGAAGAAGCCATCGCTGTTCGGCACAGGCTGGAAGACATGGCTGTCCTGGTTCAAACCGGGCTTCCACCCGTGGGACCATGACAATCGCGAAGAGATGGCAGCCTGGAAGGCGGAGTTCACCCCGGTCGCCGCCGAATAGGCCGCGATTTCCTTGCCCTGCCGGTCATGCTAGGCCGAGTTCCACTAGAGGGAGCTGACCGGCATGAGCAACGACAATTCACTGGCCCCAACGCCGCAGGAGAAAAGCGCCGCCTGGCGCGCCTTCGGCCTGTTCATGGCGCTGATGCTGGGGCTCAGCTGCGTGTTCTACGCCATGATGATCTCGCAGGGCGCGATGAACATGCTGACGGTCACCGGCATCATGTGGTCGCCGGGCCTGGCCGCGATCCTCTGCTGCCTCATCCTGAAGCGACCCGTCGCCAGCCTGCCCTGGCGCTGGGGCGCGTGGAAATGGAACTGGCAGGCCTACCTTCTGCCAATCGTCTACGGCCTGATCCTCTACCTGCCCGTCTGGCTGTTCAGTCTCGGCGGCAGCAGTTTTGGCGACCCGGACGCGCTGTCCGGCTTTGCCGCCATCGTCGCCGGCCCCAGCGAACACCCGGCCACGTTTGCGATCATTGGCGGCATCATCCTGACCGCGACACTCGGCATGGCCGGTTCGCTCTCCCGTGCGCTCGGCGAGGAAATCGGCTGGCGCGGCTTCATGATCTGGGAGATGCGGAAAGTCATGCCGTTCTGGGCGGTCGGCTTGCTCTCCGGTCTGATCTGGTCGCTGTGGCACTGGCCAGGCATTCTGTTCACAGACTATAATGCCGGCGAGGGAAATCAGGTCCTGCAGATGGCCCTGTTCACGCTGGGGGTGATGCCGATGGGCGTGGTCTATGCCTGGTTTGCCTTCCGCTCAAAAAGCCTGTGGCCCGCGGCAATCCTGCACGCGAGCCACAATCTGTTCCTGCAAAGGATCTACACGCCGCTGACAGCACGCGGGGAAAACACCCACTTCTATATCGACGAATTCGGCATCCTCCTGCCCATCGTCAGCGTCGTGCTGGCCGTCATCTTCCTGCTCAAGGCGAAGAAGGACGGCCTTTAGCGCGATCAGGCCGCGTCGATGGACACCAGTTCGATGGCGAAGGTCAGGTCCTGACCGGCCAGCGGGTGGTTGGCGTCCAGCGTGATCGTGGACTCGTTCGCATCGACGACGACGACCGGGATGACCTGACCGTTCTGCGCCTGCATCTGGAGGCGGCTGCCGACTTCCGTCGGGATTTCTGCCGGAATTTCCGCGCGCGGCACTTCCTGGCGCATGGCCGGATTCATCTGGCCATAAGCCTCGTCGCACGGAACGTTGACCACTTTCTTGTCACCAACAGCCATGCCCGGAATAGCCACATCAAGGCCCGGAATGATCTGGCCGGAGCCCACCTGAAAAGCCAGCGGATCGCGGCCCTCGGAGCTGTCGAAAACCGTGCCGTCATTCAGCGTGCCGGTATAGTGGATGCCTACGGTGTCGCCGTTTTTGACCTGCGTCATGATAATTCCAATCGTCTCGGGAGTTTGGGTCTGCAAAGGCCGCGTCGCTCTTGCGGGTGCTTTGGGGGTCTCAACCGCCAAAGTAAGAGCTGAAAACCATATGTAAACCCGTGGGGCCCGGCCGCTTACAGCGGCTTGCGCATGTGGATGATCGTGCTCTTCTCGCCATTCGCCCCGGTCTGGTGCTCAGTGTGGAAGGCCACATAGCCGCGCGCTTCGTACAGCGGCAGTCCGGGCACGGTGGAGCCAAGCTCGATCATATGGAAACCGGCCTCGCGTGCCGCGCCCTCGCCAAGGTCCAGCAGCATCGAGCCGAGCCCCCGCCGCGTCCAGGCCGGATGCGTGTACATCGCGCGGATGCGGGCAGCCTCGGTCGCCGGGTCCGACAGGCTGTCATCGCGGCCCACCGTATGGTCCCCGCCGAACAGTGTGCGCCGCTTGCCCCAGCCGCCACAGGCGACCATCACGGCCTCATCCGCCGGGCCGGTCTCGATCACGAAATAGGTGCGGTCGGCAATCAGGCTGCGGTCGACGCCCATCGTCTCCTGCGCCGCGACGATTTCGGCGTCCGACAGGAAGGCCTTCATGTTCTCGGCGATGGAGGCGCGCATCAGATCGATGATGGCGGGAATATCTTCTTCAGTTGCGATCCGTGAACGGAAAGCGGCCTTCTCAGTCATGCATTAAACTCCGTATTTGGTCCTAGCCAATCGACACGCTGGACCCAAGATCGAGAAACAGGATCAGGAACACCGATACGATCAGGACAAACGCAGACAAGACCGCATTGAGCAGAACCGCCCGGTTGGCATTCTTCTGCTCCATCCATGAGCGCGGCCGGATATGGCGCAGCCGGAAAACGATCAGCGCCGACAGGATCAGCGCCGCCACGTTCAGTGCCAGCAGCAAGCCGGCGCGCAGGGCCAGCGTCCACTCGCCTGCCCCGGCAAACAGCCCGACCGCCGCGCCTGGCGGCAACAGGGCCGCCGCGACCATCACGCCGACAAGGGCCGAGGCCTGACTGTTGGTCAGCGACAATGCCGCCGCGCCGCCCGCCGCCATGGCGAGCGCCAGCCCGTCCAGCCGCACTTCCGCGCGCGACATCAGTTCCCGGCTTTCCAGATTGATCGGCAGGACGAAAGACAGCGCCAGCGACAAGGCCAGCGCGATGCCAATGCCTGCCGCAAGCGTCACGGAGGACCGTTTCAGCAACCCGTCATCGCCCAGAGCCGCGCCCATCGAAAAGCCGAGGACCGGGCCGAGCAGCGGGGCAATCACCATCGCGCCGATCACCGCCGCAACGCCATCGGAATTCAGGCCGATTGCCGCCACGATGGTCGACAGCATCACCATGACGACGAAATTGCGATCCAGCCGCGCGCCTTTTTCGACGTCGGAATAGATTTCCTCCCGCGTCGCCTGCATGGACTTTGCCTGCTTGCCTTCGGTGGCTTCCTCCAGCTTGGGCGCAGTCGCCTCAATCGGCAGGATGCTGACGCGCCATTCCTGGCTGCCTTCAAGGGCCGACTGGACATTGTCCATCAGGACTTGCTCGACGCCTTCGCGGACGAAGACCGAGATGAGCTTGCGGTCCTGCTGCTGAGTATCAAGGACGTAATAATCCACCGGCTCGGACGCCTTCACCGCGCTCAGCACGGTGTCGAAACGCTCGCCCGCCTTCAGGTGGATATCGATCCGCCTCAACGCTTCAGCCGTGCCAGCAGGCTGGACGTATCCCAGCGATTGCCGCCCATGGCCTGCACGTCGGCATAGAACTGGTCGACCAGCGCGGTGACCGGCAGCGTTGCGCCATTGGTCCGCGCAGCTTCCAGCGTGATGCGAAGATCCTTGCGCATCCAGTCGACCGCAAAGCCGTGCGTGTAATGATCATCCATCATGGTCTTCCAGCGGTTTTCCATCTGCCAGCTTTGCGCCGCGCCGCCGCTGATCGCCTCGATCACCTTGGCCGCATCCAGCCCGGACTTCTCCGCAAAATGCAGACCCTCGGCGAGGCCCTGCACGATGCCAGCAATACAGATCTGGTTGACCGACTTGGCGAGCTGGCCAGCGCCGGCCCCGCCGATATGGGTCATACGCTTGCCATAAGCGGCCATCACGGGCTCGGCCTGCGCGAAGGTCTCGTCGTCCCCCCCGCACATGATGGTCAGCGCGCCATTACGGGCGCCAGCCTCACCGCCGGAGATCGGCGCATCCAGGAAGTGGGCGCCTTTCACCTTGCAGCGGGCATAGAGATCGCGGGCGAGGTCTGCCGAGGCGGTCGTGTGGTCGACCACGATCATGCCGGCGGCGACGCTCGGCTCCATGGCCGTGAAGACCTCGGCCACGTCCGGGTCATCGCCGAGGCACATCAGGACATGCTCTGCGCCAAACGCGGCAGAGGCCGGGTCTTTCGCGACGTCGCCCTTGTGCTGGGTGGCCCAGTCTTCGGCCTTGGCCCTCGTGCGGTTCCACACCACGACCTCATGGCCCTTGGCGGCCAGATGGCCCGCCATGTGAAATCCCATCACCCCGAGGCCGAGGAATGCTGTGCGCGCCATGTCGATTCTCCTGTTGTACCCGTTCCAGATAGATTGAATTTCATACAAATCCCAGCATCCGCCGAGACGTGACCTTCACCAAGGCCTGCTAAACAGAGCAGACCACTCAGAAGGAGAGGGCACGAGCGAGCAGATGGCATATGCCACTTACTCTTCACAAGGCGCGGGCAGAATGCCCGTCGCGCCCGTCCGAAAGACGGGGACCTGGAAGATGGCCTATGCCGACTTCCTGACCGCTCTTATGGCCTTTTTCCTGTTGATGTGGCTGGTCAGCGGCGTCTCTGCCGACGACCGGACCGAAATCGCCGATTATTTCCATAACCGCTCCGCCGCTGCCGCCACCGCAGCGGCTGAAGCCGGCCCGTCAGAGGCCGACCGCGTGTTCAGCGCCCTCAGCCAGAACCCGGACCTCGTCGCCGCCGGCAACAGCCTGGTCCTGACCAGGGAAGCCGATGGCGTCCGCATCGACCTCGTCGACACGGCCGAACGCCCCCTGTTCGACCGCGCCGATGGCCGATTCACCCCGGCAGGTCACGATCTCGCGCAGAAAGCGGCTGCGGCGATCACCGTCACTGACACTGTGATCACGCTGGAAGGCCATACGGACGCATTTCCCAGCCTGACGCCCGGCTACTCCAACTGGGAGCTCTCCTCCGACCGGGCCAATGAAGCCCGCCGGGTCTTCGAAGCGGCCGGGATTGCGCCGGAACGCATCCGCGGTGTCGCAGGTCTTGCAGACACGCGGCCAATGGTCCCCGGTCAGCCCCACTTGCCCGTTAACCGGCGGGTCAGCATACTGGTCCAAGTAGAGGGTTAACGCCCTCCGGTTTCCGGGGGCCATACCAGTAACAGCCCGGAGCCCTGATGCTCGCACAATTCCTGTCCGACTGGCCCATGTGGGCAAGCCTTGCCGTGGTTTGCGCGGCAATCTGCTTCTACATGACCGACCGTTGGTCGATGGAGCTGGTCTCCGTCTGCGTCATCGCCACGCTTCTGGTCCTGTTCACCCTGCCCGGCGCCCACGGCAATGACGGCAACCCGATCAGCGCACAGGACTTGCTCTCAGGCTTCGGCAATCCGGCGCTCATCACCATCATGGCCTTGCTGGTCGTGGGACAGGGCCTGTTCCAGACCGGCGCGCTCGAAGGCCCGACCAAGGCCCTCCTCTCCGGCTATGACCGGCGCCCGCGTATCACGCTTCTGCTCGCCTTCATGGCGGTGTTCGTCATCAGCGCCTTCGTCAACAATACACCCATCGTGATCATGTTCCTGCCGGTGATGAGCGCCATCGCCCACCGCATGAAAGCCCCGGCCTCCAAGCTGATGATGCCACTCAGCTTCATCTCGATCTTTGCCGGCATGACCACACTGATCGGCACCTCGACCAACCTTCTGGCCGCAGAGGCCTATTCCCGCCTTGAAGGCCGCCAGCTCGGCTTTTTCGAACAGTCGCCGATGGGCCTGATCCTGGCTGGCGCGGGCATGGTCTACCTGCTCCTGTTCTCGAAATGGCTACTGCCGACCCGCGAGGGCCTCACCGAAGACATCGCCTCGACCTCGTCGAAACAGTTCCTGGCCCAGATCGAGGTCACCAACGATCACTTCCTGGAAGGCAAGAAACCCATTGCCGGCATGTTCACAGACTTGCCGGACATGACCGTGCGCATGATCCAGCGGGGCGAGCGCGCCTTCCTGCCGCCCTATGAAGACATCACCCTGCGCCCCGGCGACCTCGTCATCGTGGCCGCCACCCGCGCCGCCCTGCAGAGCGTGCTGACCCGTCAGCCGGACTTCCTCCAGCAGGTCTGGCAATCGGCCGGCGGCGACCTCGACGAGAACGGCCGCCCCCGGCGCCTGTCCCTGACTGAAGCGGTCATCGCGCCCGGTTCGCGCATGGTGGGCCGGACGGTTGAGATGCTGGGCTTCCGCCGCCTCACCCGTGCCGTCACGCTGGGCATCCAGCGCCGCAGCCGCATGATCCGCTCGAAACTCGGCGAGATCCGCCTCGAATCCGGTGACACGCTGCTGCTATGCGGCCCGCCGGATGCGTTTCTCGAACTGCGCCAGAGCCGCGACCTGATCCTGCTCGAATGGTCACAAACCGACATCCCGCTGACCACAAAGGCGCTGGCCGCGCGGATCATCTCGCTGATCCTCGTCATCGCGGCGGCCTCGGGCTTTGTGTCGATCCTGCACGCCTCGGTGCTCGGCGCGGTGGCCATGCTGGTGACGGGCTGCCTGAACTACCGTCAGGCCAGCCGTTCGCTGGACCTGCGCATCTTCCTCGTCATCGGCGCGGCCCTAGCCATGGGCATGGCGCTGGAGAAAACCGGCGCCGCCGAGGCCATCGCCCACACCGTGGTCGGCCTCGCCTCGCCCTATGGCACGCTGGCGGTTCTCTCAGCCCTGTTCCTGGCCGTGGCCCTGCTGACGAACCTTCTGTCGAACGCTGCGACGGCCATTCTGTTCTCGCCGATTGCCCTGTCTGCAGCCCATGAGCTGAACGTGTCAGACCCGCTGCCCTTCCTTCTGGCCGTCATCTATGGCGCCAATTGCAGCTTCGCGACGCCGATCGCCTATCAGACCAACATGCTCGTCATGGGCCCCGGACACTACCGGTTTGGCGATTTCATGCGCTTTGGTGGGCCGCTCGTTTTCCTGCTTTGGTGCGTGTTTACACTCTTCGCCTCTTGGCGGTTCGATCTGTAAGTGTAGTGTCAGGCCTATGAAATTCACGGACTCGAAGATCCTGCCAGCCGGTCTGGAGCGCTCGTTGCGTTTTTACGTAACGAATCCGAGCCCTTGCCCCTATCTGCCGGGCCGCCGGGAACGCAAGGCGTTCACCAATCTGGCGATTACCGAATCAGATCTGGTCCACAGCCTGCTCAGCCAGTCCGGCTTCCGGCGCAGCCAGTCCATCGCCTACCGGCCTGCCTGCCCGCGCTGCAATGCCTGCCGCAGTGTGCGCGTGCCGACACGGGACTTCGTGCCCTCGCGCAATGACCGCCGCGCCATGGTGCGCAACAGCGACCTGGTGCGCCGACCGGTCGATGCCGAAGCCACGCGCGAACAATACAACCTGCTGAAAGCCTATGTGACATCGCGCCATGAAGGCGGCGGCATGTCGGACATGAGCTACCGGGATTACTCCGCCATGGTCGGCGGCAGCCCGGTGCAGAGCCTGGTCTATGAATACCGTGCCGGGCCGGAAGAAGACGCGCCGCTGGTGGCCTGCGCGATCACCGACGTGCTGCGCGACGGCTTTTCGATGGTCTACACCTTCTTCGACCCGGAAATTGAAGGCCGCGGGCTCGGCCATTTCATGATCCTGGACCATATCCGGCATGCGCAGGACCTGGGCCTGCCGCACGTCTATCTGGGCTACTGGGTCAAAGGCAGCCCGAAAATGGATTACAAACGCCGCTATAAACCGCTCGAAGTGCTCGACGGCGACCAGTGGCGTCTGCTTATGGACGACGAATAGGTCCGCAAGAGACCAGACGTCAGCCGGGGCACAAAAGGGTATTTGGGGTAGGAAACGCATGATCAACAGACGCAACCTCGTTGGCGCGGGCGTGCTTGGCCTTGGCGGTGCAGCCGCCGCCTTCGCCAATCCGAGCGCGACGCCGCTGGCAGGCACCCCCGCGATCAGCCGCAGCCGCCGGCGCCTCAACATGGTGACCACCTGGCCAAAGGGCCTGCCGGGCCTCGGCGAGGCTGCTGAACGCGTCGCCCAGCGCATCATGGCCATGAGCGACGGCGTGATCGAGGTGAAAGTCTTCGCTGCCGGGGAACTTGTTCCCGCCTTCGAATGCTTCGACGCGGTCGCGAATGGGTCGGCGGACATGTATCACGGCGCCGAATACTACTGGACCGCCAAGTCATCGGCCTATCCGTTCTTCACCGCCGTGCCGTTCGGCATGACGGCGCAGGAGATCATGGGCTGGATCGATTTCGGCGGCGGCCAGGAACTCTGGGACGAAATCTCCGGCCAGTTCGGCGTGAAGGCCTTCCAGGCGGCGAACTCCGGCCACCAGATGGGCGGCTGGTTCCGCAAGGAAATCAACAGCCTCGACGACCTTGTCGGCCTCAAGATGCGCATTCCGGGTCAGGGCGGCGACGTGCTGCGCGCACTCGGCGGCTCGTCCATCGCCATTCCGGGCGGCGAGATATACCAATCGCTGCAGACCGGCGCCATCGACGCGACCGAATGGGTCGGCCCATGGAACGACTATTATCTCGGCTTCTACCGCGAGGCGCCCTATTATTACGGCCCGGGCTTCCACGAGCCGGGCTCCAGCCTCGCATGCGGCATCAACCGCCGCGTCTGGGACAGCATGAACCCCGGCGAACAGGCCACCATCAAGGCCGCCTGCGAAAGCGTGAACCACACCTCGCTGGGGGAGTTCACCTACCAGAACTCGGTCCATCTCGACATCCTGACGCGCGAGCATGGCGTGCAGCTGCGCAGCTTCCCGCCGGAAGTCGTCAAAGCCATGGCCGAAGCGGCCTGGGACGTGCGCGCCGCCTCTGGCAAGGACGGACTTGAAAAGCGCATCTATGACAGCTTCGAAAAGTCGCTGAAGCTGATGCGCGGCTGGTCCAGCATTTCCGACGGGGCGTATTACGCGGCCCGCGACTCCAACAAATAGGCCGGGCGCCACGATATGGATCCCGCTTTCTTTCTTCAGCTCGGCACATTCCTGAAATGGGGCGGCATAGCCCTCCTGCCGCTGTTCCTGTTGCCGCTGGTTACGCTGGTCGTGCCCGGCCTTGTGGAAGATTTCGCCAAACGCGTCAGCGCCGTAATCGACAGGATCAGCGGCTTTGCCTTTGGCGGCGCCATGGTCAGCGCGCTGGCCCTGGTCATGATTCAGCTGGCTGTGGTCGTGTTGCGCTACACCTATGGCATATCCTTCACCTGGCTGAACGAGCTGGTGATCTACGCCTTCGCCGCCATGTTCATGCTCGGCGCTGCGGCGACGCTGCGCGATGACGGCCATGTCCGCGTCGACATCCTGCGCCCGCGCTTCGGCGCCGATGGCCGCAACTGGATCGAGCTGTTCGGCATCTATTTCTTCCTGTTCCCGATCTGCATCCGCATCCTGACAACGGGTGAACAGGGCCTTGCCCGTGCCTGGGCGCTGTTCGAGGGCTCGCGCGAATCCGATGGCTTGCCGTTCCTGTATCTGTTCAAGACGCTGCTGCCGGCCTTTGCCGTGCTGATGCTGGCGCAAGGCGTGTCGGAGGCCATCAAGGCCGCGCTGCGCCTGACCGGAAAACTGGAAAACGAAGCCCCTGCTACCTCCGACACGGAGAGCGCACATGGAGCTTGAAATCATCCTCGCCGTGATGATGTTCGCGACCGCCATCGGCGCGCTGCTGATGGGCTACCCCGTCGCGCTCACCCTTGGCGGCGTCGCGCTCATCTATGCCCTGATCGGCATCGGCCTCGGCGTCTTCCCCGAACCGCTGCTGCGTTCCCTGCCCAGCCGCGTCCAGGGCGGCTCGATCATGCAGAACACGACGCTGATCGCCGTGCCCCTGTTCGTGCTGATGGGCGTTGTCCTCGAACGCTCCCGCGTGGCCGAAGACCTGCTGCACATTGCCAGCCGCCTGCTGGGCAAGCTGAATGGCGGGCTTGGTTATGCCGTCGTTCTGGTCGGCGCCCTGCTCGCGGCCTCCACCGGCATTGTCGGCGCGACCGTCATCACCATGACGCTGATCGCGCTGCCCTCCATGCTGAAGCAGGGCTACGACCCGCGCCTCGCCTCCGGCACCATTGCGGCCTCCGGCACACTGGGCCAGATCATTCCGCCCTCCATCGTGCTGATCCTTCTGGCCGATGCCGTGTCCAACGCGGCCAGCCAGGCGAGCCTGTCGGGCGGCGGCAAGTCGCTCGTCGTCTCGGTCGGAGACCTGTTCGCCGGCGCCCTGATCCCCGGCTTCCTTCTGGTCGTGCTCTATCTCGGCTGGATCGCGTTCAACGCCATCACGCGGCCAGAGCGTTGCCCCGCCGTGACGCTGGATGAAGACACCGCCCCGCTCACCTTCAAGGAAGTCGCCTTCGGCTTCGGCGCCCCGCTGGCCCTGATCTTCGCCGTCCTCGGCGCCATCCTTGGCGGCATCGCCCCGCCGACCGAAGCCGCCGCCATCGGGGCCTCCGGCGCCGTCCTGCTCGCCGGCCTGCGCCTGGCGCGCGAAGCGAACAGCCGCCTGGCCCCCGTCATCATGGCCGGCCTCGTCAGCCTGATCCTCATCCTCGTCGTCCGCAACACGATGGACCTTCGCCTCGGCGTCGCACAGATGAGCGGCGCCAACATGGCCGGCGTCACCGTCACCCTGCTGGCCGCGCTGATCTTCTTCGGCGCCATCGGGGCGGGCCTCCTCGTGCTGCGCCGGATGCGCCAGCTGTTGCCAGCCCTGAAGTCTGCCACCCACATTACATCTATGGTCTTCCTCATCCTGATCGGCGCCTCGCTGTTCAGCCTCGTCTTCCGCGGCTTCGGCGGCGACGACATGGTGAAAGAGATCCTCCACGCCATGCCCGGCGGACGTTGGGGCGCCCTGTTCATGACGATGCTCGTGATGTTCGTGCTCGGCTTCTTCCTGGACTTTATCGAGATCGTGTTCGTGGTCGTGCCGCTGGTCGCCCCGCCGCTGATCATGCTCGGCTTCGATCCGGTCTGGCTCGCTATCCTGATGGCGCTGAACCTGCAGACCAGCTTCCTGACCCCGCCCTTCGGCTTCGCCCTGTTCTACCTGCGCGGCGCGGCCCCGCCGGAAGTGACCACGATGCAGATCTGGCGCGGCGCGATCCCGTTCATCGGGCTTCAGATCGCGCTCATCGCGCTGGTCGCGCTCGTGCCATCTCTCGCCACCTGGCTCCCCTCCCTCGTCGCAAAGTAATCCTCCCATGGGACAAGACATCGATCCGTTCCGCGCGATCACGATTTCCAAACGCGCGCATGAACTGAAGGCCGAGGGCCGCAGCATCCTGCATATGGAGTTCGGTCAGCCCTCCACCAGCGCCCCCGCCGCCGCCATCGCCCGCAGTCACGAAGTGCTCGACACTGACCCGATGGGCTATTGGGAAAGCCAGCCGCTGAAGGCCCGCATCTGCCAATACTACCGGGAAAATTACGGCATCGAGGTGAAGCCCGCCCAGATCGCAATCACCTGCGGCGCCTCGCCTGCCCTCGTGCTGGCACTCGCCACCGCCTTCGCGCCGGGAGACCGGATCGCCATCGCCCGCCCCGGCTATGTCGCCTACCGCAACACAGTCCGCGCCCTGAATTTCGAGCCTGTGGAAATCGCCTGCGGCGAAGACACCCGTTTCCAGCTTTCTGCAGCGGCCCTCGACGCGCTCGACCCGGCCCCGCAAGGCGTCATCATTGCCAGCCCCGCCAACCCGACCGGCACGATCATTCCGCCAGCGGAGCTGTCCGCCATCGCCGATGTCGCAAAGAAAAAAGGCATCCGCATCATTTCCGACGAGATCTATCACGGCCTTTCCTACGGCCCGGAGATCCGCTCCATGCTGGAATATGCGCCGGACGCCTATATCGTGAACTCTTTCTCGAAATACTTCTCGATGGCGCCGTGGCGGCTCGGCTGGCTGGTCTCCCCGCCTGAGGGCGTGAAGCGCACCAGCGCCTATATCGGCAACCTCTTCCTCACCGCGCCGTCCCTGTCCCAGCATGCCGGCCTCGCCGCGATGGACGCGCGCGAAGAACTCGACGGCCATGTCGAAGTCTACCGCCGCAACCGGGAACTGATGCTGGAAGCCCTGCCAAAACTCGGCCTCGAAAAGATCGCCCCGCCAGACGGCGCCTTCTATATCTATGCGGACGTTTCCCGCTTCACCGATGACAGCCTCGCCTTCTGCCTGAAACTGCTGGAAGACACCGGCGTCGCCACCGCCCCCGGCGTCGATTTCGACCCCATCGACGGCAACCACTTCATGCGCTTCTCCTTCGCGCTTTCAACGCCGCAAATCGAAGAAGCGATCAAACGGCTGGTGCCATGGTTTGGTGCGCTTTAGGCCACTCGGCCTGAACAGTCAGCGATCAGTTTTGGCCCTTTTCTGCCCCTCGGCGTAGCCACCCCGAACGTCTGGCTTACTTCTGCTTCGGGTCAGGAGGAGGCGTTAGAGTGAAAGCTCAAACGATTTCAAAAGATCAAATGTGAATTTGGCTATTTCTTCCGCTCTAAGCGCAAGATGATGAGCAACCAACTCGCAAAAGCAGCACCAGCAAGCAATGAACATATTAGGAAATGCCAAGGCTCAAAGTCACTCGGAGATGGTTCTCCTGCCCAACACACTAGCGCCTCTGGGCACAGTATTGCGATCTTGAATTGAACAAAGAAGACGGTGAAAAATATCCCGAATATGAAGAGCCAATGCAAAATTGTGAGAACAAGTCGTTTTTCAATCGACGTTTTTGACATTAGTTTCTCACCCCTTCCTCGGGCCACTTTAATGGCATGATAGTGGGCATCTACATCAATTTGCGTAGGCGGTCCCTTACGTTTCGAAATAGACTTTAACGGTGCGATATTGGCGTTGCAAACGGACGATACCGATCGCACCTTTATGTCTCCTTTGACGCCGAAAGCAGCCGTCCGATTTTGGGTGCCGTATGACCATCTTTGGCGAATGCCAGTCATTCGATCATCTCGTGCCGTGGTTCCGCCCCCTGTCGTGGCCGGCTTATCCGACAGTTCCCAGCCTGAACCTTCCGCCACCATTGCCGCAAAAATAAATCCATCCGACACCTCCGTGTCCGGATGTATACTTTGCGCAATGTCACTGCTGCATCCCCCGCCCAGCTTTCCGCCGCACCTTGCCGTGATCTGGCCCCTGATCTGGGTTCAGATCCTGGTGCTGCGCGCGGCGGTGCGGGCCGCCTACGGCAAGGGCGTGCAATATCACTGGAGTATCCGTCTTGATCAAGCGCGTTCTGGCGACCAGTCTCGGTCGTCTCGGATCAGTGCGTTTGCCAGGATGATCAGTTTTCGCATAACTGCGGTCAGCGCGACTTTGGGTGGTTTTCCCCGGCTAGTTAGACATATGTACTTTTCCT
>Ga0209643_1001935_pt1 | contig 15764 bp, 16 predicted proteins | sample AutmiccBRH37_all_FD_187383 | JGI IMG/M metagenome (GOLD analysis project Ga0209643, IMG submission 187383) | Deep subsurface microbial communities from Mt. Terri, Switzerland - Autotrophic microbial communities BRH/37_all (SPAdes) (version 2) | ecosystem: Environmental > Aquatic > Deep... | reverse complement strand
AAAAGTCAGCTTTAATAAAGAGTTATTTAAAAAAGAATTGGAAAAAGCAGTAAACAGATTATTACCCTATGAAATAAAAGAATTGTACTATTGGCTAAAGGAGTTCACATTAAATAAACCGGAACTTCAATTGTGTTTGGCTGTAGTGGAAAATAAAAAAAGGAGCTTTTAAGCTCCTTTTTTTTGTGCCAAAGGGCTAATTATTTGAACATCGTTAAAGGCAATAACGCCTCTTATTACACTATCAATCACGTTTTTTAGCGTTTCAATTAACTGTATTTTTAATTGGGACTTGTGATAAATTAAACTTATTTCCCTGGCCGGAACCGGCGCATTAAACGGACGTAAATACTTTGTGTCTTTGTCGCCCAAGTCCAATGTTTGTAAATAGGGCAGCAAGGTCATACCCAAATCTTCTTTAGCCAATTTAATTAAAGTGTCAAAACTGCCGCTTTGAATTTGAAAATGCTGATTTTTATAACCAATGGCGCTGCATAAATTGATAATGTTTTCTTTAAAGCAATGACCGTCCTCCAATAACAGAATATCTTCAATCTGTAATTCTTCCACCGCAATGGTTTTGTTTTTAAACAAACGATGTTCCGCAGGCACAAATCCCACAAAAGGCTCATAATATAAAACGCGCTCCATTATTAGGTCATTTTCTAGTGGCGTTGCGGCGATTGCCACATCTAAATGGCCGTCGGTCAATTTTCTCACCAGCTCTTCCGTGGTAATTTCTTCAATAATGAGATTAACTTTCGGATATTTTTTAATAAATGTTTTCAAAAACAGCGGCAGTAAAGTAGGCATCACGGTGGGAATAATTCCCAATCTGAAATCGCCGCCTATAAATCCTTTTTGTTGATCAATAATATCGTTTATACGGTTGCTTTCATCAACAATAATTTTTGCCTGCTCAATAATCTTTTTGCCTACTTCGGTAAGTTGGATGGGTTTTTTGTTTCTGTTGAAAATTTGCGTGTCAAATTCCTCTTCAAGTTTCTGAATCTGCATACTCAAAGTGGGCTGGGTCACAAAGCAATGCGTGGACGCTATTGTGAAGTTTTTGTGCTCTGCCACAGCCAAAACATACTTTAATTGTGTAATTGTCATAACTATCAATATTTGTGATAAAGATATTAAAACTATCAATAAAGATTATATTTATACCGCTTTATTTTTGCCGAAATTTGTTGTGTAAAAAAATAAATAAATTTAAAAAATGATGAATATGATCACAACAAATATTGGATTAAACAAGGAAAATGCTAATAACTTAACCATAAGTTTAAACGCTTTATTGGCAAATTTTCAGGTGTATTATCAAAACTTAAGAGGATTGCATTGGAATATCAAAGGAAAATCTTTTTTTGAACTGCATTTAAAATACGAAGAATTTTATACCGATAGCCAAATTAAAATAGATTTGATAGCCGAGCGTATTTTAACTTTAGGCGGAACACCTTTACATACCTTTGATGAATATACTAAATTGTCTAAAGTTTCAGTGTGTAAAAATATTACAAAAGGCGAAGATGGCGTGCAATTGGTGGTAAATTCTTTAACTGAGCTGTTACTGTTGGAGCGTGAAATTCTGAATGAATCCGCAGAAGCCAATGATGAAGGAACCAATGCGATGATGAGCGATTTTATTGCAGAGCAGGAAAAAACAATGTGGATGCTGAATGCTTGGCAAAATTAAAGTTAAATATTAAAAGTTTAAAACTCTAAGTTCAAGTTAAATATTTGTTTGTAAAATACACAAAATAGACTTAAATCACTTTCAATTTAAAAAGCAGTTTCCACTATTGTGAAAACTACTTTTTTTAATACATATCCCAAAAGGTACGTTGTTTGTCCAGCTCCTCTTCCTGTTTTTTATATTCCGCCACAGAAATAACTTTTAAAAATGAAGGATGTTGCTCAATGCCATACTCAATTTTTTTAACAATTTCATCAACAGTATCATTTTCATAATCTATTTCAATAGGATTTTTTATCACCATAGATTGCAATACATTTCGCTTTTTGATGAGCAGCCCTTTCTTGTCGTACGCTCTTCTGAAGCCGTCAATTACGATTGGAATCACAATGGGTTTGCATGTTTTTATTATATGAGCGGTTCCGCGCCTGATGGGTTTAAAAGGTTTGGTAGTTCCTTGCGGAAAGGTGATCACCCATCCGTCATCCAATGCTTTTTTGATATTGCTGATATCCGACATTTTTACTTGTCGGTTCACATTTTCTCCAGCGCTTCTCCAAGTTCTGTCAATGGAAACGGAACCCACATAGGCGAATATTTTTGGCAAAATACCCGATTTCATTGTCTCAGCGGCGGCAACATAATAAATATTTAATTTTGGATTCCATATATAGCCAATGTTTTTTAAAGAATCAACCCTTCCTTTTAACGAAGCGTTAAAAACGTGGTACATTGCGGCAACATCGGCAAAATAGGTTTGGTGGTTGGAAACAAACAACACATTGGTAGGGGGAAGGTCTCTTATAATTTCGGAACCCTCAATTTGCAATTGGTTGAAACGTCTATACCTTCCGTGAGAAACAACTCCAATAATTCTAACCAGCCATCTTTTTAAAAATAAGATATGGCCAAAAGGATTTCTTTTAAAAATTGGCATTTAGGTGGTTTAGTTTTGAATGAAGAGCAAATTTAATAAAAAATAAATTAAATTTCTTTTAATAACAATTTGATTTCATTTAACATCATTGCAGTTGCGCCCCATACCATAAAATTGCTCAGATTAAAACAAGGAACTTGAATATTTACAGCATAGGATGTGGTTACAACGGCTGTTGAACAAGCTCGGTTATCAAACAAATCTTCCAGCAAAACCGAAATATTTTCTGCCACTTCCTCATTTTTTGTCAGGGTAGGCCTATAATCCAACATTCCTAGAAACGGGGTGACCATAAAATTACTGGGAGGGATAAAAACATCGGTCATTTGTTTAAAAATATACACATCATCCTTATTTATACCCACTTCTTCGTGAGCTTCTCGCAAAGCGGTATGTTTCAGGGAAACATCAGAACTTTCGAATTTTCCGCCCGGAAAACTTATTTGCGATGCGTGTGTTCCGCCATAGTTAGCGCGCAAGGTTAACAAAAAGCAAGTTTTTCCTTGGTCATTAGGATAAAACAATGCCAATACAGCCGCTTTTTTTGCATTTTTGGATATAAGAAATTCCTGTGTATATTTTTTCCTGAATTTTGGCGCCAATTCAAACTGCGCCTCAAGTCCGCCAAGAGGTATCTTTTCCAGCTTTGAAACGCTATTTTTGAAATCATTGAAATCCATTAATTTTTGGAATAAAAAGTGGGTAAAGACAACTGATATTTTACGGCCACCAGCCTTATGGCAATGACAATTAATGATGTTGACATATAGACAATGCTTTGGCCAATATTAAAATGATATAAAATAATGAAGGCGACTGAACCAAAAATACAGGCAGTGGCATAAATTTCTTTTCTGAATAGAATAGGAACATCATTGCATAAAATATCTCGGATTACGCCCCCAAAACAAGCGGTCATTGTGCCAAGGGCAATTGAAATTATAGGGTGAAAATTAGCGTTGATCCCAATTTCTGTTCCCGTAATCGTAAATATACCCAATCCGATAGTGTCGAATAGAAACAACGATTTGTGTAAGTATTTCAATTTTTTTCGAAATAAAATAGCGATGAAAACAGAAAAACCAATTAAGAAAATATATGTAATGTCATTCATCCAAATTACGGGTTGCCTGCCTATTAATACATCTCGCAAAGTGCCGCCGCCAACAGCAGTGACAAATGCAATAATAAACACACCAAATGGATCCATTTTTTTATTAATTGCAACCAATGCGCCTGAAATGGCAAATGCTATGGTTCCCAATATATCCAATGCGTAAAATAAGGTCATAAATGATGATTTGTGAAAATGTCAAAAAATATTTATTATAATTTCATCATAATCAGATAGTTAATCTAAATATAATGAATTTGCTTTATTCAATTCCAACTTTGGCAGCCATTGCAGCACCAATAATTCCCGCCTCATTTTCTGCTTCTGCAGGAGCTATAGGCGTGTCAATTTCAATTTTATGCATAAACTTATGAACCCTTTTGCTGGCACCGCCACCAATAATAATTAAGTCGGGTGACATAATGAAATTGATGTGGTCAAAATATTTATGAAGCCTTTTTCCCCATTTTTTCTGACTTAATTTTTCTCTTTTTCGTGCAGAATCGGCTGTATAGCTTTCAAAACTTTCGCCGTGCCGATTGAGCAAATGGCCAAATTCTGTATTTGGAATTAATTTTCCGTCTAAAAATACGGCCGATCCAATTCCAGTCCCCAAAGTAATCATCATAACCACTCCTTTTTTATCTTTTCCGGCGCCAAAGTTTATTTCTGCAATTCCAGCAGCATCGGCGTCATTTACAACGGTAAACTCATTTCCTGTGGCATTTTTAAATAGTTCGGCAACATTGACGTCTTTCCAATCTTCATGCAAATTTCCGCCCGACATACATTTGCCATGTTTTAAAGGTGTTGGAAATCCGCAGCCAACTGGACCTTCCCAGTTAAAATGCTTCACAATTTTTTGTATAACTTTGGCGATAGCTTCAGGTGTTGCAGGCCTTGGTGTTGGGATTCTTTTTTTTTCGGCAGAAAGCGCGCCAGTTTTAACAGTGACCATAGCGGCTTTTATTCCTGTGCCTCCCACATCAATACCCAATATTTCCATAATGCTAAATTTTAAGTGTTTGCCAATTTAAGGATTAAAATATTAAATATTAAAAGTTAAATATTAAAATTTTTTTAAATAGTATGCCATTTTCATATCAAACGTCCTTTTTTGGAATGGGTTAGGGATAGGGTTGAATATTAAAGTAAAAAGTTTGAAAAAAATAGCGCTTATATAAAAAGCAACCAATCAAAATTACATCCTTTCTTCAATCCATTTGCTGAATTCGTAAAAATTCTTTGGAGAAACTCCGTGCCCAACCGGAAATTCTTTGTAACTGTATTTAATATTTAACTGGTCTAAAAATTCGGGCGCTTTATTGGCCCATTCAACAGGAATCACCTGATCAACGGTTCCGTGGGAAATATAAAAATCCAGTTTGGAGTAATCTTTTAAATTTAGATCATTCGGCAATAAATCGGCATTGACATAACCGCTCAGTGCAATAATTTTCTGAGCTTTTTCAGGATAATTGAAAGCTACGGCATAACTTAAAATGGTGCCCTGACTGAATCCCAGCAGGAATGTTTTTTTTGGTGAAACCCCATACTTTTGTTGCACTTCATCAATAAAAACAGCAATGTTTTCTCTTGCTGAAATTGCTTCCGGCATATCGGAAAATTTTCCTTGCGGACTGTTAAAATGAATGGTGTACCAGGAATAACTGCCAAATCCCAATGTTTGAGGAGCTCTTGCGCTCACAATAATCAGATCGTCGGGCAATTCGCCGGCAAATGAAAATAAGTCTTCTTCATTGCTGCCATAACCGTGCAGCAAAATGAGCAATGAAGTATTTTCTGTTATTATTTTAGGTTCTCTGACAATGTAATGCAATGATAATTTTTCCATAAATTAAATATAAAAGTCGCGTTTTTGGGCGCGACTTCAAAAGTAAATTAAAAATTCGGTTAACCAATTGCTTTAAACCAATCTTGAAATAAATCGCCTACAAATGGTACTTTTTTCTCTTCGCCATTTATGGCGCCAATCAAACCAATGATCCACAGCACAAACAATATGATGCCTAAAATTCCGGCAACGAACCAAACATATTTTCCAATAAAAGAAACGGCTACTGAAAAAAGGGACAAGCCAACCATTTGGCGAATATGAAAAGCCGCAAAAGAATTGTGTTTGTCATTGTTCATCACAAAGGCAATTAAAGTGCCGATCCAAGTAATATAGCTGATAATAGCCATTGTTTTTCCTTCTTGAACAGTTTGATTTTCCATAAGTATGATTTAATTAATGTCGGTTAATTGATGATTTATCTTATATGAATGTCAAATCAAGCAATTCACCAGATTATTTAATTTTTTTCTTGGCCCAACATTTCCAAGGCAAAGATAATAAATTTAAACACTAAAATTAACAACTCACTTAATGGCAGCTTGTGCGGCAGCAACTCTAGCGATTGGGACTCTAAATGGCGAGCAGCTCACATAATCCAATCCTGTTTTGTGGCAAAATGCAATAGAGCTTGGTTCGCCGCCGTGTTCTCCGCAAATGCCGACTTTAAGATTTGGTTTTGTGCTTCTGCCTTTTTCTGTACCCATTTTAACCAATTGCCCAACGCCTTCTTGGTCTAAAACATCAAATGGATCGACGGTTAATATTCCTTTTTTTAGATAAATCGGCAAAAATTTTCCGGAATCGTCGCGCGAATATCCAAAGGTCATTTGGGTTAAATCGTTGGTTCCAAAGGAGAAAAATTCGGCGCGTTGTGCAATTAAATCGGCTGTTAAAGCGGCTCTTGGAATTTCAATCATCGTACCTACCAAATACATAATGCTGTCATTTCTTTCCTTAAAAACTTTGTTCGCAGTGGCTCTTATGATTTCTTCTTGGGCCACATATTCTTTTATCGTGCCAATTAACGGCACCATAATTTCAGGAATTGCTATAATTCCTTTGGCTTTTAAATTTAAAGCAGCTTCAATAATAGCCCTGGTTTGCATTTCGGTAATTTCCGGATAGGTATTTCCCAATCGGCAACCTCTATGGCCCAACATCGGATTGAATTCTGCCAATTCGGCCACTTTATGAATAATAGTATTTAAAGAAACATTCATTTCCAGTGCAAGTTCTTTTTGATGCGCCAATTCGTGGGGAACAAATTCGTGTAAAGGTGGATCTAACAAGCGGATTGTTACAGGAAATCCTTGCATAGCTTCAAATATTCCTTCAAAATCTGAGCGTTGCATTGGGAGCAATTTTATCAATGCAGCTTTTCTGCCGTCTATATTTTCGGATAAAATCATTTCACGCATTGCCTTGATGCGATTTTCTTGAAAGAACATATGTTCTGTTCGGGTTAGCCCGATTCCCTGAGCACCAAAATTGCGGGCAATTTTTGCATCTTTTGGCGTATCGGCATTTGTGCGAACTTTCATCGTTGCAAATTTGTCGGCCAATTCCATAACCTCCCCAAATTCACCACTTAATTCTGGCTCAACAGTTGCTAAATTTCCTTCATAAATATTTCCTAATGAACCGTTTAATGAAATCCAGTCGCCTTCATTGTATACTTTTCCATTAATTTCCATAGTGCGGCTTTTGTAATCAATTTTTAAAGCGCCAACGCCAGAAATACAACATTTCCCCATACCGCGTGCAACAACTGCCGCGTGAGAAGTCATACCGCCTCTCGCCGTTAAAATTCCTTTAGCAATGTTCATTCCTTCCAAATCTTCGGGAGAAGTTTCTATACGTGCCAATATGGCATTTTTATATTTGTGTGCTTCGTCTGCAAAGAAAACCAACTGACCGCTGGCTGCGCCGGGTGAAGCCGGCAATCCTTGGGCTATGACTTTTGCTTTATTTAATGCTTTTGGATCAAAAACGGGATGCAATAGTTCATCCAATTTATTTGGTTCAATGCGTAAAAGGGCTTCCTTTTCAGTAACCAAACCCGCTTTTAACAAGTCCATCGCAATTTTCACCATCGCAGCGCCAGTACGCTTGCCATTTCTGGTTTGCAGCATCCAAAGTTTGCCTTCCTGAATGGTAAACTCCAGATCTTGCATATCCCGATAATGATTTTCCAGTTTTTGCTGATATTCATTAAGTTCTTTAAAAATTTCAGGCATTAATTCTTCTAAAGAAGGATAATTTTTTACCCTTTCAGCTTCTTCAACCTTAGCCAATTTTGCCCAACGCATAGAACCTGTTTTGGTGATTTGTTGCGGCGTTCTTGCACCGGAAACCACATCTTCTCCTTGCGCATTGATTAAATATTCACCATTAAATAAATCTTCACCGGTTGCGGCATCACGGGTGAAACAAACACCTGTACCCGATTGGCTGCCCATATTTCCATAAACCATCGCTTGTACGCTTACCGCGGTTCCCCAATCATCAGGATAACCGTGCATATTCCGATAATAAATAGCTCTGTCACCGTTCCAACTGTTAAAGACGGCGATAACAGCACCCCAAAGCTGGTCCCAAGGATTTGTTGGAAAATCTTGGCCAGTGCGTTTTTTTACCGCATCTTTAAACGCTGTTACTAGCATTTTTAAATCGTGCACTGTAAATTCTGTATCCAATTTAATGCCTCTCTTTTCTTTCAAATCCTCCATAATTTCCTCAAAAGGATCAATGTCTTCTTTTGATACGGGTTTCATTCCCATAACAACATCCCCGTACATTTGAATAAAACGGCGATAAGAATCCCAGGCAAAACGTTCATTGTTCGTTTTTTTGGTGATTCCAATGACTGCGTCATCGTTTAATCCTAAATTTAAAACCGTATCCATCATTCCCGGCATAGAAGCTCTTGCACCAGAACGCACAGAAAGCAATAAAGGATTTTCTTTGTCGCCAAATTTAGTGCCCATTATTTTTTCAATATTTTCTATGGATTGTTTAATTTCAGAATGAATTAAATTTATTACGGCCTCTTTTCCCAATAGATTATATTCCGTACAAACTTCTGTAGTAATGGTAAAGCCAGGAGGAACAGGTATTCCAATTAAACTCATTTCAGCAAGGTTGGCGCCTTTGCCACCTAACAGATTTTTCATTTTACTGTTTCCGTCAGCATTGTTATTTCCAAATTTAAATACCCTTTTTTTGACTTTTTCCATAGATTCCATAAAAATATGATTTTAAATTATTGACCTTTATATACGATATGATTTACACAAAATTAAATGCTAAAGTTTTTAATTTAAATGATTTATATCATTTTACGTGATCTGAGCATTCAATTTTTAAGTACTTCAAATTTTAAACAAATACTAAACAACCTTGGTTATAATCGAATTAAACGATCCTATGCTATTAAAGTATTTGACAAGCTTTTTGATTTTCAACTTAGGACTTACGTAATAATCATATTTGTAACGGTTTAAATCAGTTTTATTGATAATTAAAAAAAACAAACAAAATACAAGTAATTATTTAAAAAAATAATTAATAATTTTTATAAAATTAACATAATAAGTGTATTTGTTAAATATAATATAAATTAAATTTTGTTTATTTTTGTTTGAAATTTTTTTCAATCTATAGCATTTTGATAAAAATTCAAGAAGAAGAATATTTTTTAAATAATGATCAAATATTTTGTTGACTGAACGGAATTTCATTCTATATTAGCGCTGTGAAAAAACTGTTTAGAATTCTAGGAATTACATTGTTAACCGTGCTTTATTGTTTTGCAATAAGTTTGGTTGGCGACACTTTTCAAAATTCTGGTTTCACAAATAAATCAACAAACGAAAAGGGAAGTAATGACGTAACAGTATCCATAAAATTTTTCAGCAATACTTCTCAAGCTGAAAGTTTGGCAAATCCTTTCAGCAATTCACTGCCAACTACCTTTAAAGAATCAAAAAACGAGTTTTCTGCAATTTTGAAATTCAGGGAATTATTTTTTGCCAATGAATTTTCTCAATATATTTTCAGTGCAAGAAATTTTCTTATCAAGTATGGGAAAGTCAACATTATTTTCCCCTTCCATTATTTTTGGTAACCTGTCCATTTTAAAAGTATAATTGCCTATAAGCGGCAATTTAATTGATTTTTTGCTGGTTTTGTATCTCAACAAAATCCGTTCAATATTCTATAAAATCAAAAATAATTTAAAATGAATTTAGGAACCGCAATTGTAGGGGCTATTTTTATAGCCATTTTTATGCTGCCATTTATATTTATGCTTATCGGCAGAAAAAAGAAAGAAAAACAACTAAGGCAATCGATTTTAGCCATTGCGAACAATCACAATTGTAAAATTTCACAACAAGAAATAAGTGATGAATTTGCTATTGGCCTCGATGAAACATTGAACCAACTGTTCTTTTCTAAAAAAACAACAGGAAAAGAAATTGCACAACACGTTAATTTAGCTGAAATTAAATCGTGTAATGTGATTAAAACTGAACATTCCACAGGAAATAAGCAAGATAGCGCTAAATTAATAGACAAACTTGATTTGCGTTTTTCGTTTTTGGATCGAAAAAATCCGGATATTTCATTGGTGTTTTACGATTCAGAAGAAAATTTTGGAATGGATGGTGAAATTCAGATGATTGAAAAGTGGTCAAAAATTGTGAATGACAGGTTAAAATCGTAATGAAAAAAATATTATTAGAGAAAAAGCCCTGTTGCAAATGTAAACAGGGTTTTTTTTTATACAATCAAATTATTTAAAATAAAGCCATCCAATCAAACTATAAATCAGTTTTAAATAAAAACAACAATTTTAATTTGTTGATTTTCAATAATAAGCACCGCCAATTCCAAAAAAATGTGAGATAATTTTACAAATGTATTTAATAATTATGCAATACTTCATTACAATAATTTACCCATCTTTATACCCAAAAATTCAGTATTTTTGCCCACATAGCGCTAAAGCAATACATTATAAAACCAAATGAAAAAAAACGAAGAAAAAACCAAAATTTTGAAAAACAGGTATGTGCCTACAGCAGAATTTTACAGTCAAATTATAGATAGTTTGCAGGATTATTCAATTTTAACGTTGGATAATGAGTTAATAATTAACAGCTGGAGTTCGGGTGCTGAAAAAATATTTGGCTATAAAACTGAAGATATTATAGGGGAACATTTTGATATTATTTTTACGGATGAAGATAAAAAAAGTGGCGTTCCAAAAGTTGAAATAGATACGTCTTTAAAAGAGGGAAGGGCAGTGGACAACAGATGGCATATTTGTAAAGACGGAAGCAAATTTTACGCATACGGTTTGGTTTTTCCATTAAAAGGCCTTGAGGGAGAATTGTTGGGCTATGTTAAAATACTGCGCGATTTAACCATAAGAAGAAAAAATGAAGATGCCATTAAAAAATACGTTAAGGAACTGGAAGAACTTAACAATCATAAAGAAAATATTTTAGCCATTGTTTCCCACGATTTAAGAAGTCCGTTGTCAGGCATCATTGGCGCCGCAAAATATTTGAGCTCAAATTTCGAAAAAATGCCGAACAGTGAGGTGAAAGAAATGTTGGATCTCCTTTATAAATCATCAAAAGATGAGTTAAATATGCTTGATTATTTGGTGGAATGGGCGAGAATTAAATATGCCACTGAAGCATTCTCCCCTAAAAAAATTATTCTTTTAGGCTATGTTCAAAAGGTTTTTGACAAACTGAATGAAACAGCACAATTGAATACCATTAACCTTCATCACGAGGTTAAAGAAAATGAAAGCGTTTTTGCCGATGGAAAAATGCTGCTTTCTGTGCTTCAAAATATAGTTTCAAATGCCATAAAGCATTCAAATCCAGGTGGAAAAATTACAGTTTCCGCAAAAAGTAAAGATGATAAGATAGTTGTTGAAATTAAAGATGACGGCATAGGAATGTCAAAAGAAATTCAGGAAAAACTTTTTACGCCGCAAATGAATATTTTGGCAAGTGCAAGAAAAAAAAATAAAGGCGCTGGCATAGGACTGTTGTTGGTGAAAGGTTTTTTAGAAAAAAATGATGGTGAAATTTGGGTAGAAAGTACAGAAGGAGTAGGGTCCTCATTTTATTTTACATTGCCGATAAACGAACCGAAATATAAAATTGACAGCGCAGACAAAATTGAATTTGATGAAAATGTATAAATAGCAAACATTTATTTTACGACCAATAATGACCAAACATTTTAAAGGGGTGGCTCCGAAAAACCGTTAGAGTAGGGATAAAATTAAAAATAAAATAAAATGAAATCACTGATAAATTTATTATTTGTAACAATTTTGGTGTTATTGACATCTTGTGCTACAACAGCCAAATTTCCGGTATCGAGTGTTACGCCGGCTGCTGAAATAACAGCTAAAAAGAAACAAGACAAAAATAACAATTATGTTATTGAAGTGACTGCCAAAAATTTGGCTAGCGCCGACAGAATTGATCCTTCTAAAAAAAATTACAATGTTTGGATTGTAACTGAAAATAACGGCACTAAAAATGCAGGAATGTTGGTAAATAAAAATGCAAAAACTGCCTCATTAAAAACATCTACGCCTTTTGATGTAAAAGAAATATTTATCACCGCTGAAGATCAAGGTGATTATTCTTATCCTGTAGGTATTGAAATCGCCAGAACATCTTTTAATTAAAAAATTAAGACACTTAATAATCAGCCTCTCATAAAGCTATTTAAGGGAGGTTTTTTATGATATTTGTGTTTTTTAGAGTTTTCTTTTAATTTTATTTGCAATTCATTTTATCTAAATATTTAAGAATAAACTACTTAAAGGAAACAAAATTTCTTGTGATTTTTTCATATTTTTGATGGAAGCCTATTTGTCGGAATTAACATTGTGAGTAACACCTGTAAGCAATATTTGTAATCTACTTTTATGAATACAATTTAAATGAAAATTAAGAACTATTCTGCAGTTTATAGGATGAGGCGTATTAAATGAGGTTGGAGTTTACAGATCAAAAGAGAATTATTTCAAAAATAGTTAGTGAGAATAAAAAAGCAGTTAAAATTTAATCATAAATGAAAGATTATATAAAAAGTATGAGAAATTTTTTCAGAATAAATGATGTAGAAATGGTGAGTAAAGTTGTTCTTAAAAGCAATTTGAAGGATTTTATTTTTATTTTTATAGGTGTAATTTTGGCGAGTGTTGGTTTGAAAGGATTTTTATTTCCGAATAATTTTTTGGATGGCGGTGCAATGGGTGTTTCTTTGTTACTTCAAATTTTAACGGGAATTAATCTTTCAATTTTAATTATTTTAGTCAATTTGCCATTTATACTTTTGGGGGCAAAGCAAATTTCTATTTCTTTTGCTGTCAAAAGCAGTTTGGCGATTTTTGTATTGGCTATATTGGTGCATTTTATTCAACTGCCGATTATTACGGATGATAAACTTTTGATTGCCGTTTTTGGTGGATTTTTTCTGGGAGCCGGAATAGGATTCTCTATACGCGGCGGCGCTGTAATTGATGGTACAGAAGTGCTTGCCATTTCCGTAAGCCGGAAGTCAAGTTTAACTGTGGGTGATTTTATCGCGGTGTTTAATGTTTGTCTTTTTGTGCTTGCGGCTACGGTTGTTAGCATAGAGACTGCTATGTATTCGATGCTGACTTATTTTTCAGCCTCTAAAACTGTAGATTTCATTATTAATGGTATAGAAGAATATATAGGGGTGATGATTGTTTCTGATGATGCTGAAATAATAAAGTCAATGATTGCCACAAAATTGGAACGCGGCGTCACCGTTTTTAGGTCTGATGGCGGATATGGCACAAAAGGAAATGCTATGCCGGACAGGAAAATATTGTTTTGCGTTGTTACGCGACTTGAAGTTTCCAGAGTGCTTTTAGAGGTAGGTAAAATTGACCGAACAGCATTCGTTATCCAATACCCAATAAAAGACACCAAAGGTGGAATGATTAAAAAACGACCATTGCATTAGGGAAAAGAATACTATAATTTCATATGCAGGAATTCTCCTGTAAGTTGCAATAATTGTTAATATAAAAAAAGAGACTGTGTGGGCAGTCTCTTTTTCCTAAATAATAATTAATTAATTAATCAAACAATTATTATTGAGTTACTAAAACAACTTGTGTAATTGGGTTCGTAACTCTTGTAGAAGCTTCAATCTCATTTAAATTATGGAATTCAAAGTTTAAGAGATTGGGTAAATTTTGTATTGAAGGATTTATTTTTCCGGTAAATTTATTGTTAAACAACAGCAATGTATCCAATTTTGAAAGTTGGTTAAATTCAATGGGAATTGCACCTTCAAATGCATTGTTGGCCAAAGAAAGTTCAGTTAAATTTGACAAGGATCCAATTTGAGCAGGAAGCATTCCGTTCATATTATTGTCAAACAAACTTAAAGTTTTTAGATTTTTTAGGTTTTTTATGGAAGGTGAAATTATTCCACTTAAATTATTGCTGCTTAATTGTAAAATTTCAAGAGTTTTAATGTCATAAATTGATTCCGGTAAATTTCCATTGATAAAATTGTTGAATAACACCAATTCTTTAAGGTTTTTTAAATTTCCAAATGCGGCTGGAATTTGGCCTTCCAACTGATTCATAAATAATTGGATGGTTTCCAATGAAGTGATGGTTGCAAGTTCCGCAGGAATTGTGCCGCTTATTTTATTGAAGCCTAAATTTAAGTGACGCAACGATGTTAAATTGCCAATAGTGGCAGGAATTGGACCGGTTAAATTATTCATACTTAAATTAATTTCGGTCACTGTATTATTTTCAACAGTAATTCCGTTCCAAGTAGCTACATCTTTGGTTAAATCCCAATTGGTGTTCCAGGTGGTGCCTTTGGTTGATTTGTATAAATCCAACAAGGCGCTTTTTTCCAAATCCGAAATTTGTGAGAAAGCGATAGGCGATAAGGCCAGTATAAATGTGAAAGTCAGTACCAGTTTTTTCATCTTCTTTGGGATTTAGGGGTTAATTTTTTTAAATTCCTAGCGCTAAGGTAATTAAACAATCTGAATCCACCAAATTTATTTTACCATTTATGCAAATATTTATACCATTTATGTATAATAATAAACATTTTATTTAAAATCCCGAAATTTACAGGCATTAAACAACTGAGATTTTTGCAATATAACCAGCGCCAAAAAATTGTACTATCTTTGCGTAAAATTAAATTAAGATATTTATGAAGTTAGCAATTTTAGCCATTGGCGCACATCCGGATGATGTTGAATTGGGATGTGGCGCAACCATTGCAAAAGAAATTTCATTGGGAAAAAAAGTGGGTATTTTAGATTTAACCAAAGGAGAATTAGGCACCAGAGGTTCTGCAGAAATTAGGGCAGAAGAAGCAAAAAAAGGTGCAAAAATTTTAGGGGTAACTGTAAGGGAAAATTTGGGTTTTGCAGACGGTTTTTTTGTAAATGATGAAAAACACCAGATTGAAGTGATAAAAATAATAAGAAAATACAAACCTGAAATTGTGCTGTGCAATGCTTTTGCTGATCGGCATTTTGATCATCCTAAAGGTAGTAGTTTGGTTTCCGATGCTTGTTTTTTATCGGCTTTAGAGAAAGTTGAAACCGAACTTAATGGCGTAAAGCAAGAGGCTTGGCGTCCAAAGTTTGTGTATCATTATATTCAATGGAAGAATTTAGAACCCGATTTTGTGGTAGATGTTACCGGATTTATGGATAAAAAAATGGAAGCCGTAAAAGCATACAGTTCCCAGTTCTATGATCCGAACAGCAGGGAGCCTACCTCGCCAATTTCGAGTAAAAACTTTTTAGACAGTGTGCTATACAGGGCGCAGGACCTGGGCCGATTGGTTGGTGTAGAGGCTGCAGAAGGCTTCAATACAGAGCGTTATGTGGCTGTAAAATCTTTTGATAATTTAGTGTAAAAATGTTTGCGGAAAAACAGAAATGTTTTACATTTGCATCCGCAAGTTATATGGTGGTTGTAGCTCAGCTGGTTAGAGCATCGGTTTGTGGTACCGAGGGTCGCCGGTTCGAACCCGGTCTTCCACCCAAAATTAAAGGTCTGTTTTTCAGACCTTTTTTTGTGCTTAT
>Ga0209643_1001934_pt1 | contig 15783 bp, 14 predicted proteins | sample AutmiccBRH37_all_FD_187383 | JGI IMG/M metagenome (GOLD analysis project Ga0209643, IMG submission 187383) | Deep subsurface microbial communities from Mt. Terri, Switzerland - Autotrophic microbial communities BRH/37_all (SPAdes) (version 2) | ecosystem: Environmental > Aquatic > Deep... | reverse complement strand
CAACAATGCATTCCATCTTAATACTTCGTGAACCCTTTACAAGAACAACATCCCCGGGCTTTAAGATTTTACCCAGATGCAAAACCGCTTCTTCCTTTGCCGGAAATACATATATATTTTTACTGTCTTTTCCTGATGCTTCCGCTCCTCTTTTTACAGCATCAGCAAAATTTCCTATTGCCGCTATTACATCGACTCCCGTTGCAGCAGCATATTCTCCAATGCCGTAATGCTCTCTTTCCGAGGAATCTCCCAATTCAAGCATATCACCCAGTATGCATACGCTCCTCCTTTGGGATTTCAAGCTTTGAAGCACATTCATGGCTGCTCTCATCGATTCCGGATTTGCATTGTATGCATCATTAATGATCTTAATTCCGCTTCTTAAATTAATTATATCCATCCTCATTTTGGAAGGTTTGAAGCTCATAAGCCCTTTCCTTATATCCTCTGCCTCCATGCCAAAAAACCTTGCAATGGCAATGGCAGACAAGGCATTATATACATTATGCATTCCGGGAAGCAGCACTTTAAAGCTTTCCGGCACTCCTTCAATATCAACTGTAAAAACTATCCCTTCCTCGCCCTTTTCCTCTATTCCATAGGCATATATATCATTGCTCTCATCCAAGCCGTATCTCACTATCATATACTCTTTGGAATCAAAGGAAGCCAGCATGTCGTTATCACCATTGATAACTGCAGTACTGCCACTATCAAAATATGAGAATATTTCAAGCTTTGCTTTCAATATGTTTTCCCTTGAGCCAAGCATTTCTATGTGGGCTGTACCGATATTGGATATTACACTGATATCCTGTCTTACAATATCCGAAAGCAGGCTTATCTCTCCCGGGCTGTTCATTCCCATCTCCAATACCGCAATCTCATGACTGTATTGAAGATTAAGAAGCGTCAGGGGTAAGCCGATAGCATTATTGAGATTCCCTTCTGTTTTCAGAACCCTGAACCTCTGGGAAAGCACTGAAGCTATCATATCCTTTGTGGTTGTTTTTCCTGAGCTGCCTGTTATTGCCACAAAAGGTATATGAAATTTGTTTCTGTAGTACCTGGCAATCTCCTGCAGTGCCTTTAGAGTATCTTCCACCAGTATGTATGGTATTCTACACTCATTTAATACTTTCTGAGCCACTACAAGAGCAGCACCATTCTCTATAGCCCTGCTTATGAAATCATGACCATCGAAGCTTTCTCCTTCCAAAGCAATAAACATATCCCCCGGATTTATCCTTCTGCTGTCAATACTCACTCCTCCAACCGTCAAGTCTCCTCCGGAATTTATGAGTCTGCCCTTTGAAGCGCTTACTATCTCCCCTATGCCTAAGACTTCCATTATATTTCCTCCCTCAGAAGCTCTGCAACAATATCTCTTTCATCAAAAGGAATTGTCCTGTCCTTCAGAACCTGGTAAGTCTCATGGCCTTTTCCTGCCAGCACAACTATATCATCAGGATTTGCTGTTTTCAGCGCATACTTTATTGCGTCTCTTCTGTTTTCTATACAAATATAGTCACAGCCTGTTGATTTTATTCCGGCTTCTGCCTGCTCTATTATTTCAAGCGGATTTTCCGAGCGCGGGTTATCCGAAGTGATTATGACATAATCGGAAAGCTCTCCTGCAATTCTTCCCATCATCGGCCTTTTCTCCTTGTCCCTGTCACCCCCGCAGCCGAATAAAGTGATGATGCGTCCCTTGGCATACTGCCGGATTGCGGTCAATATCTTTTCCAAACCATCCGGTTTATGAGCATAGTCGATAATAACAGTATAAGGGGTATCGGTTTCTACAATTTCTGATCTTCCCGGAACACAACCTACCTTATACAAGCCCTCTCTTATAGTTTTCCTGTCAATACCTGCAACATAAGCAACCGCCGCAGCTGCCAAAGCATTATATACACTGAATTTTCCCGGTATTTTTATTTTTAGCTCTGCCTCATATTTCGGTGTCGTTAATACAAAGGAGACGCCTTTAGAGTTGATACGAATATCCTTCGCCATAATATCCGCTTGATGATCTATGCCGAAGGTAATGAGCGGTACCTTAAGACTGCTTAATTCATCGGCAATCAATTTTCCATGCATATCGTCAATATTAATAATATTTGCGTCCCCGGTTTTGTAGAAAAGCTTTTTCTTGGCTTCCCTATAGCTCTCCATGGTCTTGTGGAAGTCCAGGTGATCCTGACTCAGGTTGGTAAAGACACCGACACTGAATTTGCAGCCATCTACCCTTCCCAGCTCCAGTGAGTGTGAGGATACCTCCATTACAGCATAATCCATATGCATATCCACCATTTCCCTGAACAGGTTTTGAAGATCAAGGGACTCCGGTGTTGTCTTGCTTGAAACATAGATCTTGTCTCCGATTTGTGTCGATATGGACCCGAGCAAGCCGGTCTTCTTCTGGGCGGCCTCAAAAATAGATTTGACCAAATAGGTGGTTGTCGTCTTACCGCTGGTTCCTGTAATACCTATAAGCCGCAGCTTTTGTGTCGGGTTTCCGTAGAAGTTGTTTGCCAATAGCGGCATAGCCGACCTTGAGCTATTAACCTTCACCACTGCCGCACCTTCCACATCCACATCCTTCTCAACCAAAAAGGCTGCAGCACCCCTTTGCAGTGCATCACTTATGTAGCTGTGTCCGTCCTTGGTATAGCCGCTGACACAGATAAACAGATTGCCCTTCTTTATTTTCCTTGAATCATAGACTATTCCATTTATTTCTACATCCATACTTCCTCTGGACGATATAATATCTACACCCTTTAACAATTCCTGCAGCTTCATTCTTATCCTCCTTTATATACAGCTATTGTTGACATGTTTTGGTACCTATATGCCGATACCACTGCTGTCAAAAATAAAAATCCCTTTAAATAATGTAAATGCAAGTACGTTTCAACTATAAATTACCTTATTATTATCCATCACCTTTTACAAAAAGGCAACCAAAATTAAAGGGTTTCCTTAATTTCGTTGCCTTGGCAATATGTGTTAAGTTATTCTATTGGTTTAGCATTCAAAATTATAATTGACCCTTCATTTATGTCAGCTCCGGGTTTTGGAGTCTGATCCAGTATAGTTGATTCCATATTATGCTCAAATTCTTGATCCACACTGTACTTGAGTTTGCTCTTGGCCAATACCTTTATTGCTTCTTTCAGAGGTACATTTCTTACTTCCGGCACCTTTACAAGAGGTTTCTGCATAAGCTTCTGCTCTTCCTCAGTATACTGGGGTTTAACATCCAGATATCTTAAGGTGTCATATATAATACTCTTTGCAACAGGTGCTGCAATTACACCACCAAAGTGCTGTGCTCCTCCAGGCTCATCTATAACCACCAGCACTGCGATTTTGGGATCATTAGCCGGAGCAAAACCGCAGAAGGATGAAACAAACTTACCTGATACATATATGCCGCCTTCTGCCTTTTGGGCTGTACCGGTCTTCCCTGCCACCTTGTAGCCTGGTATATAGGAGGCTGCCGTTGGTGCTACTGCAAACTCCAGAATCTGCCTCATTGTAGCAGCAGTCTCCTTGGAAATTACCTGCCTGACTGTCCGTGACTGAAATTCATGGACTGTTTTTCCATCATTATCAATAACTTTTTTTGCAATTCTGGGTTCCATAAGATAGCCATCATTAGCAACTGCAGAAAAAGCTGTTATCAATTGGAGCGGTGTTACGGATATACCTTGCCCGAAGGAGTTGTTGGCAAGCTCCACCGGTCCTATTGCTCCCAGTCCTCTCACAATACCGCTGGCTTCTCCGGGAAGCTTAATATTGGTAGGAGAACCAAAACCAAAAGCTTTAATATATTTGTACAGCGTTTCTTTTCCAAGTCTTTGTCCTACCTCTACAAATACCGGGTTACAGGAGTTCTTGACAGCCTCCGCGAAGTTCTGACTTCCGTGGGGATTATGGCTTCTCCAGCATTTAATTCTCTTACCTGCTACCATTATATATCCTGTGCAATTAAAATGATCATCAACCTTCACTACATTCTCTTCCAGACCTGCAGAAGAGGTTATCACCTTGAAGGTGGAACCAGGTTCATAGGAGTCGGATACCGCAGGATTCCTCCATATCTTGTAAAGCGCGTCATACTGTTCTTTCTCACTCATAGTACTCCATTTATCTACAAACTCTTCCGGAATCTTCCGGGGGTCGTTGTTGTCAAAATCAGGTTTGACAGCCATTGCCAGTATATCCCCCGTCTTTGGCTCCATTACTATTGCAGTAACCCGCTTTGCGTTATTCTCAATAACGGCATTTTCAACAGCCTTCTCAGCAAAATGCTGTATGACTTCATCAATAGTCAGTACAAGGTTCAGGCCGTCCTGAGGCTCATAGTATTTGGTATCGCTTCCGGGAAGCATCTGTCCGTGTGCATCTGTCATCATTATGTTCCTGCCGGGAAAGCCATTCAGGTACTTCTCATAGGTAAGCTCCACACCATCCTGCCCTTGATTGTCCGTGTTTGTAAAGCCCAGTACATAAGAAGCAAAATTACTCTGAGGATAGAACCTCTTGCTGTCATCATTAAATATTATTCCCTCAAGCTCCTTTTCCCTTAGCTGCTTAACCTTGTCTGCGTCTACCTTTTTCTTGATGAGTACAGTATCCTTATTGGCAATTACCTTTTGAGCCAGAGAATCCTTATCCATGCCGAGAACCTCTGCAAGTGCGTTCGCAACTGCCTCCTTGTCCTTGACCATAGCAGGTCTCACATATATCTCATATGCTGTTGCGCTTATTGCCAGTTTTTTTGAGTTTCTATCAAATATTACTCCTCTTTTAGATTGGATGGGAATATCTCTTGTCCACTGCTCCAATGCCTTCTGCTGATATTCCGTACTGTTTATTATCTGAATAAAAGCCAGTCTTCCTAAAAGTCCTGCGTAAATAACAAAAAAAGCAAAAAATACAACTACTACTCTTCTTTTTATGGTCACCTTAATGCTGGACAAATTAATACACCACCTTCGGATACAACCTTGATAAATTAATCTAGCACATTGAGGATATTATTTATCACAGCTTTTGTATATGCTATATATTTGTTCTCCTGTACATCCCTGATATTGTAAAAATCGTTATTTTCATTGTCATCCGCTTGTGCTGCCTTTATAACATTCACATAAGCAATCTGGTTCTGAACATCCGGGTACTGCATGCCTAGATCATTAAGAGCGGCTTTTTCAAGTGTTTCCAGATTCACCGACTTCATAAGCTGTACATTAAGGTCGGTATTTTCCTTGACTACTCTTTTATATTCCTTCTCCAGATTAGTAATATTGAAGTTAACCTCCGCCATATAAGCATAACGTGATATTATAAAAATGCTCAGCCCAAAAACAAACAAAATACTCATAAAGTGAGTTTTGGGTTTCGCCTTTTTCTTAGCCTTTTTCTGGGGTTTTGCACTTGGCTCTGTAATTTGCTGCAGCTCTTGCTCTTCATATCTGCTGTAATCATATGCTCTATTATCTGCTCTTAACATTCTTATTCCCCCCTAACCCCTTTTAGAACCTACTCTTTCAGCCGCCCTGAGCTTAGCACTTTTCGATCTTTTATTCTTTTCCAGCTCCTCATCTGATGCTGATACCGGTTTTTTTGTTACTACCTTGAGAAGCGGCTCTTTTCCGCATACGCATATCGGCAGCTTAGGCGGACATGTGCATGGTCTTTCCATATTGTTAAAAATCGTTTTTACAATTCTGTCTTCAAGAGAATGAAAGGTTATTACAACCAGCCTTCCTCCAGGCTTCAAAATATCCACTGAATCCATTAATGTCTGCTTCAAAACCTCAAGCTCGTCATTTACAGCTATTCTAAGGGCCTGAAAAGTCCTTTTGGCGGGATGGCCGCCCTCTCTCCGTGCTGCTGCCGGAATAGCCCTCTTTATAATATCCACCAGCTTAAAGGTTGTATCTATCGCTCCGTTTTTTCTTTCCTCTATAATAAATTTAGCAATCCTGGCCGCCCATTTTTCCTCTCCGTAATCTCTGAGTATGCGGGTAAGCTCCCGTTCCGGGCTATTGTTCACAATATCTGAAGCGTCATAATTATTCCCCGTATCCATCCTCATATCCAATGGGCCGTCGTGCATATAACTGAAGCCCCTCTCCTCCTCATCCAACTGATGAGAGGAAACCCCTATGTCAAGCAATATCCCGTCAACTTCCTTGAACCCGTTTTCCTGAGCAATTGCTTTTATGTTTCTGAAATTATCATGGATTACAATCACATTATCCCTGTAGTCTTCCAGGTGCTTCTTTGCTGCTTCTATCGCATTGCTGTCCTGATCAATACCTAAAAGTACTCCTCCGGGGGCTATCCTTTTTACTATTTCCGATGAGTGTCCTGCTCCTCCTAGGGTTCCGTCAATATATACTCCACCCGGCTTAAGCTCAAGGTATTGCAGTGTTTCTTTCAATAGCACAGGTATATGTTCAAAATTCAATGTTCCCATTTGCTTCATATGTCCTTCCTGTTTGATATAACGTATGATTATTACTGCGTTATATCTATATTCCGAGCTGTGACATTTTTTCCGCCACATCTTCATAACTAATATTTGCATCGCTATTGAATTTATTCCATTCTTCCTTGCTCCATATTTCTATTCTGGTAGAAACGCCTATTATAACAAGCTCTTTGTCGATATTGGCATAGTCCTTAAGGTGGTTAGGCATTACTATCCTTCCCTGCTTGTCCAGATCACATTCGGAAGCCCCCGCGAAAAAGAATCTCACAAATGCTCTTGCATCCTTATTTGTCATAGGCAAGCTCTTAAGCTTATCCTCCACTATGCTCCATTCCTCTGATGAATATATGAAAAGGCAGTTATCCAGACCTTTGGTCATAACAAAGCTGTCCCCTAGCTTTTCTCTGAACTTCGAGGGCATAATGACTCTGTTCTTGGGATCCAAGGTATGCTGGTACTCGCCTATGAACATATACTCACCACCTATATGTATATTTTATCACTTTATTCCACTTTACTCCACTTCAATCCACTTCATGACATATTCTATATAAAATTAAAAACTCCTTCCTTTTTTTGATAAATGGAACAAAAAAAATAAAAATGATACAAAAGGCCTATTCCCTCTGTATCATTTATCCTATTCTTATTATTCGATTATTCTGCTTCTTGCTTTTCTACCTCTTTCTCTTCCGGTTCTTTCTCTTCTGGTTCCTGTTCTTTCTTCTTCCTTCGGTAAAGCAGCAACACAGCGAAGGCTGCTATTATTGCCACACTAATAAGCTGAGCTGTTCTCATTCCCATGAACATAAGGCTGTCGGTTCTCAAGCCTTCAATCCAGAACCTGCCAATTGAATAGAGTATCCCATACAGCAGAAACAGCTCGCCATCCACCTTCTTTTTTCTCCTGTATATGATAAGAAATATGAAAACTGCAAAATTCCATAGTGACTCGTACAGGAAGGTGGGATGCACTTTTACACCATCCACAATTATGCCCCAGGGCAGGTTGGTTGGCCCACCATGGGCTTCTGCATTCATAAAGTTGCCCCATCGCCCTATGGCTTGGCCGATAATTATGCCGGGAGCCACAATATCTGCAGTTTCCCAGAAGGATACCTTTTTCACCCTTGTGAATATATAGCCTGTAAATACGGCTGCTATTAACGCTCCATGAATTGCGAGGCCGCCTTCCCTGATGTTTATTATTTTCAGTATATCACCTTTGTAATAGCTCCACTCAAATACAACATAATAAAGCCTGGCACCGATTACTGCCATAGGAATACACCATAATGCCAGATCGATTATGTACTCCGGATCGTGCCCCAATCTCTTAGCTTCATTGTATGCCAGCAGTATTCCTGCCAGTATTCCCGCCGAAAGCAGTATGCCATACCATCTTATTGCAATTCCAAATATCTCAAAAGCTATAGGATCCATAGCCTCTCCTCCTATCTTGCTTCATACAGCAATTTTAATACTTTACTGTTTGATTATATGTATTTTTCACCATTAATGTCAAGTTTATTCTCAATAGGTGTCAGGGACCTTTAGACGGTTAATGAGCATTAACCGTCTAAAGGTCCCTGGCACTTAATCGTTATTTGCCAGGTCAAGCACTCCGCTGACTGTCTCCATAACAGATGAATAGTTCTTCCCCTGCATGTAATCATCATATGCCAGATACAAAGCCCAGATCAAATGCCACATATCCCCGTCAGCATATACAATATTGAGTCCCAGGTCGTTTAAAGCTTCCTTCCTGTTTATGCAGTAGCCATGGGAGAAATACTTTTCAGTCATAACCTTGGTTACCGACTTTGCTCTATCCCTATTTTCCTTGAACATATTGTTTTCAAGCAATGCTTCTGCATACTGGTAGGATGCCTTGATAGACTTCTCGTAGTCTCCCAGAATCCATGGATCAAGCTTGTTTGAAATGGGATACAGCACTGAAGCTGTAATTTTGGAGTCCTTGCTCTGTGCAAGCTTTTCCTCCATAAAATCTATGCACAATCTTATCGACTGGACAGGAACCCACAAATCGGTATATATCGGGTGCCTGACAAGAGGATCTATGGGCCCCAGCTCTGAAATCGGCCCCATCACTATTTCATCTGCACCAATAGCCACCATGGTGCCAGCACTCTTAGCGACAAAGGGTATTATCACACTGAAATTATCGCAGAACTCCCGGATCAGGTTCACTATTTTATAGGGGGTATCTACAGCACCACCATAACTGTTTAAAAAAAGGTCTATCCTTTCCGTTTTCCCGATACTGCATAGCTGTTTATACAAAGGAACCAGTACATAATCATCCATTGGAGAGTAGGATATATAAGAAATTATTCTGGAATTTCGCATTTTTTCAATGCTTTTAAGCAAGCTCAACCTTTTTTTATTTGTTATTTTCAACACGCTAAAACCCCTCTCGCTCACGAAAAACTGCATGCAGCTTTTTCTACTACACATAATATGTGTTAATAGCTGTTTTAGTGAGAGGTAAAAAGCTACATCAATTTAATTTTGAGAATAGTACTGCTAAAGGACCATTTCCTAAAAAGTATAAATAAAAACAATATTGTAATAATATAATTGTATGTGTATCGCGATAAATAGACTCATTCAGCCATAGCTGAATAACCGTACTATAGCAGTTAACGGAGGTGAGGCTTGTGCCGCTGCTGAATACTGAGGAACTGACAAGCATGAAGCTCTTGATGATCAAAGACCTTGAAAAGACGCTGAAAATCGTCTATGAGCATCAGTACAGAAATATACTGTCCAAAATTGTGAGCCATAAGAAAAGGTTCATAAAAAAACGACTGCCCCTGGATGTTTCGGAAGATATTTGCAGATATGACTCACTGGCTGCCGGACTTACCAGCTATCTGGTAAACCTTTTTGACGTATTTGGTGAAAGTGCAGTGCTGAATGCAAAGAAAACCTTTGAGGAAAATGGATCCAAATGGGGTAAGAAACTGCGGAAGAAGCTTTTAGTACAGGAAAGTATCAATGATATTAACTATGTTATTAAGTACCTTTATATAAATGTGCCTGAGATAGATTATATAGAAATGTCAAATGACAACTTGGTATGGCATTTAAACAAACTAGGCCATAGCAGCGTCAATGAAGGCTTTATAAAATTTCATCCCCGGTTTTATGATATAAAATCCGCATGGCTGCATTCCTTTATAAAGTCCTTTGCTTCCCAGTACACCAGTATTTTTGAAAAGAAAAGCGAGGATGACAACGAAATCATTACGCAGATTGAATTTAAAGAGGATATAGTTTAAAAACCGCTTTAACACTATGGTTAAAACGGTTTCTTTTTAAAGCTCGTTTAATATGCTTATTGAAGCACTAGCCCCTATCCTTGTTGCACCTGCTTCTATCATCTTTAATGCGCTCTCCAGATTTCTGATTCCCCCTGAGGCTTTAACACCCATATCAGGTCCTACAGTCCTTCGCATCAGAGTAATGTCTTCAGCTGTCGCACCCCCGGTAGAAAAGCCGGTGGAAGTCTTAACATAATTTGCCCCGGCTTTCATTGAAAGCTCGCAGGCCATTACCTTCTCCTCATTATTAAGAAGGCAGATCTCTATAATTACCTTCAGCAGGGCCTTCCCTTTGCAGACATCAGCCACGGCCTTGATATCCTCTTCAACCGTTTCAAGCTTACCTGCTTTTAATGCTCCGATATTTATAACCATGTCTACCTCTGTTGCACCATTTTCAATAGCCTGAGCGGCCTCAAAGGCTTTTGTCTCTTTTGTAGTAGCTCCAAGAGGAAATCCTACTACCGTACAAACCTTTACTTCCGTTCCGTGGAGGAAGGAATCAGCCAGCTTAACATTAGAAGCATTCACACATACTGATGCGAACTTGTATTCCAAAGCCTCTCTGCAAAGCTTGATTACGTCACCCTCTTTAGCGTCAGGTTTTAATATTGTATGATCGATATAACGGGCTAATTCTAACTTGTTCATGTGTTATCCCCCATTTTGTATATTATTTACCGGATAATCTCGCCCATTGTGCCGTTTTGTATTCCAGCCGCATTTCCTTCTTCAATGTCAATATGCATATCCAAAGCGTACTCAGGATGAACTCTGACCATAACATTTTCGAATACTACCGCTCTTTCATCGCCTACTTTTACTTTTACAATGTCTCTGTCCTTAAGTCCGAACTTCTCACTATCGCTGGTATGCAAATGTATATGTCTTGATGCAACTATGACTCCCTCTTTTATTTCGACTTGACCCTTGGGACCGACAATCGTACAGCCCGGTGTCCCCTGTATTTTGCCTGAGGGTCTTACCATACCTTCAACTCCCATAGCCCTTGCATCAAACATTGAAATCTCCAATTGAGTATCCGGTCTTACCGGTCCAAGTATTCTTACTCCCTTAAGAGTTGATTTTGGACCTACTACATCGACCTTCTCATCACAAGCATACTGCCCAGGTTGTGAAAGGTCCTTCATTTTTGTAAGCTCATGCCCTTTACCGAATAGTATTTCAAGATGCTCCTTTGAAACGTGAATATGTCTGTTTGACAAGCTTACAGGTACTAATTTCTCCATAATAATTCCTCCAATTGATTAATTATATTTTACATAAAATTTATGTTACACAATATAGTTGTTAATATTTCATTGAATCCCGATATTTTTTGCCTCGTGCTGCGTGCTGCGTGCCACGTGCCACTTAACTTCGTAGCCCCACTTAAATACTAGAGACTCGCGACTAGAGACTAGCGAAGCGATTCATATGCCTTTATCATTATTGCGCATTCAATTCTCTTTTTTTGCAGCTTGCATTCAAGATCATAGGGGGCTTTGAGGTCATTGTTGAAAGCCGCCGCATTTGCCTGACAACCTCCGCTGCAATAAAACCTGGCCCAGCATTCCCGGCATTTCTCCTTATGGTAAACTGTGTTTTCCGAAAACTCCTTCTGAAGCTCCTTGTTAACAACACCTTTCCAAACATCACCCAAAAGGTATTCCTGTCTTCCTACAAACTGATGACAGGGATAAAGCTCACCATCAGGAGTGACGGCAAAATACTCAACTCCAGACCCGCAGGAGGACACACGCTTGTAGATACATGGACCCCCGTCCAGCTCCATAAGAAAATGATAGTATCTGAAGCCTTTTCCATTCTCATTGTATTCTATGTACTTGCCGGCAAGCTTTTCATACTCCTGGTATATCCTTGGAAGATGCTCCTCCTTAAGTGCATAGCCCTTATTTTTTTCTGCAACCACAGGCTCTATTGAAATCTCCTTGAAGCCTTCCTCCGCCAGGTGCAGAACATCACTGCAAAAATCAAGGTTGTTTGCGGTAAAGGTCCCTCTTATATAATAACTCTTATCGCCTCTGGATGCCACAAAGTTTTTCAGCTTGGGCATTATACCTTCATAGGTTCCCGAACCGTCTACATGCTTTCTCATACGGTCATTGACCTGTTTTCTTCCATCTATACTCAATACTATATTATCCATGTGCTCATTAATAAATTCTACTATTTCCTTATCCAGGAGCGTTCCATTTGTTGTTATTGTGAAGCCTGTTCTCTTTCCATACTCCTTTTCCCGTGCTCTTGCATAAAGAACCGTTTCCTTTACTACTTCAAAGTTCATAAGTGGTTCTCCCCCGAAGAAATCAACCTCCAGTCTCTTCCTCGATCCTGAAGTATCCAGCAAAAAATCAATTGCCTTTGAAGCCACTGAAAACGACATCAGCTTGCGCCCCCCATGATAGTCCCCGGTCGAGGCAAAGCAGTAACCACACCGTATATTACAGTCATGAGCAATGTTCAAGCACAAGGCTTTAGTATAGGTTTCCCTTTTTTCATTCAGTACCTTGCCCATGTATGTATCATCAGAATTCAAAAGCCCCTGATTTTCAAGCTCTTTTATTTCATGCCATGCTTCACTGATACTGGTCTCCAGGTGCTTGTGCTTAAGCTTTTCTACTATATTATCAACATCGTCAGGGTAGTGGTCCAGTATATCCCAGGTAAGCTGATCGACCACATGCACCGTTCCGCTGTTAACATCCACAACGATTTTTAAACTGTTTTGTTCATATCTATGCAGCATAAATGACCCCCGAAAAAATATATATACGTGCAAAATACATGGCTTATAATATATCAATGACTATTCTATATTAATTTGCCATGTGTGTCAATTAAGCCATAGTAAGAAAAACCTCCTATTGCTACATACTTCAATAGCGACAGAAGGTTTTCTATCCATAGGCTTCCGTTATCTTGATATGCTATCTATCACTTATTCTTTAACCAGATGGCATGCAGCATAATGCCCGCTCCCTGTATCTTTGAATTCGGGAATATCTTTTTTGCATATATCCATGCAGTAATTGCATCTTGTATGGAATACACAGCCCGAAGGAGGATTTACAGGACTTGGCACATCACCCTGAAGTATAAATCGTTCCTTTTTGCTCCTTGGGTTGGCAATGGGAACAGCCGATAAAAGTGCCTGGGCATACGGGTGAATCGAATTTGCAAAAAGCTCCTTGGAATCTGCCATTTCAACAATTTTACCAAGGTACATCACCATAATCCTGTCAGAAATATGCTTGACTACGCTGAGATCATGGGATATGAACATGTAGGTCAGATTAAGCTTTTCCTGCAATTCCTCAAAAAGATTGATGACCTGTGCTTGTATCGATACATCCAGCGCTGATACAGCTTCATCCGCTACTATAAACTTCGGATTCAGAGCAATCGCTCTTGCTACACCGATCCTTTGCCTCTGCCCACCACTGAATTCATGTGGATACCTTCTGACATGATATGGGCTCAGCCCTACAAAGTCCAGAAGCTCCTTTACTCTCTCAAGCTTTTCTCTTGAAGGCATGCCTTCATGTATTTCGAGAGGTTCGCCTATAATATCTCCTACTGTCATTCTTGGATTCAGGGAAGAATATGGGTCCTGAAAGATAAGCTGCATTTCTCGTCTCTTTTTTCTTAGCCCCTCTCGGTCCAGGGTCATGATATCCTGTCCCTCAAAGTGGATCTCTCCTGCCGTAGGCTCATGAAGCCTCAGAACAGCTCTTCCGGTAGTTGACTTTCCGCAGCCGGATTCTCCAACCACTCCCAAGGTTTCTCCACGCTTGATGAAAAAACTTACATCATTTACTGCCTTCAAGTTGTTAACCGTTTTATTAAAAAAGCCACCTTTAATTGGGAAGTATTTTTTGAGCCCCTTCACTTCCAACAAATTATCCATATTTCAACTCTCCTTATACCTTATTCTCTATTATATAAGAAACAGCTTACCGTTCTTTCTTCTCCCAGAACTGTAGCTTCAGGCTGTTTCTCCTTGCAAATTTTCATAGCTTTGCTGCATCTAGGCTCAAATCTGCAGCCCTTCGGCATATGAAGCGGATTTGGTACTAAGCCTGGAATAGACTCGAGCTTTCCCTGCCCCACCTCAGTAGAGGGAATCGATTTCAGAAGCCCGACGGTATAAGGATGCTTGGGATCTTCAAAAATGGAATAGACATCTCCCTCTTCCACTACTTTTCCTGCATACATAACAACAACCCTCTGACAGGTCTCAGCAACGACACCCAGATTATGCGTAATCAGCATAACCGATGCATTCATCTCACTTTTCAGCTTGTTCATAAGGTCAAGAATCTGCGCTTGAATGGTTACATCCAATGCTGTTGTCGGTTCATCTGCAATCAGAAGCTTCGGGTTGCAGGCCAAAGCCATGGCAATCATCGCTCGCTGCCGCATTCCGCCGCTAAGACTGTGTGGGAAATCATCCACGACCTTTTCAGGCCTGGGGATACCTACCAGCTTCAGCATCTCTATTGATTTTTCCCTTGCCTGCCCCCTGTTCATTTTCTGATGCAGCATCAGTGTCTCACTGATCTGGTCTCCAATTTTAAATACCGGATTTAAAGAGGTCATAGGCTCTTGAAATATCATAGATATATCATTGCCTCTGATTTTTCTCATTTCTCTCTCAGGCAGTTCAAGCAAGCTTTTCCCGTCAAAAAGAATCTCACTGCCTTCCAATATCTTGCCAGGAGGGTTTGGAATAAGTCTCAGAATTGATATGGATGTGACACTCTTGCCACAGCCCGATTCGCCAACTATACCCAATGTTTCTCCCGGTTTTATATGCAAATCTACACCATCGACTGCAGGAACTACCCCGTCCTCGGTATAAAAATATGTTCTCAGGTTTTTGATTTCTAAAAGCTTTTCCATTTCTGCACCTCCACCCTTACTGCTTCAACCTTGGGTCTAAGGCATCTCGCAGCCCATCCCCAAAGAAATTGAAGGATAACACGGTAATAAAAATGAGCATCCCAGGATAGAATGCTTTCCATGGTGAAAGCAGCATGGTATTCAACTCCTGTGCATTTGTCAACATATTCCCCCAGCTCGGTGTCGGCGGTTGTACACCTAATCCGAAAAAGCTCATGGCTGATTCCATTAAAATAGCATTTGCTATACCCATTGTTGCAGATACTATAATAGGTCCCATTGCATTAGGAAGTATATGCCTGAATATTATCCTTGCATCCTTTGCTCCAATGCATTTCGCTGCTTCAGCAAAATCACGTCTTATTAAAGATAAGAAGTCAGCTCTTACAAATCTTGCAATACTTGTCCAGTTGACAAGACCAAGCACAATCATAATATTAAAAATATTAGGTTTAAAAATTGCCATGACCGTTATTAAGAGAATGAAAACCGGTATAGTATTCAGTGCATCTACTATTCTCATCATAATATTGTCGATCCAACCGCCATAATAACCAGCTATGCACCCCCAAACAGTCCCTATAATAACAGCTATGCCTACAGAGACAAAACCCACAGTCAATGAGATTCTGCCAGCATACAGGCATCTGGTAAACACGTCTCTGCCCATCTCATCTCTGCCAAAATAATTTGGTTTCCACATAACAAGCTCACCGTTCATGTCATATTCCTCGTAGCTTTTGAAGGAAGGTGCCCTGTCCGCTTGAAATATATCATCCATGGTTCCCTCATAGCTGTATGGTGCTATAAGCGGAGCGAAAATTGCCAGTGAATAAAGAATAATTAATACAAACATGCCCATAACCGCCAGTTTATTTTTTCTTAATCTTCTCCAGAATACCTTGAGTTTTTTAGTAAAGGTGTCACTATACTCCGCGCTTTCTGCCAAGGAATAATCATTATTACTATTAAGCTTTAATTCTGCCATTTAAG
>Ga0209643_1001933_pt1 | contig 15797 bp, 13 predicted proteins | sample AutmiccBRH37_all_FD_187383 | JGI IMG/M metagenome (GOLD analysis project Ga0209643, IMG submission 187383) | Deep subsurface microbial communities from Mt. Terri, Switzerland - Autotrophic microbial communities BRH/37_all (SPAdes) (version 2) | ecosystem: Environmental > Aquatic > Deep... | reverse complement strand
TGACCAAGGTGCCCCCCGGCGACTACGAGGCGGAGAAAAGCCACACCGCGTTGTTTTTCGAGATCAGTCACTTCGGACTCTCCGCCTATATCGGCAGCTTCAACAAGCTCGACGCGAAGCTGACCTTCGACAACGCCGACCCCACCAAGAGCACGCTCGAAGCGATCATCGACCCGGCCAGCGTCGACACCCGCGTCACAAAGCTGAACGAGCATCTCAAGGACGCCGATTTCTTCGACGTCGCGCAATTTCCCGAAGCGACCTTCAAAAGCACCAAGATCGAAACGACCGGGGAGCGGACCGGCAAGATCACCGGCGATCTGACGCTTCACGGCGTCACAAAACCCGTCACGCTCGATGTGACGTTCAACGGCGGCGCGCCCAACCCGTTCTCGCAGCAATTCACCCTGGGCTTTTCGGGCACGGCGACAATCAAGCGATCGGATTTCGGGATGTCGGCCTTCCTGCCCAAGATCGGTGACGTGGTCGCCTTGCGGATCGAGGCGGAGTTCGCCAAAGTCAAGTAATCGCCGCTTCGCTCGCGGCGACATGGACGATGACGCGCAGCGGACACGGCAAATCGCAGGCGTAAGCACACATACCTGGTGGCCGTGAGGCACCGGGCGGCAATTTGGGGGATGGAATGGCCCAGCCATTGAGCAGCAGACGGTACAATACGGTCGGAATCGTTCTTCACTGGATCATCGCGCTGATGATTTTCGGATTGTTTCCGGTCGGCCTGTGGATGAGTTCTCAGGAGATCAGCCCGCAGATCTTGACGATCTACGGACTGCACAAGGCGGGCGGAATTACGGTTCTCGCGCTGGCGCTGTTTCGCATCGCGTGGCGGCTGTTCAACCCCGCCCCGCCGCTCCCCCCCGGGATGCCGCTGGCGCAGAAAATCGCATCTCACGTCGTGCACGGCCTCTTGTATGTCGGCATGATCGCGATCCCGATGGCGGGCTGGCTCGGCTCGTCGGCCGCCGGATTTTCGGTCTCGCCATTCGGGCTGTTCACGCTTCCCGATCTGGTCGGCAAGGACAAGGCGCTCAGCAAGGAGATGTTCGAACTCCACGAAGTGTTCGCCTTCATCGTGATGGGTCTGGTCGTGTTTCACATCGGGGCGGCGCTGTATCACCAGTTCGTCCAGAAGGACAACCTGCTCGCCCGCATGAGCCTGTTTGGACAATCACGGCTGGGATGACGATTGCCCGAACAGGCGTGCTGGCCCTCGCTGGGGCGCTCCTGCTGGGCGGGACGGCGCACGCGGCGCCGCAATGGACGATCGTGCCCGAGGAGAGCACGCTCTCGTTCACGGCGATCCAGAAGAGCGGCCCCACCCATGGCGGGTTCGGCCGGTTCGGCGGCACGATCGCATTCGATCCTGCGGACCTCCCCGGCTCGCGAATCGAAATCGATGTCGACATGGGCAGCATCACCGGCAGCTACGACGAGCTCGTCGATGCACTCAAGACGGAGACCTGGTTTGCGAGCGCCGCCTTCCCCCAAGCCCACTTCAGGTCCGTCTCGATCGAGAAGGCGCCCGGCGGGGGATATTCGGCCGCCGGAACCCTGGAGTTGCGCGGAATCAGCGCACCGCTGACGCTGACCTTCGATTTTACCGGGATGGGCGCCAAGGACGGCGATCCGGCGACGGTGCGCGCGGTTGCCAAGGGCACGGCCACCATCATGCGGACCACATTCGGGGTCGGTCAGGGCAAATGGGCGGGCACCGGCGAGGTTCAGGACCCGGTCGCGGTCGACTTCGTGATCACGGCGGAGCGGCCATTGCCCTGAGCGCTGCAACCGGCGATAGCGCGAGCGGCCGGTTAACCATTTATCGCAGCGCCCGCGTCGTGTATGCTCCACTTTATCCACAAGCTTGAGGGGGCGCTTTTGTCCGATCCGGAATCTCATCCCACCGCACGCAACGCCTCAGGCGTGCCCCAGCTGACCGTCACGCCAGGCGACGGGTTGCGCATCGTGCGCCCGCGCAATGCGGATGCGCAGGTCCCGCCCCACATTGTGTCCGCCCTCTCGCGCGCGATCGAGGAACAGGCACGCGGCGGTGAAGGCGGCATACTCAAAACCACGATGGGCAGCACCGGCGCCGAGCGCGGAAAATTCAATCCCGAAGATCTCTTTCGCGCCGTGCGCGACGCCGACCCGGACGGCGACGGTTCGCAGGGCATCACGCGCGAGCGCTTTCTCCAGTCGTTCTTCCTGTGGGGCGGCCTGCACTTCGGCCTGACGATCGACGATGTGATCACGCGCTACGGTCTGCCCAGCGAAAGCAGTGAGACCATGGTCGCCTACGAGCACGCCCACGCCAAAGGGCCCGGGCTGATCCTGGTGCAGACGCCCGAGGATTCAAAGCTGATCAATTATGTCGTGGTGCACGGGCCGGGCGGAATTGATTTCCTGTCTCAGCACAACGTGTCGGACGAGCGGCTGGTCATGATTGGCCTGCACAAGGACGACATTCTCAAGCTGCTGGGTGCGCCGACCCAAAATGTCGGCGAACTGGAAGATGGCCGCGTGTGCTTCGGCTACATGACGCTGATCGGCATCGAGGCGACCTCGCCGAGCGGGGAAACCCTGCGGTTCGGCTTGATGATCTATGTGATGTTCTACCTGCTGAGCCGCGACATTCCATTTTGCATCGCGATTTCGACGCAATGGGAGCCGGTGATGATCGAGGATCTCGAGGACGTCGCCTAAGGGACCCGCCGGTCCCGTCAATTCGCCTATTTGCGGCCCAGCGGCGCGGCTTTGGGTGCGATGCCGCGCTCGGAGGTCGTGTAGACCAGAAGGTCGGGACGGCGTGATCCGGCAAGACTGACCCGCGGCAGACTGCAGACGCGGTAGTCCACCGTCTGCTCGCTCTGACGCCCTTCCCCTGCCCGCGTCCCCGACGGCTTGGCCGGCACGCGCACCTTGAACCGACAGACCTCAAAGGCGCCGGCGTCCTGCATCGAGGCCGGTGCGACCGCGCCGGTCCATTCCGGGCGCGAGAACCCCGCCCGCCCCAGAGGGGCGAGATGGGGAAGCTCATCGAGCGACACTTTGCGGAACGAGAGGCTCGAACCGTCGTTAGGCGCTTCGAAGCCGAGATTTTCCAGCACGGCGCTCATCCCCGTCTCCGACTGGGGTGGCGGCGCGGCCGCACGCGCTGCCGACGCGCCTGACGGGCTCCGCGGCTTGGCGGCGAGCGACGGCTCGGCGCGCGCGGGCGACGCGGCGGGACGCCGCATCGTGTCGCCGCCCGCAGGTGCCGCCAGCCGCTCGGGCGTGACGTTCAAGCTTCCCGGCCGCGCCGGGGCAAGAGGCGCCTCGGGCGCCGATGTCAACCGCGGCTCGGCGCGCATGGCCCGGGCGGCTTTGGCGGCGCCGATCGCGGCAGCCTGCGCATCACCGCTCTTGCCGAAGGCGCGCGAGATCGCGCCAAATATCACGCTCAGGACAAGCAGGAAAGCGCCCCACGCAAACGCGACCCCGACGACCGCCAAGATCGCGGTTGCCGCGAAGCCGCTGGTGATGCCCAACGTCGCCAGCTGACCCATCAGGAACGTATGGGCAAGCTGAAACAGATCTGTTGCGAAGTGCGTGAAGGATTGACCCATGGTATCCGGACCCCTGCTTTCCACCGGACATCATAGGCGTTCCGGACGCCCGGGAAAAGGGCGGCGGCGCGGGTCGCCTAGGGCGGTGTCAGCAATCGGGCGAGGTCGCCGCCAAATCCATATACAAACAGGGCGATCAGAAGGACGATCAGGACCAGAACCACGTTGACGAGCCCCTGCCCGAACGAAATCAGCGTTTCGCCAAATGTGCGCTGTTTGCGCCAGTTGCGCCGGGGCGGAGCGTCGTCATCGGGGAGCGGAATCACGAGACGCGCGCTGGCCCGGCTCCACACGAAGGCACGCAGCTGCGGCAGCCACAGCGCCATCGCACCCAGCACAAGACCGAGCGCACAGTTGGCGAGCGCCGCGCCCGCGGCCGGCAGATTTTCTTCCCCGGCCGCCCTATCCATCACCTCGGGCAGCACACCGATCAGCGCCACGCCCGAGGTCAGCACATAAGTCAGTCCGAGCCCGATCAGCGCCCAGACACGCCCGAAAGACGCAATCAGCAGCAAAAACGCGACGAGGCCAAACGCGGAGGCGCTTTGCATCCCCGGACCCCACTGCCCGACAAGCCGCCCCGGCGGCGCCAGCAACGCGGCCCAGGGCAGGCCCAGCAGGAGGCCGCCAACGACCGCGCTCTCCTTGGCGAGGATGAGTATGACGAGAATCGGAAAGAGACGCTGACCATTGCGAATGTCCGCGTGTGACCAGACCTCCGCGTCCATAAGCCCCCCTGGCCGACTGGCGATTTCGTCGAACCGCCAAGTCCGCACGAAATAGCACCATGCTGGCGAAGGCCCCGCATTCGCGATGGACATCCCCTCAAACGCCAGCTTCCTCAGGTTAATATGATCGGGGAGCGCCCGCCGCCTTGTCAATCAAACGGCCTGACGAAAGGCCTTTCGAGCACTTCAGCGACGGTTGTGTGACCTCAAAGCCATGATTTCGTCGCGCACGGCGAGGATCCAGGCACGCGCGGTGCGTGTTGTACCGTGCGGTATCACGACCAGGTGGCCGCCCTCAACGCATCGCCTGCGCGCTCGATTGCCAGTTTCGCCGTGTCCAGCACAGCGGACATCATCATAAACCCGTGGATCATATCGTCATATCTCACATGCTCGACCGCAACACCCGCTGCGCGAAGCTGCTCTGCATACTGAGCACCTTCGTCACGCAGGGGGTCGAGCCCCGCCGTCACGACGTAAGCCGGAGGCAGTCCGCCGAAATCCGACGCATTGGCGGGCGCGGCCCGGAAATCCTGATTTGGAATCATCGGACCGAAATAATACGAGGCCAGCGCGTCGATCGCGGCGCGCGGAATAATGGGATCCTCGGCAAACTGCTGACGTGAGGGTGTCTCGCTCCACTGCGTAACCGGATAAATCAGAAGTTGAAAGCGGATGACGGGACTACCTGCCGCGCGCGCCATCAATGCGGTGACGGCCGCAATGTTTCCCCCGGCTGAATCGCCGCCGACGGCAATGCTGTTGGAATCGACGCCGAGCGCAGGCGCATTCGCCTCGATCCAGCGCACCGCCGCATAGCCATCCTCGATCGCGGCAGGAAACGAATGTTCGGGCGCCAGTCGATAATCGACGGAAATGACCTTGCATCCCGAGCGCGCCGTCAGCCCGCGGCACAGCGTGTCATGGGTGTCGATGCTGCCCGCGACAAACCCCCCGCCGTGGAAAAAAACCAGCGTGGGCAGCATGCTCGCGCCCGCCGCGATCGGCGTGTAGATGCGCGCACCGAGTTCGCCCTGCGCGCCGCCGATCGTCCGGTTTTCGATTTTTCCGACGGGAATGTCGCGATTGTCGAGCAGCCGGGCGACCTCGCGCAGCCCCTTTCGAAACAATTCGGGGGTCACCGGACCTTCACTGGCCGCAAAGGCCTGCGTCAGCCCGGCCAGAACCGTTTCCATTTGAGGGTCCGCCATCCGTGTCCACTCCAAGCCTGCGCGTGAATGTCCAGGCCGCACCGCGCCGAGTGAGGGGCAAGCCATTCGTCCAGATGCGGCCTCAAACCGCCGCCGGTGCCGTTGCGTGCAGGCATGGACGTGCCGGCATCCAGCAAGGGGAGCACCGACTCAGCAATCTAAGACATTTCACGCGATCTGACGAGGGTGCCCGTCCCGCGATCCCTCAGTTGATGGAGAGCGATCCATCCTTGGCGCGGCCCGAGAGGATGTCATCGACAAAGCTGCGCAGGGCGCGCCAGGCTTCGGCGCGTTCCGGTTCGCCGATCGATTCCAGTTCGTTGACGGCTTGATCCGCGAATGACAGCGCGACCTCGCCATGGCGGTCGACGAGCTTGCGCGCAAGCGTTTGAAAATCGTGCACCGTGATCATCGGGTGTCCTCCGTTACCAGAGCAATCTGCAAACGCCGGACCACGCAGGCCGGGTACTAACGTGTTGAAATTTCACGGTAGATTTGCGCGCACGAAAAAATCGGCGCGAGGCACCCGGCAATTGTTGCCCGGCAAGCGTGGCGGTGAGCGACGCGCGGGCGCTAGAGGCGCAGCGTGCCGGTCACGACTTCTTTGTAGAGCGCCGGTGTCAGGGGGACGTACCCGCGCATCTTGGGGTGATCGAACAGGAGCGCATCGGGAAGTGTCGCCGGGTCGAAGCCCTCTCGGGCGAGGTCGAGCTTTCGATGCTTGAACGTTCCCGTTGCCTCGAGCGTCTGGGTGAGCCGCAGGAACAACGGTCGCGCATAAGCCGGCAATGCGTGTTCAAGATGCGTGTGCAGTCCATTGAGGTCGACATCGGGCTTGATGACGAGCGCCGCCATGCCCGCGCGCCCATCGGTGCCGGGGACGGCAACGCCATAGACATTGGCCTCCAGCACGCCGGGGAACGACGACAAGACCTCCGCGACTTCGCTGGTCGACACATTTTCGCCTTTCCAGCGGAAGGTGTCGCCGATCCGGTCGACGAAATAGAAATAGCCGTGGCGATCGCGGCGCAGGAGATCGCCCGTGCGGAACCATGCATCGCCTTTGTGAAAGGCGTCGCGCAGAATCTTCTTTTCCGTCGCCTCTTTCTCGGTATAGCCCTCGTAGCGGCCGAGCGCTTTGTTCTGGTCGGCGCGGATGTGCCCGATCGCCTCGCCCGCCTCATCGGGCGCCGCCTCGATGCAAAAACCGTCGGCTCCGCGCACGGGCTCCTCGCGCGCGACATCGAACTTGACGATCTTGACCTGAAAGATGCTGTCGAGATAGCCGGGGATGCGACCCACCGCGCCCGTATGACCATCGTAATTGACGAGCGACACATTGCTTTCGGTCGCGCCGTAATACTCGATGATCTTGGGAATCTCGAAGCGCGACTTGAAACGCTCCCAGATCTCCGGACGCAAGCCGTTGCCGACCGCGCAGCGGATCATATGCTCGCCGTCCCGGGCGTCCGGTGCGGCGTTGAGAAGATAGCGGCACAACTCGCCGACATACTGAAAGAGCGTCGCCTCGTAGGTGCGGCAGTCCTTCCAGAAATTCAGCGCGGAAAACTTGCGCCGCAAGATGACCGACCCGCCGACCGTGATCGTTGCGCCCCAGGCGCAAATCCCCCCCACCGAGTGATAGAGCGGCAGCGCAATATACATGCGATCTTTTTCGGTCGCATTGACGATAGCGGAGAACGCATTCGCGAGCGTGAAGACGCGCAAATGACTGACCACCGCGGCCTTGGGCATCCCCGTCGTGCCGCTGGTGTAGATATAAAAGCACTTTTCGCGTGCGAGCAGCCCCGCGCGCAAGGTGGGGTCGAGCGGAGCGGGCGAATGGCACGAGAGCTCAACGTCAAGATCGCGCGTGCCCTCAATGACGCCGCCGGTGGTCCAGGGCTCCAGCTTGCGAACGAGATGCGGTCCGGCACTTGCGTAGGCATCGCCTAGCTCGACGCCCAGCACGAGATGGTCTGCGCCGCAGGTGTTGAGCGAGTGGGCGAGCGCGCGCCCCGTGAGATTGTTGTTGATGAGCGCCGCGACCGCGCCGATCTTGATGATCCCGAGCCACGCAAACAGATATTCGGGCCGGTTTTCCATCAGCAGCGCAACCACATCGCCGCGCTTGATGCCCTGCGAGAGGGCCCAGCGCGCATACTGATTGCCCGCCTGATCGTATTCACGGTAGGTATAGCGGCGGTTCTCGAAATAGATCGCGATGTTGTCGGGCTTCTCGATTGCGAAGCGCTCCACGATATCTGCCGCGCTCGCCGGCGTGTCGGCGCGCACGCGATTGACGCGCTTCAAGGTGCGCAGAACGCCGGTGAGAAAGATGTATTCGCGCCTGATGCCCTCAAGGATACCCATGCTGCCGCCCTGTGTTGGCCTGTTCTTGTGAATTTATCCGATGAGCGAGCCTGACCAGACCTCTCCCGACTGCGAACTGGACCTGCGCGGGTTTCTGTGTCCTCTGCCCGTCCTCAAGACCCGCAAGGCACTCGAAGTGCTCACGCACGGTGCCCTGGTGCGCGTCCTTGTCACTGACCCTGCCGCGCGAATCGACATGCCGCACTATTGTAACGGCGCCGGCCACACGCTTGTCGAGACACGCATGGAAGGAGCGACCCTGATCTTTCTAATCCGCAAGGGTTAAGCCGCCGGAAAAAGTGAGGCGAAATTGCGCAAAAGCGTCACCGCCGCTTCAGGATCTCGCGCAGTTCCTCGCCAGTGATCTCCTGGCGTTCCAGCAGAAGCTGCGCGATCCTGTCGAGCGTCTTCTTGTTGCGCTGCACACGCAGCTTGGTCTCCTTGTAGAGCCGGTCGAGCTCGGCGGCGATTTCCTCTTCAAGAGCCGCCGGCAGCGTATCCTTCTGGCGCCAGAACAGCCCGCCCTTTTTCGAGTAGCCGTACTGCGTCGCCATTGCGCTCACGAGGCGGGTCGCCTGGGCCAGGTCCGCATAAGGACTCGGGCCGCCAGAGCCGGAGGAGACTTCCCACTCGCCGTAGACGATCGATTCCGCCGCGCGGCCGCCGAACAGCACACGGACGATCTCGCAGAGCTCATCGCGCGTGCGTGTATGGCGCTCGTCGGGCCCGCTGTAGACGAACCCGAGAGTTCCGTCCGCACGCGGAGCAATCGAAAGGAACGAAATCGTTTCCCCCTTGTCCGGTCCGGTCAGCTTGATCAGCGCATGTCCGGCCTCGTGCACGGCGACGCGTTTCATCTCGTCTTCGCTCAGCCGGACCGCTCCCGACTCGCCGATCGGCGACTTCATGATTTCGGCCGCGAAATCCGATTGCGTGATGACAGCCAGCGCACCGCCCGCCGCGCGGCCGCGCGCCCGCCGCGCCGCCCCGCGCACATAAAGCTCCACGTCCGCGCCGGTCTGACCGAAGGTCAGCCGCGCCAGCTCGCGCGTATTGATCGGTCCGTGTTCAAGACCGATCTTCTTCTGCTCGCCGATGTAGTAGCTGTAGATCTTCTCGAGCGCGTCGACGGTCGGGTAATGGACCTCCACCACGCGATCAAGACGGCCCGCCCGGCGCAACGCAGGATCGACGCTCTCCACCCGGTTGGTCGCCGCGATGACGACGACGCCCTCGCGATCCTCGAAGCCCTGCAGCTCCTCCAGCACGCAGTTCACCACGGCGGTGTGATAAAATTCGTTTTGCCCGCCATGCCCGCGCCGGCCGATCGAGTCGAACTCGTCGACGAACAGGATCGCGGGCGCAAACCGCCGTGCCAGCGAAAACGAATTGCGGATCGCCTGAATGTGTTCGCCCAGATGGCTGGTCGCCTGCCATTCGGCGGCCGACGCGTGGATGAAGCGGATGCCGCTCTCCTTCGACATCGCCTTGGCGAGCATCGTCTTTCCGGTGCCCGGCGGCCCGACCAGCAGCATCCCCCGGTCGAGTTCGCTCCAGGGAATGCGCCCCGCAAGATACGCGCCCATATCGGTAATGAAGGTTTCCGCCTGCTGCTTGGCCGCGCCGAGTCCGTGAATGTCGGCCAGCCGCATGCCCTTGGAGGCACCCATGCGGGTCAGCCGCCCGCGCACCCGTTCGGCGAGATCCTCCACCGCCTGGCGTCCGGTGACTCCCGCGAAGGCGACCTTTTCGAAATCGAGCATCGAGGCATAGCGCGACCAGGTGTCGTCCTGCGGCGTCGAGATTGCCTCGCGCCCGAACAGCGCGGTCAGCACGGCGCCGCGCACGGGTCCCGAAATATCGGGCAAGCGCAGCTCGACATCGCGGTTGAGACGGATCGCGGCGGGCAACGCGGTGACGCTGTCGGCCACCACCACGCCGATATCGCCCTGCTGGGCCAGCATGCGCAGGCGGTTGTCGAGCTCCTTCTCGCCTTCGTTGAAGGTGCGCTCGAAGGTGCTTTTTTCGAACAGCACGACGCGCGCCTGGCTGCGCTCGGGTCCGGCGATCACGTCGCCCCCGGCACGGCGCTCGGTCTTGGGGCGCATGCCGGCGAGCGCGGCGACGACCTTTCCGATATTGGTCGCGATTTCGTAGTGCACCGTCTCGATCACGATCAGCGGACGCTTCGTGACGAGATAATTGCGGAAGACCTCGATCGGATCACTGCCCGGCTCGCGCGGCGCGGACGGGATCTGCCCCAGTGCGACCGCGCGCTCGATGGCAAAGCGCATGAGAATATCGGCGAGGCGGTCGGCGACCATGTTGGGCGACGGGGCCGGCCGCTTTTGCGCCGGCGGGGTTTGCGGGGCCGCTTCGGCGCCGGGCTTGCCGTCCTCCCCATCGGCTTCGGCCGGTGGATCGAGCTGATAGAGCCGGCGCACCTGATCGCTGCCCTGATCGAGCACCTGGATCGCCTCGTCGGCCGGCTGGTGGGTGAAATCCGCCCGCGCCGCGCCTTCCAGCAACGCCACCGGCTCCCACCAGTTTTCCGACGACACCAGATCCGCCAGCGCGGGCTTGGGGTCCGATGCGGGCAGGAACGCGCTCAGCTGGCCGAGCGCGCCGTCGCGCGTATCGCGATAGACATAGGTGTACGGCGAAAACGCGCGCTGCTGGCGCTTGGGCACGTCACGCGCGTCGGTAAACCACTGGGTCTGAGGCGTCCGCCCGGGCAGAAGGGTGAAACCGGAACGCACCTTGGCCGGAGTGCCCGTCGCCCGCGTCAAACGGCGGTAAACCAGCGATTCACGCCCGCGCGGCGACGCACCCAGCGCGCCGATGATGCCCGACACGTCGAGTTTGAGACCTTCGGCCCCGTAGCAGAAGCCGGCGATGGCGGCGTCCGGGTGTTCGGCGCTCAGAGTGCGCAACAGGATGGCCGCCTCGGCCTCCTGGGCATCGCGGGCAGCCGAAGTGATCGGGCGCAGCCAGCTCTTGATGATCGCATCACGATGGTCGCGCACCACGAAAAGTGCACTCGGAACTGCCATTTGAACTCCAACGCGGCGAGACGCCCCAGCGCACTATTTTGGCACAGCTGGGTCACCGGGCAAGGGCCTTAAAGATCGTTAACGCTAGTTTTCGCGGAATGAGCGGCGCAGCGTGTCGAGAAACGGCCCGAACAGATAGGCCAGCATCGTGCGATCGCCGGTCGCGATGTAGACTTCGCTGGCCATGCCGGGTTGCAGCTCAATGATCGGGGCGATCTTGTGGATCTTGTCGCGATCGACCTCGACGCGCGCGGTATAGTAGCGCTCACCGGTGCGTTGATCGGTCAGCGTGTCCGCCGAAACGCCTGTCACGCGCGCCTGGAGCCGCGGGAGAGTCCGCTGGCGGTAGGCCGGGAACACGACCGTCGCCTTGAGACCGGCGCGAACAACATCGATATCCTTGATCGAAACGCGCGCATCGATAACGAGGGTGTCGTCGGTGGGAACGATATCGGCCACGGCCTCGCCCGGCCGGACCACCCCGCCCGGGGTTTTGAAGCGCATGTCGAGCACTTTGCCCGCCACCGGCGCCACAATCGCGGTACGCGAAAGGCGGTCCATGCGTTCGCGCAGCTGCTGATCGATCTCCGCCTTTCTGGCCTGGGTTTCGGCAAGTTGCGCTTCGACGCCCTCGCGCCGGTCGATGTCGATCTTGATGACTTCAAGCTCGGCGCCGCCGATGGCCTCGCGGGCCTGAGCGATCCGAGCCTTGAGGTCGCCCTGCTGTCCGAGCAGTTCGGCCTGATTGCGCTGAAGCGCGAGCAGGCGGGGCTTGCGCTCAAGCCCCTTGTCGACGAGTTCCGAAACGCTGGCCGCTTCCTCGTCGATCAGCGCACTCTGGCTCATCGCGCTGGCGAGTTGCTCTTCGAGGCCGGAAATCTGTTCGTTGAGCTGCGCGATCTGCTGGCGCAGGATCGAGCGATGGCTTTCATCGTTCTTCCGCCGGGTTTCGAATTGCGAGACCTGGGCGTCGAGGATGCCGCGCACTTCCGGCGTCGTGAGATTGCGCATCAGTTCATTGCTGAAGGCGATGTTGTCTCTCCGGTCGCGCTCGGCAACCAGCCGCGATTCAAGCGCGCCGAGATTCCACGAACGGCTTTGCAGGAGTGAGACGTCGGTGCGCGCCGAAACGTCGTCGAGGACGAAGAGGGTTTGCCCCGCCGTGACGGAATCGCCTTCCTTGACGCGGATATCCTTGATGATCCCGCCCTCAAGGTGCTGTACGGTCTGACGGCTGCTCTTGGGTGAGACGACGCCCGGCGCGATTGCCGCGCTGGAAAGCGGCGCGAACGCCGCCCATAGTCCGCCAAAGCCGAAAAACACAACCACCACAACGATGCCAAAGCGGCGTGCGGAAAACGTCGCGTCCTCGATCGAGTGGAAGCGCTCGTTGATGATGGATTCGGTATCCGACGACTCGCGCGTGAGCAGACGGTCGGCGAAGCGCTCGAGCTGCTCGCGCCATCCCGGGATCTTCTCCTCGACGCGTGCACGGCGCGCGGCAAACCACGTCTCGATGTCGAGCGTCATGTCGAGCATGCTCATGGCCGTCCCTGTACAGATGATTTTGCCGCAGGTGCTGACGCAGACGGTGCCGGACGCGCCGCCGCCGGGGTGGGCCGCGCAGGCTGAACCGCAGGACGTGCGGGACCGCCGCTTGCCGCTGCCAGCCCGTTCTGAGGCCGCTGGACAGCGTGCAGTTGACCCATGAACGCCTCCCGGGCACCGAAATAGCGCATCTGCCCATTGACCAGCATCAAAAGTTTGTCCATCGGGCGCAGGATGCCGGGCTGGTGCGCGACGACAATCACGGTGGCGCCCCACGCCTTGGCCGCTTCCATGGCCGCCATCAAGGCGCGCTCGCCGTCGCTGTCGAGATTGGAATTGGGCTCATCGAGGATGAGCAGGCGCGGACGTCCATAGAGCGCGCGGGCAAGTCCGATACGCTGGCGCTGACCGCCCGACAGAAAACTTCCCCCCGGTCCGATTTCGGTCTCGTAGCCGTTCGGCAATGCGAGGATCATCTCGTGGACCTGGGCGAGCGTGGCCGCCTCGACAACATCCTTGGGATCGATCTGGGTGCTCAGACGCGCGATGTTGTCCTTGACGGTGCCCGAGAACAGCTCGACATCCTGCGGGAGATAGCCGACAAATGCACCCAGCTGCTCCGGGACCCAGTTGCCGAGGTCCGCGCCGTCAAGCCGCACGTGCCCGCGCGTCGGCTGCCACACCCCGACCAGCAGGCGGCACAGCGTGGACTTGCCCGCCGCCGACGGCCCGATGATGCCAAGCGCCGTTCCCGGCTCTAGCGTGAAATCGACACCCTTGATGACCGCTTCGCTGGCCCCGCGCGGAGCGAACACCAGCCCTTCGCACTTCACTTCGCCGCGCGGCGTGGGCAGGCGCATCGCCTGGAGTTTCGGTGTGGCGAGGGAAAGAAGCGCCTCCAGGCGCAAATAGGCCTGGCGCGCACTGATGAAGCCCTTCCAGGCGCCGATCGATTGCTCGACAGGCGCCAGGGCGCGCCCCAGGATGATCGACGCGGCAATCATGCCACCCGACGTGAGCTGTCCCTTGAGGACGAGATAAGCACCGACCGCCAGAATCACGATCTGGATAATCAGGCGAAATGCCTTGGAAATGCCCATCATCAGCGCGTTTCGCTCGCCCGCGTCGAGCTGCATGGCGAGGGTGTGGACGTTGCTCGCGGACCAGCGATGCAGAAAGCCGGGCAGCATGCCCATCGCGTGGATCGCCTCGGCGTTCTTGAGCGCCTGATCGACCGCGTCGCGGTCCGATAGCATCGACTGGTTTTCCGCCTTGAGAGGCTTGCGCGACAATTGCTCGTTGATCACCGCCAGCGCGAACAGCAAAACGCCACCCAGCGTGCCGACGAGGCCGAGCCAGGGGCTCAGGCCGAACAGAACGAGAATGAACAGCGGCATCCACGGCACATCGCACAAGGCGAGGATTCCGGCGCCTGTCGAAAATGCACGCAGCGCATCGAGATCGCGCAAGGTCTGCGCGGTCACCGGTTCGCCGACCAGCCGGGCACGCATGCTCGCGGTAATCAGCTCAGGCGCAAGCCGGCGCTCCAGCCACAACCCGGCGCGCGTCAGAAGGCGCATGCGCGCGGTTTCCAGCGCGCCCAGTACCATCGTCGCGATTCCTGCGATCAGCGTCAGGAAAATGAGCGTTTCCGTGTGACCGCTGGTCAGGACACGGTCGAACACCTGGGCCATATAGATCGGCGAGGTGAGCAGGAGCACATTGAGGCACATGCTGAACACGACCAGCGCGCTGCCCGCCTTGCGCATGTCCCTCAGAGCGGCAGCCAGCGGCAACGCAGCCCCCGGCTTAAACGTTCGACCCATTTACAACTCCACACATGGGCGTTCTGGTTATGTTAACCGACACGAACGGGTCAGCCCTGTCCCGTTTCGGCACCACCGGAGCTGAGTAAACGGCCAAATGTGTGTGAAATGTCTTAATGGGAGCAGGGGACTGTTAGCCATGTTCGTATCCCGGCCCGCGAGCGGGCCGGGAATTCGAAAGGTTGGCGATCGGTGTGGCGGCGGATGCGCCTCAGCCCCGGAAGAACGCAAGGAGTTCGGCGTTGACCTTGTCCTTGAGCGTCGAGCACATGCCGTGCGGCGCGCCGGGATAGACTTTCAGTTCCGCCTTGGGAACAAGCTTGGATGACAGCATCGCCGCAGCGCCGATCGGCACGATCTGATCGTCGTCGCCATGCAGGACCAGCGTCGGTACATCGATTTTCTTGAGGTCCTCGGTGAAATCGGTTTCGGAGAACGCCTTGATGCAGTCATAGACCGGCTTGTGACCGGCGAGCATGCCCTGCAGCCAGAACGAATCGCGCAGGCCCTGACTCACCGTCGCATTCGGCCGGTTGGCGCCGTAAAACGGCACCGTGAGGTCCTTGAAGAATTGCGAGCGGTCCTTGAGAACGTTGGTGCGAATGTCGTCGAACACCTCGATCGGAAGGCCGCCCGGATTCTTTGCCGTCTTGAGCATCAAGGGCGGGACGGCGCCAATCAATACCGCCTTGGCGACGCGCTTTGTGCCATGCCGACCAAGATAGCGCGCGACTTCGCCGCCGCCCGTCGAATGCCCGACATGGATCGCATTGCTTAGATCGAGCGCCTGGGTCAGCGCGGCCAGATCGTCCGCATACGTATCCATTTCATTGCCGTCCCAGCTCTGATCCGAGCGGCCGTGACCGCGCCGGTCATGGGCAATGCACCGGTAGCCGTTCGAGGCGAGGAAGATCATCTGATCCTCCCACGCGTCCGCGCTTAGCGGCCAGCCGTGACTGAAGACGACGGGCTGCCCGCTCCCCCAGTCCTTGTAATAGATTTGCGTTCCATCTTTGGTGGTGATCGTCGGCATCGGGGAGCTCCTTGCAAGCGGCACGCGGAATGGCCGCCGCGCCTGGGGTATCCTTCCCCAAGGCGGGGCCGCTGTCAGCCGAAATCGATACTGCCACGCAAGTGCACGCGATTTACAACGGCCAAGCTTCAAGCGAGAAGAAATAAGAGCCCCGACTACGCGCGCAGCAGCGACCGACCGTCCATGTCGGGCGCCGGTGCAAGCCCGAGAAGATCGAGCACGGTGGGCGCAAGATCGAGCACGTTTCCGCTCGCGACCGCATGCGGCTGACTCACGCGCGGGCCCGAAAGCCAGATGCGCGATTGGGTGGTGTGATCGCCCGAACGCGGCAAATCGCGCCGGTAGACCGGCGCATGAATATGTCCCAGACGGGGCGAGACCGCCTCGTTGAGAATTCCGAGA
>Ga0209643_1001932_pt1 | contig 15799 bp, 11 predicted proteins | sample AutmiccBRH37_all_FD_187383 | JGI IMG/M metagenome (GOLD analysis project Ga0209643, IMG submission 187383) | Deep subsurface microbial communities from Mt. Terri, Switzerland - Autotrophic microbial communities BRH/37_all (SPAdes) (version 2) | ecosystem: Environmental > Aquatic > Deep... | reverse complement strand
CGATGGCGCCGAAAAAACTCGAGCCAGTCAATGGTATCGCCAGGGTTGCCTTGGCACCCCCGCTCGTGCGCCCTATCTCTGAACGGACAACCGCCCCTTCTATATCGCTGTTTCCATTGGTGATCTCTTTGAGTGCACTCAGTTCGACGCTTGCAGATATTGACCCGGCAGGCACATTCACAACGTTTCCATTGAACAGGGCGCTGCCGCGAAAATTGGTCGTACGCCCTTCGGTCCGGTGAAACTGGTTTCGGCGATCGATGTGGTTTGCGGAATATGACCAGTCCACCGATCCGCTAGCGAACCAGTCCCAGCTGCTCAGTTGACCGTTGCCTGAAACCTCAAAATTTGCCGTACGATTTTTGCGTCGAATGAGATGAAAAGGCAGATCAGACATCGATGTTTTTGACCGGTTCGCGACCCTACCTACGCTTTGACCGGCATTTATTGATGCGCTCACCTCCAGCTGAACATCATCAAATGCGTAATCTGACCAGGTACCGGACAAGCCAATCCGGTCAGTTTCTGGAATTAATGTCTGTAGATTACCCCTCCCTCCTATGACAGTCCGATCATTTTCGAGAACGGCCTCACGGCGGGTATATTGCGCACTGACATTCCAGCGCCTGTTGTCGTCGATCCGCGCAAGGTCGATCCTTGCCTGATATTCGTTGCCGGCACCGGCCGTAGGAAATTTTCCTTCGATCTGGCTGGTAATCGCGCCGAAGTTTTTCTTCAGCACGAGGTTCACCACCCTTTTGTCCGCCGATACGCCGAGGGATTGGGCTACTTGTTCTGAAAATATCTGTATTTTAACAAGAGCTTCTGGCGGCAAGTTGCTAACTTCACTAGAGCTTCCGACCCGCTTGCCATTCACAAGGATGACGGGACCCGTGTCTGAGCTTCCCCTGGTTTGTGGCGACAAGGCCGCCAGCAACTCCGCTATGGAACCGGAAGCGAAAGCCCCGATCTCGTTTTCATCAATTTCGTCGATGGGAAGAACTTCCGGGAAAATTTCGCCGGATCGCCGACCAACTACCACTATCTCTCTGTCGGACAGCCTATCATCGGCACGTTGGGAAATATTGTCTTGCGCAGCGACAGAATTGATGTTTCCAAACAGTGTCAGCACAGCAAGACAACGCCCAAGATCAAGAATGGGTCGTAAAAGCCGTTTGGCGGCCTTCTTTCTTATGTATCGATCCGTTCGCAACTCTTTCGCACAATTCAAAAATGGATGGATGGTCGTAGCAAGATGCCGTAACCGGGCCTTACGGTAGACCAACCCAAAAAAATTGAAATTCAGTTAACCATAATAGTTTTGCGAGAACATATACCGGAGAGACAACGGGGGACAGTACCTGAAAATATTAATCGTCGGTCAAGCGGACGAAAAGTATCGTGAAGATTTGTACCTTGGCCTTCGTATATAATGCCCGTGACTGGCACAATCCTGTGGCCTATTGCCTGCAGGAGGTGGCGCGCAAGAGGAGCGGCAGCAACGTGATACCGATTGATAATTATCACGATTATGGCGGGTGCAGAACCGCAGTGGAAGAATTTTTCTCCCACCAATCCCAATATCTGTTCGAGGATGGCGCGAAGCGGCGAAAAATCTGATGAGGGAATCAATCGAGGAGTCGCGGGCGACCTTGCTTTTTTGCCAGGCGCATTGACCCGCATGGTTCATTCAGTTCACTGCCCGAACCCGACATCCCGCGCCCGCTTCAGCGCCTCTCTCGCGGCGGCCAGCAGCGCCCCCGCCTTGGCCTCGCATTCGGCCTGTTCATAGGCCGGGACGCTGTCCGCCACGATCCCCGCACCCGCCTGCACATGCAGCATGCCGTCCTTCACGATTCCCGTCCGCAGCACGATGCAGCTGTCCATGCTGCCATCGGGCGAGAAATAGCCGACGCCGCCGGCATAGGCGCCGCGGGTTTCCGGTTCCAGTTCGGCAATGATTTCGCAGGCCCGGACCTTGGGTGCGCCGCTGACCGTGCCGGCCGGAAAACCGGCGAACAGCGCGTCGATCGCATCCTTGCCGGGTGCCAGCTGGCCGACGACATTGGACACGATATGCATGACATGGCTGTAAAATTCGACGCTATAGCTGTCGGTAACCTCGACGCTGTGCGCGCTCGCCACCCGGCCGACATCGTTGCGCCCGAGATCGAGCAGCATCAGATGCTCGGCCCGCTCCTTGGGGTCGGCGAGCAGGCTTTCCCGGTTGGCCTTGTCCTCGGCGGCATTCTTGCCGCGCGGCCGGGTTCCGGCGATCGGCCGGATGGTGACCTCGCCATCGCGCGCGCGGACCAGGATTTCCGGGCTGGAGCCGGTCAGGGCAAAGCCGGGCAGATCGAGAAAGAACAGGAAGGGCGACGGATTGATCCGGCGCAGCGCCCGGTAGAGCTCGATCGGCGGCAGCGGGAAGGGCGTGGTGAAACGCTGTGCCAGCACCACCTGGAAGATGTCGCCAGCCTCGATATAATCCTTGGCGCGCAGCACCATCTCGCTGTATTTTTCGGGCGGGACTTGCGGCGTAAATTCTATTCCGTTCGGGCTGAGCTTGTCGAAGCCATTCTGTTGGTTGCCCGACCCCGTTCGTCCTTCGACAGGCTCGGGACGAACGGGGTCGGACAGGCCCCGCTGCGCCTCGTCCAGCCGTTCTTCCGCCGCAGCGATCTTGGTTTCGCTGTCGCCATCGGTCTCCGGCCAGACCGGGGCCACCAGGAACAGCTCGTCGGCCAGCCGGTCAAAAATCAATATTACCGTCGGCCGGACAAACAGCATGTCGGGCAGATCCAGCTGCGACTGGGGAGCGCGCGGCAATTTCTCGACCAGGCCGATGGTCTCATAGCCGTAATAGCCGACCAGGCAGGCCAGGGCACCGGGCAGTTCGTGCGGAACCTCCATCCGGCAGTCCTCGACCAGACGGCGCAGCGCCGCCAGGCTGTCGCCACTTTCCGGCGTGAAACCCTGCTGATCGTTCAGCCAGTCGCGATTGATCGCGGCCTGCCGGCGATCGGCGCGGAACAGCAGATCGGGGGCCAGGCCGATAAAGCTGTGCCGGCCCCGCGTCGCGCCGCCCTCGACCGATTCCAGCAGGAAATCGCCGCGCCCTTCCTGCATCAGTTTCAGGGCCGCGGAGACCGGGGTTTCCGTGTCCGCTACCTGTCGCCGCCAGATCAGCGCCGGCTTGCCGCTGCCCAGTGCCGCGCGTGCCGCTGCGGTGCCGAAACTGGCCGCCATGGAGAGGCTAGTTGCCGCCGAGCAGCTGATTCTTCAGCGCGGCCAGCGAATCCTGATTGCGTTCCACACCCACATCCGCCTTCATCGCGTTGATGAACTGGGCGGTATATTCATTGCCGAACACCTGCTTGAACTGCGCCTTGGTTGCCTGGAGCAGATCTTCCCGCTTGGACGCATCACCCCGATTGAGCTTGTCGAGGACAACCACGAACCATCCCTGATCGCGCGGTGCGGCGAGGGCCTTGGCAGTGCCCTCGGCCATGCTGAACATCAGGCTGATGGGCGGGGGGACCTGGCCCTGCTGGCTCTGCCGGGCAAGATCGGCCCGGGTCGACGAAATCTTCTGAGCGCCGGGCAGCTTCACCCCGGCCTCGGCGATCGCCTTGGACAAAGGCGTGCCGCTACCGACCGCTTTGGCGATCTTGTCGGCGACCGCCTTGGCTTTTTTTGATCCCTGGGCCAGCAGATAGTCCCGGGTCACCAATTGCTCGATTTGCGCCAGCGGGGGCGGCGCGGATTCGGTGATATCGGTCACGTCCACTGCGGCATATTGCTGGCCGGGAATGATCTCGACCACCTGGGGTTCGGAATTGGGCTCAATCGCAAAGGCGATCGGCAATATCCGTTCCATTTCCGGAATGGGCCGATAGTTCTGGTCATTGGGATTTTGACCATTGGCCAGCAGCGCCGGGGTAGACTCCACTTTCAGATTTTCGGCTTTGGCGATATCGGACAGCGTCGCACCATCGGCAAATTCATCCTCCAGCCGGACGGTGAGCTCGGCCATCGCTTCCTCGATCTTTGCGCGGGTCAGTTCATTGACGATTTCCGGTCGGACCTGCTCCAGCGGACGAGCGGGGATCTGCTTGATATCTTCCACCCTGACAATGTGCCAGCCGAGTGCGCTTTGCGCCGGCCCGGCGATCTCGCCCGAACGAACCGAGAAAGCGGCACTGGCGACCGCCTGCGATGCGCTGTTGGCAAAGTCGGCCTTGCTGACCGATCCCACCTCGGCAGCGGAGAGCCCCACCGACTGGGCGGCTTGCGCGAGCGAGGCGCCGGCCTTGATCTTCTCGGCAAGCGCCTTGGCGGCGGCCTGGGTCGGCACGATTACCTGACTGAGATTGCGGGTCTCGCTGGCCGAATAGCGGGACTGGTTCAGTTTATAATAGCCCGCGATTTCCTTTTCGGTCGGCTTGATCTTGTCATTGAACCGGGATTTCTCGAACAGGGCGTAGCGGATCGTCCGGCGTTCCGGAATCGTGTAGCGAGACGCATTTTTTGCGTAAAAGGCTTCCACCGCAGCTTTCGCCGGCTTTTCATTGTCGATGAAGGCCACCGAGGGAATGGTGGCAATCTGGCCCTGGCGCGATTCGAGCAGCAGGGAAGCGTAAGGGACGACCAGTTTCTGCGGCACGGCGGCTCCGAAGCCGGCGGTGGTCAACAGCTGGTCGGCGAGCAGATTGCGGGTGAAATCGTCGCGCAACTGGGTTTCATTTATGCCCTGCTGCTGCAAGGCACGCCGAAAATTTTCCTCGCTGAACTGCCCGTCTGCTCCCTGGAATGCTCCGATACTCGCGATTTCGCCATCGACCAGCCGCTTGCCGGCCGCCATGCCATATTTGGCGCCGAATTCGGCGATGGCAAAGCTGTTGATCAGCCGTTCGAGCACATCGTCGAAGCCGCCGCCACTGATATAGCTCTTGAGATCCAGGCCGGTATTCTCGCGCTGTTCGCCGCGAAAGGCATTGTTCACCGACTGGCTGAGTTCCGCCGTGGACAATTTGCTGTCGCCAACCTTTGCTGCCGTTCCGGAGCCAGTGACCCCGCCGAAGGAACCGCTGTTCGACACATCGGCCGTGGCGAACGCGAAAGCGATCAGTCCGATGAAACAAAAGGTCAGGAAAAGCCCCAGTTTCGAAGAAAAAATACGACGGAAAAAACTGATCATGAAAGAGAGGTTCCATTGCGGGAGTTGGATTTGGGCCTGCTTTAGGCGGCTTGGCTTTGCGGTTCAAGCAAAAGCCTGCCAAAGGAAATTGGCAAGCGGAAGGATATTTGTTAGCGGGCAGGGATTGGGAAAATGGAAAAGGCTCAGGGCATCATGGCAAATCGCAAATATATTGTCGGCAACTGGAAAATGAACGGGCTGCGCGCGCAGCTTTCGGATATAGCGGCCATTGCCGCGATCGCCGCCAATCATGATGGCGCCGACGTCGGAATCTGTCCGCCAGCCACGCTGATCGCTGCGGCCGCACAGGCCAACCCCGGTTTTGCCATCGGCGCCCAGGATTGCCATTTTGCCGAAAGCGGCGCGCACACCGGCTGCCTGTCAGCGGCAATGCTCAAGGAAGCCGGCGCCACTTACTCGATCCTCGGGCACAGCGAACGCCGGGCCGATCAGCAGGAAGGCGATGCCGAAGTGAAAGCCAAGGCCGAGGTGGTCCATGCTGCAGGGATGGGGGCGATTATCTGTATCGGCGAAACCGAGGAGGAGCGCGATGCCGGACAAGCCATCGAGATTGTCACGGTTCAGCTCGCACGCTCCTTTCCCGCCGGTGCCAGCGCCGACTGGCTGACGATCGCCTATGAGCCGGTGTGGGCGATCGGCACCGGCCGGGTTCCCGATGCCAGCGATGTCGCGGAAATGCACGCCGCGATCCGCGCAAAACTGGGCGATCTGATGGGCCAGGGAAGCGATGACGTGCGGATCCTGTACGGCGGATCGATGAATGGCGGCAATGCGGCAGAATTGCTCGCGGTCGCCAATGTCGATGGCGGGCTCGTCGGGGGTGCCAGCTTGACGGCGACAAAATTCGGACCGATTATCGAGGCGGCTGCGGCCTTCTGAACCGGGGAAGCGGCAGCATTTTCCGGCGCGTTGAATCTCCTGTTTCACTCTGGAACCCCGGTTTGGGAGCAATTCCGAGATCCTCCTGTTTGCGGCTATCCCGGGGCGGCTGTTTTCATCGCTTGAACTCGGACCGGCCAATCGCTATGTGCGCTGCACGTCGGAGCGCATGCTCGCCAAATTAGTTCGGAAATTCCATGTTTCTTTTTGTCACTGTCCTTCAAGCCATCGTTGCAGCCATGCTGGTGGGCGTCATATTGATGCAGAAATCCGAAGGCGGCGGACTGGGGGTCGGCGGCTCGCCTTCCGGCATGATGTCGGCGCGCGGTGCAGCGGATCTGCTGACCCGGACGACATCCGTGCTGGCGGTATTGTTTGTGGCTTTGTCGATCACGCTGGCGGTCATGGCGGCTGCGGAAGGCAAGGTAGAAACCATCGACCAAAGCCTGCAGCGCGACACGAGCGCGCCGCTGTCGGCTCCGGCTGACGATGTTCCTCTGGTCGGCGACGATCCACTTGCGGCGGCTGCAGCGGCCGCGGCGGAAGAAGAGGAAGCGCCTGCAACCGGCGCTGTTCCGCTGGACCAGTAAGCCTTTCCAGGCTCCCGCGCCGGACGCGTTTTTCACGATAGAGCGACTATTGCCGCTACCTTCGGGATTATCGGCCGTTCGGCCTTGTTCAATGACATCGTCAAAATAATATTTATTTCACTTTTCCGGATTCGCGGGATTGCCATTTGTGGTGATAACGCCTTAAGCCTCTCCTCCCATGGCGCGATATATTTTCATTACCGGCGGTGTGGTTTCCTCTCTTGGCAAAGGTCTGATGGCAGCAAGCCTCGGTGCGCTGCTACAGGCTCGCGGATATTCCGTGCGGATTCGGAAACTCGACCCCTATCTCAACGTTGATCCGGGCACGATGTCGCCCTATCAGCACGGCGAAGTCTATGTCACCGACGACGGTGCCGAGACCGACCTTGACCTGGGCCATTATGAGCGCTTTACCGGCGTTCCGTCGCTGCAGTCCGACAATGTCACATCGGGCCGAATCTATCAGTCGATCATCACCAAGGAACGGCGCGGCGACTATCTCGGCGCAACGGTGCAGGTGATTCCGCATGTTACGGACGCAATCCAGGAATTTGCCGAAGACAAGCTCGACGGAATCGATTTCGTGCTTTGCGAAATCGGCGGCACGGTTGGCGATATCGAAAGCCTCCCGTTCATCGAGGCGATTCGGCAATTGCGCAACAAGGTGGGGCGCGACAATGCGATTTCGGTCCACGTCACTCTGGTGCCCTATATCGCCGCCGCCGGTGAACTGAAAACCAAGCCGACCCAGCATAGCGTCAGGGAACTGACCTCACTCGGCATCCAGCCGGATATCCTGCTCTGCCGCTGCGAGCATCCGCTGCCCGATACCGAGCGAGCCAAGATCGCCCAATTCTGCAATGTCAGCAAGGAATCGGTGATTCCGGCGCTGGATGCGAGCAATATTTATAACGTACCGCTGCAATATCATCAGGAAGGTCTCGACAACGAGGTGCTTCGGGCCTTTGGCATCGTCGATGCGCCGGAACCCGACTTGTCGCGCTGGTACGATGTCATGGAACGGATCGAGCATCCGGAAGGCGAAGTCATCGTGGGCGTGGTCGGCAAATATGTCGGGCTGCAGGATGCCTATAAATCGCTTCAGGAAGCGCTGTTCCACGGCGGTCTGGCCAACCGGGTCAAGGTGCAGGTCCGCTGGCTGGACGCGGAACTTTTTGAAAATGAAGAAGATCTTGCGACCAAACTGGAGCCGCTTCACGCGATACTGGTGCCGGGCGGCTTTGGCGAACGGGGCAGCGAAGGCAAGATCGGATCGGTCAAATTTGCCCGCGAAAATGATATCCCGTTCTTTGGCATCTGCCTTGGCATGCAAATGGCCTGCATCGAAGCGGCCAGAAACCTGGCCGGGATTGATACTGCATCGACCACCGAATTTGGTGAAACGGAAGAGCCGGTCGTCGGCCTGATCACTGAATGGATGTCCGAAGAAGGCTTGCAGAAGCGGGAAGCGGGCGGCGATCTCGGTGGTACTATGCGACTCGGTGCCTATGATGCAGTGTTGCAGCAGGGATCAAGAATCGCCGAAATTTACGGCAGTCGCGAAATCAGCGAACGCCACCGTCACCGCTATGAGGTGAACAAGGGCTATGTCGAGCGGCTGGAAGAAACCGGTCTGATCTTCTCCGGCATGTCGCCGGATGGCTTGTTGCCGGAAACCGTCGAAAGACCGGATCACAGCTGGTTTGTCGGGGTCCAGTTCCATCCGGAACTCAAAAGCAAGCCCTTTGACCCGCACCCGCTTTTTGCTTCCTTCATCGCCGCCGCCCTGCAGCAAAGCCGCCTCGTCTGACCGTCCAGCTCGGTAAAAATCACCAGGAGTCGGCAGATGTCGAATCTGTCCAATCTATTTTGCCCGAAGAGACTAAAGTCACACGAATGCCGCACAAGGGAAGTAGGAAAAGTTTTCCGAACCAGGGTTGAGGGAGCGGACAAGGTGAAGGCTGACCAACTGGCAAATATATTGGCTGAGCACAGCCTGTTTGCTGATTGTGACGAAGCCGAGCTGGCGGACTTGATATTGCGTGGCCATTTCATGCAATATAAGAAGGGGGAAGAATTGATCATGCAAGGCGATCCTGGAAACTCGCTTCTGATTTTATTGTCAGGCAATGCGCGCACCAGCATGATCGCCAGCAATGGTCATGAAGTTGTTCTCGACTATGCAGAAGCCGGACAGGTTCTGGGGGAAATTGCGCTGCTGGACGGTGGCGAGCGGACCGCCAGCGTCACCGCCATCGAGCCGACGTCGGCGCTTTCGATCACGCGCAGCGCTTTTGAAGAAATACTTGCAAAGCACCAGAACATGGCCCTGCGGTTGCTGAAAGTGATGGCCAAGCGCATCCGGACCGCCAACAACATGATCGAAGGCGATCGGGCCTACACCTCGGGTCCGCGTCTGGCCCGCTATTTGCTCAGGCTTTCCGTAGTCGGCGCCGACGAAGGGCGACTCAAACTGGACCTGAGCCAGAGCGAACTCGGCAATTTTGCCGGCATGTCGCGGGAACATATCAATCGGCAGCTGTCCGCCTGGTCGGAAGGCGGGATAGTGGCGGTGGAAAGCGGGAAGGTCCGGATATTGGACCATGCGATGCTGTCTCACATTGCCGAAGCAGATTCTTGACGATAATTGGCCTTTTGCGACCCGGGCTAATTATTATCGAGAGTGACACCACGCGGGTGTCAGGGGCAGTCGGATCCTCATCCGGCTGCCCCATTTCATTCTACTCCTAAAAAAGGCAGCCAGATCGCTCTGGCTGCCTCTGGTTTTCGGCTTGCGGACAGGCTTAGGCAGCCTTGTCTTCTTTCTTATTCCGCTTGTCCGCAATCTTGGTGACATTGTCGCCCTTGTTGATGGCGATCGTCTGCGGGCGCATCGCTTCCGGGATTTCCCGGACGAGGTCGATGACCAGCAGGCCGTCGGCCAGCGCGGCATTTTCGACGCGGACGAAATCCGCGAGTTCGAAACGCCGTTCAAAGTTGCGGTTGGCGATTCCCATATGCAGGAACTGCTTGCCTTCATTGTCTTCGGCCTGCTTGTTACCGGCGACGAGCAGCAGATTCTGCTGGGCGGTGATTTCGATTTCGTCATCCTTAAAACCGGCGACGGCGAGCGTGATCCGGTATTGGTCTTCGCCGCTGCGTTCGATGTTGAACGGCGGGTAATTTTCGGATTGCTGCGCGCGGGCATTATTTTCAAGAAGGTCGAAAAGCCGGTCAAAACCTACGGTTGAGCGGCGGTAGGGGGTAAAGTCAAAACGATTCATATCTATATCCTCTTCAATTGAGCAATGTAAATCTGGACCCGCATATGCGGCATCCGGTTCGTTGTTGTGAAACCCTGATGGCGTTTCACAAGACAGAGATATGATCAAATTGCCAAATTTCAAGAGTCAGAAAAGACCGAGATTTCAGGGCTTTGAAAAATTTTTATGACAAAAAAACGCCCGGATGCTGGAAAGCATCCGGGCGAAAATGGTGACGAACTAATTCGTCCCCTGTTTTCCTTTCCTATTCAACGCCGCTTGTCCCCCAACATTTGGCGGAACCGGAAAGGATCCCTGAACCATGACCCGTTAATCGAGATGTTTGATTCTGTCTCCTTGTCTGATCGAATGACATAAATTTGTCATGGTAAATTTGGTGGATTTCAAAGATTGATCAAAACTTGTGTCATATCGGCAACAGCATATTCGCGCCATGCCACTTGCTTGCCCCGACCAGCAACCGTAAAGGCAGGGAAACCCGATTCAAGGAAGTCTCCGCCAATCATGCTCCTATCCCGTTATGAATGGGTCATCGCAAAACGCTATCTGTTGCCCGGCAAGGGGGAGGGGTTCATTTTCCTCGTCGCCAGCATCAGTCTGGTCGCGGTGATGCTCGGCGTTGCCGCGCTGATCGTCGTGATGAGCGTGATGAACGGCTTTCGCGCCGAACTGTTCGACAAGATCGTCGGCCTCAACGGCCATGCCGTCATCCAGGGCTATGGCGGACGGATACCGGACTGGCGGGACCTTCTGGAGGAGACCCGCGAAACCAAGGGTATCGTCTCCGCGTCGCCTTTGATCGAGCAGCCTTTGCTGACCACGTTCAATGGCCGGGTCGAGGCCGTACTGGTGCGGGGCATGCTGGTCCCGGATATTCTGAACAACGAAACGCTCGACGGCAAGACCGTGGCCGGCGACCTGGCGCGGCTGGAACCGGGAGCGGGTCGCGTCGGCATCGGCAGCCGACTGGCGACCACGCTGGGCGCCCAGGTGGGGAGCCGCATCACGATCATCAACCCGCAAGGACGCTCGACACCGTTCGGCACCGTTCCTCGCGAAATTGCCTATGACGTGGCCGCGATTTTCGAAGTCGGCGTCTATGATTATGACAAGGCCTTTGTGATCATGCCGATGGAAGACGCGCAGACACTGCTGTTGCTGGGCGACCAGATCGGGATGATCGAAATCAAGACTACGGATGCCGACAATGTCCGCAACATCGTTGATCCGCTGGTATCGAAAGTCGCGAACCGGGGCATCATCACCGACTGGCAGACGATGAACGCTTCCCTGTTCGAGACGCTGCAGGTCGAGCGGGTGGTGATGTTCGTGATCCTCTCGATCATCATCCTGGTGGCGGTGTTCAACATATTGTCGTCGCTGATCATGCTGGTCCGGGCAAAAACCCGCGATATCGCGATCCTGCGCACGATGGGCGCGTCGCGCGCTTCGCTGCTGCGGATTTTCGTCACGGTCGGCACCGCGATCGGCATGCTGGGCATTGCCGCGGGCATCATTCTGGGGTTGATCGCCATTTATTTCCGCCAGAATATCATCAATTTTGTCCAGATGCTCACCGGCCAGAATCTATGGGACCCGTCGATCCGTTTCCTGACCGAACTGCCGGCGCGCACCGATCCGATGGAAGTGGTTGGCATCGCCGCACTGGCGCTGCTGTTCAGTTTCCTGGCGACGCTCTATCCCGCCTATAAGGCGGCCAGCACCGATCCGGTCCAGGTGCTTCGCTATGAGTGACCATATGACCGGGAAAACTGTTGAATTGCGCGATGTGAAGCGCAGCTTTGTGCAGGGCGATGTCGTGATCGAGGTGCTTCGCGGCGTCAATCTCGACATTAACGCCAATGAAATTGTTGCCCTTCTCGGGCCTTCCGGTTCGGGAAAGTCCACGCTGCTGCAGGCGGTGGGATTGCTCGAGGGCGGCTTTGAAGGATCGATCAAGCTCGCCGGTGAGGAAACGGCGCAATTGTCGGCCGGCGGTCATACGCGGATCCGGCGCGATCTGCTGGGATTCGTCTATCAGTTCCACCATCTGCTGCCCGACTTTTCCGCGCTGGAAAATGTCGTGATGCCGCAACTGATCTCGGGTGTGAGCCAGAAGGATGCCGAAATAAGGGCGGAAACGCTCTTGCGCAGTCTTGGTCTGGGTGAGCGCCTCAATCACAAGCCGAGCAAATTGTCCGGCGGGGAGCAACAGCGTGTTGCCGTCGCCCGCGCGCTCGCCAATGCGCCGAAACTGGTTCTGGCCGACGAACCGACTGGCAATCTGGACGAAGCGACAGCCGATCTCGTGCTCGCGGAATTTATCGGGCTGGTGCGGCAGGAAGGCAGTTCTGCCCTGATCGCCACCCATAACGAACGGCTGGCCGCCAAAATGGATCGAGTCGTCCGGCTCCATGAGGGCGTTTTAACCTAGGTTTTTCAGTTCGAAACGAGAATGGCTTTGACTTTTCCCGTGCGAGTATCAATCTGTGCGCCAAGCAAGACCTAGAAAATTGAACATTGCGGGGCGTATATGAAGGTTACCGAATTTCAGGTGAAGCAGGCGGATGGTTCGCAACAGGATCTCTCCGCCCACAAGGGCAAGGTGCTGCTGATCGTGAACACCGCGTCGAAATGCGGTTTTACTCCGCAATATGAGGGTCTGGAAAAACTGTATCAGGAATATGGTGACAAGGGGCTCGAGATACTGGCTTTCCCCTGCAATCAATTCGGCAATCAGGAACCAGGCAACGCCGACGAAATCAGGAATTTCTGCTCGCTCAACTATGACGTGAGCTTTCCGTTGATGGGCAAGGTCGAGGTCAATGGCGCTGATGCGGACCCGCTCTGGAAATATCTGAAATCGGAAAAATCGGGACTTCTCGGGTCCCGTATCAAGTGGAATTTTACCAAATTCCTTGTCGACCGGGAAGGCAATGTCGTCGGCCGGTTCGGTCCGGCGGTGAAGCCGGAGCAGCTGAAAAGCGAGATTGAAGCGCTCCTCTAGCCGGAAGGTCGCGGGGCGATCCCGCTCCTGACAAATAGCCTGTGGACAAATGGTCGATAGTTCGGACTTCCGGCATCGTCAGCATATGCAAAGCCCAATTGTCGCGCTAGTCTGAGGTCATGGCCCAGACATCTTTCGTCCATCTCCGCACCTTTTCTGCCTACACGATACTGGACGGCGCGATGGAGCCTGCGGCGATCGGGGTCGCGGCCAAAGAGCGCGGCTTTCCCGCGGTTGCGCTTTGCGACCGGATCGGCCTGTTCGCGTCGATGGCTTTTGACGATGGCTGTCGCGCCCATGGCGTGCAGCCCATCACGGGCTGTTTCCTGCGGGTTGCGCGGCCGGGCAGCAGCGATCCGTCGAGGCCGGTTCTCGACTGGCTGGCACTCTTCGCGCAGGATGCCGAGGGATATGAAAATCTCTGCAAGCTGGTCTCCGCTTCCCATCTCGACCGCCCCAGCGAACTGGAGGCGCATGTCGGGATGGATTTTCTGGGCAGTCACAGCGCTGGCCTGATCGCCTTGACCGGGGGTGGCGAAGGGGCACTGGCCCGCCTGGTCGCGGAACAGCAGCAGGGCGAGGCCGAAGCCTATCTGTCCCTATTGCAGCGGTATTTTCCGGGACGGCTCTATATCGAATTGTCACGTCGGGAGGACCCGGTCGAAATGGCGGCGGAAGCAGGCCTGATCGCGCTCGCCATGGATCGGGACATTCCGCTGGTCGCGACCAACCCCAGCTGCTTTTCCGAACCCGATTTTCACGAGGCGCATGATGCGATGAAGTGCATCGCGCAGTCCGCCTATGTCGAAAATGATGACCGCGAAAAACCGTCCAAACATCTGTGGATGAAAAGCGCGATGCTGATGGAGGACCTGTTCTCCGATATTCCGGAAGCCTTGCAGAACACGCTGGTCGTTGCGCAGAGATGCGCCTTTTCACCTCCCAAGAGAGATCCGATCCTGCCCAGCCTCGCAGGCGATCTTGCCGGAGAGATTGAGCAATTGCGCCGCGACGCCCGCGCCGGACTCGAGCAGCGGCTGGCGGTTCTGGGCCTGTTGGACGAGGACGAGCGGAAAGTCTATTTCGACCGGCTTGAATTCGAACTGGACGTGATCGTCAGCATGGGGTTTCCAGGCTATTTCCTGATCGTTGCCGACTTTATCAAATGGGCGAAGGACCACGATATTCCGGTCGGACCAGGCCGTGGTTCGGGCGCCGGCTCGGTCGTTGCATGGGCCTTGACCATTACCGATCTCGATCCGATCAAGCTGGGCCTGCTGTTCGAACGGTTCCTCAATCCGGAACGGGTTTCGATGCCGGATTTCGACATCGATTTCTGCGAAACCCGCCGCGGCGAAGTGATCCGCTATGTTCAGGAAAAATATGGCAATCGGCAGGTCGCCCAGATCATCACCTTCGGGAAACTGAAATCGCGCGCGGTGCTGCGTGATGTCGGCCGCGTGTTGCAAATGCCTTATGGGCAAGTGGACCGGCTGACCAAATTGATACCCAATCATCCGACCGACCCGTGGGATCTGAAACGCTCGCTCAACGGCATTTCGGAACTGGCGCAGGAATATAAGCAGGCAGACGTCAAGCGGCTGTTCGATCTGGCGATGAAGCTCGAAGGCCTGCCGCGCCACAGCTCCACCCATGCCGCCGGCGTTGTGATCGGCGACCGGCCGCTCGACCAGCTGGTGCCGCTTTATCGCGATCCCCGCTCGGACCTGCCGGTAACCCAGTTCGACATGAAATATGTCGAAAAGGCCGGCCTGGTGAAGTTCGACTTTTTGGGCCTGAAGACGCTGTCGGTGCTGAAAAAGGCGGTCGAGCTGCTCGCCGAGCGCGGTATCACCGTCGATCTGGACTGGCTGAGCTGGGAAGACGAGAAAGTGTTCGAACTGCTCCAGCGCGGCGAGACTGTTGGCGTGTTCCAGCTCGAATCGGAGGGCATGCGGCGCACGCTGGCGGCGGTGAAGCCGACCAATTTCGGTGATATTATCGCTCTGGTATCGCTCTACCGACCTGGCCCGATGGACAATATTCCGCTGTTCGGCGACCGCAAGAATGGCCGCGCCGAAATCGCCTATCCGCATCCGCTGCTGCAGGACATACTGAAGGAAACCTACGGCATTTTCGTCTATCAGGAACAGGTGATGCAGGCGGCGCAGATCATTGCCGGCTATTCGCTTGGCGAAGCCGATTTGCTGCGGCGAGCGATGGGCAAGAAAATCCAGGCCGAAATGGATGCCCAGCGCAGCATTTTTGTGAAGGGCGCAGCCAGAAACGGCCTGAACAGCGAGCAGGCCAACGAGCTGTTCGACTTGATCGACAAGTTCGCCGGCTATGGCTTCAACAAGAGCCACGCCGCGGCCTATGCGCTGCTCGCCTATCAGACCGCCTGGCTGAAGGCGCATTACCCGCACGAATTTTACGCGGCCTCGATGTGCTTTGACATGCATCAGTCCGACAAGCTCAGCATTTTTGTCGACGATATGAAGCGTCTGGGTGTGACCGTTTTGCAGCCCGCGATCAACAGGAGCCGACCCAATTTCTCGGTCGAGGAACAGCCCGATGCGCTGCTCGCAGTCCGCTATGCCCTGGCCGGTCTGAAAAATGTCGGCGAAAAGGCCATGCAGTCGGTTGTGGCCGAGCGTAGCGGAAAGGGGCCGTTTTCGTCGATCGAGGATTTTGCCAACCGGATCGATCCGGAGGGATTGAACAAACGACAGCTGGAAAGTCTTGCGGCAGCCGGGGCATTTGACGAACTGGAGCCCAATCGCGCGGCCATCCACGACGGCGCGGACATGATCCTGTC
>Ga0209643_1001931_pt1 | contig 15802 bp, 15 predicted proteins | sample AutmiccBRH37_all_FD_187383 | JGI IMG/M metagenome (GOLD analysis project Ga0209643, IMG submission 187383) | Deep subsurface microbial communities from Mt. Terri, Switzerland - Autotrophic microbial communities BRH/37_all (SPAdes) (version 2) | ecosystem: Environmental > Aquatic > Deep... | reverse complement strand
TGACCCGCCAGCATCACACCGAACAACGCCACCAGCGCGGCGAGCACAATCAGCGCGATCATGGCGCCGAGCCGCGTCATGGCGCCTCGGCTCCCCGCCCGGCATCAAGATCGCGCAGCGCCCGGCGCGCGGCGGCAAGTCCTGCGAACGAGCGCCACACCAGCGCCCCGATCAGCGCCAGCGAAAGTCCATAGGCGGGCCACACAAAGGCAGCGTAGCCGCCCATCTCAAAAAACGCGCTCACAGGAGCCCCTCCCCGCCCGAGCGGTCGACCGCCTCCAGGCGCAGGCGCCGCGCGCGGCGCTCCAGAATCTCGGTCTGCATACGCACCAGCAGGAGTGCCACAAACAGCAGGGTGTATCCGATCCCCATCACCAGCAGCGGCCACAGCAATGACGGCGCGATTGCGGGGCCGTCCATGCGGAACACTGACGCCGGCTGATGAAGCGTGTTCCACCAGTCGACCGAAAACTTGATGATCGGCACGTTCACGAAGCCCGCAATCGCGAGAATGCCGGCGGCCCGGCCCGCGCGCACCGGCTCTTCGATCGCCGCCCACAGCGCGATATAGCCGAGATAAAGAAACAGGAGCACCAGCATCGAGGTGAGCCGCGCATCCCACACCCAATAGGCCCCCCACATCGGCTTGCCCCACAGCGAGCCCGTGACGAGTGCCAGCGCCGTGAAGACCGCGCCGATCGGTGCCGCGCTCTTGGCCGCAACATCGGCGAGCGGATGCCGGAAAATGAACCCGATCGCGCTCGCGCCCGCCATCACGCTGTAACACATCATCGCCAGCCACGCGGCGGGCACATGAACGTACATGATCTTGACGCTCATCCCCTGCTGGTAGTCGGGGGGCGCGCGAAACGCGAGGACGAGCCCGATGGCCAGCGTCGCCAGCGCGGCGCCCCATAGCCACGGCGCCGCCTTTTCCGCAACGCTCAGGAATTGCGCCGGATTGGCAAAACGGGTGGTGAGGCGGCTCGCGACGTCGCTCATGATGCGAGCCTTTTCCAGCAAAGCGCTCGAAAGCGCAAGAGCGGCCGGGCCTGCGCCGGACGGCGGCGCGCCGTCAATCGAGCGAAATCCTGAGCGCCGCCGCGCTCGCCAGGGGCGCGAAAATCAATGCAAGGAGGCTCAACCCGCCAAGCAGCATGAGGTGGGGCGCGGCGGGATGTCCCATCTGCGCGGCGTCGACCGCCGCAACCCCGAATATGACGAACGGCACATAAAGCGGGAGCACAAGCAGCGCGATCAGCAGCCCGCCCCGCCGCACGCCCAAAGTGAGCGCCGCGCCGAGACTGCCGATCACGAAGAACGCCGGGGTCGCGATTAAAAGGGCGCCCACCAACGGCGCGATCGCGGGTCCCGTCAGATGAAACATCAGCGCAAACACCGGCGCCGCGATCACCAGCGGCAGTCCCGCCGCGGCCCATTGAGCGAGGCATTTGGCGATCACGATGAGCGGACCGCCGAGTGGCGAGAGCCACAGAAGATCGAGCCCGCCGTCCTCATAATCGGCCTGAAACAGCCGTTCGAGGGACAGCAGCGCGGCCAGCGCGGCGGCAACGAAAATCAGCCCGGGCGCGATGCGCGCCAGCACGGCGGGTTCCGGCCCGACCCCGAGCGGCACCAGCGTCAAGGTCATCGCGAAGAAGGCGAGCCCCATCAGCCCGCCGCCGCCCGCGCGCAGTGCCAGGGCAAGATCGCGCCGTGCCAGCGCGATAAAGGCGCTCATGCGCGCTCCAGTGCAAGGGTTTGGGCCGCGGGCAGCGACAGCTCGCCGTGACTGGCCACGACCGCCAGGCCCCCGCCCGCGCAGTGGCGCCCGATCGCATCGCCAAGCGCCGCGCGGCTCGGCGCGTCGAGACCGGCAGCGGGCTCGTCGAGCAGCCACAGCGGGCGCGGCACCGCGAGGAGACGGGTCAGCGCGAGGCGGCGGCGCAACCCCGCGGAGAGATACGCCGCCGGCATTGATGCGAGGCCTTCGAGCCCGAAGGCCGCGAGCGCCTCGGCGGCCGGCGCGCGCGTCTCCGCCGGCGCCAGAACCTCCTGCCAGTAGGCCAGATTTTGCGCGACCGTCAGCGCACCCTTCACCGCATCGCGGTGACCGAGGTAATGGAGCTGCCCGGTATAGGCGTGGGCATCGCCATCGCGCCGATGCGCGCCGAGCAGGATCGTTCCGGCCGCCGGCACGAGGAGCCCGGCGAGCGCGCGCAGCAGCGTGGATTTTCCAGCGCCGTTGACGCCCGTCACAATCAGCACCTCACCGGCCCCCACGCGCAAACCGAGTCCGCCGATCACCCGGCGTTCCCCGCGCTCGACGCACAGCCCTTGTGCCACAAGCTCCATCGTCATTCGCTCCCCCGGCGCGTCAAAAGACGCAGCGTCAAGTGCATAGCATTGCGCGCCAAAATCAGTACACTGCCGCGCATAGTTCAGCCACGATTCCGTTGCTCTCCTCAGCCATCGCCGTCGGTCCGCACGAAGCGGCCCAAAACGCTTGAACGAGGAAGCCGGACCTAACCATCGGAGTTTTATCCCCGTGAGCACTTTGGGTCAGGACAGCCTGAAAGCGCGCCGCAAATTGACGGTTGGCGAGAAGGTTTATCACTACTACAGCCTCAAAGCGGTCGAGAAGGCCGGATATGGCGACATTTCGCGCCTGCCCTATTCCTTGAAGGTGCTGCTCGAGAATCTCCTGCGCTACGAGGATGGCCGTTCTGTCACGACGGCCGACATCAAGGCGCTCGCCACGTGGGTGAAGAAGAAGAAGAGCGATCGCGAAATCGCGTTCCGCCCGGCCCGCGTGCTGATGCAGGATTTCACCGGCGTTCCCGGCGTTGTCGATCTCGCCGCGATGCGCGATGCGGTGACCAAACTCGGTGGCGCGCCCGCGAAAATCAATCCGCTCACCCCGGTCGACCTCGTCATCGATCATTCGGTGATGGTGGACCATTTCGGCTCTCCCTCCGCGCTGAAAGAAAACGTCAAGATCGAATATGAGCGCAACGGCGAGCGCTATTCGTTCCTGCGCTGGGGCCAGCAGGCGTTCGCGAATTTCCGCGTCGTGCCGCCCGGCACTGGCATCTGCCATCAGGTCAATCTCGAATATCTCGCCCAGACGGTATGGACCGCGAAGGTCAAGGAAAAGAAGGGCACCATCGAGGTCGCCTATCCCGACACGCTCGTGGGCACCGACAGCCACACGACGATGGTCAACGGCCTTGCGGTGCTCGGCTGGGGCGTCGGCGGCATCGAAGCGGAAGCGGCAATGCTCGGCCAGCCGATCTCGATGCTCATTCCCGAAGTCGTCGGCTTCAAGCTTACCGGCAAGGCGAAAGAAGGCGTCACGGCCACGGACGTCGTGCTGACCGTCACGCAGATGCTGCGCAAGAAGGGTGTGGTCGGCAAGTTCGTCGAATTCTACGGCCCCGGCCTCGACACCATGGCGCTCGAAGACCGCGCGACGATCGCCAACATGGCGCCCGAATATGGCGCGACCTGCGGCTTCTTCCCGATCGACGCGGAGACGATCCGCTATCTGAAGGCAACGGGCCGCAAGCCCAAGCGCGTCGAGCTGGTCGAGAAATACGCCAAGGCGCAGGGGCTGTTCCGCACTGCCAAGAGCGAAGATCCGGTGTTCACCGACACGCTTGAGCTCGATCTGACCGATGTCGAGCCGTCGCTCGCCGGTCCGCGTCGTCCCCAGGACCGTGTCGCGCTGACCGATGCGGCAACCGAATTTGCGGCCGCTCTGGCCGGCCCGTTCGGGAAGGCCGGCAAGGAAAAGGATCAGGTCGCGGTCGCCGGCACCAACTACGCGATCGGCCATGGCGACGTCGTCATCGCCGCGATCACGTCGTGCACCAACACCTCGAACCCGAGCGTGCTCGTCGCCGCCGGCCTGCTCGCGCGAAACGCAGCTAAACTCGGCCTCAAGGCAAAACCGTGGGTGAAGACCTCACTCGCGCCCGGCAGCCAGGTGGTGGGCGAATATCTCAAGGCGTCCGGGCTTCAGAAGGAACTCGACAAGCTCGGCTTCAACCTCGTCGGCTATGGCTGCACGACCTGTATCGGAAATTCCGGTCCGCTGCCGGATGCAATTGCGAGCGCAATCACGAGCGGCGATCTCGTCGCGACGGCAGTACTCTCGGGCAACCGCAATTTCGAGGGCCGCATCAGCCCGCAAGTGAAGGCGAACTATCTGGCTTCCCCGCCGCTGGTGGTGGCCTATGCCATCGCCGGCACGATGAATCTCGACCTGACGAAGGAACCGCTGGGAACCGACAAGAAGGGCAAACCGGTCTTCTTGAAGGACATCTGGCCGTCCTCGCTCGAAATTGCGCAGGTCATCCGCACAACGCTCAGTGCCAAGATGTTCCGTGATCGTTACAGCGACGTCTTCGCGGGCGATCGGCACTGGAAGTCGGTCAAGGCGGCCAAGGGCCAGACCTACGACTGGGCGCCTTCCACCTACGTCAAGAACCCTCCCTATTTCGAGACGATGGAAGCAGCCCCCGCCCCCGTCGCGCCGATCAAGGGCGCAAGCGTGCTCGGCGTCTTCGGAGATTCGATCACGACCGATCACATCTCCCCCGCCGGCTCGATCAAGAAGGACGGCCCGGCCGGAAAGTACCTGATGGAGAACGGCGTCCAGCCCGCCGACTTCAATTCCTACGGTGCGCGGCGCGGCAATCACGAAGTGATGATGCGCGGCACCTTCGCAAACATCCGCATCAAGAACGAGATGCTGGGCGGCAAGGAAGGCGGCAACACGATCTATGTGCCGACCGGCGAGGAAATGTCGATCTACGACGCCTCAATGAAATATCAGGCGCAGGGCACGCCGCTCGTCGTGTTCGCCGGCAAGGAATACGGCACCGGCTCGTCGCGCGACTGGGCTGCAAAGGGCACCAAGCTGCTGGGCATCCGCGCCGTCATCGCCGAAAGCTTCGAGCGCATCCATCGCTCGAACCTGGTCGGCATGGGCATCATTCCGCTTGAGTTCAGGGCGGGCGAGGACCGCAAGACGCTCGGCATCACCGGCAAGGAGACGGTCGACATCGACGGCCTCGACGGCAAGCTGAAGCCGCGCGCCACGATGAAGGCGAGGATCACCTACGCCGATGGCACCACCAAGGCGGTCGAGTTCCAGAGCCGCATCGATACGCTCGACGAGATCGAGTATTTCAAGAATGGCGGCATCTTGCAGTTCGTGCTGCGCAACCTCATCAAGGCGGCGTAACGTCCCGGGAGATGGAAGCCAAATGGGCCGGATCGCAAGATCCGGCCTTTTTTGCGGTCACGCGCGCCATCACCCCATCGTGACTGGCAGGTGAGCCGCGCCTTCGCCTAATGTCGGGCCATGACGATGCTGTTTTCACGCCGCGAAATGATCGCCGCCTCGATCCTGGGGTGTGCCGGGGCCGCGCTCGCGCCCCGTCTGGCACAGGCGCAAAGCGCGGCACAGCGCCTTGTGACCGTCGAACTCTTCACCAGTCAGGGCTGCTCGTCATGCCCGCCGGCCGACGCGCTGCTGCGCAAACTCTCCGAGCGCGACGATGTGCTCGCCTTGAGCTGGCCGGTCGACTACTGGGACTATCTGGGGTGGCGTGACACCATGGCGAAGCCCGCCTTCACAGCGCGCCAGCGCGGCTATGCCAAGAAGATCGACCCGCATCAGCCCTACACCCCGCAGATGGTGATGGACGGAGAACTTGATGTCGTCGGCAACGACGCGGTCAAAGTCGCCGCGGCGCTCGATGCCCGGCTGAAGCGGCGCTCCGGCCGGGTGGCGATCGCGGCAACGCTTTCGCAGTCGGCGCTGACGCTTGATGTCGGCGCGGGCCCCGCACAGGACGCAACCGTGTGGCTGGTGCGCTATCGCCCGCGCGTCGAAGTGGATGTGCGGGGCGGCGAAAACGAAGGCCGCGATCTCATTTATGCAAACGTCGTGGAGAGCTGCTCGCCGCTCGGGATGTGGACCGGCGCTGCGGCGCGCTACGAGTTGGCCCGGGCCGATCTTGGCCCGCGCGACCGCGATCATATGCTTGCGGCGGTGCTGCAAGTGGCCGATTGCGGACCGGTACTGGGCGCCGCGCGCCTAGGGTGAAAGACCGAGGTCGTCGGATTTCGGCGTAGCGGCGTCGCTCGACTGCAACAGGCGCTCCAGCGCACGCAACAGGATTTCGCCCTTCCACTCGGACAGTTTGTACGCCCAGCCCGCGGTGCGCGCGTTGATCGCCGCTGCCTCGGCGGACGCGGAGTCGCCGTTTCCTTCCGCCTTGACCCGCAGCCAGAACGCGCCGTCCGCGTCGATCACATCAAGCGTCAAGGTCAGCCCGTCGAACGTCTGGTAGACATCTCCGCCGGCCTTCGAGAAATCGAGCTCATCCGCCTTGCGCACATCGTCGAGCGTGAGATCCGACAGCGCCGCGCCGGTCGCGTTGGCCACCGTCTCGTTAAGCACGACGCGCCCCTTGGGAATTCCCTCCACCACAAAATTGGCGTCGCTCGCCGATGCACGCGACACGCGGTAATCGGGTCCGTCGAGCGGATGGACGGCGACCGACTGAACGCGGTCACGCGGAATGTCGACGATCGTCGTTTCAAGCCAATCCACCACGTCGACCGAACGCACCAGCGAGCCCTTCACCACATAGGTCTGGTCTTCACCGACGCGGCGCGCATAAAAATGATCCTGGCCTTCCATCGCGCCGGGCGCCTGCTTGCCGGCGATCAGCGAGGCAATCACAGCCCCGTCGGCGTCGCTCACCGTGACCAGCGTCCCGCTGCCTTGAGCGTCGGGCGCGCCGAGGCCAAGCGCCTCATGGAGCGCCGGCTGCGCGGTCTTCTGCTCGACCGCGACAAGATTGGTGAGCCCGAGCAGCAGCACGCGAATGCGCTTGCCGTCGACCGGATAGTCGTGCATCGACGTCGCAGTCCACGTCTTGTCGGCGCCGCGCTTCATCGTGATCGAAGCATCCCTGGAGGTGAGCGTAATCTGCGCGGCGGCATCGAGCCTGGACTCGAGCGCCGGGAAAAACGGCCGGGGCGCGAACTGGACCGCCGTGCGCGCGCGTTCGCCGGTCAGCGCAAGAGCGGCCGCGATCACCAGTACCACCGTCAAGCCCGCCAATGTTGCGAGAAAGCGACCGCGCGGCGTCTTCCAGGGCGAGAGGGAGGTCGAAGGGGAAGCGGGCATGGTCATGCGGCAGCTCCTTCCGTGGGGGTTCCCTCAGATGGGACGCCGCCGTCGCTCGAACCACCCGCCTTTGTGAGCCCGACGCGCCTGCGGCGGCGAATGTAGAACAGCCCGACCCCGCCCAACGTGACCAGCAGCGGCACGACGATGATGTTCAAGATCCGCAGCCAGCCATAGAGCGTGTCGATATCCTTGCGCGAGTTCAACACGACGGCGCGCAGCTCGGCACGCGTGCGCGCAATCTCGGCGCGCGCATCGCGGATCGCATCGCTCTGCGCCGGCGTGAGTGTAAGGTCGCCGCCGTTCTCGGCGCCGCCCTGCTGCTCGAGCAGGGTGAGGCGTTCCTGCGTCGCGGCCAGCTTGTTGCGCAGCTTGTCCTGCGCGATGAGGTATTTCTGGTCGGCCTGACGGCGGATCTTGTCGACCACATCGAAGCTGCGGTCGACTGTCGTGCGCGCGCGCAGCGACAGCAGGGCGTCGGAACCGAGCAGATTGTCGATGGCATTCTGGATCAGTGCACCATTCCCGGCGCTCGGCACGGCGACGCGCTGGCCACCCATCTGGCGCAGGTCGACCCAGAACTTGTCGTCGAGCAGATCGCTGTCGGCGATCAGGACGATGTTGATGCCGCCTTGAGCTTCCATGATCTGGGGCGGCAGGGGCGGCTCCTGCGCTGCCGACGTGCCGGGCTCCGCGCCCTCTTTCTTGAGCGGCGGCGGAGGGCCATCGGGAAACGCCGTCTTGGCCGGACCGGAGATCCGCGCCGCGAGCACGTAGCGCTCGCCCGACGCCTTGAAATCGCGCAGCAGAGTGAAGGGATCGGGCGCGTAACGCAGCTGATCGCCGGGAACCACCATCGCGGCGTTGGAGGAAAACAGCATCGGCGCCATCGTCGTCGTCGCGCCTTGCGCCGCCACGATGTGCCCGGCCGTCGCCAGATTGATCGCGGTCAGGTTGCCCGTCACCGGGTCCTTCGTGTTCATCTCTTCGCTCGTGAGAGCGAGCCAGGGCAGATAGGAAACGATCTGCCCCGATTGCTGGCCCACTGTCACCTGCTGGGCAAGCAGGCTGTCGGCCACCACTTCCGAGCTGGGCACGTCGACGCCCCACGATTGCAGCAGCGGACCGAAATCCGACGTTCCCGCCGCGCCCGCATCGCCCATATGCGCCTCGCCCGCCATTTCCGAAAGCGGATCGTCGAGCGCGAGCACCCGCCCACCGCGCATCACATACTGGTCGATGGCATACAGCGCGTTCGGGGTCAGACCGAACGGATGGGCGAGCATCAGCACCGCGATGTCGGGCGGAATCGCGTTCACGTCATTGGCAAGGTCGACGATATCATAGGATTTGGAAAGCTGCTCGTAGATCGCGTAGGCCGCGCCGCGCCCCGCCATCGCGGCCTGCGGGCCGGCGGCGCCGTTCTTGAGCGAAAGCGACGTGATGAGCCCGATCTTCGGCGTGCCGGAGCGCGACAGACGATCGATCAGCGACACCAGGTCGTATTCGAGGAACGGCTCGCGGTCGGCGGTGAAGTAGTTGATCACCTCGTGACCGTCGGCGAGGTTGCTCGCTTCCAGACCGAGATAAAGGCTTTCGCCGCCCGCCGTCTGCGCGCCCGCCAGACCGGCGGCACTCGCCTGATCTTCCTGCGGGCTGAACGGCTCAGGCTTGATGATCTCGACCTGAATCTTGCCGTTCGAGAGCGCGGCGAACTCGTTGAGGAGATCCTGCAGATGCTCGGCGCGCGCGCGCTCGGCCTCGAAGTTGGTCGCGACCTTCTCCGAGTAGAAGAAGCGCAGCGTGATCGGCTCCTTGAGATTGGCGAGCAGCTCGCGCGTGCCTTGCGAGGTGGTGTAAAGCTGGCCTTGCGTGAGATCGATGCGCGCGAGGCGGAACGCGCTCGACGCGAAGATGTTGAGTGCGAAGAAACTGATCGCGACAAGCACCAGCACGATGGCGGCGTAGACGCGGCGGTTGGCGGGGAAATAATTCATCGCCTAGCCTGCCCTGTTGAGATCGACGACGACCGCGCTCGCGACCAGCCACACCCCGATCAGCGAAGTGAAGTAGATCAGATCGCGAAACTCAATCACCCCGTTCATGATGCTGGTGAAATGCATCAGAACGCTGAACGAGGCGATCGCCGACACGATCACCTGCGGCGCCCAGCCGGAGAAGAAATCGAGCACCATCGGCAGTCCGCTCATCGTGAACAGGAAGGCGACCACCACCGAGACGACGAACGCGATCACCTGATTGCGCGTGGTGGCGGAGATGCAGGAGCCGATGGCGAGATAGCCGCCCGCCATCAGCCAGCTGCCGAGGTAGCTGGCGAAGATCACGCCGTTGTCGGGACGGCCGAGGAAATTGACGGTGATCCACACCGGGAAGGTGAGCGCGAGCGCAACGCCGGCAAATGCCCAGGCGGCCAGGTATTTGCCCGTCACCGATGCCCACAACGGAATCGGCAAGGTCAACAGCAGCTCGATGGTTCCGCTCTTGCGCTCCTCCGCCCACAACCGCATCGCGATGGCGGGCATGAAAAAGAGATAGATCCACGGGTGCATGTTGAAGAACGCTTTGAGGTCGGCCCGCTCGCTGGTGAGGAAGCCGCCGAGGTAGAACGTGAAGACGCCGGCGATCGCCAGAAAGATCACGATAAAGACCGTGGCGAGCGGAGTTGCGAAATAGCCTGCGAATTCGCGCCGGAATACGGCATACATCTCGCGCATTACGCGGCCTCCACGCTGCGCGGCGCATCGGACGTGGTAAGGCGCCGGAACACCTCGTCAAGCCGCCCGGGCTCGGCATAAAGCCCCTTGATCGCCCATCCCTGCGCGACCGCGAGCGCGCTGACCCGTTCGATGATGAGTTCGTCCGCGCCCGCAAACGCCGTCAGCGCGATCTCGCCGCCCGCCAGCGCGCGGCTTTCGACCTGCGCGATTCCCGGCAGCGTCGCGACCTGCGCACGCACCGTCTCGGCGAGGCCGGACGGCACGGTGAGCGTCACCGCATTGTGGTAGCGCGACATCGCGGCCAGCATCGCAGGCGTTCCGTCGGCGACGATCTTGCCGCGGTCGATGATCAGGGCGCGCGAGCACACCGCGTCAACCTCCTCAAGAATATGCGTCGAGATGATGATCGCCTTTTCGGGCGCCATCTGCGCGATCAGCGCGCGCACGGCGTGCTTCTGGTTGGGATCGAGACCGTCCGTCGGCTCATCCATGATCAGCACGGGAGGATCGTGCAGGATCGCCTGGGCCAGCCCGACCCGGCGCTTGAAGCCCTTGGAGAGCGTTTCAATCGGCTGATAGAGCACCGGCTCGAGCGCGGTGCGCTCGACCGCGCGCATCACGGCCGCGCGCCGCGCGGCACCATCGAAGCCGCGCACCTGCGCGATGAAATCGAGAAAGTCATAGGCGCTCATTTCGTGGTAGGCGGGCGCGCCTTCCGGCAGGTAGCCGAGAAAGCGCTGTGCGCCGAGCGGATCCTGGGTCACATCGACGCCGCACACATGGGCGGTACCGGAGCTGGGGACGAGGTAGCCGGCGATCATTTTCATCGTTGTCGATTTTCCCGCGCCGTTGGGCCCGAGAAATCCGAGGACCTCGCCCTTGGCGACGCGGAATGAAATCCCCTCCACCGCCGTGATCGAGCCGAAACGCTTGAACAAGGCGGAGATTTCCAGGAGCTGACTCATGGACGGCATGTCCCTTTTCGCCGGTTCGCGAGGATGCGGGTCAGGAGGGTCCGATCTGCCCGGCGTTTACACGCGCCGCGATAGACCGGTTCTTGCTTGACGAGCGTGGTTGATAATCGTTCACGATGACGGGATCAAGCGTTGCTCCCGATGCAATGGCCAAAAATGGGACTCGGCGGAACGGGACGGCGGGTTCCGAAGCATCATTGCGCGATGCAGGTGTGGGGCACCAAACCTTGGGGGGCTTTGGGACAGCACCGCGCGGGCAGCGCTTCGGAACCCGCTCGGTCTTGTTTTTCAGCCTGATTTGGGGCGGCCGATAGGCCAAATCATGGCGCGATTGTGACGAAGCGGGACACGCCGCCCCCTGCGACAGGGGTGCGCGCTCGCGTAAAATTCGCGAGGCTAAGCTCAAGAATTGTTTGGCCAATTTTCAAGATTATGGATCGTCCTCACGCGTGATGCTTTAGATTTTGGGGCAGGATGACAAAAGGATCAGCCACGAGATGATCAAGAAGCTCAACGATGCGGAGCGTCGTGACGCCCTCAGCCAGTTACCCGGCTGGGCGATGGTCAAGAATCGCGATGCCCTGCACAAGACATTCGTGTTCGAGGATTTCAACGCCGCCTTCGGTTTTATGACGCGGGTGGCGCTCGAAGCGGAGCGCATCAACCATCACCCCGAATGGACCAACATCTATCGGACCGTAAATGTGATTTTGTCGACTCACGAAGTGGAGGGTATAACCTCGCTCGACGTCGACCTTGCACGGTTCATGGACGTCTCCGCGACGCAGGCCTGACGCCCGCGCGCACATGACGGGGGGGAGCACATGGGCGCCGACACGCTGGTCCTTTATCATTGGCCGCAGTCGCGCAGCGCGACCGCCCGTTGGGCCCTCGAAGAAGCGGGCGCGCCCTATGAGCTCAAGATCCTCAATATGTCCAAGGGCGAGCACAAGACGCCTGAGCTGCTCGCGCTCAATCCGCTCGGCAAGCTGCCGACGCTGACGCATGGCGACGCGGTGGTGACTGAAACTGCCGCCATCGTGGCGTATCTCGCGGACACCTTTCCTGCCGCCAGGCTGGCGCCGCCCCCCGGCGAAAAGGCGCGCGGGCCCTATTTGCGCTGGCTGGTGATGTCTGTCGCAACCCTGGAGCCCGCCATCATCGACCGCGCCATGAAGCGCGAACCGGGACAGGCGGGCATGGTGCCTTACGGAAATTTCGAAGGCCTGATGGACGTGCTCGCCAAAAGTGTCAGCCAGGGGACGTGGCTGCTGGGCGAGCGCTTCACCGCCGCCGATATCGTGATCGCCTCGGGCCTGCGCTGGAGCATGGCGTTCGGGATCGTGCCGCCGCGCGATGAGTTCACGGCCTATGTGGGGCGCGTCACCACGCGACCGGCGATCGCGCGTGCCATCGCGCTCGATGCGGAGATCATGGCGGCGGCGGGTTGAGCGGCCGGTCCCGGTTCGAGGGGGAATCATGAATATCGACAAAGCCGAGGCGTTCGCGCGCGCATGGGTCCGGGCATGGAACGATCATGATCTCGACGCCATTTTGAGCCACTACGCGCCCGATATCGTCTTCCGCTCGCCGCGCATCCGCGACGTGACCGGCGCCGATGTCGACGTCGTGGTGGGCCAGGACGCCTTGCGCGCCTATTGGAGCGCGGCGCTGGAAGGCATGCGCGACCTTTATTTCGCGCTCGACCGCATCTATCTCGGCGCGGGAACGCTCACCATCCTTTATACCAATCATCGCCAGCAATCAGTGGCGGAAACCTTCGTGTTCGACGGCACGGGAAAGGTGTGCGAGAGCATCGCCGCCTATGCCTGAGGGCGCCTTCCACGGCGCCCCGCGCGCAGATCCGATTTGCGATTTGCCGCCCCCGCACCTAAATTCCGGGGATGACGATTTCGACCCCACCCGAACTCGATGAAGGGCGCGCGACGCTGCCGGCCGTCATTGAGCGCAACGAATCCCTGGTGAAGGAGCGCTTGTGGACCAAGCTGCGCCGCTTTGCCGGGCAGATTCCGTTTTCCGAGGACCTGGCGGCCGCCTATTACTGCGCGGTCGATCCCAAAACGCCCACGCGGGTGCGCGCGATCCTGCTCGCGGCCGCGGCCTATTTCGTCGTGCCGGCCGATCTCATTCCCGATTTCATCGTCGGACTCGGCTTCAGCGATGACGCCGCCGTTCTTGCCACCGCCATCGGCCTGGTCTCCGGCCACATCAAGGAGCGCCACCGTGAACGGGCCCGTGCCGCCTTGCTCCGCGAGACCGCGACACCGGACGAGGCCTAGGCCCATTTCCAGCACAGGTCACACATCATGGCGCTGATGCGCGGCTATTTCGGCATCGGGGTCGAGGGGTTGAGCAAGTCGGTCAACGCCTCCAACCTGTTTCGCTCCGCGCATGCATTTGGCGGGCGCTTCGTGTTCACGATCCGCGCCACCGAGCCTGCCCACGAAACCATGCTCGACACCTCGCGCGCGATCGAGAACATTCCCTATTACGCGTGGGGCACGGTCGGGGAGATGGTGCTGCCGAAAGGCTGCCATCTGGTCGGGGTCGAGCTGATCGAAGGCGCGGTCGAGCTGCCGAGCTTCAAACACCCCGCCAACGCCGCGTATGTGCTGGGTGCCGAGCGCGGTTCGCTGAGCCCCGCGCTGCTGGAACGCTGCGCGCATGTGGTGAAGATTCCCGCGCAGTTCTGCGTCAACGTCGCGATCGCCGGCTCGATCGTGATGTACGACCGCATGGTGACGCTGGGCCGCTATCCGCCGCGCCCGATCATGCCCGGCGGTCCCGAAGCGCGAACGCCTGGCGCGCATCGCTGGGGCCGCCCGGTTCAGCGGCGCTCCTGAGGGCGGGCGCGTGCGGCGCTCTGTTTCAGCCGCGCGCGCAAAGTCTTTATCTCTCCAGTTGTGCTACAACTATTGGTATTTTTACTTTAAACAACACTTGCGGTGATTGCTTTAATCTCTTCTCCAGCTGCGCGCGCGGCCCGGCGGCGGGCATCTCGGCCCATCGGGCTGGTGTAGCCGGCGCGCACGCCGTACGCGTTTCGAGCTTCACATCCAGTCGTCCAGTCGAGCGCACGGAAACGCCATAACTCTTTGTGTGGCAGCGCTTTATACCGGCACACGCGGGGGCGGAACAGGAGCGAACGAGGGGTGCGGCCGGGGCATGCGGGACTTGGCAGCAACCGCGCATGGTGACGGCCCCGGCCGGACATCGATTTCATTTAATGAAAGTCATTCTCAAATAATTAAGTATAGGTTGTATAGCCTCTGCTCGACGATACGTAGGTTTTCATCCGTTTCGCCTGCGTCGGGCAAATCAATGAGCGCCGCGTAACACCTATACATGACCTGGAGGGGAGGCACATGCGTTCGCCATTTGAGAACAATCAGTCACAACTCGTGCTTGATGCGCTTGGGAAAGTCCAGGCGATCATCGAGTTCGAACTCGACGGAACCATCATCACCGCCAACGAGAACTTCCTGTCGGCGATGGGTTATCGTCTCGACGAGATCAAGGGAAATCACCACCGCCTCTTCGTCGATTCAGCCTATGCGAACAGCGAAGAGTATCGCCAGTTCTGGCAGAAGCTCGCACGCGGGGAATTTGTCTCGGCCGAGTTCAAGCGGTTCGGCAAGGGCGGCAAGGAAGTCTGGATCGAGGCGTCGTACAATCCGATCCTCGACGCCAAGGGCCGCCCGTTCAAGGTCGTGAAGTTCGCGATCGACGTCACACGCCAAAAGATGGAGACCGCCGCGCTGCTCGGCAAGGTCGAGGCGATCGGTCGCTCGCAGGCGGTGATCGAGTTCGATCTCAACGGAACGATCCTCACCGCCAACGAAAACTTCCTGTCGGTGATGGGCTATCGCCTCGACGAGGTCAAAGGCAAGCACCACAGAATGTTTGTCGAACCGGACTACGCGAACAGCGCGGACTACCAGTCGTTCTGGGAGAAACTGCGTGGTGGCCAGTTCCAGGCCGCCCAGTTCAAGCGGATCGGCAAGGGCGGCAAGGTGGTGTGGATCGAGGCGTCGTACAATCCCATTCTCGATCTCAACGGGAAGCCTTACCGGGTCGTCAAATTCGCAACCGACCTGAGCCCGCGCAAGGCGCAGAACGCCAAGCTCGCGGATGCGTTCGAGAATGGCGTGAAGGCGACGGTGCAATCCGTGGCGTCGTCGGCCGAGGAAATGCAGGCGACGGCGCAAACACTGGCCGCGGCTGCCGAGCAGACCAATCAGCAGTCGAACACCGTGTCGGCCGCGACCGAGGAGCTCACGAGTTCGGTCAACGAGATCGCGCGCCAGATCGCCCACGCGTCCGATGTGATCGGGGCCGCGGTGAGCGAGGCCAAACGCTCCGAGCAGATGGTCGCCGAACTCGTCGGGGCCGCCGAGATGATCGGCGACGTGACGAACATGATCGCCGGCATCGCCAGCCAGACCAATCTGCTGGCGCTCAACGCGACAATCGAGGCGGCACGTGCGGGTGAAGCGGGGAAGGGCTTCTCCGTGGTGGCGTCCGAAGTGAAGCAGCTCGCCGCGCAGACCGCGAAGGCGACGGACGAGATCGGCCAGCAGATCCGGGCGATCCAGGGCACCAGCGAAAGCACGGCCAAGGCGATCGCCGAAATTGCCAGTGTGATCGATCGCGTCAGCGAGATCAGCGCGTCGATTTCCGGCGCCGTCGAGGAACAGTCCGCGGCGACCCGCGAAGTGTCCTCGAACATCGTGGGCGTCTCGCGCGCGGCCGGTGAAACCGGGCAGGCCTCGCACAATGTTCTCGACGTGGCGCGCGAGCTCGCGGGCCAGGCCGCGGGGCTGCAGACCCAGGTCGACGACTTCCTCCAGAGCGTGCGC
>Ga0209643_1001930_pt1 | contig 15803 bp, 12 predicted proteins | sample AutmiccBRH37_all_FD_187383 | JGI IMG/M metagenome (GOLD analysis project Ga0209643, IMG submission 187383) | Deep subsurface microbial communities from Mt. Terri, Switzerland - Autotrophic microbial communities BRH/37_all (SPAdes) (version 2) | ecosystem: Environmental > Aquatic > Deep... | reverse complement strand
GGCGGGTCTTGAGCGTGCGAATGGAATTGCGGATCTTCATGATATACATCGCTTATGCAAAAGGGCGCCGCCCCTTGGGGAATCTCGAAGCGCGGGACCATAAGGGTGGCGACTGGGGCTGTCAACCACTACAGTCGGGCGTTCGGCAGGAGGGGAAAATGCTGGGTCTGTTCAAGCGCACCAAGTCGAAAAAGTTCAGAATTGACCGGCTTTATCACGTTTTCAGCGACAAGGATCCCAAGTCCCTCGACCGGTTGCGCCGGGAGGCGGAACTCGCGGTCCACGAGCGCCCGCGCGACCCGATCGCGCATACCGCGCTGGCGTGCGCGCTGGTCGCCGCCATCCGCGCGGGTCTGACCGATGACCTCGACGAGGACGCAACCCTGGCGGAGGCCGCCGCCGCACAGGCCCTGCATCTGGCGCCCGGCAACGGCGCCGTGATGGCGTTGTGCGCGCCCGCCCTCGCATTTCGCGACGCGAGCGCGGCCGCGGACCTGATCGAAAGCGCCGGAAAATTCCGGGCAAAGCTGCCCGCATCGCTGCACCTCGCCGCCGTTGAAGGCGCGGTGCGTCCCTCCATCTGAAAGCTCAAGATCGGGGTCGCCCGCGTGCGCGACTCCCTCTAATCTCACGCCATGACGCATCGATTCGCTCTTATATCATCGGCACTTGCGGGCACATTGCTTGCGGTGGCCGCATGCGCGCACGCCGAGCCGCGCGCCGCCGAAACCGTCAACCCGCCGCCGTTTATCGCCGCGCGCGACAGCGCCTCCGACGAACCGACCGGCGCGATCGCGAGTGCATCCGGCAAGGGCGACAAGAAAAACGAGGACACGGCCACCGCGCCGCCCTCGGCCGAGCCGCTGGATGCGAATCAGCGGCTGGCCGCGCTCGAGCTCGATATGGCGGCGATCAAGATCGAACTCAGCCGGATCAGCGAGTTCGACAGCCGCCTGACCGAACTGGAGGGCGGCGCGCCGCACTCCGCCACCAAACTCGAGCCGATTGCCGCCGCGCCGCCGCCGCCCAAGCTCAAGGTGCCCGAGCATGCCGGCGACGCGCCGCTGCCGGTGCCCTCGGCGAGCGCCAAGAAAACCCCGATGCCGGACGACCTGCCGGTCCCGGCGAGTGTTGCGGCGCTCGAACCCATTACCCAGGCGCCCGCCGGAGAGATGGCGAGCGCGGAAAAAGGCGAGCCGGCACCCGTGGCGGCCGCCGCCAAGATGGCGGCACCCGCATCTCCCGCCGCCAGCGGCGATTACGGCCTCCAGCTTGCGGCCTACAGTACCGCCGCGGGCGCGGCCAAGGGCTGGTCCAGCCTCACACACGACGCCGGGACGCTGCTGTCCGACCTCACGCCGCGCCGCGCCGAAGCCTCCATTCCCGGTCAGGGCACAGTCTATCGGCTCAAGGCAGGCCCGTTCGCCAACGCGGCTGCCGCCACGCAGCGCTGCGCTTCGCTGAAGGCGGAGGGCCACGCCTGCCTGGTCACCGACTTCAGCGGGATCTGGCCCTAGGCGGGCATTCTTTCGCGCTGTGTTGTTGCGACAACAGGCCGTAAGGATTCGTTAACTCTCCCCGCCCCCGCGCAAGCTCGACCGCCATTGTTGCAGTATGGTTAACGCGAAGAATCGTGTTCGGGCAACGTTTGAGCGTGCCCGGAGGCGAGACGTGGGCAAGCTTCGGTTTCGACCGCACAAGGGGGATGGCGTGATGCGTGATGTACCCTTCTGCGCGAACTGCCGCGCTGCGATGTCGTTCGTTGGCGCAGCACTATTGTGCCTTCTTCTCGCCCTCAGCCCGGCTCCCGCCCGCGCCGACTACGCGGACGGGCTACGCGCGTTCGAGAACGGCAACTACGCGGAGGCGATCTCGCTGTGGCGCGTTTCGGCATGGCAGGACGACGACCTGTTCTCGCAGATCCGGCTCGGCCAGCTCTACCGCGACGGCGAATATGTGCCGCGCGATCCGGTCGAGGCGTATGTTTGGTACTTCCTCGCCTCGAACAACGTGTCGCTGGTCGGCATCACCCTGGCATCGAACCAGCTTGCGCTCGATGAAAAGCAGGCGGCCTATTCCGAGCGCTCCAAGCTGATCATCCCGATGGTCCCCGCCGACCGGATGGATGCCGAAAAGCGGATCGTCTATATCCTCGCCTCGCGCGGCGCGGACGGATTCGTGCGGCTCGGCGAGCTCTATGACGCGACCCGCGATCTGCCCTCCGACGAGGCCAAATTGCTGCCCGCGACCGGCGCCCTGACGAAAGCTCAGGACCTGCTCAATATCCTGCGCAATTACATCCAGGGTCCGTTCGGACCCGACCAGCCGGTTCTGCCGACCCGCGACACCGGCTTCGCGCGCAACAATGCCGAAGCGCTGGCCTATTTCATCAAGTCCACCGAGCGTGGGCATCCCGCGGGCATCATCCTGCAGGAGCACATGCGCGCGGTGCTGAGCGGCTCGCCCAGCATCATCGCCTCCGCCGAGCGGCGCGCCGCCGATTGGGAGCCGCCGTTCGAGCATTATCCGGGCAACCTCAGCGACTGCTCGCGCGGCGATTCCGACCGCAGCGCCGCGCTCGACCGCGTCGGCGAGCTGAGGCTTGAATTCGTCCAGCAGGCGCTGCTCGCGCTCGGCTATTATCTGGGGCCTATCGACAGCGCCTACGGTCCCGGCACGCGCGAGGCGATCAAGAAATACCAGTGGTCGGCGGGCGACAAGATGACCGGCCTGCTCACGCCCGAGCAGACCGTCAACGTCATTCGCGCCGCCGCCATCAAAGGCAGCGCGGTGTCGCAGAACACGCTGGGCGTCATGTACTACAAGGGCATCGGGGTGCCGCTCGATTATGTCCGCGCGCGCCACTGGTTCGAACGGGCGGGCGATCAGCGCTACGCCGAAGCCCTCTACAATCTGGGCCTGATCTACAAGGAGGGGCGCGGTGTCCAGACGGACAAGAACCAGGCCGCCACCTACTTCATGGCGGCGCAGTTTGCTGGCTACCGCTCGGTCGCAAAGGAGCTCAAGGAGCTCGGCTGGAACTGAAGCGCGCGGAAAAGGACAATGGCATGGACCGGGATACCAAGGGGATCATCAAACGGACTGCGGCAGTCCTCGCGTGCTGCGCCCTGGGCGCCGTCTTCGCGTTGCCGTTCACGTCCGCGCGGGCGGACGGGTGCTGCTCGCCCGGCATCGATTTTCCCCCGCCCGTCGGCTATGACGGCGTTCCGGGGCACCGCGGCGGCGACGGGAGCGGCCGCAAGGTCGTCATCGTCGATCCGACCGGCACGGACGGCTCGGCGCGCACAATCGCGCAGGGCCTGAAGCAGGTCGCGCGCGGCGGCCTCCTCATGGTGAAGCCGCTCCCCGAGAGCCTGCCCTACGCACTGGGGCCCGCCTACGCCCACGCCCGGGTTCCCGGCTACAGCGAGGCGCTGATCATTACCAAGCCGGTGCGCATTCGCAGCTTCGACCCCAACACCAAGATCGTGCTGACGCCGCCGGCCGGCGCGTCCTGCATCACGGTGAAGCCGGGCCGTGACAAGGTGGTGGAGCTGGCCGACTTCGTGATTCTCCAGTCGTCCGCGGCCTCGGCGTGCGTGCTGGTGCAGAGCGGCGTGTTCACGCTGTCCAACAGCGTCGTCTACGGCACTCCCGGCTCGGCCGCGATCAGCCTGGCCGATTCCAAGTCGCGCATCGAGGGCAACCTGATTGCCGATTCCGGCGTCGGGATTCTGGTGAACTACGGCTATCTCAGCAGTTTCGAACTCAAGAACAACACCATTTCCGGTAACGGGACGGGCGTCGACGTGCGCGGACCCGTTCAGGTGAGCGCGCTCGGGAACACCATCATCGGCAATAACGGCGTCGGCGTCATCGGCACCGGCGGCGACGGCACCTATCAGGACAATCTCATCGTCTCCAACGGCGGCGACGGCATTCTGCTGCGCAACGGCACCAATTTCACCAGCGTGATCGCCAACGAGATCAGCAACAATGGCGGCGCCGGCATCCACCTTGAAAGCGGCGCTCTCGCACGGATCGGCGCAAACCGGCTGGACGGCAATCGTGCGGGGCCCTTCGCGGGGCTGAATGAAGGCGGCTTCGGGATTTTCACCGCACCCAATTCGGTCGACGGCAAAGAGTACAAGGAAAAGCGCCGCCGCAATTTCTGGGGAAACAGCCGGAACGAAACGCCGGATGCGTCGAAATGGGCAGACAATTCATCCGCGGTCTCCGTGCGCTAGGCGCGATGCGACAGCCTCAGTATTGCAGGCGTACCGACAAGCCCACCAGTTCGGCGGACGTCCGGTATTGACCGGTCAGCTGGTCGCCCAAAGGACCGGTTCGATCGATATTGAGCTTTTTGAGTTCGAGATGCTGATACGCGAACTCGATCGCGAGGCCGGGCTTGGGCGTCCATGAAAAGCCGGTGGCGCCGACGAAACGGCTGGCATCGGGCAACCGCGCGGACTCAAAGCCCGTTTCGGTCGGCGTCTGGTCATAGGCGATTCCGGCGTTGATCGAGAAATTCTCGCACAGCTTGTAGCGCGCGCCGATCGCCCCTCGCAGCGTGTTGCGGCTGTTGTAGAGCTCCGTCGTCGTCGGCTGGTTCGGATTGGCGTAGGTGACTTCGAGCTTGTCGAACGAGGACCAGCGTGTGTAGAGCAGGCTTGCCATCAAGGCGAGCTTGTCGGTGGCATCGTGATGGATGCTCACGGCGTAGGAGGCCGGCATTTCCACCGACGAGCGGACCGGCGTGTCGACGAACGCGCCGGTGGCGAGGGGAATCAGCGGGTTGATGGTGAAGTCGGCATAACCATGCAGGTTGTGTTTGACCTTGGAGCGAAAATTCACGCCGAGCCGCGTGCGCGGCGCGAGATCAACCATCACGCCGGCGTTGAAACCGATCCCCCAGTCGCTCACGACAAGATCGACGCTGCCGTCCGCGGTGCCGCTCGCCCCCGCCCCGCCGAGGAGCAATCCCGCGTCGATCGCGTTGCTCAGCCGCGACTTGAAATACTGCGCGCTGACGCCGAACCCGACGCTCACTCCGTCAGCGAGCCTGATCCCCAATGCAGGATTGATGTCGACGCTCTGCAGGGTCGAGTTGGTCGCCTGGTAGCGGCCGATCCAGTGCGGGTCATAGTCGATCATCATCGCGAAGGGAACCGTGACGCCGAGCCCGAGGGTCACGCGGTCGCTTAGGGGCAGCGCCGCGAAGAAGCTCGGGATCGCCGCGCTGCCGACCAGCCCGCGATCCGCGACCCCGGTCTGGGGCAGCGTGTTCACGAGCGTCGAGCCGCCATCGACGAATTTTGAATGCGGCAGGATCCCCGTCACACCGGAAACGAACTCCGGCTTGTCGAGCCGCGCCAGCCCGGCAGGATTGGAATAGACGGTCGATGCGTCCTCGCCGAGTGCTGCAAAGCCGGCATTGGCCTGGCCGAGGTCGCGCACGCTATATTCCTGCAACCCGTAGCTGGCGGCATATGCCTGCCCGCCGGACAGCAGCGTCGACATGGTTAAAGCGAGAAACACGCGACGGTACATCGACTCCCCCTAGCCCGAATCAACCCGGGATGCCCGGAGCTCCCGCCAGGCGGCGCAATCGCACGTGTGTGCGCGTGGCGCCTCATTATCACAGACCGCCACTCCGGGCACCGTGACTTTGCGGCGCCGGACAATTCTGCAACGCAGCGCGGCAAACCATTTGTTCAGGCTGCATTCAGTTGCACTGCGGCATACGAATAAAATACTAAACGTCCGACAAGGACGGAAAGCCGTTCGGGGGAAACGGATCGGTTCGGGTTTGGCGAACCGGGCAAGCAGTGCGTTGGTGTAGCAGGTCGTCGAGACCTACGGAGCGTTCAAGTCAACATGGTCCCCAATGGCGTGTCACCGTTTGCTTCCGGCCAAAAACCGGCGGTGGGATACCCTGCCTGCGGCGCGACGCTGACTCGGCGCACACTCCTTGCGAGCGGTATTGCGGCCGGCGTGGCGACCTCCTTCGCGGCGCCTGCGATAGCCGAACCTCCAGCGAACTTCAATCGGGCCTGGATGGTCGCCCATGCCGAAGCTCTGGCGCGCGCCCCTTATCAGGCGCCCAAAGGCAATCTGCCCGATCGTCTCCAGAATCTCGATTACGACACCTACCGCACCCTGCGTTTCCGCCGCGATCACGCGCTGTGGGCGGACGCGGGCATCGGCTTCACCGCCCAGTTCTTTCACCTCGGCTTCCTGTACCGCGATCCGATCGCGATCTACGAGGTCGTCGACGGCAAATCGACGCTTGTCCCCTACTCGCCCGACATGTTCGACGTCAATGGCAAGGTCCTCGACGGGCTCGACGATCCCGGACTCGGATTTGCGGGGTTCCGCCTTCATGCGCCGGTCAACCGGCCCGACTATTACGACGAGGTCGCGGCATTTCTGGGTGCGAGTTATTTCCGCTGCCTGGGGCGCGGACAGCGCTACGGCAAATCGGCCCGCGGTATCGCCATCGACACGGCGGAGCCACGCGGCGAAGAGTTTCCGCGTTTCTCGACGTTCTGGCTCGAACGCCCCAGCAAACCGCGCTCGCGCAAGGTCATTCTCCATGCGCTGCTCGAAGGGGCAAGCATCACCGGCGCCTACACCTTCACCATTCAGGTCGGCGCGACGACCATCGTCGACGTGGATGCCGAAATCTTCTCGCGCAGCGGGATCGGCGTGATCGGCCTCGCGCCGCTGACGAGCATGTTCTATTTCGGCGAGAACGATCGCGGCAACATCGATGATTTCCGCCCAGAAGTGCACGACTCGGACGGACTGCAGCTGTGGACCGGCGCCGGTGAATGGATCTGGCGCCCGGTCACCAATCCTTCCAAGCTGCGCATCAGCCTGATGTACGACAACAATCCGCGCGGGTTCGGCCTGATGCAGCGCGACCGCGACTTCACCGACTACCAGGATCTTGAGGCGCGCTACGATCTGCGGCCTTCCGTGTGGGTGGAGCCCAAGGGAAATTGGGGACAAGGCGCGATCAAGCTGATCGAAATTCCGACCGGCGACGAGACCAACGACAACATCGTGGTATTCTGGGCGCCCAAGGATTCGATGGCGGCCCAATCGCGGATGAGCTTCGGTTACCGGCTGCACTGGTGCGATACGCCGCCGGTGGGACCGGAGACCGCTCAGGTGATCGCCACTCGCGCCGGACGCGCCGGGTATGCCGGCCAGAAGGCCGACCGCAAGTCGCGCAAATTCGTGGTCGAATTTTCGGGCGGCCTGCTGGGCAACCTGAATGCCGCCGACGCCGTGGAGGCCATCGTTTCGGCCTCCAAGGGCACCGTGAAACCTGCCGTTGTCGAGCCAATGCCGCAAAGCGGCAGCTGGCGGGCCGTGTTCGATGTCACGGCCGAGGGAGCAGATCCCGTGGAACTGCGTTGTTTTTTGCGGATCGGCGATACCGCGCTGACCGAGACATGGAGCTATCAGTGGACAGCTTGACGAATAAATCCGGCGATCAAGCCAAGGGCGATCACCTGCGCATGGTGATGGTGGAGTTTGCCAAGCTGCTGGGCGCCGCGCCGCGCGAGGCGCGCGCACTGGCGACCGCGATCGCCAAGGGACCCGATCGGCCGGTGCATGAGCGCGATGCGATGGCCAAGATCCGCCGCGCGGTGCTGGTCGCCGGCACCGAGGACGATGCCGACCGCGCCATTCTCGCCACCTGGTTGTCGCGCAATGCGGGAAGCGTGGGCATTGAGCGGCTCCCGGGCGCGGGTCCGGGCGCGAGCGGTCTGCCGATGCCGCCCCAGGACCTCGACGGTTACGTGTTCTCCGGATTTACCGGTGCTGTGGGCCCGGCCGCGCGTGCGCCCCGCGCACAGCCCCTGCGCAGCGATACCTAGCCGCTGACGCCGAAATTCATTACCCTTTGTGTGTGCGGCAGCATTGCGATGCCGCTTGTGCCGTAATCCCCCGTTACTGTCGGTCTGGGAGTTCGTCGTATGTCTTCAGGTTCGGGCCGGGCTCCTGCGGCCCTGGCGCGCACGCTGATCTTCATCCTGTCTCCCGCCAGCACGCTGCTTGCGACCTACAAGATGGCGGCGGTGATGGGCGGCGCGCCGCAGCATGCCCTCGACTATGCCCTGCTCATTATTTTTACGATGAGCTTTTTGTGGCTGTCGTTCGCGTTCTGGAGCGGGGTCCTGGGATTCTTCGTCGCGCTGTTGCGCCTCGAGGCGCCGGGCATGGAGCGGCTGACCGGTCCGCTTTCCAAGGCGCCCCTCCACGTCAGGACCGCGATCTTGATGCCGGTGCGCAATGAGGACCCCTCGCGCACGATCGGATCGATCGAGGCGATGGACGAGGCGCTGACCCGGCTCGGGCTCGCCGACAGTTTTCATTTCTTCATCCTGAGCGATACCAGCAAACCCAATCTGTGGGTCGAGGAGGAACTCGCCTGGGCGCGGCTGGTGGCACGGCGCGCGGCCGGAGCGCGCATCTTTTACCGGCGCCGTCCCCTCAACACGGGGCGCAAAAGCGGCAACATCGCCGATTTCTGCGAGCGCTGGGGCGCGGGCTACGAGCTGATGATCGTGCTCGATGCGGACAGCCTGATGGACGGCGAAACGCTGGTCAGCCTCGTCAAGCTGATGGAGCTCAATCCCAAGGCCGGGCTCATCCAGGTGCCGACTGTGCCGCAGGGCCGCTCTACGGTGTTCGGCCGGATTATTCAATTTGCCAGCACTGCTTACAGCCCGATGTTCACTCGCGGTCTCGCCTTTTGGCTGGGCGACGAAGGCACCTATTGGGGCCACAACGCCATCATGCGCACCCAGGTGTTCGCAGCCCATTGCGGGCTGCCGAAGCGCAAGGGCCGCGCGCCGTTCGGCGGCGAAATCCTCAGTCACGACGTGGTTGAGGCCGCCTTGATCCGGCGCGCCGGGTACCGCGTATTCATCGCGACCGATCTTGAAGGAAGTTATGAGGAAACGCCGTCAAACCTCATTGAATACGCCAAACGCGACCGGCGCTGGTGTCAGGGCAACATTCAACACATCCCGCTGCTCGGTGCGCGCGGGCTGCACCCGATCAGCCGTCTGCAATTGTTCCTCGGTGTCGCCGCCTATCTGACGGCGCCGCTGTGGCTGCTATATGTGCTGCTCAGTCTCGGCAATTCCGCCATGGAGCAGATCCAGGGCATCAACTATTTCGCGCATGCCCATGCGCTCGCGCCAAAATGGCCGATCGATGCCTCGATCGAGGCGATCCCGCTGCTCCAGACCGTGATCGGGATGCTGTTCATTCCGCGCATTCTTTCACTGGTGTTGCTGGTGCTCGACAACCGGCGGCGGCGGCTTCATGGCGGGCCGATCCGCGCGGTGATGAGCGCGATGGTCGAGACGATCCTGTCGACAGCCTTCGCGCCCCTGTTGATGCTGTTCCAGACCCGCGCCGTGATCGAGACGTTCACTGGGCAGGATGCCGGGTGGCCGACCGCCACCCGCGAAGAGGGAACGGTGCCATGGGGCGAAGCCTTCTGGGTGCTGCTGCCCCATCTCGTTCTCGGGCTCGCGCTCATGTCAGCGGCTTATTTTCTGGCACCCGATCTGGTGCCGTGGCTTGCCCCGGTGGCGATCCCGCTGATCCTCGCGACGCCGCTGGCGGTCCTGTCGGGCAGCGTGCGCGTGGGCGCCGGGCTCCGTCAGCTTGGCCTGCTGCTGACGCCCGACGAAGTCGACACCAGCCCGTTGATCCTGCGCGCGCGCGCGTTGACCGACGCCGCGCACCGCGAATTCGGCGCCGCGGACGATCCGATCCACGCGGTCACGTGTGATCCGGCCGCCCACGCCGTCCATCGTCTCCTGCTGCGGCACATGCCGATCGAGGGGGCGATCGACTATACCGCCCTCGGTGCCGCACGCCTCAAACTCGGGCTGGCCGGAAACGCGCCGACCCTTGCACCGCTCACGGAACCCGAGACGATGGCGATTTTGCTCGATCTCGACAGCGTCGAAACGTTGTTCGCGCGTGCACTGGCCGGTCCACGGAGCGCGCCCGTCGAGCCGGTGGCCTGACGCCGCACGCCCTCAGGAGCGCCGGCGCCAGGTTGCAGTGCCCAGCGGCCCCGTAATCTCCAGCGCATCGGCTGCGATGACCCGGTAACTCCCATCGAACGCGGACGCCGCAGGCGGTGTCCAGTGAAACGCTCCGCCTGACGCGCTGAAGCCGCCTGATTCGAGGTACGGCACCGGCTGCCCGGCGGTCACGATCTTGAGGTCGTAGCGGCCGTCGGCGAGCGTCAGCGTCCATTCCTGCATCCCTGCCGGCGTCGGCACCATCAGGTTCCATATTCCCGAGAGGCGGGTGTCGAAGCCTTCAAGCGGCGGCGGGGCATCGCCCTTGCCGGAAACTGTCGGTCCCGGCGGCGGTCGCAGGAGCGCCCAGGCGCCCGCACCGCCTGCGGCAACAGCCGACACAGTGCCGACCCCGATCAGCAGTGATCGCCGTGAAACCGGCGGACCAGGTATCGTCGCCGGCCCCGGCTTCTGCTTTCCGTTGACGATATGGTCGACCACATCCGCGAGATAGTTGAGGTGATTTTCCACCGGCGGCGTCAGGGCGTCCAGCCAGTGCGGCGTGCTGATGAAATATTCCAGCGCCTTGGCGGGCGCCACCTGCTCGATGCGGACTGGCACCACAGGGAGCCCGCGATTCACCGCCCGCTCGACCTCGCGCTTGATCTGCGCCGACTCGTTGGCGTGCGACGAGAAAACGAGGACGAACGCATGCGCGCCATTGATGGCGTCGATAATCGCTTCGCCCCAGTCCGCTCCGGGAAGGATGTCGCGCGGCGCCATCCAGCACCGCAACCCGCGCTTTTCCAGAATATTGCACGCCGCGTCCGCGAACGGCTTGTCCTTGGACGAATAGCTGATGAAGACGTCGTGACCCACGGGGAATGCCCCATTTCATCCGGCGCGGAAACGTGCGCGATTTTACCGCGCAACGCAGCCGTATTCAAACGGGACTGTCAGCCGCCCTTGCCGCTTTTTTGAGGCCGGGCCGCCAGCACCGCGCCGACGATCGCAATGGTGGTGACAATACTGATCAGGATCGTAGCCAGCGCATTGATCTCCGGCTTCACGCCCAGCCGCGCCTGGCTGAACACTTTCATCGGCAATGTCGTCGCCCCCGGACCGGTGACGAAGCTGGCAATCACCAGATCGTCGAGCGACAGCGTAAAGGCGAGCAAGAATCCCGAAATAATCGCCGGTGCCAGCATCGGCACGGTGATCACCATCAAGGTCTTGAAGGGTGGCGCGCCAAGGTCCATCGCGGCTTCTTCGAGCTGTCCGTTGAGCCCGACAAGACGCGCCTGCACGATCAGCGCGACGTAGCACAGCCCGAACGTCGTATGAGCCAGCACGATCGTCATCGCGCCGCGCTGCGGCGGCCAGCCGATCCACCCTTCCAGAAACACAAAGAGCATCAGCATCGAAATACCGAGCAGCACGTCCGGTAACACGAGCGGCCCGGCGACCAGCGCGTTGAAGAGGTTGCGCCCGGGATATTTTCCCGCCCGTCCCAGCGCAAGACCGGCAAGCGTCCCCAGCAGAGCCGCAAGGACCCCCGAGATCGCGGCCAGCCGCAGCGAAAGAAACGCCGCGTCCAGCAGCGCGCCGTTGCGGAACAGCACCCCGTACCATTTGAACGAGAACCCCGCCCATACCGTCACCAGCCGGCCGTCATTGAACGAGTAGATGATCAAGATCAGGATCGGCAGATACAGGAAGGCGAAGCCGAACCCGAGCACACTCATCAATGCGATCTTGCGCCATGACATCTTATGCGTCTCCGTCCGCGGCGCGCTGCGCGGTCTGCAACCCGATGATCGCCGGCAGCAGAGCCAGCACCAGCAGCACGGCGAGCGCCGAGGCGGCAGGCCAGTCGCGCCGCGTGAAAAACTCCTCCCACAGAACCTTGCCGATCATCAGTGTGTCCGGACCGCCCAGCAGTTCCGGAATCACGAACTCACCCGTGACCGGAATGAAAACCAGAAGGCAGCCGGCGAAGATGCCCGGCAGCGAGAGCGGCAGCGTGATCTTGAAGAAGCTCTCGATCGGGCGCGCGCCCAGATCCGCCGCAGCGTCGAGCAGCCGCCAGTCCATCCGCTCCAAGGTTGAGTAGAGCGGAAGAATCATAAACGGGAGGTAGGCGTAGACGACGCCGATAAACACCGCGCTGTCGGTGCGCATCACGTGGAGCGGCTCGTGCAGCAGCCCGATCGACATCAGTGTCTTGGAGATGATGCCGTTATCGCTCAGCAGACCGATCCAGGCATAAATGCGGATCAGGAACGAGGTCCAGAACGGAAGCACGACGCCCATCAACAGCATCGGGCGAATCTTTTCGTCCGAGCGCGCGATCACATAGGCCATGGGATAGGCGACCAGCAGGCACAGGAACGTCGCGATCGTCGCAATCCGCAACGACCCTTTGAACGCCTTGATATAGAGCGACTGGCCGAACAGATAATCGTATTTTCCAAGATCGCCGTGAAATCCGGGCACGCCGTGATCGAGCGTGAACACGGGCGTATATGGTGGCTGCGCGGCGATCGGATCGGCCAGTGAGATGATGGCGATCAGAATGAAGGGCGTGAGAAAAAACACCAGCAGCCAGGCCAGCGGCACCAGAACCGAAAAGCGCTGGACCGTCATTTCGTGAGCCCCAGACAATCGGCCGGATCCCAGCTCAGGCGCACCTTGGTGCCGGCCATGCAATCGTCGGTTTCCTCACCCAGATTGAGCCGAACGGCAGTGACCAGCTTTCCGGTCGGCAGCTCGACCGCGATCCGCGACTGGGTTCCCAGAAAGGCAAGGTCCCTGACCGTGCCGAGCACTTCGTTGGTGTCGGATTTGCGCGCCGTCTCTCCGACGAACACATCGACCCGCTCGGGCCGCAACGCGACCGACATCTTGTCGCCCGCCTTCACGTCCTTGGGAAAATCACGCACGACCAGCGGACAGCCGGTTTCCTTGCACATCACCGTAACGGTGGTCTCCGAGACGCTCGCGACCTGCCCCTCGAACAGATTCACCGAGCCGATGAAATCCGCGACGTAAATGCTGGAGGGGTATTCGTAAACCTGGCGGGGCGGTCCGATCTGCGCGATCCGGCCCTGATGCAGCACAGCCATCCGCTCGGACAGAGACATCGCCTCTTCCTGATCGTGAGTCACGATAATGAACGTAATGCCGGTTTCGGCCTGAATGCGAACAAGCTCGAGTTGCGTCTGCTCGCGCAGCTTGCGGTCGAGGGCGGCGAGCGGCTCGTCGAGCAGCAGCAGCTTTGGCCGCTTGACGATCGCACGCGCGAGCGCCACGCGCTGTTGCTGACCGCCCGAAAGCTGATGCGTGCGGCGCTTGGCGTAGCCGTCGAGCCGAACAAGTTTGAGGGCGTCGGCGACCCTCGCCTTGAGATCCGAGGACGATACCTTGTCGGCACCACGTTCCTGGCGCAGACCGAACGCCACATTGTCCCCCACCGTCATGTGGGGAAACAACGCATAGGACTGGAACATCATGTTGACGGGGCGGCTGTATGGCGGCACGCCCACCATATCCTTGCCGTCGATCAGCACGCGGCCGGAATTCGGTTGCTCGAACCCGGCGAGGATCCGCAGCAGAGTGGTCTTGCCCGAGCCGGATGCTCCCAGAAGGGAGAACATCTCGCCCTTCCGGATCTGAAGATTGACGCTGTCGAGGGCGATCGTCTCGCCGTAGCTTTTTTGAACGTTCTCGACCTGGACAAGGGCCGGTCCCGCTGCCGGAACCGGGCCCCTCGCTTGCTCCCCCGCTACGTCTGTCACGCTGCCACTCTCCGCTAAATCCACGCCCCGATCGGCGCGACACTGCTCGACCCGTCACAGATGTAGGCGCGTCCCCTTATTGACCGGCGCGAATGTGCGTCCAGACGTCCGCACGCGCACGCTCGATTTCGTCTGTCGCCCCCTTGACGACGAACAGGCGCTTTTGCACGTCCGCCGGAGGATAGATCGTCTCGTCACCCTTGATTTCGTCGTCGATGAACTCAAGCGAGCCCGGCACCGCATTCGCGTAAGCGACGTAGTTGGTGATACCGGCCATAACCTCGGGGTCGAGAACAAAATTGATGAACGCGAAGGCCTCTTCGGGGTGCGGCGCGTCGGCGGGGACCGCCAGCGTGTCGAACCAGATGATCGTGCCCTCCTTCGGGATGTGATAAACGATCGTTTGGCCGTTGCTTGCCTCCTCAGCGCGCGCGGCGGCCTGGATGACATCGCCCGACCAGCCGAGCGAGAGACACACGTCGCCATTCGCCAGGTCGTTGATGTATTGCGACGAATGGAAATATTTGATGTAGGGCCGCAGCTTCATCATGTGGTCTTCGGCGGCCTTGAGGTCTGCCGGGTCCGTGCTGTTGGGATCCTTGCCAAGATAGTTCAGCACGATCGGAAGAATTTCCGTCGCCGAGTCGAGCATCGTGACCCCGCAATCCGCGAACTTCTTGATGATGTCGGGATTGAGGATCATGTCGAAGCTCTCGACCGGGGCGTCGGGCATCCGCTCGTTGATCTTGGCCTCGTTATAGCCGATGCCGTTGGTGCCCCACTGATAGATCACCGCGTACTCATTGCCGGGATCGGCGCCAGCGAGTTGCTCCATCATCTTGGGATCAAGATTTTTGATATTTGGAATCTTCGACTTGTCGAGCTTTTGATAGAGCCCCTGCTTGATCTGGCGCGACAGAAACGGCTGTGCGGTCGGGACAACCACATCGTAGCCGCTCTTGCCGACCAGGAGCTTTGCCTCAAGAACGTCATTGCTGTCGTAGACGTCGTATTTGGCTTTGATACCGGTTGCTTTGGTAAAATCTTCCAGCGTGGTCTCGCCGATATAGTCGGACCAATTATAGATCTGGACAACCTTGTCGCCGCCTCCGGCGCCGGCATCTCCGCCGGTTCCGGATTGATCGCACCCTGCAAGCGCAAAGCCCGCACCTATCAGACCTGCCAATACGATTTTCTGCATGGGACCCCCGATTTCGCCAAATTTCAGAACGCATGCAACACGTTGGCGTCGATTGCGCACCATCAAAACGGACTTGTCAATCAGAGGATTCGATCAGCGGGCCGGTGTTTGGGCCGAACGTCCCTAAACCATGCGTCCCAGCCTATTGTTTAGCCGTGAACCGCCTTAAGATTAGGCGATCGAGACGGCGGACCCTCAGTCCACGTATCGCCGACGACGCGTGGCCACGCGCCAAGGATGCAGATCACGACCTGCATGAACGGCGACAGCAGGTATCCCCCGAGGAAAATGAACAGCACGAAGAACGCCAGCGCGAGGGTCGGGCTTGATGTGCCCCGGAAGAGGGCGTGGGCAAAGAACCCCATGAAGCCGAGCGCGCCCACGATGCCGTACTCGCGCACCAGCTTGATCCACGAGGTGTCATGGGACTCAAAATCCGTCGCGGCCGTCACATCGTCCATCGTCCCCGACCCGTAGCCGAATACGAGGTGGATACCGCCCTCGCGCAACATCTGCGCAAAATTCACGAACGGCGAGATAAAGCGCGCATATGCGCTCGACTGGGTATTGGAAAATGTCTGAAGGCGATCCGTAAACGCCGACAGCATCAACGCATCGCCGGCCATCGCCACCACGGCGGCAACGATCACAACCAGCCCCAGCAGCCAGATATTTCGCGGACGCAGGACCACCAACGGGCCGACCGACGCCAGCAGAATGAACCCGGTACCCGAAAAA
>Ga0209643_1001929_pt1 | contig 15808 bp, 15 predicted proteins | sample AutmiccBRH37_all_FD_187383 | JGI IMG/M metagenome (GOLD analysis project Ga0209643, IMG submission 187383) | Deep subsurface microbial communities from Mt. Terri, Switzerland - Autotrophic microbial communities BRH/37_all (SPAdes) (version 2) | ecosystem: Environmental > Aquatic > Deep... | reverse complement strand
GAATCGGTCGACATGGGGCGGCGCGGCCTGCACAACGAAGGGGCCGAACAGCTGGAAGCCAGGCTCGAGGGCAAGATCGTCGTCGATCATGAGACGGCGCGACGCCTGTTTACGTTGCTCTGCGCCCTCTACCGTCGCGGCTGACCTCGACTATCTCTGCGTTTTGGGGCATTAGGCCCGTCCATTCCGCCCCTCGCGCCCGCCCGGCGTGGGGTCGAACGCATATTCAACGGGCGTGAGAGGCCGCATGGCTAAGGAAGAACTACTCGAGTTTCCCGGCACCGTCAGCGAACTGCTGCCGAACGCCACCTTCCGCGTGACGCTCGAGAACGACCACGAGATCATCGCCCACACGGCGGGCAAGATGCGCAAGAACCGTATTCGCGTGCTGGCCGGCGACAAGGTCCTGGTCGAGATGACCCCCTACGACCTGACCAAGGGTCGCATCACCTATCGCTTCAAGTAAGGGGCGACCGTCATTTCCGTGACGGGGGCTCGCCCTGAACTGGTGCTGGCCTCGTCCAGCCCGCGCCGCATCGAGCTGCTGGCGCAGGTCGGGATCAGGCCCGACCACATCGATCCCGCCGATATCGACGAGACGCCGCTGAAAGGCGAGACGCCGCCGCGTCTGGCGGAGCGTCTGGCGACGTCCAAGGCGCAGGTGGTGGCGACGCGCCGTCCCGACGCCGTCGTCATCGCCGCCGACACGGTCGTCGCGGTGGGCCGTCGCTTTCTGGAGAAGGCGGCCGACGAGGCGGAGGCGACCCGGTTTCTGAAACTGCTGTCCGGGCGCAATCACCGCGTCTTCACCGGGGTGGCCGTCGTGCGCGACGGCAGGCTGTCGTCCCGCGTCAATGAGACCCGCGTCAGCTTCAAGCCGCTGTCGGACCATGAGATCGCCACCTATGTCGCTACCGGCGACTGGCGCGGCAAGGCCGGGGGCTATGGTATCCAGGGTCCGGCCGGAGCCTTCGTCCAGCGAATCGTCGGCAGCCATCCGTCGGTGATGGGCCTGCCGCTCTACGAAGCCGTCCAGCTGTTGCACGGCGTCGGCTGGCGCGCATGAGCGGCGGGGTCGAGGTCTTCCTCGACGAAGCGCCTGGCGAGACGCGCGGAGCCGTCATGCGCGACGGCCAATATACTCATCTGTTGATCCAGCGCGACGAGAGCCCGGCCCAGACGCGTCTCGGCGCCCGATGCGTCGGTCGGGTCGTCGAGGTCAATCCGGGGCTGAGAGGCGGTTTCGTCGATCTCGGCGCCGGGGCTCCGGCCTTCCTGCCTTTCCCTCGCAACGACCGCCTCGTCCAGGGGCAGCGGCTGGAGGTCGCGGTGACCGCCGAGCCGCGCGCCGGCAAGGGCGCGGTCGTCCGACGCCTGGGGCCAGGGGAGGGGCCGCCGCGTCTGCTGGAAGCCGGGCCGGACGTCGCCGCCCAGCTGCGCGATCTGGCGGGCGAGGCGGAGTTGGTGGCCGGCGTCGCCGCCATCGACGCCGTGACCGAGGCGGAGGAGGAGGCCCTGGCCGCCCGTCATGTCTTTGCGTCGCACGGCCTGGACCTGGCGATCGAACGCACCCGCGCCCTGATCGCCGTCGACATCGACCATGCCCCGGCTGCTGGACGGGATCCGAAACAGGCGCGGGCGGCGGCGAATCAGCTGGGTCTGGTTCAGGCCGCGCGTCTCATTCGGCTGCGGAACTGGGCGGGACTGGTCGTCGTCGATCTGGTTGGAGACGGGCAGGACGCTGAGGCGGCCGGCAAGGCGGCGCGCGCCGCCTTCGCCGACGAAGCCCAGGCGGTCTTCGGTCCGGTCAGCCGGTTCGGCCTGCTGCAGTTCTCGCTGCCGTGGCGGCGTACGCCGATCGAAGAAGTGCTGCTCGACCCCGCCGGCCGTCGGACGGTCGAAACCCGTGCGTTTTCGCTGATGCGTCGGCTGCGGCGTCAACTGCTGTCTGATACACTGTCGCCCCGCATCGCGGCGCGTTGCGCACCTGAGGAGGCGGCCGTCCTGGGGCCCTTGGTCGCCCGACTGGGGCCGCGCGCCGTGATCCAGGCCGACGCCGCCCTGCCGCCCGGAGGCGGGCGTATAGAAGAGAGCTGACCCATGGCCCAGTGCCCGATCTGCCACAAGGCGGACGCCGATCCCAAATACCGGCCCTTCTGCTCGCGCCGCTGTTCCGAGGTCGATCTTCAACGCTGGTTCACGGGCGCCTACGCCATTCCGGCCGCCCTCGACGAAGGCGCCGAGGATGACGAAGAAAAGGACTGAAAGGGCGCTGGACAGTCGGAAACGGCTCGCCTATAGACCCGCCTCTCGCGACGCCGCGTCGGCGCCTGGATAGCTCAGCTGGTAGAGCAGCGGATTGAAAATCCGCGTGTCGGTGGTTCGAACCCGCCTCCAGGCACCATTTTCGCCTCTTGTGTTTCGGCGCCCGACAAGCTCCCCCTATCAAGTCAGGTTTCCGTCCCGACGGCCGTATTGTCTTGTCGCCCTGGCTCTGCGTGAGGGCGGATGATCCGTTAAGTCTCGCCGTGAAGGCAAAAACTGCTCCTTAATCTCTATTTCTAGCAATCTTGCGCTAATCAGCAGATATTCATCACGAAAACGTCGCGTTTCAGTCGCCGCGCGGCGGCAAAGCTGCAAATCGGACTCGAACTTCTCTCGTTAGGTGAAATCCAGCTGTTGTCCCTTGACGCTCCGGTAAGGGTTCGCCAAAGGGGTTGCGACGCTCTCCCTTAAAGGCGTCAGACGGATTCTTAGGAGGCGTGTTCTCCGGCGGTTCGAATATCGGAGGCGGTGCGGGCGACCGGACACGTCTCCATCCAAGAATTCAGCGCCTGAATGATCCCGATGGGACATCGAGCGTTGAAGGAAACATTTCAGGTTGGGGGGCGGCTCTTTGACACGGCCGCACCTTTGGTTCCACGAGTCAGACCAAGCAGGAACTGGCGAATTATGCTGAACAGCAAAAAGACGAACATCATCCTCGCCATGGCCGGCGCCGCCGTGCTGATGGCGAGCTCGCCGGTTCTGGCCCAGGCTCCGGCCGAGCCGACCCCGGCCGCCGCACCCGCGGAAGCCCCGACGGCCATGGCTCCGGCCGCCGACGCGGCAAACCCGGAAACCGTGAGCGAGACCGTAGGCGGCGCCCACGGCGGCGGCATCACCCCGATCTCCATGTTCATGGAAGCGACCATGGTCGTTAAGGTCGTCATGGCCGGCCTGCTGCTCGCCTCGATCCTTTCCTGGACCCTGCTGCTCATCAAGCTGTTCGAGTTCGGCTCGCTGAACCGCAAGACCGACACCTTCCTCGAGAACTTCCGCGGCGCCCGCACCATCGCGGACATGCGCGCCGTCGCGACGCAAGAAGAGTTCGACGGCAACCCGCTGGCCGACATGGCCGCCGCGGCCACCGAAGAAATCGAAATGTCGCGTCAGGCTGGCCTCTCGGTCACCGGCGAACACCTCGACAATGCGATGGGCCGCGCCACGGCCGCCGTCGTCGCCGTTCAATCCGGTCTGGCCAAGCGCCTGTCGGGCGGTCAACAGTTCCTCGCCTCGGTCGGTTCGATCGGTCCGTTCGTCGGTCTGTTCGGCACCGTGTACGGCATCATGAACTCGTTCATCGGCATCGCGGAATCCAACACGACCAACCTGGCCGTCGTCGCTCCCGGTATCGCTGAAGCCCTGCTGGCCACCGGTATCGGCCTGTTCGCCGCTATCCCGGCCGTCGTCTTCTATAACTACTTCAACACGCGCATCGCCGGTTACGGCACCCGCGCCGACGGCTTCGCCGCCGAGCTGCTGAACGGCATCTCGCGTCAGCTCGACAAGGGGGCGTAAGACGGATGGCCGCCAAGATTAAATCGGGCGGCGCTGGCAACCAGGTAGAGGCCAACAGCGATATCAACGTCACGCCTTTCGTTGATATCATGTTGGTCCTGCTGATCATCTTCATGGTGGCGGCTCCGCTCGCTTCCGTGTCGGTGCCGGTCGAGTTGCCAATCGCTGTCGCCAAGGCGGCCCCGAATCCGCCCAAGCCGGTCTATATTTCGATCCAGAACGACGGCGACGTCTTCGTGGGCGATTTCCCGACCAGCGTCGGTGCGCTGGGGGAAGATTTGCAAAAGCAAATCGGCTCCCGGAATCCGGCCGATGAGCGGATCTTCATTCGGGGCGACCAAAACACTCGCTACGGCGATTTCATGCAGGTCATGAACGCCCTGCAGGATAACGGCTTCTACAGCGTTGCACTGGTCGGTGAAGACCAGGCGACGAATTAGAGCGCGGAGATAGTATGACAGACGTCGAATATCATCGCAGTCGTTACGACGCACCCAAGACTAAGGGGTTCATGGGGGTTTCCTACCCCGTGCTCATGGTCTGCCTGCTGGTCGTCACCATCCTGTTCGCCTTGCTGATCTTCTTCCTGCAGCAGTCGAAGTTCAAGCTGAAGGAGTTCAACTACGTCGACGAGTCCGTCGAGGTCGAGTTGGTCGAGCCGGTTCCGCCGCCTCCGCCGCCTCCGCCCCCGCCGCCTCCGCCGACCGACACGCCTCCTCCGCCCAAGCTGCAGGTGCGCGTGCCGGCCCCGGTGCCCAACATCGTTCCTCCGCCGCCGGTGAACATCACGCCGACGCCGAAGGAAGAACGGGTCGAATACAAGGGTCCGCCGGTGAACATCCCCGGGCCGCCGCCGCCTCCGGCTCCGCCGGCGCCGCCGCGTCCTCCGGTGATCTCCAACCCGCGCATCACGCGTCAGCCCGATCTGGCCCGGTTCTACCCGGACCGCGCCCTGGAGCGTGAACAGTCGGGTCGTACCGTCCTGGAATGCCAGGTCGAGACGAACGGCTCGTTGACCAACTGCTCGGTGGTGAGTGAATCGCCTGCGGGCGCCGGCTTCGGCCAAGCGGCCCTTCGCGCGGTTCGGACCATGCGGATCGAGCCCGCCATGCGCGACGGTCAACCCGTCGTCGGGCGCGCGACCATCCCGATCAACTGGCGTCTCGGCTAGACCGCGACACCGGGTGAAAGATCAGGCCCCGGCGGGAAACCGCCGGGGCCTTTTCTTTGTCCCGAGAACTTCAGAAATCATTTGATCGCGTGCCTAAGGCCCGGTAGAGAACGCGCCTCGCGATGCGCGGGCCGCCTTAGCTCAGTTGGTTAGAGCGCCGGTTTGTGGAACCGGAGGTCCTCAGTTCAAGCCTGAGAGGCGGTACCATCCGAGAGCGCGCCGGGGCTTGAAGCCCGCCGCCTCGGTGACCATCTGCTGTCAGTCGGCGCCGTCGCCGATCCCCCACATCGACAGGAGAGCGCAGATGAAGATGCGCAAACTGGGTCCCAACGGACCCGAGGTGTCAGCCCTTGGTCTTGGCTGCATGGGCATGAGCGCCTTCTACGGCGGCGCGAACGAGGCCCAGTCCGTTTCCGTCATCCACCGCGCTCTCGACCTGGGGATCACCCTGTTCGACACGGCCGAGATGTACGGTCCCCACACCAACGAGCTGCTGGTCGGCGAGGCGCTGAAGGAGCGGCGCGACCAGGCCTTCATCGCCACCAAGTTCGGCATCAACTACAACGCCGATCGCTCCAAACTGCTGACCGACGGCAGCCCGGCCAATGTCCGAAGCGCCATCGACGGCAGTTTGCAGCGGCTGGGCGTCGATCATATCGATCTCTATTACCTGCACCGGGTCGATCCCGACACGCCGATCGAGGAGACGGTCGGGGCCATGGCCGACCTGGTCACGGCGGGCAAGGTCCGCTTCCTGGGCCTATCCGAAGCGGCGCCGGAAACGCTGCGCAAGGCCCATGCGACCCATCCGATCACCGCGCTCCAGACCGAATATTCGCTGTGGAGTCGCGAGCCGGAGGACGAACTGTTCTCGGTCGTGCGTGAACTGGGCATCGGCTTCGTGCCCTACAGCCCGCTGGGGCGAGGTTTCCTGTCGGGAGACATCACCTCGATCGACGATCTGGCCGCCGACGATTTCCGCCGTAGCAATCCGCGCTTCATGGGCGAGAATTTCCAGAAGAACCTGGATCTGGTCGAGGCGGTCAAGACCATCGCCGCCGACAAGGGCGTCACGGCCGCCCAACTGGCCCTGGCCTGGGTCCTGGCCCAGGGCGAGGATCTGGTGCCGATTCCGGGCACCCGTCGAATCGCCACCCTGGAGCAGAATGCGGCGGCGGCGGACATCGTCCTGACGCCGGAGGATCTGGCGCGGATCGATGCGGTCTTCCCCAAGGGCGCCGCGGTGGGCCATCGTTACGCGGAAGCTGCGCGCGCCGCCCTTAACCGCTAAGCACTACTGCCGTCGCCCAGCGGACATTAAAAGGCCCGGCCGGATCGCTCCGGCCGGGCCTTCGTCATTGAGCGCCGACTATTGAACGCGGGTCCAGGTCTGGGTCTTGCACAGGGGGGCGACGACGCAGCCGCGCAGGCGCAGGCTGTTGTCGTTCGTCATGGTGATGGAGCCGCTATAGGTGCGGCCGTCCGCCGGATTATAGACCGAGCCGTTGCGCCATTCGGTCGGACCGCCGGTGAAGCCGGTCAGCATCGGCAGATTGCGCAGCGGACGATTACGCAGGTCGGCGTTGCGGTTGTGCTCGTCGCGCGCATTGGCGTCGGCGCGGATATGGTTCGAGGTCACCAGGGTCCCGCACAGGGCCTCGCCGCAGCGGGCGATACGCACCTGACCCCCATTGGTCGGGGTCTGCCACAGGCCGGTCGGGTCGGCCGCCAGGGCCGGCGAGGCGAGGGCGGCCGCCAGCGTCGCGGCGGCCAGCATCATCTTGGTCTTCATGGTCGTTTCCTTTTCTCGGGCCGCTTCGACGGCGCGTTGGGAAACAGGTTGGTCCGGGTTTCGGTTCAAAACAAGGCCGAAACTGGCGCCTTATAGCCAATGAAAACTGAACCTTAGGTCAAGTTTCACGGCGTCCGACCAAGGCCGCATTGACGTCGCTTTGAACGAGGCGTCTGATATTCCGCGACTAACGCCTGGGAGGCCCTGATGGGCGAACGGCCGGGACACGATCACGGAAGCCTGATCAAACAGGCGCTCGACAATGGCGCGGGAGCCGCGCGTTCGGCGCTGGCGGCCTCGTGGCGGCGCTCCTTGTCCCTGTACGGGCTCGATCCCGAGGACGGAGGCCGCCCCACGACCCTGACCGAGCAGCAGTTGCGCGAGGCGCGCGAGGCCATGGAGCCGATGACGCGGGCGGCGCAGGGCGTGCTGGATCGGCTTTTCCTCGCCGTCGGCGACACCGGCTGCTGCGTTCTGCTGACCAATGCCGACGGGGTGCCGCTGGAACGGCGGGGCGCGCCGGCGGACGACGAGACCTTTCACCGCTGGGGGCTGTGGCCCGGCGCCGTCTGGTCAGAGGCGGTGGAGGGCACCAACGGCATCGGCACCGCCCTGGTCGAGCACCGGCCCCTGACGATCCATCGGGATCAGCATTTTCATACCCGGAACACGGCGCTGAGCTGTGTCAGCCATCCGATCCACGACCCTCAAGGGCGTCTGGCGGGACTGCTGGACGTCTCGTCCTGTCGAGCGGACGCCACCGCGGGCGTCCTGGGCTTGATCGCGGCGGCGGTCGCGGATGCGGCGCGGGCTATCGAGGCGCAGACCTTCCGTCAGGCCTTTTCCCAGGCGCGGATCGTCCTGGCCGGCGATCCGGTCGAGCGGAATACGGCGGCCCTGCTGGCGGTCGACCGGGACGATCTGGTCATAGGGGCCACCCGCGCGGCGCGCCTGGCCTTGTCGATCACCGACGAACGGATCGCGGCCCAGCTGGCGGCGTCCGAGGTCCTGGGGGCTGGCTCGGTCGAGGCCGACCTGCTGGAGGCGGAGCGGGGGGCCGTGCGTCGCGCCCTGGCGCTGAACGGCGGCAATGTTTCGGCGGCCGCACGAGCCCTGGGCGTCAGTCGCGCCACCCTGCATCGCAAGCTGCACCGCCTGGGCCTGGCCAATCATCCCCACTGACCCCGACTGTCGCAATCCTGCGACAGGTTTGCATCGCATCATGAAACGCCCATCTGGCGCTCCGCTTCGTCCGAGCCGAGCTTCCGGTCCCAACGACGTCGACAATCGACGCCCGAGGAAATCTGCAGGAGCGTATTATGACCAAACCCGAATTCGTCCGCGCGGCGACCCCTAAGTTCAAGGCCCGCTACGACAACTTCATCGGCGGACGCTGGGTCGCGCCGGTCAATGGTCGCTATTTCGAGAACACCTCTCCGGTGAACGGCCGTGTTCTGTGCGAGGTCGCCCGTTCTGACGCGGCCGACGTCGAACTGGCCCTGGACGCCGCCCACGCCGCCAAGGACGCCTGGGGCAAAACCAGCGCGGCCGAACGCGCCGTCATCCTGAACAAGATCGCCGACCGGATCGAAGCCAATCTCCAGGCCGTCGCCGAGGCCGAGACCTGGGACAACGGCAAGCCGGTGCGCGAGACCCTGGCCGCCGACATCCCCCTGGCCGTCGATCATTTCCGCTATTTCGCCGGCTGCATCCGCGCCCAGGAAGGCGGGATTTCGGAACTGGACCACGACACGGTCGCCTATCATTTCCATGAGCCGCTGGGCGTCGTCGGCCAGATCATTCCGTGGAACTTCCCCATACTGATGGCGGCGTGGAAGATCGCCCCGGCCCTGGCGGCGGGCAACTGCATCGTGATGAAGCCGGCCGAACAGACGCCGGCCTCGATCCTGGTCGTGATCGATCTGATCCAGGATCTGCTGCCCGCCGGTGTTCTGAACATCGTCTCGGGCACCGGCGCCGAGGTCGGCGAACCCCTGGCCACCAACCCCCGCATCGCCAAGATCGCCTTCACCGGCTCGACCGCCGTCGGCCAGAAGATCATGGAATATGCGACCAAGAACATCATTCCGGTGACGCTGGAGCTGGGCGGCAAGTCGCCGAACATCTTCTTCAAGGACGTGATGGATGCCGACGACGCCTTCCTCGACAAGGCGCTGGAAGGCTTCGCCATGTTCGCCCTGAACCAGGGCGAGGTCTGCACCTGCCCCAGCCGGGCCCTGATCCACGAAGACATCTACGAGGCCTTCATCGAGAAGGCGATCGCGCGGGTCGAGGCCATCGTCCAGGGCGACCCGCTGGACCCCGCCACCATGGTCGGCGCCCAGGCGTCGAACCAGCAGTTGAACAAGATCCTCAGCTATCTGAAGATCGGCGCGGACGAAGGCGCCGAGGTCCTGACTGGCGGCGACCAGGCCGTGCTGCAGGACGATCTGGCGGGCGGCTATTACGTCAAGCCGACCGTGTTCAAGGGCACGAACGACATGCGGATCTTCCAGGAGGAGATCTTCGGTCCGGTCCTGGCCGTGACCACCTTCAAGACCTTCGAAGAGGCCATGGAGATCGCCAACGACACCGAATACGGCCTGGGCGCCGGGGTCTGGTCGCGCGACATGAACACCGCCTATCGCGCCGGCCGCGCCATCCAGGCCGGGCGGATCTGGACCAACTGCTATCACCAGTATCCGGCCCACGCGGCCTTTGGCGGTTACAAGAAGTCGGGTATCGGGCGTGAAAACCATCGGATGATGCTGGATCACTATCAGCAAACCAAGAATCTTCTGGTCAGCTACAGCCCGAACAAACTCGGCTTCTTCTGATCTAGATCAAGGATGGCGGGTCCCTGATCGGCCATTCTCTGATCGTTCTCTGACGTGCTGTTCCAGAGAACGCGTAACGCGGGCGGGCCGGTGTCCTGCTTTCGGCCCGCCCGTTCCCTCTTTCGTCGAACCTAAGGGACTGGCCATGACCCAGACCATGAAGGCCGCCGTCGTGCGCGAATTCGGCAAGCCGCTGACCATAGAAGAGGTCGCGATCCCTCAGCCCGGTCCGGGCCAGATCCAGGTCAAGATCGAGGCGTCCGGCGTCTGTCACACCGACCTGCACGCGGCCGAGGGCGACTGGCCCGTCAAGCCGAACCCGCCCTTCATTCCGGGCCACGAAGGCGTCGGCTATGTCTCGGCGGTCGGCGCGGGCGTCAAGCTGGTCAAGGAGGGCGACCGCGTCGGCGTGCCCTGGCTCTATTCGTCCTGCGGCCACTGCAAACACTGCCTGGGCGGCTGGGAGACCCTGTGCCACGAACAGGAGAACACCGGCTATTCGGTCAACGGCGGCTTCGCCGAATACGCCATCGCCGATCCCAACTATGTCGGCCATCTGCCGGACAACGTCAGCTTCACCGACATCGCCCCGATCCTGTGCGCCGGGGTCACGGTCTACAAGGGGCTGAAGATGACCGACACCAAGGCGGGCGACTGGGTGGTGATCTCGGGCATCGGCGGCCTGGGCCATGTCGCGGTCCAGTACGCCAGGGCCATGGGCCTGAACGTCGCCGCCGTGGACGTGGACGACGCCAAGCTGGACCTGGCCCGCCGCCTGGGGGCGACCGTGACGGTAAACGCCAAGACGTCCAACGATCCCGCCGCCGAGATCAAGGCCCAGACCGACGGCGGCGCCCAGGGCGTGCTGGTCACGGCGGTCTCGCCCAAGGCGTTCGAACAGGCGATCAACATGACCGCGCGCGGGGCGACCGTGGCCCTGAACGGCCTGCCGCCCGGCGACTTCCCGATCTCGATCTTCGACATGGTGCTGAACGGCACGACCGTGCGCGGCTCCATCGTCGGCACCCGTCTGGACCTGCAGGAGGCGCTTCAGTTCGCCGCCGACGAGAAGGTCAAGGCGACGGTCTCGGTCGAACCGCTGGAGAACATCAACGACATCTTCCAGCGGATGCACAGGGGCCAGATCGAGGGCCGGATCGTGATGACGATCTGAGGTTCCGACGGCCGGCGTCGTCTCGGTCGAGCGCGGCGCCGGCGGGGAATTGCACTGCAAAAGAAAACCAGTGCAATCAGTGCAATCTCTAAACAATAGATTGTTTTAAAAGGACAAAAATCTGTCTGGAATTGCACTGTGCAATCAGGGTGCAATTTCAAGCCGGCTCAAGGGCGCGACGGATAGCGATGTCAAAGACCTGAGACGATCATAATCCCATTTGGGATCGTGCTGGGTTGGCGGCTTGAAACATTTTCAAGCCTCTGATCCGTATACGGTTTTTCTCCAGAATTAGGAGGGCTGAGGAGGCCCGTCCTTGCGTCAGGCGGGCGACCGCGCGGTTCGCCCCTCCTTTTGCGGCCTCACCCCCAGCAACAGGCCCAGCCATCCGATCCGGCGCGCGATCTCGTAGGCGAGGAGGCAGCCCAAGGCGGTGATCAGGATCACCAACCCGGCCTCCACGCCCAACGGCAGGTGGAGCGTGGCCAGATTATAGGCCGCCACGACCGTCACGGTCTGGTGCACTATATAGAAGGGGAAGACGCCAACCGAGAGATAGCGCAGAGCCGGGCCGCCCCGGTTCAGCCATCGTGCGCCGAAGCCCAGGATGGCGGCGATGAAGCCCGCCTGATCCAGCGCATAGACGATCCGCATCGCCTGCCTGAGCGGCTCGGCCGGATTGACGTCGCCGCGATAGACCCAGGCATAGGTCGCCCAGGCCACCCAGCTGCACAGGGCGATGATCAGGGCCGGCCAACGCAGCCGCATCAGGGTCTGACGCGCCTCTTCGGACCGGGCGATCAGATAGCCGAACAGAAAGGCGCCGAAGCTGAGGGCGTGGTTGTACCAGTCGTCGGTCAGGGCGTGGGTGATCTCGAACCGGGGCGCCAGGAACCAGCGGATCAGGATCAGATAAAGGACCGGCCACACCACCAGACCCCATCCCCGAAAGACCCGATCCCCCGCCGCCTGAAGGGCGCGCCGGGCGGCCGGAAAAGCGATCATCACCGTCAGCAACAGACTGTAGGGCAGCAGATAGGCGATGAACCACAGGTGGTTCCACGTCGGCGTTGTCAGGCAACCGTCGGCGTCGCACCAGTGGCCGGTCGAGGTGACGTACCGCACCCAGAAGTCCTTGAGCACCGGTCCATGCGCGGGGTCGGCGATCCCCAGGCCCTTGGCCGCTTCGAGGATTTCGTAATAGCTCTGGGGCGGCACGATGACGAACATGCCGAACAGCAGCGGCGGCAAGAGGCGCAGGGCGCGCGATCCGGCCAGCGCCCATCCGCTTTGCCCGCGCGCGGCGAACCCGTCCGCCAGAAACCGGGTCGCACAGCCCGAAACGAGGAACAGCAGGGTCAGCCGCCATGGGTTCGTCAGCAGCATGATCGGCTCAAGCGCCTCGACCGGACGTGGACTGTTCACATGGTAATCCCAAGGCACGTAGAACATGCCGACGTGATAGAGGATCAGCAGCATGAAGGCGCCGACGCGAATCCAGTCCAGATCGTATCGTCGGCCTGTCATCGCGGACGGCGACACGAGCGGGGGCGGAACAGACATGCGAGAACTCCATGGCGAATGATGCAGGCCCCGTCCTCGCGGAACGACGGGTCGGGCGGCAATCGTCTGGGGCCGTGCGGTCGTCTGGCGGGGACGGCGCCGGGGTCGCCGGGACGAACGGCGCGCGTGTCGTGACGAGCGGATGGGCGCGGATCACGCGACGCCTGAACGGCCGCGATCTGTGGCGGTGCGCCCTGGCGGCCCTGGCCTTTGCGCTGATCAACACGCCGGTCAATATCCTGACGGCCCAGGCGGACAATCCGGATGTGGCCGCCTGGAAGCCCATGCTCTGGGAGGTGTCGAGCACAATCACCCTGATGGCGTCGATCTGGATTCCCTGGCTGGCGGCCAGCCTGGCGCCGCCGGACGAGGCGGCAAGCGAGGGATGGCGGCCCAAGGCGCGGTTCGCCGGGATTCATCTGGCGGCGCTTCTGACCTTTTCGGCCCTGCACGTCAGCGGTTTCGTGGCGTTGAGGAAGCTGGGTTATGCCGTCATGGATGCGGGCGCCTATGAGTTCGGCGATCGGTTCGGCTATGAGCTGCGCAAGGACCTGGTGACCTATGTCCTGCTGGTCGGGGGCTTTCTGCTGACCGCCTATCTGCGGCGGCGACGCGACGAACCGGTGCGGCCGGTCAGTTTCGACATCCGCGACGGCGCCCGCATCATCCGCGCGCCCCTGGCTGACATCCTGGCCGTCAGTTCGGCGGGGAACTATGTCGAGTTCGTGCTGGCGGATGGGCGGCGTCCGCTGATGCGTGCGACCCTGGCGGCGGTGGAGGCCGAACTGTCGCGGTTCGGCTTCGTGCGGGTTCATCGCTCGTGGCTGGTCAATTCAGAGCGTGTCACCGGCCTGCAACCCGACGGCTCCAGCGACTGGACCGTGGAACTGGGGGCGGTCAATGCGCCCCTGTCCCGCCGCTATCCCGCCGCCCTGGCGACGCTGCGCGGCTAGCCGATCAAGGCCAGCCACTCGCCTTCGGTCAGGACCTGGACGCCGTGTTTCTCGGCCTCCTTCAGTTTGGAGCCCGCGCCGGGGCCGGCGACGAGGTAGTCGGTCTTCTTGGAGACGGAGCCCGAGACCTTGGCGCCCAGGCTTTCGGCGCGGGCCTTGGCTTCGTCGCGGGTGAAGCGTTCGAGGGCGCCGGTGAAGACGACGGTCTTGCCCGCGACGGGGGTGTCGGACTTGGGCCGTTCGGCGTCGAGAATTTCGGTCAGTTCCGCCTCGAGCGCGGCGACGACTTCCAGATTGTGCGGCTCGTGGAAGAAGTGGGCCAGGGCCAGGGCGGCGACGGGGCCGACGCCGGTGACGCCGGCGATCTGGTTCAGCATTTCCGACGGACCTTCCTCGCGCGCCACACGGGCCAGCTCGACCAGGCCGGACCAGTCCTGAACCATCGTCGCCAGAGACCGGCGAGCGGGGGCGGCCATGCCGGGGAAGGCCTGGCTGATCTTTATGTCCATCGTCGCCTCGGGCCAGGGATCGGCGGCGGGGGGCGCAGCCTCGGCCATCAGGGTCAGGACACGGGGCGATATGGCGTGGGCGGCGGCGAGAGCGGTCCAGGCGTCGGACGGCACGCCCGAGGCGGCCTGGAGACAGGCGGCCTTCAGCGCGGGCCAGGTTTCGAAGGCGCGGGCCAGGACGATGGAGGTCTGTTCGCCGATGTCGCGGATCCCCAGGCCGAACAGGAACCGGTCCAGGGAGATGACGCGGCGGGCGTCGATGCCGGCGACCAGGTTGCGGATACTGGTCTCGCCATATCCGTCTTCGCGTTCCAGTTCGGACAGGCGCGCCTCGTCGCGGGCCAGGCGGAAGATATCCGCCGGCTCCTTGATCCAGCCGCGCGCGTGGAAGGCGACCAGCTGTTTCTCGCCCAGGCCCTCGATGTCGAAGGCGCGGCGGCCGACGAAATGCTTCAGCCGTTCGACGATCTGGGCGTCGCAGATCAGGCCGCCGGTGCAGCGGCGCTTGACCTCGTCGCCCTCGCGCACGGCCTCGGACCCGCAGACGGGGCATTTGTCGGGGAAGACGAAGGGGACGGCGTCGGCGGGACGCAGTTCGGGGACCACGCCCAGGATCTGGGGAATGACGTCGCCGGCGCGTTGCAGCGTGACTGTGTCGCCGATCCGCACGTCCAGCCGCGCGATCTCGTCTTCATTATGCAGGGTGGCGTTGCGGACCACGACGCCGCCGACCGTGACCGGGTGCAGGCGTGCGACCGGGGTCAGGGAGCCGGTGCGGCCGACCTGGATGTCGATGTCTTCCAGGATGGTCGTCGCCTGTTGGGCGGGGAATTTATGGGCGACGGCCCAGCGGGGGCTTCTGGCGACGAAGCCGAGGCGGCGTTGCCAGTCGATGCGGTCGACCTTGTAGACCACGCCGTCGATGTCATAGCCCAGGGTCGCCCGGTCGCGTTCCAGTTCGCGATAGACGGCGATCAGGCCTTCGGCGCCCTCGACCCGGCGCGAGCGGTCGTTGACGGGGAAACCCCAGGCCTTCAGCTTTTGCAGGGCCTCCCACTGGGTCTCGGCGAAGTCGCTGGAATGTTCGCCCCAGGCGTAGGCGAAGAAGTGCAGGGGCCGTTTGGCCGTGATCCGCGCATCCTTCTGACGCAGGGAGCCGGCGGCGAAGTTTCGGGGATTGGCGTAGGTGCGGCGGCCCTCGGCCTCGGCGGCGGCGTTGAAGGCGGCGAAGGCGTCGTTGGGGGCGTAGACCTCGCCCCGCACCTCGATCCGGTCGGGCCAGTCGGCGCCGGCCAGGGTCTGTTTCACATCGGTGATCGTCTTCAGATTGGCGGTGACGTCCTCGCCGGTGCGGCCATCGCCGCGGGTGGCGCCGACGGTCAGTTCGCCGTTCACATAGAGGAGATTGGCGGACAGGCCGTCGATCTTGGGTTCGGCGACGAAGGCGATGGGCTCGTCGGCGGGCAGCTTGAGGAACTTGGCGATCCGGGCTGTGAAGTCGCGCACCTCGCCCTCGTCGAAGGCGTTGTCCAGCGACAGCATGGGCACGCCGTGGCGAACCTCGGCGAACTGGCTGGAGGCGACGGCGCCGACCTTGTTCGACGGCGAGTCCGGGCGGACCAGGTCGGGGAAGGCGGTCTCGATCTCCAGGTTCCGGGCGCGCAGGGCGTCGTAATCGGCGTCTGAAATCTCCGGCGCCGCCTCGGCGTAGAGGGCGTCGTGGCGGGCCATTTCGGTCGCCAGCCAGGCCAGGGCCTGGGCCGCGGTTTCGGGCGTCAGGTCTTCGACGGCGGGGAGGGGGGGAATCGCGCTGGACATGTCGCCCCCTCATTACCACTGGTCCGGGCGAGGGCGGAGAGGGGTCGCATCGACGGGCTGACGGCGGTCGAACCACAGGCTAGTCTGGCCGCCGCTTCCGGAGTCGCCTATGCCGCACCTCGCCGTCCGATCCCTTATGCTTCATGGCGCT
>Ga0209643_1001928_pt1 | contig 15814 bp, 17 predicted proteins | sample AutmiccBRH37_all_FD_187383 | JGI IMG/M metagenome (GOLD analysis project Ga0209643, IMG submission 187383) | Deep subsurface microbial communities from Mt. Terri, Switzerland - Autotrophic microbial communities BRH/37_all (SPAdes) (version 2) | ecosystem: Environmental > Aquatic > Deep... | reverse complement strand
GAGCCGATCTCCGTGTGCGTCTCCGCCAGGGCCTGCCACATCTTCGCAAAGGCGGCGTGGATCTTGTCGGGCACGACGAAGGCCGTCTTGACGTCGCGTCCGGGATAAAGCTGCGCCAGCGCCGCAAACTTGTCCTTGATCAGCATGATGCCCTCGAATGTGAGTTCGTGGAGTTCGGTCTGCTCATCGACAAAGTAAAGGTGGGGCAAAAAGAGTGCGGCGCCATCCGTTTCGCTCGTAATCTGGGAAAGGGCGTCGATGCTCTCTTCATGCCGCAGGACGCCGGATGCCTGGCCGATCAGAAAGCCGCGGTCGTCATCCACGAAATAGCGCACCGGCACGTGGTTCCTCCTGGCCATTAAGGCGGATACGCATGCTACGTAAACAGGCCTCGCGTGCAGCTTCTCGTGCGCCCGTGTCCGCGTCTCGTGCAGAACCGGGCATCACATGAGACGATCGGCAGGCTCTAGAAGCCGATGTGACTCGAGTACCAGTAGACGCCCGCCGCGCCCGCCGCGAGGGCGAGGAGCGCCGCGATCGCGCCCGCGCCGGACGCGTTCACCGCCTCGCTACCGCCGTCGCCCCGCCGCGACACGCCCTTGCCCGGCGCCGGCAGGACGGCGGTGCCCGTCGATGCCTTCTTGACCGAGCTGGGCGCACCGAGATGGCCTTGCTCTTTTGCGAACGTGCCGAGCACGCGAATGTCGGCAAACTTGACCAGCTGCTGAAGCGCGCGCTCAAGATCGCTCACCTCGACACTCGGCGCGGACGCGAAGAACGAGCCGCTGTGGGTCTTCTTGTGCTTGAGCCGCTTCTGCGCGCCGATCAGGCAGCCTTCCGCATCGATGATGAGGCCGATGCCTTCGTCCTTGCTGTCGATCGGCTTGGGAAGCTCGGCGAGCACATGAAAAACGATCTGATCGTCTTTCTTCTTCTGCCGGCTCAGTGGCGGAACGAACGGGCGCAGGAGATCCGCGACGGTCTTTTTCGGGTCCTTGGCGCGAATGATGAAGATCGAACGCTGGCGGCTCTGATAGGGCTTCGAGCGCAACATGCGCAAGATCGCCTCGTCAGCTGTCTTGCCGCGCATCTTCAGCGCGTGATCGTGCACCTGCTTGGCGAGCGGCTGGAGCTTCAAGGTGAGCGCCATGCGCTGGTCGTCACCGAGCTTCTCGAGCTCCGCGCTGATCTTGGGCCACTCGGTCTCGCCGAGATATTGCTGCAGCACGCGCGCCTGCGCGGCTCGCTCCTGGCCCGCTTCCTCCGCCGCGCCGCCGAGCGAAAAATCGCTCGCCACGCGCTGATATTCGCTCTCGAGCTTCTCGATCGCGCGGAACAGGACCTTGAGGGCCGCCTTGCCCTCTTCGCCCTCGAACGCATGCAGGATCGCCTTCACATCGATGTCGGCGAGCATCTGCGCGGGCTTGATCTCGTCGCGCGAAACGACGACGTAGCGCGTCTCGTTGTTCTTGTCGTCGTTGATCTCCGGCACCAGCATGACATTCTTGAACATGGTCGCGCAGTCTTCCGACGCGATGGCGGCGAGCCCCGGAATCTCGCGCTCCTTGAGCTTGGCGCCGTCGGTCTCGTGGGAGACCATGCGCGCGGCCTTCGCGGTGCAGGTCGTCAGGTGCCGGTCGGCGCCCGAGAGCTTGATCTTGAGCCCCCGGTCGCACTGCTTGAGGCCCTGCTCGTCGCTGTAAACAGTGGTGATCTGCGCCAGCAGCGCGCGGCGGATCTGGTCGACCGCAAGCTCGTCGCCGGGAAGATTGTTTTCGAGGCGGACGAGTGCGTCCTTGCCGAGGACTGACTCGACCCAGATCTTGGGCGCCATCAGATGATGTTTGATGCGCTGGTGATGCTCGCCCACGATGAAGAGGTCGGATTTGGCGAGCAGCGTGAGCGGCTCATCGATCAGGCCGGAGCGCGAGTTCTGCATCGGCAGGATGCCCAGCACGGCGTCGCGTTCGACCACGCGGCGAACAACTTCCTCAAAGGACGGCTGGGGGGCGGCCGTAAAATTGAAATAGTGGGTCCGGCTCGCGCCGAACGCGCATGAGCCGCTTTCACCCTGACAGCTGATGTAACCTTCCTGCTTTAGCCCCGCCATGTTGCCCTTAGACCCTTGATTTGGGTGCAATTCCGCCCGTTAACCTCACGTCAACCTTAACGCAAAGGTAATGGCACGACAATCGGCAGCACGAGCCGTCTTAACTTTTTCGGGTCGATCCCCCGGGCTTGTGACTTAAAGGATATATTTCGACAGATCCGTATTCTGGGCGAGAGCGCCGACCTGCGCGCGGACGAAATTGCCGTCAATCGTGACGGTTTCTCCGCCCCGGTCGGTGGCTGAGAAGCTGATATCGTCGAGAATCCGCTCCAGCACGGTCTGGAGACGCCGCGCGCCGATGTTCTCCACGTTCTCGTTGACCTCCGCCGCAATGTCCGCAATCGCGTCGATGCCGTCGTCGGTGAAAATGAGCGTCACGTTTTCGGTTGCGAGCAGGGCGATGTACTGCCGGATCAGGCTCGCCTCGGGCTCGGTGAGGATGCGGCGAAAATCGTCGCGGGTGAGCGCTTCGAGCTCGACGCGGATCGGCAGGCGGCCTTGCAGTTCGGGCAAAAGATCGGACGGCTTGGCGATATGGAACGCGCCCGACGCGATGAACAGCACATGGTCGGTCTTCACCGGCCCGTATTTGGTCGAAACGGTGGTGCCCTCGATCAAGGGGAGCAGGTCGCGCTGGACGCCCTCGCGGCTGACGTCGGCGCCCTGGCGCTCGGCGCGCGCGGTGATCTTGTCGATCTCGTCGAGAAAGACGATGCCGTCCTCCTCTACGCTTTTGATCGCCTCGGCCGTTACGCGCTCCTGGTCCAGCAGCTTGTCGGATTCCTCGCCGATCAGGATCTGATAGGAATCCTTGACCGACAGCTTGCGGCGCTTTGTTCGCCCGCCGAAGGCTTTGCCCATGATGTCGCCGAGGTTGATCATGCCGACGCTCGTGCCGGGCATGCCGGGAAGTTCGAGCGAGGGCATGCCTGCGCCGGTGTCTGCGAGTTCGACCTCGATTTCCTTGTCGTCGAGCTCGCCCTGGCGCAGGCGGCGGCGGAAACTTTCGCGGGTGGCGTCGCCGCTGTTGCCGACGATCGCCGACAGCACGCGCTCCTCGGCCGCCAGATGCGCGCGCGGCTCGACTTCGCGGCGCATCTTCTCGCGCACCATCGTCATCGCGACTTCCAGAAGATCGCGAATGATCTGTTCGACGTCGCGCCCGACATAGCCGACCTCGGTGAACTTGGTGGCCTCGACCTTGATGAAGGGCGCCTGCGCGAGCTTGGCGAGGCGGCGCGAGATCTCGGTCTTGCCGACGCCGGTCGGTCCGATCATCAGGATGTTTTTCGGCAGCACCTCCTCGCGCAGGTCGTCGCCGAGCTGCTTGCGGCGCCAGCGATTGCGCAGCGCGATCGCGACAGCGCGCTTTGCTGCATTTTGCCCGACGATGTAGCGGTCGAGTTCGGAGACGATTTCACGCGGGGAGAAGGATGTCATGTGTGTCCGTTTAAGCGCAGGCTTACGCAGGGTCAATCTGAACTATCTGGGGCGGGAGGCCCCGCGAATCTAGTCCGCGAAGAAACGGCAGCCCCGTCAAATCTGCTCCAGTGTCACGCTTTCGTTGGTGTAGACACAGATCTGGGCGGCGACGGCCATGGCGCGCCGCGCGATATCGTCGGCGGTGAGGTCGAACGGCATCAGGGCGCGGGCGGCCGAGAGCGCGTAATTGCCGCCCGAGCCGATCCCGATCAGGCCGTCCTCGGGCTCAAGCACGTCGCCGGTCCCGGTCAGGACCAGGCTGGTGGTCGCGTCCGCCACCGCCATCATGGCTTCCAGGCGGCGCAGATAGCGGTCGGTGCGCCAGTCCTTGGCGAGTTCCACCGCGGCGCGGGTGAGATTTCCGGGAAAACGCTCAAGCTTGCCTTCGAGCCGCTCGAACAACGTGAAGGCATCGGCCGTCGCCCCTGCGAATCCGGCGATGACGTCGCCCTTGCCGAGCCGGCGCACCTTTTTCGCGTTCGCCTTGATGACAGTCTGGCCGAGGCTGACCTGGCCGTCTCCGGCGATCACGACGTGGCCGGCCTTGCGCACGCTGATGATGGTCGTACCGTGCCAAAGCTCGGATGGGTTGGTCTGGCTCACACTTTGACTCCTCAACCTGCAGGGGAGCCTCCTATGTGGGAGGGCGTTCCCCGCAAGGTCAAGGGCGGGCGCGCTCAGGGGGTGCTGTTCGTTCCCGTGTCCGCGCCGCCCCCGGCATCCGGGGCCACGGTGGACTCGGCGCCACTGTTGCCGCCCGTGTCGCCGTTGCCGCTGGTCTCGCCGACCGGCGCATTCTTGGCCGTGGTGTCGATGAACTTGGCGAATTCGTTGACGCGCCAGTCCCACAACTCGACCATGTTCTTCAGATAGGCCTGCGTCACGCCGCCCGTGGTGGAGATGTAGTTTCGCAGGTAGGGCTGCCCGTTGGCGCTGTCATAGACCCCAAAACCCCACCAGTTGTCCCGATTCCAGCTCTCCATGGCGTCGGCGGTCGGGCGGGGCGTCGAGGTGAAGGACCCCGTCACGAATTCGACCGACCGGCAGCTCGCGCTTGCCGCGGCGTCGACGCAGTCGAAGAAATTAACGAACCAGTAGTACCCGCCGGTGGTGCTCTTGATATAGGGATTTCCATCATTCGTGACGGTTTCAGCGCGGTATCCCATGTCCTGGAGGAGCTTCTGAAGGTCGCCGATCGAGATATTCTCGATGATTTCGCCCTCGGCCCGGGCGGAGCCTGCGATTCCGGCCGTCAACGCCAAGGCGAGCGCGGCGCCAAGCAATGCCTTTTTCATGTGCATCCCCTCCACAGGTTGTCTCGTTGCCTTTTGGCGAGGCATGATTCACGGATTGCCGCCCCCCGTCAATTCGCGGCGTTGGCGCGCCGGTAATCTGGCTGCTATATGACAGGCATTCATGAAGAGGCTTTGACAGATGCGCACCGCGACCGTTGAGCGCAAAACCCGCGAAACCGAAATCTTCGTTTCCCTCGATCTCGACGGGACGGGGGAATATGACGTCGACACCGGGATCGGCTTTCTCGATCACATGCTGGAAAGCTTTTCCAAGCATTCGCTGATCGATCTGAAGGTGCGCGCGCAGGGCGACCTGCAGATCGACTTCCACCACACCACCGAGGATACCGGGATCGTGATCGGCCAGGCGGTCGCCAAGGCGCTCGGCGATCTGAAGGGCATCCGCCGCTTCGGCTCGGCGCTGATTCCGATGGACGAAACCCTGACCCGCGTCGCGCTCGATGTCTCGAAGCGGCCCTATCTGATCTGGAAGGTCAATATTCCGCGCCCCAAGCTCGGCGAGATGGACACCGAGCTGTTCAAGGAATGGTTCCAGGCGTTCGCGCAGGCGGCCGGCATTACGCTCCATGTCGAGAATCTCTATGGCGAGAACAGCCACCACATCGTCGAGACATGCTATAAGGGACTGGCGCGCGCGTTCCGTGAGGCGATCGAGCAAGATCCGCGCGCGGCGGGGGTGATCCCCTCGACCAAGGACGTGCTTGGGGGCTAGGGCGCATGCGGTTTTACACGGTTCACGCCAATCCGGCTCGCAGCGATGTCGATCAGCGCATCGTGCTGGTCAAGGAGGGCTTTGCGTGGTGGGCGTTTTTCACGCCGCTGCTGTGGACGCTCTACCGGCGGGTATGGATCGCCGTGCCGCTTTATTTTCTTGGAGCCACGGGACTGTTCCTGATCCTGTTCTATGGTGGCTTCGATCCACTCACGATGAGCGCGGCGACATCGACGCTGATTCTGGGGCTTCCCGTCACGCTCGTGCCCACGCCCGACGTGGCGCTGGCGCTGCTCTCGTTGCTGTTTGCCCTGCTGTGCGGTTACGAGGCCAACGATCTGCGCCGCTTTCATCTCAAGCGCCGCGGTTACGCGCTGGTCGATGTCGTAGCCGCGCGCAACGAGGCCGAGGCCGAGCGCAGCTACTTCACCCAGCGTCCCACCATGCCCGGCGCGTCCTCCGGCACGAGCACGGGAACGCCGAGCGGCCTGCGCACCGCGAGCTGCCGATTTGAGAGCAGCGAGCCGGTGACCGGCCTTTTCGATCCCGCCGACGCGCGCGACAATCGCCATCCGTGATGCCGAAAGTCACCAAGACCAATGCCACAGTCGTGATCGTCGACTATGGCTCGGGCAACCTGCGATCTGCGCAGAAGGCGTTCGAACGCGCTGCGCGCGAGACGGCGAGCGGGCACGAGATCGTCGTGACGGCCGACCCGCAGGCGATCGCGCGCGCCGAACGCCTCGTGCTGCCCGGCGTCGGTGCGTTTGCCGATTGCAAAGCGGGGATCGAGGCGGTGCCGGGTCTGCGCGATGCGATGGCGCAGGCGGTGCGCGCGCGGCGCGTGCCGTTCCTGGGGATTTGTGTCGGGATGCAGCTGCTTGCCACACATGGGCAAGAGCATGGTGTTCACGAGGGGTTCGACTGGATCGGCGGCGAGGTGGTCGCGCTGACCCCCGCGGACCCGTCGCTGAAAGTCCCTCATATGGGCTGGAACAATCTGGACATCCGTCGCCCGCACGCCCTGCTTGAGGGAATTGCGAGCGGCGCACACGCTTATTTCGTGCACTCCTATTATCTGAAAGTCGCCGATCAGGCCGATGTTGTGGCAACGGTCGATTATGGCGGCCCCGTCACGGCGATTGTCGCGGCGGACAATGTCGCAGGCACCCAGTTTCACCCCGAAAAGAGTCAGGAGACGGGGCTGCGCCTGATCGCGAACTTTCTGAAGTGGGTTCCATGATCATCTATCCCGCAATCGATTTGAAAGACGGCCAATGCGTGCGCCTCGCGCAAGGCGATATGGCGCGCGCGACCGTGTTCAATGACGATCCGGGCGCGCAGGCGGCCGCGTTCGCCGCGCAGGGATTTTCGTGGATCCACGTGGTCGATCTCAACGGCGCGTTTGCGGGCAAGGCAGTGAATGGTGAGGCCGTTGCCGCGATCCTCCAATCCGTGAAGCTGCCGGTGCAGCTCGGCGGTGGAATCCGCACCATGGCGCAGGCTGAACACTGGATTGACGCGGGTGTCGCGCGCATCGTGCTCGGCACGGCGGCGGTGAAAAATCCGCAATTTGTCCGCGATGCCGCGAAAGCGTTTCCGGGCCGCGTTGCGGTCGGCATTGACGCGCGCGGCGGCTATGTCGCGGTCGAAGGCTGGGGCGAGGTTTCCGCGATGCGCGCTGTCGATCTGGCGAAAAAATTCGAGGACGCAGGGATTGCCGCGATCATCTACACCGATATCGGGCGCGACGGAATGCTCAGTGGACTGAATATCGAGGAAACCCTGGAGGTCGCGCAGGCCGTGACGATCCCGGTGATCGCGTCCGGTGGCTTGAAGGGGATTGACGATATCCGCGGGATTCTGGCGACAAAGGGCAAGATCGCGGGCGCGATCGCGGGCCGCGCGCTCTATGACGGGCGGCTCGATCCGAAAGCAGCGCTCAAGCTCGTCGAGGATGCCGAATGCTGAAAGCGCGCGTTATACCCTGTCTCGACGTGAAGGACGGCCGCGTCGTCAAGGGCGTGCAGTTTGTCGATCTGGTCGACGCCGGCGATCCGGTAGAGGCGGCGCAGATCTATGACCGTGCGGGCGCGGATGAATTATGCTTTCTCGATATCACCGCGAGCCACGAGGAGCGGCCGATCCTGCTCGACATCGTGCGGCGCACGGCGGAGCATTGCTTCATGCCGCTGACCGTCGGCGGCGGGGTGCGCACGCTTGAGGATATTCGCGCGCTGCTGCTGGCAGGCGCCGACAAGGTGTCGATCAATACCGCAGCCGTGAAGGACCGCGATTTCGTGCGCCGCGCGGCGGAGAAATTCGGCGAGCAATGCATCGTCGTGGCGATCGACGCGAAGACGGTGGCGCCCGGCAAGTTCGAAATCTTCACACATGGCGGACGCAACGCGACGGGGATCGATGCGGTCGACTTTGCACGGGACGTGGTTCGCCTCGGCGCGGGCGAAATCCTGCTCACCTCAATGGACCGCGACGGCACAAAGGTCGGTTACGATCTCGCGCTGACGCGTGCGATCAGCGATGCCGTGCGGGTTCCGGTGATCGCGTCGGGCGGCGTCGGTACGCTTGACCACCTGGTCGAAGGCGTGACCAAAGGACATGCGAGCGCGGTGCTTGCGGCGTCGATTTTCCACTTCGGCACATTCTCGGTTGCCGAAGCCAAGCGCACGCTTGCCGCGGCGGGCGTGCCGGTGCGCATGTAGAGCGCAGTGATTCGCAGATGCGATACATAGATTGTTAGTGTGCGCAAGCCTAAAACAGCGTTTGCTCCTTGGGTCACGCATTTCTTTGTGTCATAGTCCGCGCGGGTGCGGCGCGGCCAAGAGGAGCTGGCTTTGGGTTCTCCGGGCGGGCACGAGGTTGAGTTGAAGCTGGAATTGCGGCCGCAGGACGTGGCCCTGATCTCGTCCCTCAAAAGCCTGCCGAACGCCCGCGTCTCCGCGCCGAAGGCCGAACAGATCTATTCCGTCTATTTTGATACGCCCGGCCACGAGCTGCGTCGCACGGGCTTTTCGTTGCGCGTGCGCCACGCGGGCGCCAAACGGCTGCAGACCGTCAAGGCGGTGTCCGGCTCCGCCAATGCCGCGCTGGACCGCGCCGAGGACGAGGTGTCGCTCGTGGGGGCGCTGCCCGACGTCATGCAGATCGGTGACCAGGCGTTGCGTGAGAAAGTCGGCGCCGCGCTCGCTGATACGCCGCTCTCGCCGGTTTTCGAAACCACGGTGCTGCGCACCACGCGGCGGATCCGCACGGAGAAGGGCGGCGAGATCGAGCTGGCGATCGACACCGGGGATGTGCGCGCCAACGGTCATGCCCGTCCGATCTGCGAAGTCGAACTCGAATTGAAGCAGGGCGAAGCGTCGGCGCTCTATTCCATCGCGCGCTCGCTGAGCGCCAAGGCGCCGATGCGGCTGTTGCGGCTCTCCAAGTCAGATCGCGGATATGCGTTGTGCGGAGAGACCATCGCGCCTCCCCAAAAGGCGAAAGTCGCCGATCTTCCCGGCGGCGCTGGCGTGGGCGATGCGTTCCGCGCTTCCGTCGCGTCGTGCCTGACGCAAATATTGGCCAACGAGCCTGCTGTGGTCGAGGGACGCGAGATCGAGGGCCTGCATCAATTGCGCGTTGCCCTGCGGCGGCTGCGGGCCGCGCTCAAGATCTTTGCGCCGCTCTGCGATAGCCCGCAGATCGCCGCACTTGAGGACGAGATCAAGGCCCTGGCGCAGGTGTGCGGTGACGCGCGCGATCTCGATGTGTTCGAAACCGAACTGTTGCCGCGCGGACTCGCACACCTCACCTCGCGGCGCACGGCGCTCAAGACGCTTCAGATTGCAGCGTCCACGGCGCGCAAAGCCGCGTGGAACGATGTGTCGGCGCGCCTTGCCGACCCGCGGTTCACGGCCTTGGTCCTCGATCTCGCGGCGCTCTCCGCCGATGGTCCCAGGGCGCTCGGGCACGAGGTCAAGCGCAGGACGCTGGAGGAACCGGCCAAGGCCTATGCCCGCGAGGCCCTCGAACGGGTGATGCGCAAATGCGTCAAGCTGGGCCGCAAGCTCGAAATGCTCGACGACGAAGGACGTCATGCCTTGCGCAAGCGGCTCAAGGAACTGCGCTATAGCGGCGAGTTTTTCGCCGGCCTGTTCCCGCACAAGGCGGCCAAGGCGTACTCCAAGCGCCTGAATGCCCTCCAGGACAGCTTCGGCGCGCTCAACGATCTGGCGACCGCACAACGTCTGGTTGCGCAGCTCGTCGTGGACACGCCCCCGGCGTCCCCGTTGACGCGCGCAGGCACGGAACTGGTCGCGTGGTACGCCCAGGCTGCGGAAGATGCGCGCGGTCAGGCCTGCGAGGCGTGGGCAAAATTCGCCAAGCACGCGCCGTTCTGGCAAGAGGCTTGAGTTCGAACGGCAATTCTTGCTACGCAAAAGGCGAGAGTTATTCCCGCGCCGGAGCGCAGACCCGATGGCCGATATGGACGCCCCACCAGCAGCAGGCGCGGATGCGGCCATTATTGCGCGCCTTTACGACACGATCGTGTCGCGCAAGGGAGCTGACCCGCAAACCTCATACACCGCAAAGCTGCTCGGCCGGGGCCCGGTTCAGTGCGCCAAGAAATTCGGCGAGGAGGCGGTCGAAGCCGCGCTTGCGGGCGCACTGGAGGATAAGGCGGGCCTGATCGCAGAATCGGCTGACGTTCTTTTTCACCTGATGGTCCTGTGGGCCGCCGCCGGCGTGACGCCGGGCGATGTCTACGCGGCACTTGCCGCCCGTGAAGGGCGCTCCGGCATTGACGAGAAAAAATCCCGTGGCGCGTAAGCCCAAAAGCCGCGGCGGATTGAGCGAGGACGACCTCGCCACCCGGTTTCTCGACCCTGCCGGACTCAACATCGACACGCTGGTGCCGGTGGTGGCGCCGCTGCCGCGTGACGGCGAGCTCTCGCCTTATCGCCATTTCGACGCCGCCGCCTGGGGGCGCCTGCGTCAGGGCACTCCGCTGGCGTTGACCGAGGACGAGCTGGAAAACCTGCGCGGCCGCGGAGAGCGCGTCTCGCTCGACGAGGTGGCGCAAATCTACCTTCCGCTCTCGCGGCTCCTCAATCTTTATGTGCTGGCGACCCAGGGGCTTTACGGCGCGACCTCCGCGTTTCTCGGGTCGGCGCCTTCCAAAGTCCCCTACATCATCGGGATTGCCGGAAGTGTGGCGGTCGGCAAATCGACCTTCGCGCGCATCCTGCGCACATTGCTGGCGCGCTGGCCCGATCATCCCAAGGTCGAGCTGATGACGACCGACGGATTCCTTTATCCCAACGCGGTGCTGGAATCGCGCGGGCTTCTTGGCCGCAAAGGCTTTCCTGAAAGCTTCGACCAGCGCCGGCTTCTTCAGTTTCTCTCCGAGATCAAGGCCGGTCAGGCGAAGGTGAGCGCGCCGATCTACGACCATGCGATCTACGACATCATCCGGGGCGGAGGCGTCACCATCGACAGCCCCGATATTTTGATCGTCGAAGGACTCAACGTGCTTCAGGTCGGCCCGTCGCGCGGCCCGGCGGTGTCCCAGCCCTTCGTCTCCGATTTCTTCGATTTTTCGATTTATCTCGACGCCGACGAGCGCGACATCCGCGGCTGGTATATCGAACGCTTCCTGCATCTGCGCAAGACGGCGTTCCTTGAGCCCAACGCCTATTTCCATCGTTACGCCTCGCTTGACGATGCGGCCGCCGAGCAGATCGCCGACACCATCTGGACCGCCATCAATCTGCCGAACCTCCATCTCAATATCCTGCCCACGCGAACGCGCGCCGACCTCATTTTGCGGAAGGGTCCGGCCCATGCGATCAACGATGTGTGGTTGAGGAAGCTTTAGGCGCGGCTGGCTGATATGATGATGTCGTTGCGGTCGCGGGCGTGCGGGAGGATGACTCCTTTGGCGGATGATGAAGACTCGATGGCGTTTCTGGCGCGTGCCGGCGCAAGCGACGACTCTACGCTCGATCTCATCGATATCGCGCTGCGTTTGGCGGCCCTCGATGACTCGTCGTTGCCGATCGAGCGCGGCCGGTCTCATGTCGAGGGACTGATCGTGCGCGCGCGCGATGCCGGCGCGCACGCGAAAGATGCGCGCGCGCAAGCGCGGGTGTTGTCCCAGGTGTTATACGAAGAGGCTGGTTACGAGGGTGATCGCGCCGGTTACGACCACCCCGACAACGCGAATCTTGCGCGCGTGATCGAACGGCGGCGGGGCCTCCCCGTCGCACTTGGCCTGCTCTACATCCATATCGGGTCAAAACTGGGATGGGACGTGCACGGTCTCGCGGTGCCCGGTCATTTCGTGGTGCGTGTGTCGGCGGGCTCGCAGCGCGTGATCATCGACCCCTTCAATGGCGGCGCGCAGATCGATACGCCGCAGCTGCGTCTGCTGCTCAAGCGCGCGCTCGGCCCCGATGCCGAACTCGCGCCCCACCACCTCGTCGAGGTGTCCAGGCGCGATGTGCTGGTGCGTCTCCAGAACAATATCAAGAGCCGCGCCCTGGCTCAGCAGGATCGCGGCCTCGCGGCGCGCATCCTGGAGCGGATGACGCTGCTTGCGCCGCAGGAGGCCTTGCTGTGGTATGAGCGCGGCGTGATCGAAGGCGAGATCGGCCACCTTGCGGCAGCGGCCGCGGCGCTCAAGGCCTGCCTTGAGCACGCAACGGACCTGTCGCTCAAACAAAATGCGCGCACGGCCCTCGCCGAGCTGCGGCGCAAGCTCAATTAGCAAGAGACACCACGATGACATTGACGGTTGCGATACAGATGGACCCGATCGATCGTATCGACATCTCGGGGGATTCGACGTTTGCGCTGGCGCTCGAGGCGCAGGCGCGCGGCCACTCCTTGCTCTACTATCTCCCGCGCAGCTTGAGCCTCAGGGACGGGCATGTCACCGCATGGGCTCATCCGTTGAGGCTGCGCAACACGAAGGGCGATTATTTTAGTCTTGGTACAGAGGAAAAAATCGATCTCGCGACGCTCGACGTCGTTCTGATGCGCCAGGACCCGCCCTTCGACATGGGTTACATCACGGCGACGCATATTCTGGAGCATATCCACCCCAAGACGTTGGTCGTCAACAATCCCGCCGAGGTGCGCAATGCGCCGGAGAAACTGTTCGTCACCCAGTTCGAAGGCTTGCTGCCGCCCACGCTGATCTCAAGCGACCGGCGGGAGATCGACGCCTTCCGCGCGGAACATAAGGACATCATCGTCAAGCCGCTCTACGGCAATGGCGGGGCGGGGGTGTTTCACATTCGCGAAGACGATGAAAATCTCAATGCGCTGCTTGAAATGTTCACGCAGTTCTATCGCGAGCCCACGATCGTCCAGCGCTACGAGCCGAAGGTGCGCGAGGGCGACAAGCGCATCATTCTGGTCGACGGCGTGCCGGCAGGTGCCGTCAACCGGGTTCCCAAAAAGGGCGAGGCGCGCTCGAACCTCCACGTCGGCGGTCAGGCCACCAAGACGGCCCTCACGGCGCGCGAGCGTGACATCTGTGCGGCGATCGGCCCCGAGCTCGCGCGGCGCGGGCTGATCTTCGTCGGGATCGATGTGATCGGCGATTATCTCACCGAGATCAACGTGACGTCGCCAACGGGGCTGCAGGAGATCCGGCGCCTGGATGGCACCGATATCGCCGCGCTGATCTGGGATGCGATTGAAAAGCGCCGTGGCTAGAGTGCCAGCGCGGGCTTTTTGAACTTTGCGAGCAGCCGCTTGAGGGGGCGCCCGAACAGGATCACGGCGCGGCGGCGCACGCGGCGCATGCCGGGATAGTCAACCGAGATAATGGCGAAGCCGAGCGCTACGCCTCCCGGCCCCGGCGGGAGAAACGGAATCAGCCCGCCGATAATCAGCAGGGCGCCGACAGTGGCGCGCATGGTGCGCGTGCGCGGCAAGGGCAGGCGGTGCCGCCCGATGGCGAGGGAGCGTGCGAGAGGCTGGGGAAGCGCGGCGCTCATGGCGTCTCCTGACGCGGAGGATTATTTCGTCCCAGCGTGCGCTTGGCTCTCCTAAAGCTCTCTTAAAAGACGCGGTAAACGCAGGCGTATTTGTGAGTGCGACCGCCACGGCGGCGTGTGCGGTTGCGCGCATGTCACAGCGCGATTTCGCAGATGCGAAAGGAGCTGGACTAAAAGAAGCTGGCGCTCGGCGAGGGGAGGGTCGCCACGAACGCCGCGACCATCGCGAATGCGATTGCAAGGAGCAGCAATCCGGAATTCCGGCGCCGGTCAAAGTCCCCGGAATGGGACGCATCGAGAGACGGCTTGGTCCGCTGGCGCTGCATATCGGTTCATTCCTCTACATGATGGCCCGATGTGAAACATGGGAACATCTCAACGGAAGAACGCTGCAAAGGGCGAACCGTTCATTTTTCTGAGAAGGCTGCCGCAGGGTTTAAGACCGCCGAAATCCGCGGCGCCGGGCACCATGGCCCGGCCCGGCCAAGTTTTCCCTTTGGTCTGCTTCGGCGGGCTGCCAAGATGCAGGCTCGGTTGAGGGGCCAGCCATTCATGTCGGTCGTACGCGCCTACACGGTGGCGTTTGAGGGAATTGAGGCGCGCGGCGTCGATGTGCAGGTGCACATGGCGAACGGGCTGCCCGCGTTTGCCATTGTTGGTCTGCCGGACAAGGCGGTCGCGGAAAGCAAGGAGCGGGTGCGCGCAGCGCTCGCCGCAATCGGACTGGCGCTGCCGCCCAAGCGCATTACGGTCAATCTCGCCCCGGCCGACCTGCCCAAGGAGGGCAGCCATTTCGATCTGCCGATCGCCCTGGCGCTGCTGGCGGCGATGGGAGCGCTCCCCGCGAGCGAACTGGAGCGCTACGTCGCCTTGGGGGAGCTGGCGCTGGACGGAGACCTTGCGCCGGTCGCAGGCGTGCTGCCTGCCGCGGTGGCGGCGAGCGCGCAGGCGCGCGGCGTGATTTGCCCGGAGCGCTGCGGCGGCGAAGCGGCGTGGGCCGGCGACGTGGAGGTGCTGGCACCGCGAAACCTCATCGGTCTGATCAATCACTTTCAGGGTCGAAGCGCGCTCCCCGCGCCGCGCGCGCAGCTTGCCGAAGCGATGACCGCCTATGCGGACCTCAGGGACATCAAGGGGCAGGAGACCCCCAAGCGCGCCCTCGAAGTCGCGGCCGCGGGAAGTCACAATCTGCTGATGACCGGCCCGCCCGGTGCGGGCAAGTCGATGCTCGCACAACGCCTGCCAGGCATCCTGCCCCCGCTTGAGCCGCAGGAGGCGCTCGAAGTTTCGATGATCGCGTCGCTGTGCGGGCTGCTCGAAGGCGGGCGGATCAGCAAGCAGCGCCCGTTTCGCGCGCCCCATCACTCCGCCAGCATGGCGGCGATTGTGGGCGGAGGACTGCGCGTCAAGCCCGGCGAGGTCTCGCTCGCGCACTGCGGCGTGCTGTTTCTCGACGAGCTGCCGGAGTTTCAGCGCAACGTGCTGGAATCGCTGCGCCAGCCGCTGGAAAGCGGCGTCGCCGTGGTCGCGCGTGCCAACGCGCATATGCGCTATCCCGCACGCGTCCAGCTCGTCGCGGCGATGAACCCGTGTCGCTGCGGTTATCTGAGCGATCCCGCGCAGGGCTGTGGGCGCGCGCCGAAATGCGGCGCCGACTATCAATCGCGCCTGTCAGGCCCGCTGCTCGACCGGCTCGACCTTCACATTGATGTGCCGGCGGTCTCTGCGAGCGATCTTTCGCTTCCTCCGCCAGCGGAGGGATCGGCGTCCGTGGCCGCGCGCGTCGCTGAGGCGCGCGCGATCCAGAGGGACCGTTATGCCGGGGAGGACGCCAGCCCCGACCTGCGTACAAATGCGCAAGCCGATGGCGAGCTGCTCGAACGCGTTGCCGCACCGGATGCGCCCGGGCGCGCGCTTCTGACCGAGGCGGCGACGGCCATGCGCCTCTCCGCCCGGGGCTTCCACCGGGTGCTCCGGGTGGCGCGCACACTGGCTGATCTGGAAGGCGCCGACGGGGTGCGCCGGGTCCACATTGCAGAGGCGCTCAGCTACCGGCGGCCGGTGGTTTCGAGCTAGGAAAGGGCTCTGCGGCAGGCGGAAATCAACCTTAACGGAAAATTAACCTAAAATAAGTGTGGTTTTTTTGCATTGCAATGAATTAGATATTGAGATTCGCAGGACC
>Ga0209643_1001927_pt1 | contig 15828 bp, 15 predicted proteins | sample AutmiccBRH37_all_FD_187383 | JGI IMG/M metagenome (GOLD analysis project Ga0209643, IMG submission 187383) | Deep subsurface microbial communities from Mt. Terri, Switzerland - Autotrophic microbial communities BRH/37_all (SPAdes) (version 2) | ecosystem: Environmental > Aquatic > Deep... | reverse complement strand
TACATTCATAAGTTTATACACCTGTCATCGTTCCTATTTCATAATAAGAAGCAACAAATCTCATTATAAGTAATTACTTAATATATAATAGTGGATAATTTTACCTATGTAAATATATTCTTAAATTAAAAAGATTATAGCTTTTAATTGAAATTATAAAAGTTTTTAAAAAAAACGGCCTTTTTACGAGCCGTTTTAAAAAAAGATATATATTATTTGGGAAGTTAAGCAATAATTTGACTCTTTACCATGCGTGACCAAGACGATTTTTCACTCCCGGGATCACAATCTTTTATGGAATCGTAATTCCATCCCAGATAGGTAGGGCAGCAAGGATAATTATTGCTCTAAGAGCAAATCCTCCAATTATAACTGAGATATCAGTTGCTATTGTAAGATAAGAATTATGATGTTCTTTTTGTACGGTTGCAGCAACTTCTCTTTCAGCTACCGAAGGTCCTTTTGCAAGCTGCTTAACAGCCTGTTTGGAACGGAGATATGGAATCATAAATACCACTAATGGGAATAGAAGACCTAACCCGATAAAGTAGCCCCAGAATATCAGAGCATAGACACCTGAAATGAGCAACTCTGCAGACTCCTGTCCTACCGCTCCATAAACACCTGAGTTCATCATCCCGAAAAAGATAGCTACAATTATCAGCTCGGCCCCAATTAGATAAATATGTGCTTCTCCCTCGCGTCCTTCCTTGAAATTACCTTTTTCTAACCAAGGGGCGAGAAGTGAAGTAACTGACAAACCTGTTGACAAGGCGGATGTAACGAAAAGAACAGGCATAAGTCCTGAGTTCCAGAAAGGAACTGCTTCGACAACCGACAGCAGGAGACCAGTATAAGCACCAGTTGCTAAGGCTAATATTGCTCCTGCCCAAGACAATAGCTTAGGTGCAGATTTCTTAATGAATGCGAAATAACCTTTGAGAAGTCCAACCATTATGAAAGCGGATAAAATATATACTCCCCAAGTCATAACAGAACTAAAGTTTGAAAGAAGTCTTATTAGTAACCAAGGTTTATGCAAACCCTGTCCAAGATCAAAGACCAGTAATACGGTACCAAAAGCTACAACAGGTGCTGCAATAAAGTATCCTGCTCTGCTAAGGCTAGAGTCTTTTCCTAGCCAACCTTTTTCTGCTGCGAAGGAAGTGAGATATGCTCCTGCTCCAAGTCCTCCAAGAAATAAGTAGATAACTATTAACCAATGCCAATGCATCTTAAAAATACCTCCTCTGACGGCCATGGTGGCCTAATGTCTCGACGTACACGGATGAACTAGTAGATTTTAAAGAGCGATCTATGCTTTCGGAATAATCACCCAAGATGGTCTTGTTAATTCAGCACTTGGAAGTCCGTCAATTCGAGTTACTACACCCTGAGTTTGTTGCAATTTAGAAAGTTCCCCATAACTTAAAGCTCCGGTAGGACAACGCTCTGCACACGCAGGTTTTTCTCCGTTATCCTGTCTTTCAAAACAGAAATGGCATTTACTGATTCTACCCGTGTCATCACTGAATTGGGGGGCATGGTAGGGACAAGCATACATGCAATATTTGCAGCCAACACACTTTTCTCGGTCTTGGATGACAATACCGTCCTTATCTCGCTTTGTATAGGCCCTAACTGGACATACTGTCGCACAAGCCGGGTTATCACAGTGATTACAACTTATAGATAAGAAATCCCCTGTCTTCTCTCCTATATATACCCGTCTCCACTCGGTACCTTCTTCCCAGTTATTAGCATCTTTACACGCTGCCTGACATACTCGGCAAGCAACACACTTTCCCTGATCATAAATAAAGCCCATCTGTTTGGGGTTTTTCGGTGCATTTGGAGCGGCAGCTGCTTTGACCACTCTCCCTGGAAAAATTCCCAGAGCCAGAGCTGCAGATGCCATGGCACCTATTTTAATAACCTTTCGGCGGCTAATCAACGTACTTTTTGAACTTTCCACTATTACACTAGTCTCCTTCCTTTTCTTTTTGGTCATTAGAAACAATATTCATGACTCAGATGTGGTTATACCCTATCTGAGTTTTCATATGCTTATTTTTTGCGTCTATCCATTACAATTGACCCGCCGATGAACAGTACTGCAACACCAAGACCGCTACCCAATAAAACATTGTTAGCTTCCTGATGAATGGGTTCAACAGGTAATGGTTCATAATGCTCCAGAGGCTCGAAAGACGCTGAGGCTCCGGCTAATTCATCAGGTGCTGCTTCCGAAGTTCCAGCTGCTTCGCCGGGAGCTGCTGAAGCTCCAGCTAATTCATCGGTAGCAGGTTCAGTAGTTCCAGCTGATTCGCCAGGAACTACTGAAGCCCCAGCTAATTCATCGGTAGCTGCTGCAGTAAGCCCATTTGGTAAATACATCAACATCCCAAGAGTAAGTACAGCAATAAAAGTTAGAAGTGTCAAACTGTGGTGTACTTGTCCGATTTTTCTCATTTGATAAGATTTCTCCTCTCCTAATAGATATTAAAATTATTACAATCTTTCTCCAAGGAAAGCTCCCCATATCTTAGATAAGTCTATACAATCGAAAGTGTCTGTTGAAAATAGTAAGACTCTCCTGACTCATATAGATCGTCATGTACTTAAAGGGACTTACATGGATAAAGCCAAGTAATCTAATTATTTGTCTATGTTCTATCTATGTTCTTTTTACTTAGTTCTCTTCCCTTTTGGAAGTACCTATTTTGCTGCTCTATCACCTATTATCATTGAAAACCCCCTTCTTCTTTATTTCATTGATGGCGATTTCTCCAATACTTCCTGTGATGAAGCCCGTAATTACTGCTGATACTAAAAGAATTGGAAGATAATAAAGGATAACAATTTCACCTAATAAGAAAGATGCCACAGTAATCTGTATCGTATTATGAAATATCGCCCCTACAATGCTAATCCCTTTTATACTGAAAGACCCAGAGAATTTCTTATATAGCAATGCCATGACTAAGGCACTGATGATACCTCCACTGAGACTAAAGGCAAGCATCATTATTCCTCTGGTCAATAACGCTACGACAAAAGAGCGAATTACAACAATAAGAAGTACATCTTTTAGAGGCAGAAAAATAATGGCAATTAATGTAACTATGTTTGCTAACCCCAGTTTCACTCCCGGAACCGGAACAGGTATTGGAATTATTGATTCTAATAAGGATATTAGAATAGCGTTGGTAACCAGTATTATAATGATTGCATATCTTTTATTTTTATCCATACTTATACCCGTTTTTTCGCCTTGAGGCTTATTAATTATTCTTCTTCACTTATTCATCCGATCAGCCTTCTTTATAAGTTTAACCGCTTTTTTATTATCCATTACTATTACTATTGGATAAACTAAGAATGCTCGGATAAATAAGGGTATCCCAAAGTTTATTTAATTTATCTTTCGGGATACCCTCTAGTACCATGGGTTAATGTTAAATATTATATCCAATTTACTTTAACACAATTTTCCTCTCTATGTGATTGTTTGTTTTAGTACTCACTAGTTAATTTATCATGGAAGGCAAAATTTTTAAATTCTGACTTTTGTCCCCAACAGCAGGTACATTTGTCCCTAAGTCAGGGTTTTTTTTCTGATCCAATAACTAGCTGCCTCTGTTCTATTAGAAACATTTAATTTCTTAAAAATATTACTAATATAGTTTCGAACTGTTTTTTCGGAGATTGCCAAGGCTTCGGCAATCTCTTTATTGGATTTACCTAGGCTTACCATTTGTAAGATATATGTTTCTCTGCAGCTTAATGTACTATCTATATCAGCCTTTTGCCTTTCAATAATATTATTAAAAACACCCTCTGTAACAGAGGCATCTAACACAGAATCTCCTTCATAAACCTTAAATATGTTCTTAATTAGCTCATCACTTTTAATATTTTTCAGTAAATATCCACTGGCTCCTGCTCTAATAGTTTCCATTACTAAATGATCTTGGGAATACGCTGTTAAAATAATAATTTTTACTTTTGGAAATCGGCTTTTAATACAAATACACCCATTTACTCCGTCTCCATCAGGAAGCTTAAAGTCGAGTAAAATAACATCAGGTTGAGCTTCAGGGATTATATCCATGGCTTCTTGGAGACCTTTAGCTTCACCGCATACTTCTATCCGATCATCTAATTCTAATATTAGCCTTAATCCATCTCTGACTATATTATGATCATCAACGATTAATACTTTGATTCTATTCTTCACTTCTCCTTCACCCTCCCTTTGTTATTATAAACTCAACTCCCTACCGTATTCCCAACTATCATTCATTGGTGGCAAGCGAAACGTCCCCTTGCCACCCCCTTGCCACCCTACCGTTCTCGCAACTCGCTTTTATCTTTCACTTAGTAGGCACCATCATCTATATCCGTTTTTTCTGATCCTTCAATATATACCACTGTTTTATTAGGAAGGCAGACGATGCTCTGACCTGGATTACTTATCTTACCGGTTTTGACACACACCTTATCTGGGCAGGAAGACTCTTCAACCCAGATTTTATCTTTTTCGCTTATTATCAGCATATGATTGTTATCCGGAAGTTCCAGATGTAGTTCTTTCCGCTCAGCTGTTGCGTCTAAGGGTATTGTACTATGAATCTGACTATCAACTTTTATTAATGCTATCTTATCATTAATGGAATCTGGCCACATCATATCCTTGAGAAACCAACCTATAGCAACTATAATCACCAGAATTAGTATGATAAGATCACCTTTTTTAATTTTCATGGAGTCACCACTTCTTTTTGTAATTGGTATTCATCCTTAACAATTTCAAAATTCTCATCATTTATTCCAGATGAAATATAAACCTTTTTGTCAGAAGTTATAAAAATTGCTTCGGTACTCGGTAAAGTTTCAATCATCTGCATACCTTCTTCAAGTCCCAAGAGAAAGATAGTTGTTGAGAGGGCATCGGCATCAATCGATTCCTTTGTGATAATAGAGATACTCATAATTGTGTTATCCTCTGGATACCCTGTTTTGGAGTTTAAAATATGGTGATATCTCTTCCCTTCTAATTCAAAATATCTTTCATAGGTTCCTGAAGATACAAGAGCCTGATTATTTAACATCACAATACCCATATAGTCACCCCTTGGTTCAAGTGGATCCTGTAATCCCAACTTATAATATGAACCATCTGGTTTTGTATTGAGTGTGAGTATATTCCCGCCTAGATTAATAATCGCGTGCTGGATTCCTGCTTCGATTAAAATCTTAGCTGCTTCGTCAGCTGCATAACCTTTAGCAATCCCACCTAGGTCGACCATCATTCCAGAATTATTCAGTTTGGCACTGAGGTTTTCCTTATCCAAGAGCAGGTTTTCATAACTTATTAAAGGTAGTGTATTTTGAATTTCTGTTTCTTTAGGCACTCTTGCTTTCTCCGTACCAATATTCCAGAGCTTAACGAGAGGACCAATCGTAATATCAAACTGTCCTTTAGAAATTTCCGAATAATATTTCCCCTTCTCCAGGACAAAGAAAGTATCCTGGCTAAGCTTGCTGTATGCTTGTCCCGCAGAATTATTCAGCTGCATAACTTCACTTTTTTGATTATCTTCATTAATGGTCATTCTGTCTTCAATTTCCGAAATTCGATCAAAAACTTTCTGAAATATTTGTTTATCTTCAATCTCATCGTAAATTGTTATTTTAGCTATAGTACCCATTAAAAAAGCTGTCTCCGAGACCGGTTTAGCTTCTGTCTGGTCTTTTGTTATGGAGGTACACCCTGTTAGAAAAGATGGGAGTAGTAAAAATACAACAAGATATATCAATGCTAATGTTTTTTTTACATACATAACTTCATGAAAACCTCCTAAATAGAATGACAAATAACATTTTACCATAAATTATTACAATAGCAATTATAAAAATATATGTTAATAAATGTTATACAAAATGAACTTATAAAAAAGAGGGTGCCCTTGGCACCCTCTTTTTCTACTGTTATTTTACATTCATAAATTATTTTGCGTCTTTTAGAGCTTCCTGTGCTAGATCAAAGAATTCAACCACATGGATGGATACACCAGCGATGTCATCGGTATGACCTTCATCATCCTTGTAGGTAATCTTAGTTGGATCTTGAGTTTCTACCAGGTATGCTTCAGCTTTCATAGCTTGTTCGTGCCATTCAGCTTGAGCTCCACCTTTAGCTACCAGACCATATTCACCTGATTTGGATAGGGTATCTTTATCAGGATCGCCATCTACTTCTGCAATGCCATCGAAGTCAACGGCTACAATTGTACCGTTCTTAACTGCAATATGCGCCATATATTTGAAGCCTTTTTCAAATGCGTCTTGTTGAGCATAGTAGAAGCCATCTTTATATGGACCTTCAGCGATAGGGCCATTTGCAAGAGCCTTTTCGGCTTGTTCGAAGAACTCTATTACATGGATAGACACACCTGCGATGTCATCAGTATGACCTGCATCATCTTTGTAACTGATTTTTGTAGGATCTTGGGTTTCTAAGAGATAAGCTTCAGCCTTTTCAGCTTGCTCATGCCATGGAGCTTGTGCTCCACCATTTTCAACGATTGGGTATTCACCATCGGCAGATAAAGTATCTTTATCTTTGCCGCCGTTGATGTTTACTCCGTTCCAGTCAGCAGCTACGATATTACCATTGATTACCGTTAGGCTAGCTGAATATTTATAGTCTTTAGTATAAGCATCTTGTTCGGAATAATAAGCACCATCTTTATATTGACCTTTACCAACAGGTCCATTTGCCAGGGCTTTTTCTGCAAGATCAAAGAATTCGACTACATGGATGGAGACACCAGCGATATCATCGGTATGACCTTCATCATCCTTATAAGTGATCTTTGTTGGATCTTGGGTTTCTACCAAATAAGCTTCAGCTTTAGCAGCTTGCTCATGCCATTCAGCCTGGGCGCCACCTTTTGCAACGAGACCATATTTACCTGATGCGGATAGGGTATCTTTGTCAGATCCCCCAGCTTTGTTAGCACCATTCCAATCCGCTGAAACAATTTTTCCGTCTTTAACTTCGATTGTTACAACGTATTTCCAACCCGAATCAGAGAATCCATCTTCTTGTGCAAAATAGATTCCGTCTTCATACTTACCTTCTTCTGCACCTACTGGCTGGTTAGATCCACAGCCTGCAAGTGAAAGAATTAGCATGAGACTGAGTGCTACTACGAGAAATTTTTTAGACATTGAAACATCCTCCCTCAAATTGTTTAAATACTCTCCTGACCATACTTAACTATCATCTTTGTGATAGTTCTATTAAGTACTCCCTTGTTAATTTAACATGGAAGGGGAGGTTTTTATATTCTGACTTTTGTCCCAACGCTAGGTACATTTGTCCCTATAATCTGTTTTTTTCCTTCCAATTAATAGCAGTAGTTTAACGTCTCTGTTTCAGTTAAGTTTTTGATCTTAATCCATCTTAATATTCTTCACTTTTCGTTTCATCCCATGGAATCTTAAGCTCAATTCGGGTGCCATTCGTAACTCTTCCAATAGCAAATGCCCCCCCTATTCGTCCAGTTCTTTCTTTCATCGAACTAACGCCAAACTGTTTTTGAGGATTTGATTCTTCTAGACTAATGCCCTTTCCATTATCTGTTACAGTGATATATAAAAAATCACATCTGCCTTCCAATAAAACATTCACATACTCCGCTTCAGAATGTTTGATAGCATTGCTAATAGCTTCCTGAATAATATAATAAATTTGGGTGGATGTATCTGGTGATAAATGCCCTCTAATATAAGGGTAAATTTCGCAATTGAGGTTTATTCTTATACTCTGATTTTCATTAAACATCTTCACTAATTGCTCTAGGTTGTATTTTAAATCCTCCAATTTGATTTTATCCATAGATGTTGTAGAGATAAATTGACGAGTTTTCTGAATCGTATTGTTTAAATCACTTTTAATTTGATCTAAAATATCTATTTTTTTATCTACGTCCTTGTTCATTAATAAATAGTCTATTTTCAATCCAGCAGCGTATAAGCCTTGGATAATACTATCATGTATTTCCAGTCCTAACTTCCTTCTTTCTTTGGAGGCTATTCTTAGTTCTTCCAACTGCTTTAGCTTTTCTTCTTGTTCCCAACTAAAAGTGTCGATTACCTTAATTAATAATAAGTTAATTGCAAATCCTACAAATGCTTTTATAGACAATGGTGAGAAATTCAAGTACTCCACAAAAAGTTCTTTGTTAATTATATTAGCAGGAAAGTAGCTTGCTCTGGTAACAAGCAATCCTTCCAACAATCCATAAAATATAAAAACCCAGCTTAGATTCTTATATCTTCTTGATATTTTTACCGATTTTGTTTTCTCGATTATCCGAGCATTATTGTATAAAGCTATCGCAGATATTATACAGCTTGGAAATCCCATCAAATAGCGTAGTGCAATCGTGTTATATTTAGGATTCGTAAGATGATAATAAGCACCATAGTTTTCCATTAACAGGAAGAATCCTGACAGATAAAGAACAAAGATGAGAATAGGAATTTTAAGCACAATATTCTTGTATTTGTCTCTAAGAGGCAATAAATCTAAACCAAAGTGCAGTAAAAAAGCAAAAGAAATGGCCTTAATAATAATATTGATGTTATATAATTCCGGATGAAAATAAGGATGACACAGTTCAAGCTTAATAACTAAAGAGATCCATTCACTAATACCGTGAGTAATCCCAAAAAGGCCTAAATACTTCAAGGATTTAATTAAAGATAAGTTCATTATCTTCGTATCCTTCTGCAAAATCGCAAAAATCCCCATAGTAATCATGGCGAAACCGTAAATTAGATATAATACGAATTCAATAATAGTCATAAGCTATTCTCCTCCCGTGGCAGGGGCGCCCGTGGCAGGGGGACGTTTCGTTTGCCACCTTTTGCTAAGTTTGGTTTTAAATAAGACGGCTAATCATCTTTTTCATTTCATAACCTATTAAACTATAACATAATCGATAAATGTTCAAATTAGACGTGACAAAAATTATATTCGCTCTATTATTCCCCTACCAATTCCCAATACTCTACTAAGTTGACGGTTACTCACACCTGTTATTGTTTTTATTTCTTTTATTACGTTATCTCTTTCTTCTTTAGATAGCTTTACAATTGCAGCCGGGTTGTCAAAAATTCCAATTATTCTATTATGTAATTTTTCATCCGAGTATCTCTGCTTTATTACATATTCTAAACATTGTTCATTACCAGGCATATTCATGAACTGTAAGAAATCCTTAATATTTTCGAAAAATCCTTTTCCTCTCTCTACACTTACTATACCTTGATGATCGTCCTTAATATAGTAAATAAAACTACTCCACTTATAATGGGCGATATCTTTTGTTAATCCGGCTTTAATGGGATTTTGATGTATGTATCTTAATACGGTTAAGAAATAGCTATCATCTTCAACTGCTTCACTCTTAAACCTATTTTGAAACAAGTGACCCGTTCTAGAGTATTTCAAATTATGGGATTGCACATAACCCACAGCTATTCTCTTTATCGATTCTCCGATATTTTCATGCCCTTCCTCTATTAACAAGTGCACATGGTTATCCATTAAGCAATACCCATAAATAGTATAGTCACTTTTTTCTTTAGCACTAGATAAATATGATAAAAAAGTTTCTCGATCTTGATCATCTAGAAATATTTCTCTCTTATCAATTCCTCTTAACATAACATGATATATCCCGGTACTGCTTTTTTCTCTACACTGCCTTGCCACAAATTACCACCCTTAATCAGCTTACTTTTCCCTCAGCAATGTGTCAAGCGAAACGTCCCCTTGCCACCTTTTAAAACCAATATCCTTTTTCGATCATTATAACTGCAGATGTGAACAAGACAAAGCTCAATACAGCAACTACATCTCTTTTTGATATTTTAAAACTGTAATGATATAGATCTTCCGTATTGACTTCTTCAACAAATTTTTGTATCTTATCTATTTTTTCAAAAGAATTCACCAACAGTGATACGATAATTTGAGATATTCCCTTAATATTTATTTTAAACTTTCCTTTGGTTCCTCCTATGCTGGAGCGAGCACTTTCTAGAAACTTGTTCTTCATTTCTACTCCAGTCCCTTTCAGGTCCAAGACGATACACATTACTATTTTTAAATAGTCCTTAACAGGAACGCCTAATAATTTTAATGGAAAAAAAAGTTTGTCTAGAAGTCCAATAATGGTTTTCAGGGGGGTAGTATGAAAATACAGGATACTCACATACCAGATAAGAAATAAGCGGAACAGTCTTAGTACTAACTCGTAAGAACCTTGATTATAAACAAAAAGTTCATTATTAGTTAATGAAAAGATTACACTATTCATTAATATCCCAAATAAGAAGGGTATTAATACGATTACACAATATGAAGCAGCACTGAGTAATAGTGTTCGGAATTTAATTCTTAATACTAAAGTCACAATTAATAAATAAATGGATAAAATGCCAAAACTCATCTGTTCTTCAAAAAAGAACCCCATACTAGCAAGCCCTGTGGCTAAGATGAACTTTATAAATCCATCCATATCCCAGTGCTCATTTTCTTTAAGCGTATTCAGATTTGTGACAGACAGGTTGCTTGTCATAGCAATGTCAGCTACATTCTTATTCATTCGTGATTATCCTCACATATTTTAATTGATTAATTATTAATTCAATCTCACAATCAACTCGTACTAATATACACAATATGCCCATTATAATATCTATATTATTTTTATGTCAATCATTCCAATAGACATAAAAATCGGTAGACTTGGTCGTTTATTAAAAGATAAAAACAGGTGTTACCCTGTTTTTATCTGTATTTTATAGCCTAAATTCGATATTTATTGTATCTACCAACATACATAATCTTGTAATTATTACCTCTTATTGAGAATCATTGTGATGGTGATACAGAACAGATATCTCTAGAATGAGATATCTGTTCTATTAACTATTAAGATGTCTACTGTATAAATTCATCATTTTGCCATAGGCCCACAATTAATTGTGAGATATACATATTTATACAATGGGGTAAAGCTCACTTTCTTCTGCAACAACTCTTTTTTGGATTGCTACAAAAACTGCATTACTATCCTTAATGAAATTCTGTGGATTGGATCTTATGTTGTTTGCAATCATATATTTATTCTTATATGTAGTGAAAACTTCTTTAAGATTTCCCATTTCTTCCATAAATCTTTTACTTATGGTTTGAATATGCTGATCTCTGTGATTTAATAAAGATGGATAAAGAAACTTATCTTCCAAGAGCAAATGATTTTGAAGTTTACCAGCAAGAGTTCCAATATTCAGTGATATTTGATTACTATTGTCTGTTACTGTTTTGTCATCTAGCATTCTCTGAATTTCCTCAATAATCTTTGCTATTTCTGTATGTTGTCTCTGTAGATTTGATATACTCATATTAAGCTCCTCCTATTTCTGTAATTCTAGATTTGTTTATCTTATAATATAGTTAAACCACAATAAATTCGGTAACAAATGTTACCAATAATAGAATAGTAAGAACCTTAAAACAAAAGCGAAAAACCCAACAGCTACCTTAACGTAACTGCTGGGTTCTTTTATGTTCCGAAGTCAACCTATAAGCCGAGTTCTGTACCTCTTGCGAGGTGATGATCATCTATCTAGGACTGACGTTACCGACAGCCTCATGCGACCTTACCCGGGAACGGAACGGGCCGCTCCATTGTTCCCCTATTTGGTCTTGCTCCAGGTGGGGTTTGCATGGCCAGCCAGTTACCTGACTGCCGGTGAGCTCTTACCTCGCCTTTCCACCCTTACCGCTAAGTGCGGCGGTATATCTCTGTTGCACTTTCCTTGGGGTCACCCCCACCGGGAATTACCCGGCACCCTGCCCGTTGGAGCTCGGACTTTCCTCAGAGAACTACCTTTCGGCACTTGTCTCCGCGACCATCCGGTTGACTTCGTCACAATCTTACTAGATTATTTTGTATTGGTCAAATAAATAATGATTGAACATCTTTTTCTTTTGACTAATTTGAGTGCTTAAATATTATAACACTACAAAATAATAAATCAAGATACAATATTTTACATTATTATTTAAAATATAATACATTATTGTATTTATTTTAATTATAGTTATACACAAAATGTGCATAACATGTGGATAAGTTTTTATCTTGACTAATGATATTTCCGATAAAATCAAAACATAATAAAAACTTACATGTTGATAAAGTTATCCACGACTTATCCAGGGTACTTGATTAGCAGCACTAATTACTATTTCTACGTCATTCATTGTCTTCTCGCCACGAAGATATTCATAGAGCGACTGCATCATAGGAATTTCGCTAAGGAAATGACCCAGTTCTCCAACAGCCATACTTGCTTCGAGTGAATCCAGCACTCCATGATAGTCTATATCCCCTGTTATGAATAAATCGGCACCTTTAGAGACAGCTTTCTGCACAAAACTATTACCACTACCGTTGGAAATAGCAATTTTCTTAACTTTTCTGTTAATATCTCCTGCAAGCCTAATAGAAGAGAAATCATATACTAAAGGGAACACCTTGCTTCCGGTGATTGTGTCAACTGAATTCTTCTCAAGCTTCTCAAGAAACAACTCCCATAACTCTCCCAAAGCTATTGGCTGGGGTAGATATCCGATCATTCCATATCCACGACTTTTACCAGAGTTTATTAAAGGTATGAGATCATAAGCAGGTTCTTCATAAGGATGTGCCCTATGTAGTGCTCTCACAGCCCTCGCCAGAGCTCTCTCTTCCACGATGCTTTCCAGACGAATCTCTGTTACTCTAGTTAACTCGTTGATATCTCCTATTACTGGCTCAGCACCCTTCAGGGCTTTGAACATACCTTCTCCTTTTATCTGATAGAAGCATTCCAGATAGTTTTCACTATGTTTCCCATCCGTGATTCCTGCACCGACCCCTTCGTCAGCTAAAGCTCTACGAACAGTATCCACATCCTTTTCCGGAACAAAGGTCACAATTTTGATCAGCTTTTCCGAAGTACTATCAAGGTATTCTAACTGCTCCAAACCCAATATATTAGCAAAGGTTTTACTCGAAGATAATACCGATTTGTCTAAATTGGTATGAGCAGCATAAAAAGAAATTCCATTACGGAAAAGATTAAGAGGTAATATAGCATTTGCATTATCCATTCGGAGGTTCTTCAGCGGTTTAAACATCAGCGGATGATGAGCTATGATCAGAGAAGCTTTTTCTTTAATAGCTTCATCCACTACTTCTAAAGTTCCGTCCAGCGCAAGAAGTATCTTTTCCACCTTTTGGGCACTGCTTCCTACCAATAATCCAGGATTGTCCCATTCTTCTGCCCAGGAACGGGGAGCCATCTTTTCTATCAGTTGTTCCACCTGACCTACTGAAACAGCCATCTTCGCATTACCTCCAAAAGTTTACTTTCCTGTTCAACTAATTTGGATTTGGTTTGTACCTGTTCTCTTATCGTTTTTCTCATTTCTTGAATTATATTTTCCATATTTATCATATTATCTCTGATAATGCTTTGCAAATGTTTATCTCTGTCTTCTATGATAATCGGTCCGAGAATCCAAACATATTTATTGATAAAATCATTTATTACTTCTGTTGAGATATCTAGATTCTGCTGCTGGGCATAATTACTGAAGCTACCTCTAATATCTTTGATTCTATTCTCTATATCTTGATAACCCAGACCTTCAGACCTTGTTAAAATTATAACAGAATATATTCTGTTATCTTCTTCAACTAGACACTCATCCTTGAGCCTCCATCCTTGAGAGATTAGTTCCTTTCTCACTCGAGCTTCGGCTCCCTGAGGCTGGATAATAATCTTACTCACCTCTTCTAGAACTTTTGGTTGGCTCTGGAGGATTTCAAGGATAGTCCCACCACCCATACCAGCAATTACTAAGGTATCTATCTCGTCAGGTCTCAAAGGAATTAACCCATTTCCCTGACGAATATCTATATTCTGTCCTACTCCATACATCGTTACTGTTTCCAGAGCTGATTCATATGGACCTTTGTGAATATCAACCCCTACAGCCGACTTTATTATACCTTTTTGAATAAGATAAACCGGCAGATAAGCATGATCTGTTCCGATATCCCCTAATCTGGATCCTTCCGGTACGAAGGAAGCTATAGTATGTAGTCGAGTTCCAAGTTTGATATTATCCTTAACTATATCATTGACCATATTATCATTTTCCTTTGTAATTTTTATCTTATTATATCTTTTTCTTTATTACTCTTAATATATACAACAAAACCCTGGCGCACTGCCAGAGTTCATCTCGTTGCTATTAAAACAATATTCGTTTCTAGTTCTCGTTCGAACTTCGAATCACGAACATCGAACTTCGAATTTGGTGGGCCCACCTGGGATCGAACCAGGGACCAACCGGTTATGAGCCGGCCGCTCTACCGCTGAGCTATAGGCCCAAAATAAATGGCTCCCCGAGCTGGACTCGAACCAGCAACCTACCGGTTAACAGCCGGTTGCTCCACCATTGAGCTATCGAGGAAAAAGCCTGCGACGTATATTATACTTAATTAGGACATTACGGTCAAGTAGTATTTAAGACATTTTTGCACTTTTTATTTGCCACATTATCCTCTTTTTGGATAAATACTGAGATATCTAATACTTACAATCATAAAAATAATAATTGTAAACATTTTAGTCTAAAATACTAATCAACTATAGTATTATAATAATTAAAACTAAAAATATCAATACTAAATTGTTTCCAGTCTTTAATCCAGATAATCCTTAAGTTTCTTGCTGCGACTTGGATGACGAAGTTTACGTAAAGCCTTAGCTTCTATCTGTCTTATTCTTTCCCTGGTAACCCCGAATTCTTGACCTACTTCTTCCAGAGTTCTCGTCCTTCCGTCATCTAGACCGAAGCGGAGTCTGAGAACTTTCTCTTCTCTTGGGGTGAGCGTTTCCAAGACCTCTTCCAGCTGTTCCTTAAGCAGGATGAAGGAAGCTGCCTCTGACGGCGCGGGTGCATCTTCATCCGGGATAAAGTCTCCGAGATGAGAATCTTCCTCTTCACCTATTGGAGTCTCTAAGGAAACAGGTTCCTGAGCAATCTTTAAAATCTCGCGTACTCTTTCTTCAGGGATTTCCATCACTCTGGCTGTCTCTTCAGGAGTCGGGTCTCTTCCCAGCTCCTGTAACAACTGTCTATTAACGCGGATAAGTTTGTTGATAGTTTCCACCATATGGACGGGGATGCGGATCGTTCGTGCTTGGTCTGCGATAGCACGTGTTATTGCTTGTCTAATCCACCAAGTAGCATAGGTACTGAATTTAAAACCTTTACGGTAATCAAACTTCTCGACAGCTTTAATAAGTCCAAGGTTACCTTCTTGAATTAAATCCAGGAAGAGCATACCACGGCCGACGTAACGTTTAGCAATACTAACTACCAAACGGAGATTTGCTTCAGCCAAGCGGCGCTTAGCCATCTCATCTCCAGCTTCCATCTTTAAAGCTAAATCAATTTCTTCTTCTGCGGTAAGAAGATGCACCCTGCCTATCTCTTTGAGATACATCCGGACTGGATCATCAATACCTACTCCTTCAGGGATGGAAAGGTCAATATCTGTCTCATTTGCTATCTCTTCAGCAAGATCCTTCGTCTCTTTATCTATCTCAATATCAGCACTCTCATCAACTACATCAATACCCAGACCGCTGATCTGATCATAAATCTCTTCAATCTGT
>Ga0209643_1001922_pt1 | contig 15840 bp, 13 predicted proteins | sample AutmiccBRH37_all_FD_187383 | JGI IMG/M metagenome (GOLD analysis project Ga0209643, IMG submission 187383) | Deep subsurface microbial communities from Mt. Terri, Switzerland - Autotrophic microbial communities BRH/37_all (SPAdes) (version 2) | ecosystem: Environmental > Aquatic > Deep... | reverse complement strand
CTTTTAAATATCAATATTTTATATAAAAACCTTTAACCTATAACATGTAACTTTTAATATTTAATATGTAACTTTTAACTTTAACCTTCTGCCTTTTATAGTTACTTTTGTAAAACTTTTGAAAAGTAAGGTAATCATATGAGCAGTATTTCAGAAAAGACATTGACAGATTTAGAATTTTTTACCGTTTTAAAAAAAGTTGGTGACAATTGCATTTCAGATTTGGGAAAAGAAGCCGCATTGCAAATCAGGCCATTAAAATCGAAAGAAATACTGCTTCCGGAGTTGCTTCAGGTAAATGAATATTTATCTTCTCTTGAAAATGATAACCGAATTCCAAATCATTATTTTGATGATATCCAAAAGGAAATTCACCTTTTAAAAATTGAAAACAGCTATCTTGAACCTGCTTCTTTTTTAAAAATTACCAACAACGCAAACACTATTTTTGAACTGCTAAAATTTTTCAATAAATTTAAGTTGGTTTATCCAACACTTTTTAAATTTTCAGAAGAAATTGAAATCCAAAAAGAACTGATTGAAAACATAAAAGCCATTATTACGCCGTTTGGAGAAGTTCAGGACAATGCTTCAACCTTACTGAAACAATTGCGAAGCGAAATAAATGCCATTCGTTCTAAAATTGGCGCAAGTTTCAACAAAGCCTTAAACCTTTACAACAGTGCCGGTTATTTGGATGAAATTCGCGAATCTGTTGTTGACAATCAACGGGTTTTGGCAGTTCAAGCGATGCATAGAAGAAAAGTGAAAGGCAGTTTGTTGGGCACTTCAAAAACCGGAAGCATTGTATTTATTGCGCCGGAAACCACGCTTCAATTTGCAAGAGAATTGCAAAACTTGGCGTATGATGAGCATCAGGAAATTGTTAGAATTCTAAAAGAACTGACTGATTCTACACGAATATTTGCGCCCGATTTAATTGAATATCAAAAATACCTTATAAAACTCGACGTGATTGGCGCAAAAGCAAAATACGCAAAAACCGTTCACGCTTGTTTGCCAAAAATAACTTCGGAAAGAAAAGTTTTTTTAAAAGAAGCCTTCCACCCTATTTTATTTTTGAACAATAAAGATAAAGGTATCGAAACTTTTCCCCAAACGCTGGAATTGAATACCCAACAACAAATCATCGTTATTTCTGGCCCAAACGCCGGCGGAAAAAGTATTACGCTAAAAACCATTGGTTTGCTGCAGGTAATGCTGCAAAGCGGCTTGTTGATTCCGGTGCATTTTCGTTCGGAAACTTGTTTTTTTAATAATATACTGACCGATATTGGAGACAACCAATCCATTGAAAATCAACTGAGCACTTACAGTTATCGCTTAAAAAATATGCGCGACTTTCTGCGAAAATGCGATGACAAAACCTTGTTTTTAATCGATGAATTTGGAACAGGAAGCGATCCTGAACTGGGCGGCGCACTGGCCGAAATATTTTTGGAAGAGTTTTACGAAAAAAAAGCATTTGGGATTATCACAACGCATTACGCCAACCTAAAAGTTTTGGCAAGCGAACTGGAAAATGTGGTGAACGCCAATATGCAATTCGACGAAAAAACGCTGCAACCTTTGTTTAAATTGTTTATCGGACAAGCAGGAAGTTCTTTTACTTTTGAAGTGGCGCAAAAAAACGGCATTCCGTTTAGCTTAATCAACAAAGCAAAAAAACGCGTAAAAGTTGAAAAAGTAAGACTCGACAAAACCATTTCTAAACTGCAGCAAGAGCGTAACATTTTGCAAAAAACTTCAGAAACACTTGAATTAGAGAAATCGAAAGCCATCAAACAATCCGATCATTTATCCGAAAAGCAACAAAAAATTCAGGAAAAATTAGAAAACTTTCAGGAGTTGTACGACAGCAATCAGAAAATGCTTGCTTACGGAAGAAAAATAAATGAGCTCATCAATAAATATTTTCAGACAAACAATAAAAAAGAACTGACCACCGAGTTTAACAATTGGCTCGCCAATGAAAAAGGGAAATTTTTAAAGAAAAATCCCATAAAACCGGTTACAAAAACAGAAAAACAAAAAATTAAGGTTGAAAACAAAAAGGTAGAAGAAAAATTAAAAATCACTGAAAAAGAAGTGATGGTTGAAGTGGTAAAAGTTAGGGAAATTCAGCAAAAAGAAGCCGTTATCACCGCAAAACAAAAATCGGATTACGTTTATAAAGTAAATGACCGAGTGAAAATTACCGGTTCAAATTCAACCGGAACCATAGAAAAAATTGAAAAAAACAACGCTTTTATTAACTATGGTTTTTTCACCACCAAAACCACATTAAGCAAACTTGAATTGGTGGAAACAGCTAAAAAAAAGTAAATAGGTAAACGATTCACTAAAGTTTTCGGTCTTCAGTTATAGTTCGCAGTTTTTATAATAACAATTTAAGTAATTGAATTTACAAGCAAACAATTAAGCGCTTAAACAGTTAAACGATTAAACATTTACTCACTTTCATAACGCTCCATTTCCCTATCGTAAAAAGCGGTGGCCTCTTCCAATAAGCCTGAAACTATTTCGGCAAGTTCGTTTGCGTCATCGCCTTCAAAATCTTCAAACCATTCAATTTCGTCATCAACCAAATTGATTACAAATCTAGGAAACTCGGTATGCACCACAAAAATAGCGTCCGAATAATCAGTATTGTCTCCCAATAAAAATTTAGGTAAGTTCATATTTCTCTCGTATTAATTTTTTTGACAAATAGTTAAATCTTAAAAACAGCATAATTGCGGAACTTGTTAAAGCGGTCAACAAGCCAATCCAAATTCCAAAGGTACCTAAATCTGCGATGCTGCCAAAATAAATACAAACCGGAAATCCAATAATCCAATACGCAATAAATGTCAGTATTGACGGCACATTTACATCTTGCAATCCGCGCAAAGCACCTAAAATCACCGCTTGCATTCCATCCGACAATTGAAAAATCCCCGCAATCACCAGCAAGCTGGACGCAATGCCAATAACTTCTAAATTATCGGTAAACATCCAAGGCAAAATATCTTTTAAAACAATAAATCCAACAGTAAAAACAGACATTATAATCAATATCAATAAAAAATTTGAAAAAGCGATGCGGCGCAATTCCAAATAATTCCCCAATCCTTTTTGGTTGCCCACTCTGATGGTTGCCGCTGCGCCAATTCCCACGGCAATCATAAATGTGGTGGATGCCATTTTTATCGCAATTTGGTTGGCTGCCTGCGGATATGCGCCCAAAGTGCCTGCCAATAAAACCGATGCCGTAAACAAACCAACTTCAAAAAGCATTTGCAATGCGGTTGGAAAACCCAATTTTGTAATTTTTAAAAATATGCTGCTTTTAAGTTCCCCAAATTTTAATCGGTTCATATAAGTCGCGAATTTTTTCTTTTTCTTTAAAACAAGATACAGAAAAACTACCATCACAATTCTTGAAATTAACGTTCCCAAAGCAGCGCCCACCAATTCCAATCTTGGAAAAATCCACAAACCATAAATCAGCACAAAGTTTAAAACCACATTTACAATATTGGTAATAATCGTTGCATACATAGAATATTTTGTTTCGGACAAACCATCGGCAAACTGCTTAAATCCCTGAAAAATCATCAACGGAAGCATAGAAAGTGCCACAATTTCAAAATATGGAATGGCCAACACCACCACTTCTTCGGGCTGATCCAAATGATACAATATTGGTTTTAGCAAAAACAACATTACCACCATCACAATTCCCAAAATAGTCGATAAAATTAAACCGTGCTGAAAAATTCCCCGGCCCTTTTCCACATTGCCTTCACCGTCAGATTCCGCTATCAAAGGTGTTATGGCAAAAGAAAAACCAATGCCAATAGATAACGCAATAAAAACCAAACTGTTGCCAAGCGAAGTCGCCGCCAGCTCAACCGGGCCAAGCCTTCCCACCATAATGTCATCAATCAAACCAACTAATAAATGGCCCAAAGACCCCATCATAATAGGTGTGGCCAATTTCAGGTTTCTAGTAAACTCTGAGGTGTAATTTTTAAGTTTCAAGTCAATTAATGTTAATGTGCGAAGATATAGAAATTAATTAGCAAAAATATTCGATTTAGGACTTACGATTTTTGAATTTTTGAATTTTAACTTTTACACTTTAATAATTTTGGCATTCCCGCCAGCTGGCGGGCCGCGCTTTTCGTTCTATCTTTTTTTCAGTAGCACTTCAAAAAAGGATACCACTGCAATCGCTAATGCAAATTGAATTAGGAATTACGATTTTGGATTTTAGATTTTCCTGACCACTTTCAATATTTAATATTTAACCTTTAACTTTTCAACTTTTTACGCTAACTTTGAGTTCTTAAATCAAAAACAAGAATTATGACTAAAATAACATTGAAAGGAAACCCAATAAATACCATTGGAAAATTACCGAAAGTTGGTAAAAAAGCACCAAAATTCACCTTAATAAAAAATGATTTGTCGAAAGTGAAATTGGCCGATTTTAAAGGTTCAAAACTAATTTTAAATATTTCACCAAGTTTAGATACTGGAACTTGCGCAACTTCCATAAGAAAATTCAACAAGGAAGCAACAAAACTTGAAAACACAAAAGTGCTTTATATTTCAAGAGATTTACCTTTTGCGCAAGCCCGTTTTTGCGGTGCTGAAGGCATAGAAAATGTAATTACCCTATCCGATTTTGCCAAAGGAAAATTTGGCAAAAAATATGGCCTGACAATCGCCGACGGACCAATGGCTGATTTACTGTCGAGAGCCATTGTGATTATTGACGAAAAGGGAATTGTGACTTATACAGAACAAGTTCCTGAAATTGTTGATGAACCAAATTACGAAGCAGCTTTAAAAGCGCTTTAGATATGCAAAAAAAAGGTGGTTTTTTTCTAAACCGGATAAAAGCAATTAAATACGCGGCTAAAGGTTTTTGGATTTTAATTACTTCTGAACACAGTATTATCGCCCAAGTTGTCATTTTTATTATGATGACAATCTTTGGATTTTTAATGCATCTTTCTGCTACCGAATGGCTATTTCAAATTATGGCAATCGGACTCATTTTGGTAGCAGAATCATTAAATACCGCCATTGAAAAAATGGCGGATTTTATTCATCCTGAATATCACAAACAAATTGGCCGCATTAAGGATATTTCAGCCGGGGCCACATTTTTTGCCGCAATAATTGCCATTATTATTGGTTTAATTATTTATGTACCCAAATTTATAATGTAATTTAACCACAGTCGCATTAATTTTATATTTTTGTGAGATAATTCATTGAATGGCCAAAACAGATAAATCATCCGTCAAAAAACCAAGAAAGCCTCGTTTTCAAGGAATAAAATTATTTTTTGAAAATAGGCTCACGCAAACAATTTTAGGATTGTTTTTAATGCTTTTTGCTATTTTTTTGGCAGCTTCTTTCAGTTCTTATTTGCTTAATGGCCCTGAAGACCAAAGCCAACTTTCTAATTTTGCAGACAAAGATGTAACCGTAAAAAATTTATTGGGAAAAATTGGCGCTAGCCTGAGTCATTTTTTAATTTATAATGGCTTTGGACTTGCCACTTTTTATTTGCCGATATTACTGTTTTTTACCGGTTTATTAATTTTTTTTAAAGGAGGTTTAAAACGCATCAGAAAATATTGGTTCTGGGGAATTCTTGGAATGCTTTGGCTTTCAATAACATTGGCCTTTATTTTGCCAAAAAAACTTAATCTTGGTGGCGTTGTAGGTTTTGAAATGAACAATTACCTTCAGCAATTTTTGGGTAAAACTGGTCTGATTTTGTCACTGTTATTTTTACTGGTATCTTATTTGGTCATCCGATTTAAACTCACGCCAGAATTGGTTAAAAGCAGCCTTAAAAAGAACATAGATGAAATTAAAATTGAAGTTGATCCATTAGAAAATGAGGAACAAACCAATTCAAATGCAGAAGATGACAAGAAAGACGAATTCAAATCTCCGCTTGAATTGTCGCTCGAACATTTAACGCCAATCTCAACAGTTCCCGGAAGTTATGTAGATGAAGAATATGACCTAGAAGATGATTCAGATTTTGTGCCAGAGCTAAAATCAGAATCTGATGTTGCCATTGCCATTGAAAAAATTGTGGAAGAAAACCGTGTGGATGAAAATTTATCGGATCAATTAGTGAAAGATTTCGGAGAGTTCGATCCAACTTTGGAATTGGGAAATTATAAATTCCCAACCTTAAATTTACTGAGAGATTATAATGAAAGCATTTCTGTAGACCAAGAAGAATTAGAAGCCAACAAAAACAGAATTGTTGAAACGCTAAACAATTATAAAATTGGCATCGACCGCATAAAAGCAACGGTTGGACCAACAGTTACTTTATACGAAATTGTGCCCGAAGCCGGCATTCGAATTTCAAAAATTAAAAATCTGGAAGATGATATCGCCTTATCGCTTTCTGCATTGGGAATTCGTATTATTGCGCCAATTCCGGGCAAAGGCACTATTGGAATTGAAGTTCCCAACAAAAAACCTACGATGGTTTCTATGAAATCGGTGATATCTTCCACAAAATTCCAAAATTCAGAAATGGAATTGCCTATCGCTCTAGGAAAAACAATTTCCAACGAAACATTTGTGGTTGACCTTGCCAAAATGCCGCATTTACTAATGGCAGGAGCAACCGGACAAGGTAAATCGGTTGGTTTAAATGCCGTTTTAACTTCGTTGCTGTACAAAAAACATCCGGCTGAAGTTAAATTTGTATTGGTCGATCCCAAAAAAGTGGAACTTACCCTATTTAATAAAATTGAGCGACATTATCTGGCAAAATTGCCCGATACCGATGATGCCATTATCACCGATACCACCAAAGTAATTAATACCCTGAATTCTTTGTGTATTGAAATGGATATGCGTTATGATTTATTGAAACTGGCGATGGTCCGTAACATCAAAGAATACAACGCAAAATTTAAACTGCGAAAATTAAATCCGAATGACGGACATAAATACTTGCCTTATATTGTATTAATTATCGATGAATTTGCCGATTTAATTATGACTGCCGGCAAAGAAATTGAAACACCCATAGCACGTTTGGCGCAATTGGCCCGAGCCATCGGCATTCATTTAATTGTTGCCACACAGCGTCCTTCGGTAAACGTAATCACAGGGATCATTAAAGCGAATTTCCCTGCGAGAGCGGCTTTTAGGGTAACCTCAAAAATAGATTCAAGAACCATTTTAGACAGTTCGGGAGCCGACCAATTAATTGGAAAAGGAGATATGCTTTATGCAGACGGAAATAACTTGATACGATTGCAATGTGCCTTTGTTGATACACCAGAAGTTGAAAAAATTACGGAGTTTATTGGTTCGCAACGTGCCTACGCCAATGCATATATGTTGCCTGAATATAGCGGGGATGAAATTGGCACAAACCTTGATATAGACATCAGCGAAAGAGACAATTTATTCAGAGATGCCGCATTGGTAATTGTTCACGCTCAACAAGGTTCGGCATCGTTATTGCAAAGAAAACTAAAATTAGGATACAACAGGGCTGGCAGATTAATTGATCAACTGGAAGCTGCCGGAATTGTAGGTCCGTTCGAAGGAAGCAAAGCTCGACAAGTATTGGTCCCTGATGAAATGGCACTGAACAAATTGTTGGATTATGAATCAAATAATTGATCCTATAATTGTCATTATCACATTATAATAAAATAAAACGAGCTATAACAAATTTTGAAACACAGTGAAATGATTAATGGCGAACCAGCCAGCCGGCAGGCAGGCAGCAGCTGTACCAATAAAAAATACAAAATAAACAGATGAAAAAAATAATATTTTTAATCGCATTTTTACTAGTAAGTTTAACCTCATTTAGCCAAGAATCGGCAAAAGCAAAAGCTTTGTTGGATGAAGTGGCACAAAAAATTGAAGGTTACAAAAATATTTACATTGAATTTAACCACAGTTTAGACAACAAAGAAGCCAATGTACACCAAGAAACCAGAGGAACCGTTACCCTAAAAGGCAATTTGTACAACCTTAATTATATGGGAACAGAACAAATTTTTGACGGTAAAAAAGTGTATTTGATCATTCACGAAGATGAAGAAGTCATTATTCAAAATCCATCCAAAAATAAGGAAGAAACCCTTACCCCTTCAAAAATGTTTTCCTTTTATAAAACCGGTTATACGTTTAAAATGGATGCTTTAAAAACCGTAAAAGGCGTTAAAATTCAATATGTAAAATTAACCCCTATCGACAGCAACTCCGAAATTAAAAGTGTTTTGGTTGGTATTGACGCGAATACCAAACATATTTATGACATCATCGAAACCGGTGAAAACGGAACAACCACAACATTAAATATAAGATCTTTCAAAACAAATCAACCTATATCAGAAAACCTTTTTATCTTTGACAGAGTAAAATACAAAAATCAAAAGAATTACACCATCTCTGAACCAAAATAATAGCGTTGAAAATATTTGACAAATACATTTTAAAAAGCTTTTTACAACCTTTTTTAGCCACATTTTTTGTGGTTCTTTTTGTCTTGGTTATGCAGGCTTTATGGCTGGCATTTGATGAAATTGCCGGAAAAGGCATCGATATATTTTTCATTTTAAAATTTTTGGGATATTTGGCGCTTATCCTCACTCCTACTGCACTGCCAATCGGAATTTTACTGTCTTCCATAATGGCTTTGGGCACTTTGGCCGAAAATTATGAGTTTGCCGCCATCAAATCCGCAGGGATTTCCTTAAAAAGAGTGATTCGTCCATTGGTAATTTTAGTGGTGCTGTTAAGCGGACTTAACTTCGTGTTTTTAAACAATATTTATCCGTGGGCTACTCTAAAACAGAAAAATTTGTATTTGAATATGAAAAAGAAAAAACCCGCTTTGGCATTGGTTCCTGGATCTTTTAATACTGAAATTCCTGATTTTAGCATAAAATTCGATGAAAAATATGGGGAAGAAGAAAACTTATTAAAAAATGTTCAAATAGCCGATTTAAGTGCACACAAAGGAAAAATAAAAGTAATTACTGCCGAAAAAGGCACCATTTCTACCGAAGAAGGAAGCAAATATATGACGCTAACCCTTGAAAACGGGAATTACTACGAAGAGCATCACAATCGGACAATGATGCCACAAGACAGGGCTAAAATGCCTGCCTCAAAAGCAACATTTAAAACTTATACCATTAATATTGACATTTCTTCCTTTAGTGATGGCAACACACTTAATGATGAAAAAGTTAAAGAGCATCACGGGATGTTAAGCATTGTTCAATTGGATTCAATTTCAAAAATAAATAAAGTAGATTATGATACCTATATACAAAACAGGGCCGATATTTTTTACAATTCAATTTATGCCAAAAAATTATACAAATACCCTGATTCTGTATTAAACAAAAAATTAGCGCCGGAAATATTGAATAATTTCAACCTAAGGAACAAAAGTACGGTGCTGAATGAATCCATTCAACTGCTGAACAGAAATATTGACAGGAATAAATATCAGATAAAAGATTTTAAAGACAAGAGGAAGATTCTGAATCTCTACGATTTTGAATTTTATTATAGAATTTCCTTTTCATTGGCTTGTTTGGTATTATTTTTTATAGGAGCCCCATTAGGATCCATCATAAGAAAAGGAGGATTCGGGTTGCCTATGATTATGGCAATCACCATTTTTGTCATCTACTTTTTCATCTCCCAACTGGGCAGAAACTTATCCGAAGAAAGTGCCATTTCGGCTTTATTGGGCAGTTGGCTTTCAACTTTAATCTTGTTACCGTTCGGCCTTTTGCTGACCCGAAGAGCTACGAAAGGAATGGGCATATTTAATATTGATGCGCTGTTTGACAGAGCCCAAAAAATATTCATAAAATTCACAGAAAAAATTTCAGTTAAATAATGAAAACTTCAACAAGTACCATTAAACTTAATACCATTCAAGAAGCAATAGAAGATATCAAAAACGGCAAAATGATTATTGTTGTTGATGATCAAGACCGTGAAAATGAAGGTGATTTTATAGCTGCTGCAGAATGTGTGACACCTGAGATGATTAATTTTATGGCCCAACACGGCAGAGGTTTAATTTGTGCACCTCTAACTGAAAATCGTGCCGATGAGCTTGGATTGCCGCTTATGGTAAACAAAAATACTGTTTTGCACAATACGCAATTCACGGTTTCCATTGATTTAATTGGAAGCGGATGCTCAACCGGAATTTCTGTGCATGACAGGGCCAAAACCATAAAAGCAATCACTTCAAAAGAGACTAAACCTGAAGATTTTGGACGACCAGGGCATATTTTTCCGTTAAGAGCAAAAGAAGGCGGCGTTTTGCGCAGAACTGGGCATACAGAAGCTTCTATTGATTTGGCGCGTTTGGCGGGATTTCAGCCTGCGGGAATATTGGTGGAAATTTTGAATGAAGACGGAACAATGGCAAGATTGCCACAATTGATGGAAGTTGCAAAAAAATTCAAATTAAAGATTATTTCTATCGAAGATTTAGTGGCTTACCGTATGAAATATGATTCATTAATCAACAAAATTGAAAATTTCACCTTGCAAACCCGTTTTGGTGAATTTCAATTGAGAGCCTACAAACAAACCACGAACAACCAGGTGCATATTGCGCTGACCAAAGGTACTTGGGAGCCGGATGAACCTATATTGGTGCGCGTAAATTCTTCGTTGATCAACAATGATATCCTTAGATTGCTTACCGCAAAACCCGACGATAAGTTTTCTAAAATCTTTAAAATGATTAACGATGAAGGAAAAGGCGCGGCTGTTTTTATCAGCCAGGAAAATCAATCTTTTAACTTAATAAATAGATTATCGTTATTAAGGGAAGCCCAAAAAAATACCGAGCATAAAGTGCCTCAAATTCAACCCGATGACAAAGATTTTGGTATTGGCGCCCAAATTCTGCACGATTTGGATATTAGCAAACTGCGTGTTTTGTCTAATGCCCCAACTATTAAAAAACGCATAGGGATGACTGGTTATGGTTTGGAAATTGTTGAGTATGTAAGTTATTAAATCTTAAATTTTAATTGCATTGAAAAAGATAGTTATTGCTTGTTTATTCAGCCTTTTTATTTTCAGTTGCAACAACCCGAAGAGTCAATCAGAAAAGGAAACTGTTTCAAAAAAAAACGGATTTGTGTTGCAGGGAACTTTAAAATCTGCTTTATCGGACAAGGTTTATTTGAGTAAAATTAATGAAAATGACCTTCAACCTGTTGATTCGGCTAAAATTGAAAATAACAACTTTACTTTTCAAGGAATTGTTGAGTATCCGGAACGATTTATGTTGTCTTTTGAAAATTCATCAGCAGCAGTTATTTTCATTGTTGAAAACAAAAATTTTGAAATTTTAATAGATCCAAATCAGCTTGATGAGCCCGTTATTAAAGGTTCCGAGTTAAACACCAAATTGCTGGAATATAAATTGGCCTCAAAAAATATCTTCAAAAAAATAGATTATTTATTCCCTAAATTCCAAAAAGCACGACTTGAAAATGATGTTAAAAAGCTAGCTGAAGTAGGAAATGAATTGAAAAAAATTGAAACTGAATTTACCGATTTCAGCTATAATTTCATAAAAAACAACAGTGATTCTTATGTTGCGGCAATGGTTTTAAGCGACCAATTAAAGTCGGCAACTGTTGATACACTCAGAATAAACAATGCCTTTAAACTTCTTTCTGAAGAAGTAAAAAAATCGCCCGATGCACAACTTATTGCCACTGCCCTCGATTTACGTTAAAAAACTTAAATCGGTTTCTGGCGGCAATTCAATTGCGGGCTTATTTTGCTGAAACAAACGCGCATTTAAAGGCCCTTTTAAAGTAATTTTACCTTCTTTTAGGTACAGCCAACTTCCTTCCCTAAGTCCTAAAACAGCCGTTTTATTAAGCGTATGGTATTCATTGATTCGGGTTTCCCGAGTTTCTCCCATATGGGTCGAATTTGGATCCGGATCTAAATAATGGCAATTTAAATTGAAATTCACAAAGCTAAACGTCTCAAAACTTGGCGGATAAATAATAGGCATATCGTTGGTGTTTTGCATCGTTAATCCTCCAATAACGCTACCTGCACTGGTTCCAAAATAAGGTGTTCCGTTTTCAACCACATTTTTAATTGTGGAAATCAACTTCATTTTGTACAATTGCTTCACCAATAAAAAAGTGTTCCCGCCACCAATAAAGATACCTTTCGTCTGATTTACGGCGTCAATTGCATTGCTAAATTCGTGGATTCCTTTGATGCGAATATTGATTTTATCAAAGCCTTTTTTTGCCGCTTCGGTATAAGCCTCGTGCGTAATTCCTCCCGGACGCGCATAAGGAATAAACAAAATTTCGTTTACGCCTTTAAAAAATTCGGCCAGTTCAGGTAAAATATATTCCAGATAACCTTTTCCGTGAACCGTTGATGTGCTCGCAATCAATATTTTTTTCATTTTCGACAAAGTTTCATCAAATGTACAAATTTTCAATCTTAACAAAAGTTTATAATTGACTTCAATTTTCATATGAATTGAATCGCGTTCTTTGTGTTGATGAAAAGAAAACCAACCAGCTTTTTTTTGCTCGTTTTTTTTGCTATGAACTGCTTTTCACAAGAGAAATATGCACTCATTTCAGGAAAAATAATCAGTGACAACAATGCTGTTGGCAATGTGCATATTGTGAATCTACACAGCAAATTGGGAACCGTATGCAATGATAGCGGTGAATTTGAAATGATGGTATCCTTAAATGATATCTTGCTTTTTTCTTCTATTGAATATGAAAGAAAAGAAATTAAAATAACCGAAAACTACCTGAAATATAAAAAAATGGTGGTTGAATTAGTTCCATCTGTAAATGAATTGGCTGAAGTTTTTATTGAAGGTTTAACCGGAAATTTGAATTATGACATCAAAAAAGTGCCGCTAGACACATTGCCTAAACATTCGTTTTTTCTCAAACCTGGCGATTTAAAAAAGGCTTTGCCTCCCGATTTACACGGGCAAAAAAAAGCACCTTATGTTGGTTTTTTTCCACCCATTCCCGGAAGTATTTCGCTTCCTGATCCCAGTTATGAAGCTGAACAGCGATTGAAACGAGAAATTTATCGCAATAAACAATTCCCTACAAAAATAATAAAACAATTTGGTTTGGCTTATTTTACCGACAAATTGCTTATTCCTGAAGAAAAAATCGATCACTTTTTGGCCTACTGCGAAGACAGAAATATTATTGCCGCATTTTACAAAAACAATTTATTGGAGGTGATCCAAATTCTGCGGGAAGAAAGCGAAACATACAATGCTATCAAAAATTAATACGTTTATGTAACTAAAATCACTCTTTTTTGGAATACTTTTTGTTTATTAGCCATCATATTTAACCCTTTATGAAATTTAAAAAAATTATTGTCATTTTATTTGTTCTTCCCTTGTTTGCTTTTACATTGCACAAGTATTATGTGAGTTTATGCGAAATTGAATACCTAAAAGAAAAGCAATCAATCCAAATTACTTTGGGTGTTTTTATAGAGGATCTTGAATTTATCCTCGATAAAAATAGCGGCAAATCGTTAAATTTGGCCAGTAAAACAGAAGTAGCGAATGTTGATGATTACTATAAAAAATACCTGAATGAACATTTACAAATCTTGGCGAATGGCAAAAATCAGTTGTATAAATATATCGGAAAAGAATATGACGGCGATATTGTGCGATTTTATTTGGAAATAACTGACATTAAAGAACTTAAATCTATTGAAATCACCAACAATATATTAATAAATGAATTTCCCGACCAAAAAAATATCGTAAAAATAAAAGTGAAAGATTTCAATAAAACTTTTTACCTTAACAAATCAAATGATAAAAGTTTATTAAAATTTTGATGATAAATTCAAAATTTGATTAAAAATAATTAAATTGTGCAAACTATAAAAACCTATCCATTAAAATGAAAAAAATATTAGTTGCAGCCTTATTGACTGTTTTCTCCATCTCTTTTTTCGCCCAAGAAACTGAGCAAAAAACAACGACTAAAAAAGCACATTATAACGAAAGCAAATTTAAGCAATTACACGAAGAATTACCTACACCAAACAATGAACATAGAGCTTCCGGCGCACCCGGACACGAATATACGCAGCAGCAAGTTGATTATAAAATGAACATTGTTTTGGATGAAGAGAACAATAAAATATTTGGCGAAGAAACCATCACTTATCATAACAATTCGAAGGATCAATTAGAATATTTATGGTTGCAATTAGATCAAAATATGCGTGCTCCGGATTCTAATACCCCTGAAATTAACGGTGGCGGACCAGATGTGATGTATTCGCCTTCGAAATTTACAAAAACCTTTATGGGAAAACCATTCCAGGGAGGATTTAACATTGAATTTATTAAAGACGTTAATGGAAAAGAGGTAAGTTACCTGATTAACAAAACAATGATGCGCATCAATTTGCCAAAGCCATTGGCTTCGGGCGAAAAATATGTTTTCAAAATAAAATGGTGGTACAATGTCAACGATTATATTGCCGATCGTGGCCGCTCGGGTTATGAACCTTTCCCAGACGGCAATAATTTATATGTGATTGCGCAATTTTTTCCACGTTTGGCGGTCTATAATAATGTGGAAGGCTGGCAAAATTTACAATTTACCGGGCGAAGTGAATTTGCGTTGGAATTTGGGAATTATGAAGTTTCCATAACCACGCCAAAAGACCATATTTTAAACGCAACAGGCGTACTCCAAAATCCGAAAGATGTGTTCACTTCAGCCCAAAATAAAAGGTACGAAGATTCAAAAACTGCCTTTGAAAATCCGGTTTTTATTGTAACGCCCGAAGAAGCATTAGCCGCAGAAAAAGGAAGATCAAAAGAAACAAAAACCTGGAAATTTTATGCAGAAAACGTACGGGATTTTGCATTTGCCACCTCAAGAAAATTAATTTGGGATGCGATGGCCGTAAACCTTAGCGGAAAAACGGTGATGGCTTACTCTTTATATCCAAATGAAGGAAATCCGCTTTGGGAAGAACATTCAACACGGGCGGTGGCAAATACCTTAAAAGTTTATTCTGATTTTACCTTCGATTATCCTTATCCGCAAGCAACTTCTATCAATGCTGAGCGTCAGGGAATGGAATATCCAATGATTTGTTGGAACGGCGGAAGGCCAAATAAGGAAGGAAAATATACCGATCGGACAAAAAAAGGAATGATTGGCGTTATTACACACGAAGTTGGGCATAATTTTTTCCCGATGATTGTGAATTCTGATGAACGTATGTGGACTTGGATGGATGAAGGCATCAATTCATTTGTTGAAATATATGCCGAATATATTTACGATCCGGTATTGTTTCCTTTAACCGACCATCCAAAAAGTATTGTCAGATATATGTCAGGCGACCAAAGCGGCTTAGAGCCAATTATGTCGCAAGGAGAGGATTTGACCGACTTTGGGTCAAATGCCTACGGAAAACCTGCAGCCGGTTTATTTATTTTAAGGGAAACCGTTATGGGACACGAATTATTTGACCACGCTTTTAAAACCTATTCTGAACGTTGGAAATTTAAACATCCTACACCTGCCGATTTATTCAGAACAATGGAAGATGCTTCTGCAGTTGATTTAGACTGGTTTTGGAGAGGCTGGTTTTACACTACAGGTGCCAATGATATTGGCATCAAAGAAGTGAAAAAATATTATGTGACCGACAAACCAACCGAACGTGCCGAAAATATGGCAAAACGCTACGGAATGTCCGAGA
>Ga0209643_1001921_pt1 | contig 15844 bp, 14 predicted proteins | sample AutmiccBRH37_all_FD_187383 | JGI IMG/M metagenome (GOLD analysis project Ga0209643, IMG submission 187383) | Deep subsurface microbial communities from Mt. Terri, Switzerland - Autotrophic microbial communities BRH/37_all (SPAdes) (version 2) | ecosystem: Environmental > Aquatic > Deep... | reverse complement strand
GGGGCGGTGCGCACCGCGATCCGGTGAAGGCCATCAGCGACACCGGAAAAGCTGTGGAGCGTGCATTGCGCGATCTCCAGGGGCTAGACCCCGCCAGCTTGCGTCATGGACGGCGCGAGAAATTCCTCAAGATCGGCCGCGAAGGTCTGGCCTAGACGACGTCCGCGCTCGCGAGACGGCAGATCTTCTCCGATCCGCCCGACTCAATCTGCACGGTCGGGTGCGCGATGTTGAATCGATTGGCGAGATCGTGTGCGAGTTGGCTGATAAACGCATCGTCGATCGGGCATCCCGGACGCAGCAGGTGGACGGTCAGCGCGGTTTCGGTCGTGCTAATCGCCCAGATGTGGAGATCGTGCACCTCGGTAACGCCAGGTAGCTCCAGTAGGTAGCGTTCGACCTCGTGGGGATTGATGCCCACGGGCACCGCGTCGAGCGCGAGGTTCATCGATTCACGGAGAAGGTTCCATGTGCCGATCGTGATCACCAGCGCAATGACCAGGCCGATCGCGGGATCAAGCCACAGCCACCCACTGAGCTGGATGCCAAACGCGGCGAGGACGACGCCGAACGAAATCGCCGCGTCGGCCGCCATATGGAGAAAGGCGCCGCGCAAATTTACGTCCCCGTTGGCGCCGGCCCGAAACAGCATTGCGGTCGCCAGGTTGATGACGACACCGATGCCGGCCACCGCCATCGTGAGCCCGGTCAGGACGGGCTGGGGCTCATGCAGCCGCTGGACCGCCTCAAGTGCGATCGCGCCGACCGCGATCAGCAGCACGACCGCGTTGATCACAGCGGCGAGAACAGAGGAGCGACGGAACCCGTAGGTGCGCCTGCGCGTGGGCGGGCGGCGTGACAGCCACAGCGCGCTCCACGCCAGCAGCAGGCTGAATACATCCGCCAGATTGTGGCCGGCGTCCGCAAGAAGCCCGAGCGAGCCGGCGATCAGGCCGAACACCGCCTCCGTCACGACGAATCCGAGATTGAGCGTGACCCCGATCGCAAACGCAGCGCCGAAATCCGGCGGCGGGTGCGTATGGCTGTGATGGTGGTGGTGATCGTGCGCCACGTATCGTCCCCTTGAATGCTGGGGACGTTAGCCGATTTTGCTGCTTTGCAAAATCAGTGTCAGGCGACCGCCCCGTGGCAGTGCTTGAACTTCTTGCCGGATCCACACGGGCACGGGTCGTTGCGTGCAACCTTGCCCCAGGTTTCCGGTCTGGCCGGATCGGCGGGCCCGCGCGGGCGAGCAAGCGTCGCAACACCGGCCGCGGGAGCCTCCGCATCGTTTTCGCCCGTTGTGGGATCGAGATGCTCGGCGTGCAGCTTGCTGACCTCCGGCTCGCTCGGTGGCGCCGGCCGGGCCATCACCTCGATGCGCATCAGTTGCGCGGTCACGTCCGAGCGCAGCCGGTGGAGCAGGCTCTCAAACAGTGCAAAGGCTTCGCTCTTATATTCGTTCAGCGGGTCGCGCTGGCCGTAGCCGCGCAAACCGATGGTCTGGCGCATGTGGTCGAGCTGGACGAGATGTTCGCGCCAGCGATGATCGAGGGTCTGCAGCAGGACGGATTTTTCGACCTGCCGCATGATGTCCGGTCCGAACCTTGCGGCCTTTTCGGCCATCTTGCGATTGGCGGCGTCGCGCACGCGCTCGCCCATTTCCTCGGTAGCGATGCCCTCTTCCTTCGCCCAGTCGGCGATCGGCAGATCAAGCTCGACGAGCTTGAGAAGTTCATCGTGCAGCCCGGCCGTGTCCCATTGTTCGGCGTAGGCCCGCTCGGGGATATGCACGGCCACCAGATCTTCGAGGACCTGTTCGCGCATGTCGGCGACCACATCGGCAACATCATCCATCCGCATCATGTCGATGCGCTGTTCGAAAATCGCCTTGCGCTGATCGTTCATGACGTCGTCGTATTTGAGCAGGTTCTTGCGGATGTCGAAGTTGCGCGCCTCGACCTTTTGCTGAGCTTTCTCCAGCGCCCGGTTGATCCAGGGGTGGATGATCGCTTCGCCCTCCTGGAGGCCGAGCTTCTGCAGCAGACCGTCCATTCGGTCGGAGCCGAAAATCCGCATCAGATCGTCCTGCAGCGACAGGAAGAATTTCGACGCGCCGGGATCGCCCTGGCGCCCCGAACGGCCGCGCAGCTGATTGTCGATGCGCCGGCTCTCGTGACGCTCGGTGCCGATCACGTAAAGGCCGCCCGCAGCCAGCGCCTTGTCCTTGAGGACTTTCACTTCCGCCTTGATGCGCTGTGTGACAGCCGCGCGCTCGGCCTCGTCCTCGATATCGGCGGTCTCGGCCTTGATGCGCATGTCCGCGTTGCCGCCGAGCTGAATGTCCGTTCCGCGACCGGCCATATTCGTTGCGATCGTCACGCAGCCCGGCACGCCAGCCTGGGCGACGATCTCGGCTTCCTGCTCGTGATAGCGGGCATTGAGAACGTTGTGCGGGACTTTGCGCTTCTTGAGCAGTTCGGCCAGCGATTCCGATTTTTCGATCGAGACGGTGCCCACAAGAATCGGCTGACCGCGCTTCTGACAATCGGTGATGAGATCAAGGATCGCATTGTTCTTCTCGTCCAGTGTGCGATAGACCTCGTCGTCGTGGTCGAGGCGTGCAATCGGAACGTTGGTTGGAATTTCGATCACATCCAGCTTGTAGATGTCGAAGAATTCGTCGGCTTCCGTCGACGCCGTTCCGGTCATGCCGCCCAGCTTCCCATAGAGACGGAAGTAGTTCTGGAATGTGATCGACGCCAGGGTCACGTTTTCTGGCTGGATTTCGACGCGTTCCTTCGCTTCGAGCGCCTGATGCAGGCCCTCGCTGTAGCGTCGGCCATCCATCATGCGGCCGGTGAACTCGTCGATGATGACGACCTTGCCGCCCTTGACGATGTAGTCGCGGTCTTTTTGAAACAGCGTGTGTGCCTTGAGCCCCTGATTGACGTGATGGACGATCGAGACATTCTCGATGTCATACATGCCGCCGGTCTCGAGCAGGCCCGCGCTGCGCAGCAACTCCTCGATATGTTCGTTGCCCGCTTCGGTGAGGTGAACCTGACGCGCCTTTTCGTCAAGTTCGAAGTCCTCGGGTGCAAGCCGCGGGATGATGACGTCAACCGCCTTGTAAAGCTCCGAATGATCGTCTGTCGGTCCTGAAATAATAAGCGGGGTGCGCGCCTCGTCGATCAGGATCGAGTCCACCTCGTCGACGATTGCAAAATTGTGCCCGCGCTGAACCATCGTCGCGAGACTGTATTTCATATTATCGCGCAGATAATCGAAGCCGAGCTCGTTGTTGGTCGCGTAGGTGATGTCGCACTGGTAGGCGGCGCGCCGCTCGGAATCATCAAGCCCGGGAACGATCACCCCGACAGTGAGACCGAGGAAGCGATAGACCTGGCCCATCCAGTCGGCGTCGCGTTTGGCAAGATAGTCATTGACGGTGACGACGTGCACGCCCTGGCCCGTCAGCGCGTTGAGATACACCGGCAGCGTGCCGACGAGCGTCTTGCCTTCGCCGGTCTTCATTTCGGCGATGCTGCCTTGATGAAGGACGATGCCGCCGAGCAATTGCACGTCATAGTGGCGCTGGCCGAGCGTGCGTTTGGCGGCTTCGCGGACCGTTGCGAAGGCTTCCGGGAGGAGGGCGTCGAGCGTTTCGCCGTTCGCGAGGCGTTCGCGGAATGCGACGGTGCGTGCACGCAGTTGATCGTCGCTCAGGGCGGTGGTTTCAGCCTCGCGGGCATTCACGGCTTCCACGAGCGGCCTGTACGGGCGCAATTTGCGGTCGTTTGCGCTGCCGAAAAGGCGCTTCAGTGAGAGACCAAACATCCCGCCAGTTCCATCACGCTCTTTGAGGGGGTCGCCGGACACATAAGGGCGCCCTTCAGGCTTGTCAACGTAAGGGCGCGCCGCCATTGTGGCGTTTACGGGTGAATCGCCCGCAATTCAATCTCTTGAGGCGTTCGATGGCGAGAAGTCCTCGCTCAAAAGGCTCGGCTGGACGTGGCGTGCGCGGGGCCGATCGCGGCGGCGGGCGCGAGGCGTCGCCGGAGGGCACGTCGGCGCGCGGGATTCTCGCGGCGGCGCTGAGGCGGGCTGTCTTGCGGCGCCATGAGGACGAAGCCAGCCCGCAAGGTGCAGCGCGCGGCGCACCGGTTCGCAAACCTGCGTCGAAGGGGAAGGTGCGGCAAAAGGCATCGGCCAAGAGCGCGCGTCAGGCGAAGCCCGCGCTCCCGGTCTCGCCGCTTGCCCCTGCGCGCTTCCCGATTCTTCCGCCGATCGCGGGCGTCGAACTGGCGACAGGCGAGGCGGGCATTCGCTACAAAGGCCGCACCGACGTCATGCTCGCGATATTTTCGCCAGGCACGACGGTGGCCGGGGTGTTCACGCAAACAACGATGCCCGGTGCGCCGATCACCTGGTGCAAGGGCAATATTACGGGTCTGGGGTCAGCCACCCCGTCGGCGCGCATGCTGATCGTGAATGCGGGCAATGCGAATGTCTTTACAGGGCGTGGCGGCGACCGGATCTGCGAGGACACCGCGGCAGCCGGGGCGTCGCTGGTCAAGGCTAAGAAACGTGAGATATTTCTGGCGTCAACCGGCGTGATCGGCGAGCCGATGCCGCCTGGCAAGATCGAGGCGGTTCTTCCGGACATGTATGAGCGGCGGCTTAATACGAGCGCGGCGTGGGAGATGGCGGCGCGTGCCATCATGACGACGGACACCTACGCCAAGGCGGCGACCCGTCAGGTCCAGATCGCGGGCGTCACCGTCAATATCAACGGCATCGCCAAGGGGTCAGGCATGATCGCACCCGATCTGGGGACGATGCTTGCCTATATCTTTACGGACGCCGCGCTGCCTTCCGACGTACTCCAGACGCTCCTCGTGCTGGGCGTGCGCGATACTTTCAACGCGATCACCGTCGACAGCGATACGTCGACGAGCGATATGGTGCTGCTGTTCGCGACCGGGGAGGGCGAGCCGCACGATCCGATCACACGGGCAGGCGACCCGCGTCTCAAGGCATTCCGCGAGGCGTTGCACGATCTGATGCGGGAGCTCGCGTTGCTCGTCGTGCGTGACGGTGAGGGCGCAACGAAGCTGATCCGCGTCGAGGTCACAGGCGCGGCCAGTGCGAAGGCGGCGCGCGCGATTGCGCTCTCGATCGCCAATTCGCCGCTTGTCAAAACGGCGATTGCCGGAGGCGACGCCAACTGGGGGCGCGTCATCATGGCAGTCGGCAAGGCGGGTGAGCTCGCTGATCGCGATCGGCTCAAGATCAAGATGGGCGGGCTTCCGGTTGCCGAAAAAGGGGCTCGTGCCCGCAACTACGATGAGGCCGCTTTGAGTGCGCTGATGCGCGAGAAGGAGATCCACATCGAGGTGGATGTCGCGGTTGGCAGCGGACGTGCGCAGGTGTGGACGTGTGATCTCACCCATGGCTACATCGATATCAATGGCTCATACCGCAGCTGATCGGCGAAATCGGGCGAGGGAATGATTCAAGTTTTATCAATTAAAGGCCGCTTAACGCCGCCTCGGGTAGCATGACCGTTGAGCGCGCAGGGATGACCCGCACACTGCTGGTGGCCGCCTGCGCATTGGTTGATGCGGACGGGCGCGTACTGATCGCACAACGTCCCCCAGACAAGAGCATGGCGGGCTTATGGGAATTTCCAGGTGGCAAGGTCGAGGCAGGAGAAACGCCGGAGCGCGCACTCATCCGCGAGCTCAAGGAGGAACTCTCGATCGACGTGAAGCAGGCGTGTTTGGCGCCGTTCGTGTTTGCGTCGCACGCATATCCCGAATTCCATCTGCTGATGCCGCTCTTCGTGTGCCGGCGCTGGGAGGGAACACCAACCCCGCGGGAGGGACAGACACTCAAATGGGTGAAGGCGCAGACGCTCAGCGCGTACCCGATGCCACCGGCGGACGCGCCGCTGATCGCGCATCTGTGCGATCTCTTGTGACGGCGCTCAAGCGCTGCGAGGCCGGCGCAACGGCGATCGAATACGCGATCATCGCGGCCGGCATCGCGGCGGTTATCGTTCCTGTGATTTATCTACTCGGCAGCACGCTCAACACGGCGCTCTTCGAGCGCGTTGCGTCTGCCATCGGCCCCTAACCGTCGCCTTTGAGTGCGTCGGCCAGGCTTGCCTTGGCGCTGCCCGGCTTGAGCGGGACCTGCTGGTTGTCATGGGGCGTCCACCCGGTCAAGGTGACGATATCGAATGTGGCGCGCACACGCCCGTTCGGGAGCGCATAGCGCTCCGCATAGATTTCCATCGCACGGCCTAAAGTTGCGCGGCGCATCGGTCGGCGCCTGCGCGCGCTCAATGCATTGGTTTCGCCCATGGCACGCAGGTCCTGAAAGAGCGCGAATGGAGTCTCATACGTCACTGTGACACGGTCGCGGTCGGCGACGGGGAGCGAAAATCCGGCCCGCTGCAGGAGGCCTGCTCCCTCACGCACGTCGACAAACGGCGCGATGCGCGGGCTGAGGCCACCTTCGATTTCGACCTCGGCCGCGCCGAGCGCGGCGCGCAGTTCGCTGAGCGTCTCGCCGCCGAAAAACGAGCCGATGAACAGGCCGTCGGGACGCAGCGCCGCGCGGATCTGGACGAGCGCGCCCGGCAGATCGTCAATGGCGTGAAGGGTCGCCAGCGAGATGAACAGCGAGAGACTTTCCGCACGAAAAGGCAGGGCGTCGGCGTCGGCAACGACTCCGCCCGGCCCGGCGAGGACGGCCGCGACATCGCTCTGGATCAAGTTCTCGATCCGGCTCGACGCCGCCGGCTCGCGCGCGAGCGCGTCGCGAAACAGCGAGGCACGCCCGCCGTGGATGACGGCGCGGTGAAACTGCCGCTCGACCGCTGCAAGGCGGTCGCAGATGTCGCCGGCCATTCGTTCGACGAGGAAAAGGTCGGCGCGGCTCGATAGCGCCGCCGCGCGTGTCCGCCGGGCCCGGACGAGGGCGCGCTCGAAGATGTGGGGAACGTCTGCAGGGTCCGTCACCGCGATGCTGCACTCCATGATCTACGTGCGGTCCGTGATGCCCGCCGGGTGCGCGAGACCCTATCATAGCAAGTCCGGCGCAAGCGGTGAGAAGGGCGCGCAGTTGACGCTTCGCGGTGTCCTGTATCACCGTGGCGTTCATGGATATGGGGACCCTCGCACGGCGCGGCGCAACTCGGCTCGCGGATTTTCTGCTTCCCCCCTCGTGCCTGCTGTGCGAGCGCCGGGTTGGCGAGGCGCGGACATTGTGCGCGACGTGCTGGAAGGATCTCCATTTTCTGGGTGCGCCTCACTGTGCGTGCTGCGGGTTCCCGTTCAGCTTCGATCATGGTGCCGATGCGTTGTGCGCGGCCTGCGCGGGGCGGCGGCCGGCTTACGACAGGGCGCGCGCGGTTCTGGCCTATGATGATGTCAGCCGCCCATTGGCGACGCGGCTGAAGTTCGCGGACCGGCACGAGGGCGTTCCGGCGTTCGGGAGCTGGCTTGCGCGGGCGGGGCGTGAGTTCTTCGAGGGCGCCGTCATTGTGGCACCGGTTCCGCTCCACCGGCGCCGCCTGATTTCCCGCCGCTTCAACCAGGCAGCCTTGCTTGCGCGGGCGGTGGCGGGACAGACCGGCAGTGCGCTCATCTGCGACCTTTTGGCGCGAACCCGGCACACGCCGCCCCAGGTCGGGCTTTCCTCCGTCGGTCGGCGCCGGAATGTCGCTCGGGCATTCCGTGTCACGCCGGACCACCTTCCACGGCTGCAAGGTGGCCATATCGTGCTGGTCGATGACGTTCTGACAACCGGGGCGACCGTCGAAGCATGCGCAAAGGCGCTGAAACGTGCCGGCGCCGCCCGGGTGGACGTGCTCACTCTGGCGCGCGTTGTGAGTGAGCGCGGACTTCCCATATAATTGCTGGCGCAGCGCCCCCCTGAGGAACCCTTTCATGGCCGGCATCACGATCTACACGACTTCGACGTGCCCGTACTGCACACGGGCCAAGGCGCTGCTGGCGAGCAAGGGCGTGAATTACTCCGAAATCGATGTCGGCGTGGATTCCGCCTTGCGGGCGGAGATGACGCGCCGCGCCGGTGGCCGTCGGACCGTTCCGCAGATCTTCTTCGGCTCACGGCATGTCGGCGGCTGCGACGATCTTGTTGCGCTTGCAAGGTCGGGCGAACTCGATCGGCTGCTAGGTGTCGGAGCGGCCGGATGACCCGCGTCGCTTGCATCGGGATGTGCTCGGGCGACAATGTCGCCGACAACGTTGCGGCCGCGTCACGCCTGATCCGCGAAGCGCACCGCGAGGGCGCCGAGCTGATCGCAACCCCTGAAATGACGTCCCTGATGGATCAGCGGTCTGGCGCCCTTGCGCTCAAGGCGAGAAGCGAGGAGGACGACCGGGCCCTGCGCGCGTTCCGGCGCCTCGCCGCCGACCTCGACGTGCGGCTGTTGATCGGCTCGCTGCCCGTCAAAGTCTCAGACAAGACATTCGCAAACCGCTCCTACCTCATTGATCAAAAGGGCGAAATCTCTGCGTATTACGACAAGATCCATATGTTCGATGTCGAGCTGGGGGATGGGCAGATTTACCGCGAATCGGCCAAATTCCGCCCAGGCGGGCGCGCCGTCATTTCTGACTCGGGACTTGCGAAAGTCGGTCTAACTATCTGTTATGACTTGAGATTTTCTAATTTGTATAGATCGCTGGCTCAGGCCGGCGCAGAGATCATCTTCGTGCCGGCCGCCTTTACGCGCGTCACCGGCGAGGCGCATTGGCATGTTCTGGTGCGCGCGCGGGCGATCGAGACCGGCGCGTTCATTGTGGCGCCGGCACAAGGCGGGCGTCACCTCGACGGGCGCGAAACCTACGGTCACAGCCTGATCGTCGGGCCGTGGGGCGAAATCATCGCGGAGGGCGGTGTGGGGTCGGGCGTGACGCTTGCCGACCTCGATCTTGGCGCCGTCCGGGACGCGCGGCGGCGGATTCCCTCGCTCGGACATGACCGGGCGTTCGAGCCGCCAGTCTGAGCGGGCTTGCAGGACCCTCTTTACCGGTTCATTTTAGACTGGTGCGGATGCGCACCAAATGCTCAGTTCGGATTTGACATGATTTTGTACAGTCTTACCTGCGAAAACGAACACCGGTTCGAGGCATGGTTCCGCGACAGCGCGGCGTTCGACGCGCAGGCGTCGCGCAAGCGGGTCCTGTGTCCGCACTGCCAAAGCCCGAAGGTTGGCAAGGCGCCGATGGCCCCGGCCATCTCCAAAGGCGCCCAAGGTCCCTCCAAGCGCCTGCGCGGTCAGGCGCATATGGCGGGAAGCGACCCGAAACTGGCAGAAATGCTCGCCAAGGTGCGCGCGCATGTCGAACAGAATTTCGACTATGTGGGCGAGAAATTCCCCGAGGAAGTCCGCCGCATCCATTACGGCGAGAGCGAAGAGCGCGGCATTTACGGTGAAGCTACCGTCGAGGACACCAAGGAGCTGATCGAGGAGGGGATTGCGGTCTCGCCCCTGCCGATTCCGCCCCGGCGCGACAGCTAGGCGCTTTTTTCGACGGTCATCAGATAGTTGACGGAAAGGTCGGATGTCAGCCGGAAGCGGTCGGCGAGCGGATCGTATGTGACGCCGCTGCGCTGGAGCACGTGCAGCTGGGCGGCCTGCGCGGCCGCTTCGAGTTCCGCCGGCGTCACGAACTTGGTCCAGTCATGGGTCCCAGGCTTCAACCAGCGCAGAACATACTCGGCGCCCACGATTGCGAGCGCGAACGCTTTGGCGGTGCGGTTCAGCGTTGCGCAGAACATGATTCCGCCGGGTTTGAGTAATTGCGCGCAGGTGCCGACGAAATCGGGCACACTCACGACGTGCTCGACCACCTCCATATTCAAGATGATGTCGAACCGAACGCCCGAGCGCGCGAGTGCCTCGGCGGTCCCGGTGCGGTAGTCGATTGCCAGGCCCTGGCCCGCAGCGTGGACGAGCGCCGTCTTGATGTTGCGCTCCCCCGCATCGACACCCGTTACACGGGCCCCAAGGCGCGCCATCGGCTCGCTCAGGAGCCCGCCGCCGCACCCGATATCGAGCAAGTCGAGCCCGGCGAGCGGCGTCAGGCTGTGCGGGTCGCGCTCAAAGCGCGCGCACGCCGCGTCGCGGATATAGGCGAGGCGGACAGGGTTGAATTTATGCAGCGGGCGAAACCGACCCTTCGGGTCCCACCACTCATCCGCGATCGCCGAGAATCGAGCGATTTCGGCCGGATCGACGCTGGGGGCGTGCGGTACGCCCAGATCGTCACTCGCAGGTGTGCCGCTCATGCTCGCACCGATCTCGACATTGCTTCCCTCTCAAGCGGCAAGTATGACAGTGCCGTTTAGATATGGCATCCCGCGCCGCGCCGCAAACTGCGCAGGTGCGGGTGCCGGACGCGGTGGAAAGACGCTCAAATGGCCCGGCTGGTCCTGAAATTTGGTGGTACTTCGGTTGCGACGATCGAGCGAATTCGCAATGTTGCCAGTATCGTGAAGCGCGAAGTTGATGTGGGACATGAGGTCGCCGTCGTGGTTTCTGCGATGGCGGGCACGACCAATCAGTTGGTCGAGTGGTGCCGCGAGGCGGCGCGGCTTCACGATAGCCGCGAATACGACACCGTGGTCGCCGCCGGCGAGCAGATCACCTCCGGGCTCACGGCGCTGGCGCTGCAGTCGCTCGGCGTCTCGGCGCGCTCCTGGCAGGGCTGGCAGATGCCTCTGCGCACGGACGACACACACGCCTCCGCGCGCATCCTTGGGATTGAGACGGCGCTGATGGAACAGCGCTTCGCCGAGGGGCAGGTTGCCGTAGTGGCGGGATTCCAGGGGCTGGGGAGCGATGGGCGGATTACGACACTCGGGCGCGGGGGATCAGATACCAGCGCGGTGGCGCTCGCGGCCGCGCTGAAAGCCGATCGGTGTGATATCTATACCGATGTCGAGGGTGTCTTCACGGCCGACCCGCGCATCGTTGCCAAGGCGCGCAAGCTGGACAAGGTCGCCTACGAAGAAATGCTCGAACTGGCTTCGGCTGGAGCCAAGGTTTTGCAGACCCGCTCGGTCGGGCTGGCGATGCTGCACCGCGTCAGGGTGAGCGTTTTGTCGAGCTTCGCCGACAGCGCCGGGACACTCGTTTGTGATGAGGATGAGATCGTGGAACATGGCGTAGTGAGCGGTATTGCGTATTCACGCGACGAGGCCAAAATCACCTTGGTGCGGGTCCCCGACCGGCCGGGTGTAGCGGCGGCCATTTTCGGGCCCCTCGCGGATCAGGGGATCAATGTCGACATGATCGTCCAGAACGTAGCGGACGACGGGCGCACCACGGATCTCACCTTCACGGTGACCCGCGCTGAGCTTGACCGTGCCGTCCATGTCCTTGAAAACGCAAAGAAAGATATCCTCTTCGAGCGGCTCACAACCGACGATGGCGTCGCGAAAGTCTCGGTGATCGGCATCGGCATGCGCAGTCACGCGGGCGTTGCGGGCACAATGTTCAAGACTCTCGCCGACAAGGGCATTAACATCAAGGTCATCACGACCTCGGAGATTAAGGTCAGCGTGCTGATAGACGCCCAGTACACCGAATTGGCGCTGCGGGCGCTGCACACGGCCTATGGCCTCGACGCGGCCTGAATTTTGGCGGAGCATGACGGGGCTGGATTCGCGGCGGTTTGAGACCACCGCGCCAACATTGCATGAGGCGACCACAGCATGACGTTGATGGGGGGGACAGGGCCAAGAACACTGCTCCGCCGGATGCGCGAACTGATGGCGGAGCCGATCAGCCCGCAGGCTCGCCTGGACCGCCTCGCGCAGCTGATCGCGGCGACCATGGTGGCCGAAGTCTGCTCGATTTATCTGATGCGGGCCGATCAGACACTTGAGCTGTTCGCCACCGAAGGATTGAACAAGGACGCGGTCCACAAGACCCGCCTCAAGATCGGCGAGGGCCTGGTCGGCGTGATCGCGCGCGGCGCCCAGCCGCTCAATCTCGCCGATGCGCAGGATCATCCCAACTTCGCCTACCGCCCGGAGACAGGTGAAGATCCGTTCCAGTCCCTGATGGGCGTCCCGATCCTGCGCGGCGGGCGAACGGTGGGCGTTCTGGTCGTTCAGAACCTCTCGCAGCGCCACTACGAGGAAGAAGAGGTCGAAGCGCTTCAGATCATCGCCACCGTGCTGGCGGAGCTGGTCGTTTCGGGCGCCTTGCTCGATCGCAACGCCGTCGACGGATTCGATCCGCAGTATCGCGGCCCGCTGCGCTACGAGGGCACACCCCTCGCCGACGGAATCGCGATGGGCTATGTCGTGTTACACGAGCCGCGCGTTGAAATCGGCCAGCTGATCGCCGAGGACGTGCAGCTGGAACGCCAGCGGATGGACGATGCCATCAACGCGATCCGGCACTGGATCGACGAGATGCTGGCATCCGGAGATCTGGCGGTTGCCGGCGATCACCGTGACGTGCTGGAAACCTATCGGATGTTCGCGCACGATCGCGGGTGGCTCAATCGGCTGCGCGAAGCGGTCGAATCGGGCCTCACGGCCGAAGCAGCGGTCGAGCGTGTCCAGAATGAAACCCGCGCACGGCTTCAACGCCAGACCGACCCCTATCTGCGCGAGCGCCTGCATGATCTTGATGATCTGGCCAATCGCCTGTTGCGCCAGCTCACCGGCCGCACATCGACCGCGCTCGAACTTCTGCCGGAAGACGCAATCATATGTGCACGGACGATGGGGCCGGCCGAGCTTCTCGATTATGACCGCAGGCGGCTGCGCGGATTGATCGTCGAGCACGGCTCGCCCACCGCCCATGTCTCGATCGTCGCGCGCGCCCTCGGCATTCCGATGGTCGGGCGTGTCGAAGGACTGACGGAACGCATCGATTCCGGCGACGCGATTATCGCGGACGGTGATTCGGGCGAGGTTTATGTCCGCCCTCAGCAGGATGTAATTACCGCCTACGCCGAAAAGGCGCGCTTCCGCGCACGCAAACAGGCGCAATACGCGGCCATTCGCGAGCAGCCTTCGGTCACGGGCGATGGCACCCATATCGCGCTCAATCTGAATGCCGGGCTGCTGGTGGACCTGCCCCAGTTAGATCAATCGGGCGCGGAGGGGATCGGCCTCTTCAGGACAGAGCTTCAGTTCATGGTCTCCTCGACCATGCCGCGCCTCGGGGCGCAGACCGATCTCTATCGCAAGATCCTTGAGGAGGCGGGCGAGCGGCCGGTTCTGTTCCGGACGCTCGATCTGGGGAGCGACAAGATGCTGCCCTATCTCACGCAGATGCGTGAGTTGCGGGAAGAGAACCCGGCCTTGGGATGGCGGGCGATTCGCATCGCGCTCGATCGCCCCGGATTGCTGCGCTACCAGATTCGCGCGCTGCTGGCCGCCGGCGAGGGGCTTGCCCTCAACATCATGTTCCCGATGATCGCCGAGGTGTCGGAATTCGAGCGGGCGAAGGCGCTGGTCGGCCGCGAGATCGACCGTCGCTCGGCGCTCGGACACAGTCTGCCGAAGGCCATTCGCGTCGGCGCAATGCTCGAGGTGCCGGCGTTGGCCTGGCAGCTCGATGCGTTGTGCGAACGCGCCGATTTCATCTCCGTCGGCTCGAACGACCTGATGCAGTTCCTGTTCGCGTGCGATCGCGGCAACACCCGTGTCGCCAGCCGCTATGACACGCTGCACCCGGCCATGCTGCGCTTTTTGCGGCATATCTGCGAGACCTGCGGTGCGCGGGGTGTGCCGGTGAGTGTATGCGGCGAGATGGCGGGCAGGCCGCTCGAGGCGATGGCCCTGATTGGGCTTGGGTTCCGCCGCCTGTCCATGCAGCCTTCGGGAATCGGCCCGGTGAAAATGATGATCCGCAGCCTGCCCCTGAAGGCGTTGGAGGAGCGGCTCGCGGGGTTGATCGACAGCCAGGGCGACAGCGTGCGGGGGGCTCTGCATGCCTTCGCCGAGGACGCGGGCGTCGCGATATGATCATGTGGGGGCCGCGATTGCCGTTGCCATCCTTTTGATTTAATTAACTTTATACTGCAACTATTTGAGATGGGCGGCGCTTTGATCTGGACGGCCGGAGAGGGCCAATATCCTCAAGATCGCCAGCTTCACTGGTCAGCCCAAATGGAACGATCCCGGTATCATGGAAAAAGTCACGCGTTTGCCACTCGATCAAGACCGCAACGCCGAACGACGGCGTCTCCATTTGCGAGAGATTACCGACGGCTCGGATGTGCCGCTTGCGAGCGTGGGCGAGGAGCTGCGTGCGGCGCGTCTGCGGCTGGGCGAGGATCTGCGCACCGTGGCTGGCTCGCTGCGCATCCGCAAAGAGCATCTGGAAGCGCTTGAGACGGGTGATTTTGCCAATCTTCCAGGGCGCACCTACGCGATCGGATTCGTGCGGTCCTACGCCGATTATCTCGGCCTCGACGGCGCCGCCGCGGTCGCCCGGTTCAAGGAAGAAGTCGCCGAGGCGCCTCAGGTGCCGCCGCCCGATTCGCTCGTATTTCCCGATGCTCAGGAGGAAGCGCGCCTTCCCCAGGGGATGATCCTGATCGCGGCGGTGCTGGTGGTGCTGGCCCTTTGGGGGGCCTATTACCTCACGCGCTTCGCCAACAAGATGCTTCACCAGCGCGAACAACCGGTCGCTGAGCAGAGCCAGCCCGCGCCGGCGCCGGAACCCGCCCTTGCCGCGGCAGAAGACGCAGCCGCGCCGGATGCGGGCAGCGTGGCAACGCCGGAAGCGGCGCCCGAAACCCTCGCCGCGACGATCGATACGCCCGCCGTGTCGGCCCAGACGTTCGGGTCGAGCGATCCTGCTGCGCGCATCGAGGTCCGCGCGCTCAAGAACGACGTATGGCTGCGAATCGAGGACCCCGACAAGAACGAGGTCCTGATCACCAAGGAACTCAAGGCCGGTGAGCGGTTCCGTGCACCGCCGGATCGCCCCAACCTGGTGCTCGTCACACGGGATGCGGGCGCGCTTGAGCTGATCCTCGATGGCGTGTCGACCGGGACAGCCGGGCAGAATGGCGAGGTCATCGAAGCGATGCCGCTGACGCCTGAGGCCCTGAGCAGCAGGCTGAACCGGCGATAAGTCCGCCGGTTTCGCAAAGCTGTGACTTGACCTGTTGCGCAAAAGCCGCATCAGTGCGGCTGTCAGGCTGGAGCGCGCTGGCCCTTCAATCGGCCTGTGTTATGCTCCCCCCACGAGTAGAAAATCAGACGGATTGAGGTTCATGGCAGTTCGCGCTTATCGGGAAATTCTGCGCCGCAAGTCCCGCCAGATTCATGTCGGCGGCGTTCCGATCGGTGGAGACGCCCCGATCGCCGTCCAGTCGATGACCAATACGCTGACCAGCGACCCCAAGGCCACCATCGAACAGATTCGCCGGCTGGAAGAGGCCGGGGCTGATATCGTGCGGGTGTCGTGCCCGGACGAGGAATCGACCGCGGCGCTGAAGGCGATCGTGCGGGCTTCCAATGTTCCGATCGTTGCTGACATCCATTTCCACTACAAGCGGGCGATCGAGGCGGCCAAGGCGGGCGCGGCGTGCCTGCGCATCAACCCCGGCAATATCGGCTCCGCGCAGCGCGTGCGCGAGGTGGTGCAGGCGGCGAAGGACCATGGCTGCGCCATGCGCATCGGCGTCAATGCCGGTTCGCTCGAAAAGGACCTGCTCGAAAAATACGGCGAGCCCTGTCCCGAGGCGATGGTGGAAAGCGCGCTCGACCATGCGCGCATCCTTGAAGACAACGACTTTTTCGAATTCAAGATCTCCGTGAAGGC
>Ga0209643_1001920_pt1 | contig 15847 bp, 16 predicted proteins | sample AutmiccBRH37_all_FD_187383 | JGI IMG/M metagenome (GOLD analysis project Ga0209643, IMG submission 187383) | Deep subsurface microbial communities from Mt. Terri, Switzerland - Autotrophic microbial communities BRH/37_all (SPAdes) (version 2) | ecosystem: Environmental > Aquatic > Deep... | reverse complement strand
CGGCGGGTGGGCGCCACCAGGTGCAGGCCGACCGCCTGCGCGGACTCCACGTAGACCACCGGCCCGCCGGCGGTGTCGGTGACCACCAGGACGGCGGGGCTGGGCTCGCCGAGCGGACCCTCGACGGTCACCGGCACCAGGTCCCCACCGATCGCAGCGTGGACGATGTGCGCGAAGCCCGGGCCACCGTCGGACAGCGGGCAGGTAGTCACGTCGTCGTCCGGGGCCCCGGCGCGCCAGCCGGACGCCATCGCCTCGGCGGCCTCCTGGGCCGTCAGGGTGCCGCCGAAGCCGTCCGGGGCAATGAGCACGCGCATGCCGCCATCCTGCCCTGCCCCGTCAACCCGGCAGCACCCGCCGTCGGCGCACCCCGCCTGGTCTGACCGTCTTCGCACCCCTGTGCGAGAATCCGCAGATGACCGCCGAGGCACCCGGGTTCACCGAGCCCGCGCCGTCTGCCCTCCTCCTGCTGCGGGGCTCCGACCTGGCCTCCGAGCGCGGCGTCGAGTGCCCCGGCGAGCTCCCCGCGGCGAGCGAACCCGACCTCGTGGAGCGCGCCCGCGCCGCGCGTGCCACGCTCGGCGACTCGACCTTCGTGCTCGGCCACCACTACCAGCGCGACGAGGTGATCGCCTTCGCCGACGTCACCGGCGACTCCTTCCGGCTGGCGCGCGAGGCCGCCGCTCGGCCCGACGCGCAGTACATCGTCTTCTGCGGGGTGCACTTCATGGCCGAGTCGGCCGACGTGCTCACCGCCCCCACCCAGGCCGTCCTGCTCCCGGACCTGGCCGCGGGCTGCTCGATGGCCGACATGGCGGCGATCGACCAGGTCGAGGAGTGCTGGGCGGTGCTCGCCGACGCCGGGGTGGCCGACCGCACGATCCCGGTCACCTACATGAACTCCTCCGCGGCGATCAAGGCCTTCACCGGGCGGCACGGCGGGACGGTGTGCACCTCGTCCAACGCCCAGGTGGCGCTGCGCTGGGCCTTCGACCAGGTGGGCGGCGCGGACGGCGCCGGCAAGGTGCTCTTCCTGCCCGACCAGCACCTGGGCCGCAACACCGCGGTGCTCCAGCTGGGCCTGAGCCTGGAGGAGTGCGTCGTCTACGACCCCCGCAAGCCCGACGGTGGCCTGACCCACCAGCAGCTCGCCGAGGCGCGAGTGATCCTGTGGCGCGGGCACTGCTCGGTGCACGGGCGCTTCACCGCCCAGAACGTGAGCGACGTCCGCGCGCGGATTCCAGACGTGACCGTCCTGGTCCACCCCGAGTGCACCCACGACGTGGTCACCGCGGCCGACCTGGTGGGCTCCACCGAGTACATCGTGAAGGCGCTGGACGCGGCGCCCCCCGGGTCGGCGTGGGCGCTGGGCACCGAGCTCAACCTGGTGCGCAGGCTCGCGGCGGCCCACCCTGACAAGCGGGTGGGTTACCTGGACTCGACGGTCTGCTTCTGCTCCACCATGAACCGCATCGACCTGCCCCATCTCGTGTGGGTGATGGAGTCCCTGGTCGAGGGTCGGGTGGTCAATCGCATCGTCGTGGACGACGACGACGCCCACTGGGCCCGGGTGGCCCTCGACCAGATGCTGGCACTACCGGGGGTCTAGGTCATGGGGACGGTGAGCCCGCTGCGCGTGGGCATCTTCGTGTTCGACGACGCCGAGGAGCTCGACGTCGCCGGGCCCTACGAGGTGCTGGCCTCCTGGACGCAGCACAGCCACCTGCACCCGGAGGTGCTGACCTTCTCCCCCGACGGCCTGGGCGTGCGCCTCGCCAAGGGCCTGCGCATCGTGCCCGACCGCGGGATCGAGGACGTCGGGCCGCTGCACGTCCTGGTGTACCCGGGCGGGCACGGGACGCGGCGGCTGATGGCCGACCGCGACCATCTGGCCTGGCTGCGCCGCATGCGTGCCTCCACGCCGCTGATGACCAGCGTGTGCACCGGCGCCCTGACGTACGCCGCCGCGGGGCTGCTCGCCGGGCGCCCCGCCACGACACACTGGGAGGCCCTCGACCTGCTGGCCCGGACCGATCCGAGCGTGCTCATCGACACCGACGCCCGGTTCGTGGACGACGGCGACGTCGTCACCTCGGCGGGGGTGTCCGCGGGGATCGACATGGCGCTGCACCTGGTGGCCCGGTTGGAGTCCCCCGAGGTGGCGAGGAAGGTTCGCCGCGCCATCCAGTACGACCCCGAACCCCCGGAGGCCTGATGGCACGGCAGGTCCAGCTGCTCCGCGCGGTGACCCGGCCGCGGCGGGCCGTCGCCGGTCGGGTGCTCGCCGACCCCTCCATCACCCGGATGCGGGTGCGGCCCGGCGACCTCGACCTGTACCTGCACGTGAACAACGGCGTGTACCTGCAGATGATGGACGTGGCCCGGACCAACCTGATCGCGGACCTCGGCGCGTTCCCCGCCCTGCGGGAACGCGGCTGGTACCCGGTCGTGGCTGCCTCCACGGTGAGCTACCGGCGCTCGCTACGCCTGCTCGACGCGTTCACCATCACCACCCAGGTGCTCGGCTGGGACCCGCGGGTGGTGTACCTCGAGCAGGTCTTCACCCGGGGCGACGACCTGATCGCCCGGGCGCTCGTCGCCGGGCGGTTCCTGGCGAAGTCGGGAGCGCGCATCCCGGCGCCCGACGTCGCCGCCCTGATGGGAGCGGATCGCACCAGCCCGGACCTGCCCGGGGACGTCACAGTCTGGGCACGGGCGGTCGGAGTGGCCCACCGGGCGCCCTGATCTTCGGTAGGTTCCGCGCGTGAGCGCCACCACGCACCTCGACGCGGCCCCGCCCGACCCCGCCGCAACCCGCCCCACCACCGCCGCCGGGCGCCTGACCGGGGCCGACGGGCTGCGCGCCTTCGCCGCGCTCTGGGTCGTCTTCTCCCACCTCTACCAGCGGCTCCTCCTGCCCGAGCAGGCACCGTGGCTCCAGGACGTGCAGGTGCTGATGATGAAGGGCGCCTACGGGGTGAGCATCTTCTTCGTCCTCTCCGGCATGCTCCTCAGTCTCCCGTTCTGGAAGGCCTACCTGACCGGGGGCGCCCGCCCGCGCATCGGCCACTACGCGCGCCGCCGCGTGGCGCGGATCGTGCCCGGCTTCTACGCGAGCCTGGCGGTGAGCTTCGTCGTCGGGCTGGTCCTCTTCCCGGATGCGCCCCACCGGCTCTGGCGCCTCCTGTCGGGTCTGACCTTCACCTCCGGCTTCCACTACGTGACCTTCTTCCCCGTGGAGAGCAACGGCCCGCTGTGGTCGATCGGGTTGGAGGTCGTCAGCTACGTGCTGATGCCGCTGGCCATGTGGGGCATGTTCGCGCTGCGTCGGCGTCGCCCAGCGATCGGTCTGGGGTACTGGCTAGGCACCTTCGCCGTGGTCATCGCGCTCAACCAGTGGATCGTCACGACCTTCACGACGGCGCAGGTCGGCAAGGGCTGGCAGTACGGCCTGGTCGGCGGCGCCAAGGAGTGGATGCCGGCGTACAACCCGATCGGGTTCTTCGGTCACTTCGCCATCGGGGTGATGGCCGCGGCGCTGATCGCCGTGTGGCAGGTCCACCACGGCGGCGCGCGGCTGCGCCGGTTCGACGCGCTGGCCGGCGCCGCGCTGGTGGGGGCCGTGGCGCTGGTGTGGGCGGTGCGGCTGCCGCCCGAGCCGGACAACACCACGAATTTCCAGGGCCAGCCCTACCTGTTTCCGCTGTTCGCCGCGCTGATCGGACTGGTGCTGGTGGGCCTGGCGTACTCGACGGTGCTCGGTCGCATCGTTGACAACCGCGTCGCCCGGTACACGGCCAAGGTGTCGTTCGGCATCTACATCTGGCACTACCTGGTGCTGCACCTGGTCTCGGCCCTCACGGACAAGGAGTTCGAGTACTACGGGATCGCCGACCCCTGGCGGCACGCGATGCTCTCGGCGGTGGTCCTGTTCCTCACCTACGCGGTCGCGAGCGCCTCGTGGTTCTGGCTCGAGAAGCCCGCGCTGAACTCGCGCTGGGCGACCTTGCCGGTCAGCCCAGCCGGCTGAGCAGCAGCGCCTCGGCGAGCACCACGGTCTGGAGCTCCCCGAGATGCACCGACTCGTTCTCGCTGTGTGCCCGGGAGTCCGGGTCCTCCACCCCGGTGACCAGGATGGTCGCGTCGCCGAACGCCTCCGTGTAGTCGGCCACGAGCGGGATCGAGCCGCCCAGGCCGACGTCGACCGGTGGGGTCCCCCATGCCTCGGCGAATGCCTCGCGCGCGACCCGCACCATCGGGGTGTCGGCCGCCGCCTGCCAGGGCCTGCCCTGGTCGCCGTCGACCACCGAGACCTGGGCCCCGAACGGGGCATGGCTGATCAGGTGGTCGCGCAGGGCGGCCGCGGCCTCCGCAGGGTCCTGACCCGGGACGATCCGCAGGGACAGCTTGGCCCGGGCGCTTGGCGCGATCGTGTTGGACGCGTGCTCCACGCTGGTGGCGTCGATGCCGATCACGGACAGCGCCGGCTTGGTCCACAGCCGCCCGGTGATCGACCCGGACCCGGCCAGTCGCACGCCCGGCAGCACCGAGGCGTCGGCGCGGAAGTCGGACTCGGCGTAGTCCACGGTCGGTTCGGGGGCCCGGGCGAGCCCGGCCACCGCCACGTTGCCCTCGTCGTCGTGCAGCGTGGCGATCAGGCGGGCGAGCAACGTGGGCGCGTCGAGGATCGGACCGCCGAACATCCCCGAGTGCACCGCGTGGTCCAGCACCGCGACCTCGACCTCGCAGTCCAGCAGGCCACGGAGGCTGGTGGTCAGCGACGGGATGCCGACCTTCCAGTTGACCGAGTCGGCGAGCACCACCAGGTCGGCGGCGAGCAGGTCGCGGTGCTCGCGCAGGAAGTCACGGAACGTGGGCGAACCCACCTCCTCCTCCCCCTCGACGAACACGGTGACCCCGACCGCGAGGTCGTCGCCGAGCGCGCGCAGCGCTCCGACGTGGGCGACCACCCCGGCCTTGTCGTCGGCGGACCCTCGGCCGTAGAGGCGTCCGGCGCGCTCGGTGGGCTCGAAGGGCGGGAAGTCCCAGCCCGCGTCCAGGCCGGGTGGCTGCACGTCGTGGTGGGCGTAGAGCAGCACGGTGGGTGCACCGGCGGGCCCTTCGCGACGCCCGACGACGGCGGGCCGGCTCGCCAGCCCGTCCGCGCGCGTCACGGTGAGGATCCGCACGTCGGTCAGGCCCACGCCGCGGAGCAGGTCGGCCACGGTGTCGGCGCTGCGCATCAGCTCGGCTGGGTCGAACGCGGGGTTGGAGATGCCGGGGATCCGGACCAGGGTCGCGAGGTCGTCGCGGACCGCGGGGAAGCCGGCGGCGACGCGAGCGCGCAGGTCAGCGACGGGCGCGTCGGTGGGGCCGGACGGGGTGGGGGGCGTGGGGTCGGTCACGGTCGTCCACCGTACTCGGCGGCTCGACTACCCTGTGCACGTGCCCCCCCGCAAGCGAGCCTCCGACGACTCCGCCGCCGAGCCTGACGCGTCTCCCTCTCGGGACGACGCTGCCCCCCGGAAGGGACGGCCCACCCCGAAGCGACGGGAGGCGGAGGCCGCGCGTCACCGTCCGCTGGTGCCCGACCCCAAGCGGAGCTCCCAGGCCCGCAAGGCGGACTCCCAGGCCGCCAAGGCGCGGCAGAAGGCCATCCGGGAGCGCGAGTACCAGGCGATGCTCACCGGGGACGAGCGCCACCTCCCGGCCCGCGACAAGGGCCCGGTCCGCCGGTGGACGCGGGACTACGTCGACGCCCGCCGCAACCCCGGCGAGTACTTCCTTCCGGTGTCCATCGTCGTGGTCATGGCCACCTTCTTCACCGCCAGCGACCCGGCCCTGGCTCTGATCGTCATCCTCGTGCTGTACCTCGTCGTGATCATCACCGTCGCGGACGCGATCCTGCTCGGGATCCGGCTGCGGAAACGCCTGATCACGAAGTTCGGCGAGGACAAGGTGCCGCGCGGGATCCGGATGTACGGGATCCTGCGGGCGTTCCAGATGCGGCGCACGCGGCTGCCGAAGCCGCAGGTCAAGCGGGGCGAGTTCCCGCGCTGAGAGGCCCGACGTCTCCTCGCCCAGGGTCGAGACGGGCGGCAGAGCCACCGATCCGGACCGACACCATCCCCCGAGCACTGCCACCCTCGCCGAGGAAGCAACGGCTGGGAGCGACGTCGTGGAACTGACCCTCGCGGTGGTCGCGGTCGGCTCGCTCGCGACCTTCGTCTTCGGACTGGGCAAGACCGCGATCCCCGCCGTGGGTTCCTTCGCCGCGGGTCTGCTCACCCTGGTTCTCCCCGCGCTGCCGTCGACGGGCGTGGCGCTGCCAGTGCTGCTGGTGGGTGATGTCATCGCCCTCGCCTTCTACGCCCGGCACGTTCAGGCGGGGGTCCTTGTACGGATGATCCCCGCCGTGCTCGTCGGCGTGGTTGTCGGGTTCGCCGTGGTCGACCACGTCGATCGTCACGCCGCTGCGCGAATCATCGGTGTGCTGCTGATCATCAGCGGACTGGGTGAGATGTGGCGACGACGACACGCGTCCCAGCACCACGGATCGCCGCCGGTGGCCGGGCACGCCGATACCGAGTCGATCGCGCTTGGGGTAGGCGCGGGGTTCTCCACCATGGTGGCCAATGCCGGCGGCCCGATGATGACGCTGTACCTGCTGCGCCTGGGCGTGACGACCAGCACGTTCCTCGGCACCGTCGCTTGGTTCTTCTTCACCCTGAACCTGATCAAGCTACCGTTCAGCATCGAGCTCGGGCTGGTGACCCCGCAGTCGCTGGTTCTCAGCGCAGCGCTCGTGCCGGGCATCGTGGCGGGCGCCTTCGTCGGGCGGCGGCTCGTCCTGGGGATGTCCAGGGCGCTCTTCGAGAACATCGCGCTCGGCGCGACCGCGATCGCCGGCGTCTGGCTCGTCGCGACCTGAGCGCGGTCGACGGCCGACCAACGGTCGAACCGATTCGACACGGCCCGGTAGGGTTGCCCCATGAAGCATCGATACCTCGGCAACAGCGGACTGAAGATCTCTGAGATCGCCTACGGCAACTGGTTGACCCACGGCTCACAGGTGGAGAACGACGCGGCCAAGGCCTGCGTGAACGCGGCGCTCGACGCCGGCATCACCACCTTCGACACCGCCGACGTGTACGCCAACACCGTCGCGGAGTCCGTGCTCGGCGAGGCCCTGGCCGGCCAGCGCCGGGAATCCCTCGAGATCTTCACCAAGGTGTACTGGCCCACCGGTCCCGGCGGCCCCAACGACGTGGGCCTCTCCCGCAAGCACATCATGGAGTCGATCAACGCGTCGCTCACCCGGTTGGGGACGGACTACGTCGACCTGTACCAGGCCCACCGGTTCGACCTCGAGACGCCTCTCACCGAGACGATGCAGGCCTTCGCCGACATCGTGCGGCAGGGCAAGGCCCTGTACATCGGTGTCTCGGAGTGGACCGCGGACCAGATCCGCGCCGGGCACGCGCTGGCCACCGAGCTCGGGTTCCAGCTGGTTTCCAGCCAGCCCCAGTACTCGATGCTCTGGAGGGTCATCGAGGGCGAGGTCGTCCCCACCTCACGCGAGCTGGGCCTGTCCCAGATCGTGTGGTCACCCATCGCCCAGGGGGTGCTCACCGGCAAGTACGCCCCCGGTCAGCCGCTGCCCGCCGGCTCGCGCGCCACGGACGACAAGGGCGGCGCGCAGATGATCGAGCGCTTCATGACCGACGAGGTGCTGACCGCCGTCCAGGGGCTCAAGCCGGTCGCCGAGGAACTGGGGATCTCGATGGCCCAGCTCGCGATCGCCTGGGTGCTGGCCAACGACAACGTCGCGGCCGCCATCATCGGCGCATCCCGTCCGGAGCAGGTGCGCGAGAACGTCGCCGCCTCCGGGGTGGAGATCCCGGCCGAGGTCATGGCGCGGATCGACGACATCCTGGGTGACGTGGTGGAGACCAACCCCAGCCGCACCGCCGAGACGTCCCCGCAACGGCGTCCCGGCTCCTGATCTCCCTGCTCGGTCCCTGAGGCCCCACCACCCCCGGCGCGGGCCTCAGGACGAGTGCAACGGCAGGTCCGGTGCGACGGGCTTCCCGTCGTGGAGCAGCCGGACAGCGGCTACCCCCTGTTCGGCCAGCTGGCGCCAGGTCTCCCCCAGCCATGCCTCGGCGTCGAACCGGGTGGCGAAGGTGGGGCTGGTGGGACGCCGCACCGCCTGCCCGGCGGTGTTGAGCAGCTCCCAGTCCCACACCGGCGGGCTCATCGTCCGGCGGACCCCCGGCCGAGCGCCCGGTTCACCCGCGAGGCCCAGAACGGTCCCTCGTAGATGAACCCGGTGTACCCCTGGATCAGGGTGGCGCCGGCCGCCAGGTACGCGCGTGCGTCGCCGGGCGTCGTGATCCCCCCGCAGCCGATGACGACCGCGTCGGGACCGAGCGCCGAGCGCAACCGGGTGACGACCTCCAGGCCCCGGGGCAGCAGCGGCGGGCCGGACAGCCCGCCCGGACCGTACTCGTGATCGATGGTGGTGTTCACGGCCACCACTCCGGCCATCCCCAGTTCCTTGGCCAGGCCAGCCACCGCGTCGACTTCGGCGTCCGACAGGTCCGGGGCGATCTTGACCAGCAACGGCACGCTCCCGGGCTCCGTCACCTCGTCCGCCGCCGCGCGCACCGCCACCAGGATCGGACGCAGGTGCTCGACGGCCTGGAGGTCGCGCAAACCGGGAGTGTTCGGGGATGAGACGTTCACCACCAGGAAGTCGGCGTAGGGGGCGAGCAGCCAGGCGCTCGTCGCGTAGTCGCCGGCCGCGTCCTCCGGTGCGGTGATGCGGCTCTTGCCGATGTTCACGCCGACCACGTGTCGCCGTCCGGCCGGCCGGGCCCGGAGGCGGCGCAACCGCTCGGCCACCGCGGCGGCGCCGTCGTTGTTGAAGCCCATCCTGTTGCGGACCGCGCGCTCGTCCAGCACCCGCCACAGCCGGGGGGGCTCGTTGCCGGGCTGGGCGTGGGCCGTGACGGTGCCGACCTCGATCCAGCCGAAGCCGAGCATGGTCAGCCCGCGGACACCGACGCCGTTCTTGTCGAACCCGGCCGCCAGGCCGAACACGGCCGGGACCTCGCGGCCGAAGGCCCGCACCGGCGCGTGGCCCCTGGTGAACCAGCGGCGCAGCAGCCCGCCGAGGAGCGGGACCGCCGCGGCCCACCGGATGCCGTGGAACGCGATCTCATGGGCCCGCTCGGGGTCCATCCGACGGAACACCTGGTTGAACAGCAGCCGGTACACGGTTGGCAACCTATCGGGCGGGAGCGACCGTCGCGTCCCGCGTCCGCGCCAACCACCACAACCCGATCACCGGCAGCACCAGCGGGACGTACCCGTACCCCTGGCCGAACCGCGACCAGACGGTGGCGTCGGCGAACAGATTGGCCCGACCGACCGACAGCGCACCCACTGCGAGCACGCCGACCAGCTCGGTGGTCACCGCCGCCCAGGCCACGGGGCGCCACGAGCCGCCGCGCGCGAGCGCGACGGTGGCGACCACGTAGACGACCGCGGCGACGCCGGAGAGCAGGTAGGCCAGGGGCGCGTCCTGGAGGTCCCGGATGATCTGCACCGCCGACCGGGCGGTGGCGGCGATGGCGAGCACGCCGTACACGGCGACGATCAGCCTGCCGGGCCCGCGGCCGGTCGCCCGCGAGCCGGTCGCCCCCTCGCCGGTCATGCTCCCGCCCAGACCTGGACCAGGCGCAGCTGGAGGAACGCACTGGTCAGGGCCGCGACGAGCAGCACCACCGAGCTCCACCGGGTGCGCTCCGCGAACGCCCACGCGCCGGCGATCGGCAGCACGATGAGCGCGGTGATCAGGTAGCCCCAGAAGGTGGGCACGTCGGCCGGGCCGTCGCCGGTGGCGGAGCGGACGGCGGCGACCACCACCTCGACGACGAGCAGCGCCTCCGCCACCCCGGCGAAGATCAGCTGGCGAAGGATCACCGGGCGGTCGCGGATCGTCCGCCACGCGGCCCAGGCGGCCAACGCCAGCGACAGGGCCGAGACGGCGACGGCGAGCGGGGTCCACACGGCGTCGAGGATATGGCGTCTAGCATCGAACCCGTGACTACCCTCGCCCTGACCAGCAAAGACCCTGCCCGCCTCGACGTCGACGTGCTCGGCGTCCTCGTCGCCAGCGCGCCCTCGGGGCCCGTGCTCGTGGGGGCCGACGCGCTCCCCGACCCGCTGCTCTCCCACGTGGCGGCGCAGGCCCGCGCGCTGGGGGTGACCGGCGAGCTCGACTCCGTCCACCGGCTCGCGGCGCAGCAGACCACCGCGTCCGTCCTGGCGCTGGTGGGCATCGGGGACCGCACGCTCGATGCCCTCGACCACGAGGCGCTGCGTCGGGCCGCCGGTGCCCTGACGCGCGAGGTCACCGGGGTCGCCTCGATCGGCCTGGTGTTCCCGGCCGACGACGTCGCCCACCTCGCCGCCGTGGCCGAGGGCGCCCTGCTCGGCGCCTACACGTTCGCGCGCTACCGCACGCCGCCCGAGCACACCCGCCCTGCCGAGCGGATCGAGCTCGTCACCCCGCGCGCCAAGGAGGCCGCCGCGAAGCAGGCCGTCGCCCGCGCCGCCGTGATCGCCGAGGCCGTGCACGCCGTCCGCGACCTGGTGAATACGGGACCGGGCGACCTGTACCCCGAGGCGTTCGCGGAGCTCGCCCGCGCGGGTGCCAAGGGCACCAAGCTCAAGGTGACCGTGCTCGACGAGAAGGCCCTGGCCGCCGGTGGGTACGGCGGGCTGGTCGCCGTCGGGCAGGGTTCGTCCCGGCCCCCGCGGCTGGTGAAGCTCACGTGGTCGCCGTCGAAGGCCAAGCGGTCCGTCGCGCTGGTGGGCAAGGGCATCACCTTCGACTCCGGGGGGCTGTCCATCAAGCCGGCCAAGGCGATGGAGACCATGAAGCTGGACATGGCGGGTGCCGCCGCGGTGCTGCACACGATGTTCGCCGTCGCCGCGCTCGACCTGCCCGTCAAGGTCACGGGCTGGCTGTGCCTCGCCGAGAACATGCCGTCAGGCACCGCCCAGCGTCCGTCCGACGTGATCACCCAGCGTGGCGGGAAAACCGTCGAGGTGCTCAACACCGACGCGGAGGGCCGCCTCGTCCTCGCGGACGGCCTGGTCGCGGCGTGCGAGGAGAAGCCCGACGCCGTGATCGACGTCGCCACGCTCACCGGGGCGCAGATGGTGGCCCTCGGGTCCCGGGTGTCGGCCGTGATGGGCACCGAGGACATGCGCGAGGCGGTGGTCGCCGCGGCCGGTGCGTCAGGTGAGCAGTTCTGGCCGATGCCCCTGCCCGCCGACCTGCGCGCCAGCATGAAGTCCCAGGTGGCCGACATCGCCAACATGGGCGAGCGGAACGGCGGGATGCTGGTGGCGGGGCTGTTCCTGTCCGAGTTCGTCGGGGAGACCCCGTGGGCGCACCTCGACATCGCGGGGCCCTCGTTCAACGAGGGCTCGGCCTGGGGCTACACCCCCAAGGGCGGCACCGGGGTGGCCGTGCGGACCCTGCTCAACCTGCTCGAGGCCTGAGCCTCGGCCGGCCTGGGCATGGCCCATCAGCCCGTGCCCGGGCCGGTCTCAGCGCCGCTTGCGGGAGTTCCACTCCCGCATCCGCGAGGGGTACCCGGTGAGCTGGACGTCGTAGACGGGGATCCCGAGGGTCTGGGCGATGCTGCGGGCCGTCCGCACGTCCGGCACCTTCCGCCGGGTCCACTCCCCCGTCACCGCGACAAGCACCATGGTGGTCTGGGTGACGTTCGTGACCGGCTCGATGTAGGCCTCGACGCCCTGGCGGGTGGTGGTGAACTGGCGCAGGTGCTCCAGCGCCGCTCGCTCGGCATCGCGGCCCCCCGCGGCGGGAGTGGTCGTTCGCCGTCTGCGGAACCAGGCCATGGCGACCAGCGTAGGGGCTGAACCAGACATAGGATGATTACGGAGCGCCCGGATCTCGCTCCCCCGCCTCGCTCAGCGGCTTCGATTCTCGCGCGACGGCCGGGGATGACAAGATGACCGGGAGCACCGCGTTCGCCCCGATGCTGAGGAGAGGTCACGTGGCCGACAGTTCCGCCGTCTTCGACATCGTCGTCCTGGGTGGCGGGAGTGGTGGCTATGCCGCCGCCCTGCGGGCGACCGAGCTGGGTCTGAGCGTGGCCCTGATCGAGGCCGACAAGGTGGGCGGCACCTGCCTGCACTACGGCTGCATCCCCACCAAGGCATACCTGCACGCGGCCGAGGTGGCCGACGTCGCCCGTGAGGGCGAGGGCATCGGCGTGCGCTCGAAGTTCGATGGCATCGACGTGCCGGCACTCCAGGCCTACAAGGACGCCGTCGTCGGGCGGCTGTACAAGGGGTTGCAGGGACTGGTGAAGGCCCACGGGATCACCTTCGTGGAGGGGTACGGCCGGCTCGTCGGGCAGGACACCGTCGAGGTGGACGGCACCCGCTACACCGGGCGCCACGTGGTGCTTGCGACCGGCTCGTACTCGCGGACCCTGCCGGGCCTGGAGATCGGCGGGCGCGTCATCACCTCCGACGGCGCGTTGAACCTGGACCATGTCCCCCGTTCCGTCGTGGTGCTCGGCGGCGGAGTCATCGGGTGTGAGTTCGCCAGCGCCTGGCGGTCCTTCGGCGCCGAGGTGACGGTCATCGAGGCACTGCCCAACCTGCTCCCCAACGAGGACGTGGCGCTGAGCAAGGCGTTCGAGCGCGCCTTCCGCAAGCGCGGGATCGCGTTCTCCACCGGTGTCCGCTTCCAGGGTGTGACCCAGGACGACGACGGCGTGCACGTCACCCTCGAGGACGGCAAGACCCACGACGCCGACTACCTGCTGGTCGCCGTCGGCCGCGGACCGCGCACCGACGACCTGGGATACGCCGAGCAGGGCGTTCCGATGGAGCGCGGGTTCGTGCTGACCGACGAGCGGCTGCACACCGGGGTGGCGAACATCCACGCCGTCGGCGACATCGTGCCCGGCCTCCAGCTGGCCCACCGCGGGTTCGCCCAGGGCATCTTCGTCGCCGAGGAGATCGCCGGCCTCGCACCGGCCCCGATCGTGGAGTCCGGCATCCCGCGGGTCACCTACTCCGAGCCGGAGGTCGCCTCCGTCGGACTCACCGAGGCCGCCGCCAAGGAGGAGCACGGCGCGGACAACGTCCAGACGTACGACTACAACCTGGGCGGCAACGGCAAGAGCCAGATCCTCGGCACCCCCGGGTTCATCAAGCTGGTCCGGGTCGCCGACGGCCCCGTCGTGGGTGTCCACATGATCGGCAGCCGAGTGGGCGAGCTCATCGGGGAGGGCCAGCTGATCGTGAACTGGGAGGCCCACCCCGAGGACGTCGCCGCCCTGGTCCACGCCCACCCCACCCAGAACGAGGCGCTCGGCGAGGCCTTCCTGGCCCTGGCCGGCAAGCCCCTGCACGCCCACAACTGACCGTCATCGAAGGAGACCGAGGCCATGTCTGAATCCGTGCAGATGCCGGCACTCGGCGAGAGCGTGACCGAGGGCACCGTCACCCGGTGGCTCAAGCAGGTCGGCGACTCCGTCGAGGTCGACGAGCCCTTGCTGGAGATCTCCACCGACAAGGTGGACACCGAGATCCCGTCACCCCTGGCAGGGACCCTGCTCGAGATCCTCGTGGACGAGGACGAGACGGTGGAGGTGGGGGCTCCCCTCGCCAAGATCGGGTCGGCCGACGAGGCAGGCGGCGGCGGACAGGGCGCCGGGCAGCAGGACGCCGAGCAGCAGGACGCTCAGGCCGACGCCGGGCAGCAGGAGGCCGAGCAGCACGAGGCCGAGGCCGAGCAGCCTGCGGAGTCCCGCCCCGAACCGGCCGAGGGCGCCGAGGACGCTGCCGAGCAGGAGGCCGAGCCCGAGGCCGAGCAGCCTGCGGAATCCCGCTTCGAACCGGCCGAGGGCGCCGACGACGCCTCGGAGCAGCAGGCGGCGCAGGTGCCGCGGGAGGTCTCCGAGGGCGAGCCGCAGGACGAGGCCCCGACGCAGGACCAGCAACCGGCGACGGGCTCCGGATCGGGTGGCGGCGCCACTCAGGACGTTCCGATGCCTGCGCTGGGCGAGAGCGTCACAGAGGGAACCGTGACCCGGTGGCTCAAGCAGGTTGGCGAGACGATCGAGGTCGACGAGCCGCTGGTCGAGATCTCCACCGACAAGGTGGACACCGAGATCCCGTCGCCGGTGGCCGGGACGCTGGTGGAGATCCTCGTGGCCGAGGACGAGACCGTAGAGGTGGGGACCGCCCTGGCGCGCGTCGGCTCCGGCGACGGTGCCCCGACCCAGGCGGAGCCCGAGCCCGCCGAGCCTTCCGAGTCCGCCGAGCAGCCCGAGTCCGCCGAGCAGCCTGAGTCGCCGCCGGCCGAGGAGGAGGCGCCCAAGCCCGAGCCGTCCCGTGAGGCACAGCCCGAGCAGGTGGAGCCGTCGTCGGAGGCCCAGGCCGCGAAGCAGACCGCGGTCGTGCCCGAGGCCCCTGCCCAGCAGGAGCAGCAGCCGACGGACCGCGGCTCGGACCGCGCGGCGCCGACCGCCAAGGAGCAGGGCCCGAGCGAGCGCGGAGCCGCGCCCGAACGCCCGCAGGGCGGGTACCTCACGCCGCTGGTCCGCAAGCTGGCCGGTGAACGCGGGGTCGACCTGAACGCGGTGACCGGCACCGGCGTCGGCGGCCGGATCCGCAAGGAGGACGTCATCGAGGCGGCCGAGCGCGCCGAGAAGGACCGGGCCGGACGTGAGCAGCCCGCGGCGGCCGAGCGAGAGGAGCGCCCGCGTCCCGACCGTGCCGCCCAGGAGGTGTCGCCGCTGCGCGGGACGACCGAGAAGGCCAGCCGCCTGCGCCAGATCATCGCCACCCGGATGGTCGAGGCCCTTCAGTCGATGGCGCAGCTCACCACCGTGGTCGAGGTCGACATGACCAAGATCGCCCGACTCCGCTCGCGTGCGAAGGACGACTTCTCCGCTCGCGAGGGCGTCAACCTGAGCTTCCTGCCGTTCTTCGTCCTGGCGGCCACCGAGGCGCTCAAGGCACACCCCAAGGTCAACGGGGTGCTCGAGGGGAACCAGATCACGTACCACGGCAAGGAGAACGTCGGCATCGCCGTCGACACCGACCGTGGCCTGGTGGTCCCGGTGATCCGGGAAGCCGGTGACCTCAACCTCGCGGGGATCGCCCGGAAGATCGCCGACCTCGCGGCACGCACCCGGCAGAACCAGGTGACCCCGGACGAGCTCAGCGGCGCCACGTTCACCGTGACCAACACCGGGTGGGGCGGCGCCGTCTTCGACACCCCGATCGTCCCGGTGGGGACCTCCGCGATCCTGGGCACCGGGGCGATCATCAAGCGCCCCGTCGTGGCCACGGACGCCGAGGGCGTCGACTACATCGCGGTCCGCTCCATGTGCTTCCTCGCACTGTCCTACGACCACCGGCTGGTGGACGGCGCGGACGCCGCCCGCTACCTGCAGGCGGTCAAGAAGCGGCTCGAGGAGGGCGACTTCGAGGCCGAGCTGGGCCTCTAGGATGCGCGTCGCCGTCGCCGGGTCCAGCGGACTGCTCGGTTCGGCACTGGTGGGGCACCTGACCCGCCGTGGTCACACGGTGCGCCGCCTGGTGCGCAGGGCCGCCACGGGCCCGGAAGAGATCTCGTGGAGCACCGACGGTCAGGTGGTGCCCGACCTGCGCGGCATCGACGCCGTGGTCAACCTCGGTGGCGCCGGCCTGGGCGACCACCGGTGGACCCAGGCGTACCGCACGACCATCCTGCGGTCGCGCACGGCCCCGACGGCCG
>Ga0209643_1001915_pt1 | contig 15902 bp, 18 predicted proteins | sample AutmiccBRH37_all_FD_187383 | JGI IMG/M metagenome (GOLD analysis project Ga0209643, IMG submission 187383) | Deep subsurface microbial communities from Mt. Terri, Switzerland - Autotrophic microbial communities BRH/37_all (SPAdes) (version 2) | ecosystem: Environmental > Aquatic > Deep... | reverse complement strand
GAACCAGCGGAACGCCTGCTGGATGACGAGTGGATAGAGCGATGTCGTGCCGGCCACCAGCCACATCAGTGCCACCGCGCCGATCAGGTGCGGCCAATGCGGGCGCACCCAGTCGCGCCACATCCGCACGCCAAGGGCGCGCGCTGTGCGGTCGAGTTTTATGCCCTTTCTGGGAGGTGCCACGTGCTAGGTATCTCGCTGCCCGGCGCGTCGGCCGGGATGGTAAGGGCGGGTCGCGTGCCTGTCGTTATACCCGCGTTTGGGCGCGCATCATCTGTATGACCAAAGAATTTGCGGTAAATCAACTATTGGTTGTAATTCTCCGTGCCGATGCCCCCTTGTGTTCGGCGTGGTTTTTAGAGAAACCCGTTGCGCGCGGCAAGGGCTGCGGGTATCGAGCCGCAGCGCAACGCAAAGGATCGCACATCGCATGAGTTTTTTGCCGAGCAATAGTCTGACGACGCCGTATCGGCGGGTGCGTGCCTATCTCGATATGCTGTTCGTCGATCACGGCATTTTCCGGATTCTGTGGACGGCGCGCCACGAAATCGCGTCCGGCGTGTACCGGTCGAACCAGCCGATGCCGTTCCAGATCGCGCGCGCGGCGCGCCGGGGCATCAAAACGATCGTCAATCTGCGCGGATCGCGCTTATGCGGGTCTTACGCGCTCGAGGCCGCGGCGTGTGCCGCCCACGGCATTACGCTGATCGATTTTCCGGTGAATTCGCGCGACGTGCCCAAGCGCGAGACGATCGCGCAGGCCAAGGAGATTTTCGAGACGGCCGCGTATCCGCTGCTTTTTCACTGCAAGTCGGGCGCGGACCGGGCCGGGCTCATGAGCGTTCTCTATCTTGTGCTCAAGGAGGGGCGCGACGTCGAGCCGGCGATGCGGCGCCAGCTCAGCCTGCGATTCGGCCATTTCAGGCAAGCCAAGACCGGGTTGCTCGACTTCTTCTTCGAAACTTACTTGGCTTATGCCAAGGTCACCCCGATCGATTTCTATGCGTGGAGCCAGACCGTCTATGACCCCAAGGCGGTCAAGGCGGGCTTCATGACGCAATGGTGGGCCAACCTCATCGTCGACAGGCTGTTGGGGCGCGAGTGACCCGTCACAGGTTGAGCAGCGCGATGCTCCAGGTCAGCCAGGTTGCGAACGCGACCCACAGCGCATAGGGAACCAGCAACAGTGCGCCGGTTCGGCTCCAGCGCCAGAACAGCGCGATTGTCATGCAGATGGCAGCCAGCAGCACAATGATTTCGAACGCTGCCACGAGCGGCATTCTCAGCCCGAAAAAAATCGCCGACCACAGGATATTGAGCGCCAGCTGCGCGCCATAAGCGACCAGCGCCGTGCGGCCCGCTTCAAATCCACCTGATGCGCGCAGGACTAGGAACGCAGCGATCCCCATCATCGCGAACAGTATGCTCCACACGGCCGGAAAGACCGCATCCGCGGGCGTCGCGTCGGGTTTGAGGAGGGTTGGGTACCACTCCTCGATACTGGTCGCGGTCATCGCCCCGCCGAGTGCGGAAACGACCGACACAACGACGAGGCTGCTTGCAAGCCACGCCCACAGCGGCGCCTTTTCGCGCAGATCCTCAGTGGTCATGTGGCTCGTCATCTTTCCCCTCGGGGTCGAGGAGACGATGAAGGTGAACGATGAAATAGCACATGGCCGCGTTATCGACCGTCATCTGCGCTTTTTCCTTCCACGCCACGTGCGCTGATTTGTAATCGGGGAAGATCCCTACGATGTCGAGCTTGTCGAGATCTCGAAATTCGCGCTTTTCGACGTCAGCCAGTTCACCGCCGAACACAAGGTGTAGGAGGGGCTTGGTCATGTGTCTCCTCGGGAGCAGAGGGTGGAACAGTTGCCATTATGTGCCTGCGACGGTCATCGAGTCGATGCGGACCGTCGGCGCGTTCGTTCCGTACCGGAAGACGAGATCGCTGGCTGGCGTGAGACTCGCATACATCTCCTTGAGGTTTCCGGCGACCGTGATCTCGCTGACGGGGTAAGTCAGCTCACCATTCTCAATCCAGAAGCCAGCGGCGCCGCGGCTGTAATCGCCGGTCACGCCGTTCACACCCATCCCGATGAGATCGGTGACGTAGAGCCCCTGCTTCACTTCGCCGATCAGCTCCTTCGGGCTGAGCGGGCCGGGCGCGAGATAGAGATTGGTTGTCGAGGGGCCCGGCGGTCCGCCGGTTCCGCGCGCGGCATGCCCGGTCGTCTTGAGACCGAGCTGGCGCGCCGCCGTTGAATCGAGCACCCAGCTTTGCAGGACGCCGCCCTTGATGAAGGCCATCGCGCGCGTCTCGACACCCTCGCCATCGAACGGCTTCGAGCGCGAGCCGCGCATGCGCAATGGATCGTCCATGATTTCGATCTGCGCGCCGAAGATGGCTTCACCCATCATCTCTTTGAGAAAGCTGACACCGCGCGCGATCGCGCTGCCGTTGATCGCTCCGGCAAAATGGCCGATCAGCCCATTGGACACGCGGGGATCATAGATAACCGGCACGGTCACGCTCTTGATCTTGCGCGGATTGAGGCGGCGCACGGCGCGGGTCGCGGCCTCGCGCCCGATCCGGGCGGCGTCCTCAAGATCGTCCTTGTGACGGGCGCTCGAACCCTCGTAGTCGCGCTCCATCAAGGTGCCCTCACCGGCGACCACCGAGCAGCCGATTCCGTAGGACGAGCCGCCATAACTCCCCGCGAATCCGTCGCTTGTGGCGAGCGCGACGGCACCGTGGGACCAGCTTGCGCCGGCGCCTTCCGAATTTGTCACGCCCTTGACGGCGAGCGCGGCTTCCTCGGCTTGCGCGGCCTGCTCGGTCAGCCACTCTGCCGGCGGCGGCGCATGATCGTCGAGGTCGAGGTCGCGGATGGCCTTTGCCAGCATGGACTTGTCTGCGAGCCCGCAATAAGGGTCCTCGGGTGCCAGTTTCGCCATCGCCACGGCGCGCTCGGCCAGCTCCGCGAAGCGTGCGGCAGAGAGGTCGGTTGAGGAAATATTGGCCTGGCGTTGGCCGATCATCACGCGCAAACCGATATCCGTGCTTTCGGACCGCTCGATGTCTTCCAGCTTGCCGAGGCGCCAGGACGCGCCAAGCGACTGGCTACGCACCACCAGTACGTCGGCGGCATCAGCGCCCGCCTTCTTTGCGGCGGCGACGAGGGTACTGGCGCGTTCGAGCAGGTCGGTGGAAACGTCGTCGGTCATGAAAAGCCTTGGCTGGGGGTGAGGCGGTGGGCGCAAGGCCGCATCATAGCGGCTTGGCCCTGCGGGGAAAGGTCTGACTTCGCGGACCTGAGGGACTACGCGAACGGCGACGGAGGCGTCGTCGTGATTTTCCCCATGGCCTGATTGCGTTTGCCCGGGTAGCCTGACAGGCGGGGTGTGCGAGGGGTGCGATGCGTAGGGCGGCGGTGCTTTTCGGGGCGTTGGGGCTGTGGGGCTGCGCATATGCTGGCCGGGCAGTGGACGATATTTCGCCTGCGGGTACGACCCGTGCACCGACCCCGGCGGCCTTCGACGTCTGTTACGCCAATGGCTGCAAGCAGCAAAAACACGTGACACTGAGTGCGCAGGAGTGGGCGCCGGTCGCCAAGCTCTTCCGCCGCGCGCCCAGGGACGCCGCCGAGGAGCGCGCGCGGATCGCCCGCGCGCTTCAGATGATCGAGCTGATAGTGGGTCAAAAGACGGGGCTCGACGCCGATGCGCCCGGCAGTTTCGCCGGTGTGGGACTCGCAAACCAGCAAGATTGCGTCGATGAGATGACCAATGTCGCGACCGAGCTCAAGATGCTCGCGGCACAGGGATTCTTGAGGAACCACGTCCCCGGCCGTCGCCTCTCCTCAAGCTTTTTTGGCCCGCGTGGCCCGTGGCCTCACACGGTCGCCACCATCGTCGAAATCGAGAGCGGGACGGAGTACGTCATCGACAGCTGGATGCAGCCGTTCGGCGCACTGCCCTACGTGATGACGGTCAAGGACTGGGAGGCGGGCAAGCGCCTCGCCTATTCGTTCTAGCCGCGCGCCCCGAGCGCCATGACAATTCCCAGGATGCCGCTTCCGTAGGCCATGAAGGTCAGAGTCTGGCCGGCGACGCGGCCAGGCGAACGGGTGCCGCTCCCCAGGAAAGCCGCAGCATGGAGCGTTCTGCCCGCCACCAGCAGGACGCCTGTCAGATGCAGTGCTGGGAGCGGGCCGCCCAACCGGCACAGGACGATCATGAGGACCAGAATGATCGGGATGTGTTCGGCCGCATTGAGATGGGCACCCGGCGCGCCTCGGGCGCGCGACCATTCACGGAAGCCGGCGAGCACGAGAAGGAGCGCCGCACAAAGCGCGGTATATGCCGCCATAACCTGAAATGCGATCACCGCGCCTCGTCCAGGCTCAGCGCAGGACCGAGACCACGAGACCGGCGATGGCGACAAAATAGGCTGCGAATGTGAGGACCTGTCCGGACACGCGCCAATGATTTCCGGGCAGGACCTGCGTAAAGGCCAGCGCGTGAAGAGTTCGCCCCGCCACCAGCACCGCCCCGGCGATGTGAATAAACAGGGTCGAGGCCTGCAGCATGCCAAGCAGCACCAGCATGATCAACACGATCGGGATATGTTCCGCGGCGTTTGCGTGTGCGCGCATTGCGCGCTCCATCTCCTCGTGTCCCCCATGCCCCAGGGACGTCTTGTGCTTGAAGCGCAAGCGGATGCAGTTTACGGAGAGCGCGAACAGGATAAGGGCGCATGGGACCGTATAAAGCGCGACAATTTGGATGTGAGTCATGACGGCTCCGCGGGTTCGCCGGCCTTGTCCGGCGCCCGACGGGACCATGTTTTTATGTTGCTTTCAACCGCAAGCCGTCACCCCACGGTGATGTCATGCGCCGCGGCGAGGCTGATCACGGTGGTTTCGTCGATGCCCCCCGTGCGCGCCGCAGCGTCCAGCTGGCGGAAGAACAGTTCAAGCTTTTTGCCAGGCGTGCATAACACGATCATGCGGGCGGTGACCCCGGTTGCGTTGCGGAAGCTGTGCTGGTGCCCCCGCGGCGCGAAGACGAACGCGCCTGGACGCGCTATCTGTTCCACGCCGTCGAGGCAGAAGGTAACTTCGCCCGACAGCATCAGATAGGCCTCGTCCTCGTCGGCATGGACATGCGGCGGCACGCCGTAGCCGGGTGGAACCGTATGATCGAGAATGAACTGGCCGCTTGACGCGAATGTCGATTTCACCGTCAGCGGCGCGCCGAGGACATTCAGAATTTCGGTGTGGTCGAGGGGGATCGTCATGACACGCTCCTTTTTGGCTACCGAGTGTTCGTGCTGGAGAATGAGGGCGATCCGGGCGGCGCACTAGCCGGCGCGGGATGGACATATTGTTCGATAAACAGGACAATATTGTACATGGATACGTTTGACGGCATGACCGAATTTCAGCGTGTGGTGGAGGCGGGGAGCTTTACCGGCGCCGCCCAGCGCCTCGGCATGTCGAAATCCGCCGTCAGCGCGGCGATCTCGCGCCTCGAACGCAGGCTCGGAGTGCGGCTGCTGGACCGCACCACGCGCCGGGTTTCGCTCACAGAGGCAGGACGGGCGTTCTTTCGTCACGGTGCGCGGGCGCACGAGGAGGCGGAAGCGGCGTGCGCTGCTGCCCAGGCGCTTCAGAGCGAGCCCAGCGGTTCGCTTCGGATTGCCGTCCCGGAAGTGTTTTCCAGGCTCTACATCGTTCCCGCGCTGAGCTCGTTCTTCGCCAACTATCCCGCCGTCCAGATTGAGCTGGTCGAGTCCGTGCGTGCAGTCAATCTGGTCGAGCATGGGCTCGATATTGCGATCCGCATTGCCGAAACGCTGGAACCGACGCTGGTCGTGCGTCGGATCGGGACTTCGCGTGTGGTCGTCTGTGCCTCGCCGGAATATCTGGAGGCGCGCGCCGCGCCGCTGACGCCGGGCGACCTTGAACAGCACGATCTGATCGGATTTTCGCCGCTGGCCTGGGGCCGCGAATGGCGATTCTCCCAAGAGGGCACGCACATCGCTGTGCCTATTCGTCCCCGATTATTGTGCGACAGCGGGGAGTCGTTGCGCGCGGCTGCGCTCGCCGGACTGGGGATTGTCGCGTTCCCCGGCTGGGCGGCGGCCGAACTCCTGAGGTCGGGGGAACTGGTCCAGATTCTCGAACAGTGGAAGACCCCGGAAGCCGGGCTCTACGCGGTATATCCGTCGAATCGGCTGAACGCAGCCGCGGTCAAGGCGTTTGTGGCGCACCTTGGGAGCTGGCTGAAGCGCTCGCTGTTCTGATCGACTACTTCCAGATGCTTTTGCCGGACCCCGGCAACCCAAGGCGGGGCCATTTTTCATTGATCGTCTCGATGACCGCATCGTCCATCGCGATCTTGCGGCCCCATTCCCGCTGCGTCTCGGGTGGCCATTTGGTGGTCGCATCCAGTCCGACCTTTCCGCCAAGGCCGGAATGGGGCGAGGCGAAATCCAGATAGTCGATCGGCGTATTCTCGACCTGGGTGAGATCGCGCACCGGATCCATCCGGGTCGAGATCGCCCACATCACGTCCTTCCAGTCGCGCGCGTTGATGTCGTCATCCACCACGATAATCCACTTGGTGTACATGAACTGGCGCAGATACGACCACGCCCCCATCATGACGCGCTTGGCGTGGCCGGGATACGCCTTCTTGATCGAGATCACTGCGATCCGGTAGGAGCAGCCTTCCGGCGGAAGCCAGAAGTCCACGATCTCCGGAAACTGTTGCTGCAGAAGCGGAATGAACACTTCGTTGAGCGCCTCACCGAGCACGGAGGGCTCGTCGGGCGGGCGCCCGGTGAAGGTTGAAAGATAGATGGGCTGGCGGCGCATCGTAATCGCGGTCACAGTGAACACCGGAAATTTCTCGACCGCGTTGTAGTAGCCCGTGTGGTCTCCGTAGGGACCCTCGTCGGCGTAGTCGGTGAGCGACACGTGGCCCTCGAGAACGATCTCGGCTTCCGCCGGCACGGCGAGGGGAATGGTCTTGCAGTTGACCAGCTCGACCTTTTCGCCGCGCAGAAGTCCGGCGAACTGATACTCACTCAAGGTGTCGGGGACCGGCGTAACGGCGGCAAGAATGGTTCCGGGGTCGGCACCGATCACGGCGGCGGCCGGAAGGGGCTCGGGCGTCTTTTCCCCCCAACGGCGGTGATGTTGCGCCCCGCCGCGATGCTTGAGCCAGCGCATGATGCAGGTGTTCTTGCCGGTCACTTGCATGCGGTAGATGCCGAGATTGTAGTCGTCCTCCCGGCTTGCGCCGGGACCCTTGGTTACGATCAGTGGCCAGGTAATGAGCGGCGCGGGCTCGTTTGGCCAGCAGGTCTGCACGGGCAGCCGCGTCAGGTCGACCTCGTCGCCTTTCAGCACGGTCTCGTGCACCGGCCCCGAGCCGACGGTCTTGGGCTTCATCGAGAGGACATTTTTCACGAGGGGCAGCATTTCCCAAGCCTCGCGCAGACCTGCGGGCGGTTCGGGCTGGCGCAGGAAAGCGAGGGTTTCGCCGACTTCGCGCAACGAGGCACCGTCACGGCGCTCGGCACCCCCCAAGGTCACCGCCATCGCTACCCGCTCGACCGTGCCGAACAGGTTGACCAGTACCGGCATGCTGCTTTTGGTGCCATCGGCATTGAGGGCGTGCTCGAACAGCACCGCCGGCCCCCCCTCGGCGAGCAACCGGGTCTGGATCTCGGTCATCTCAAGGACGGTGGATACGGGTTCGGTGACCCGAACGAGCTTTCCCTCGGTCTCAAGTCTGGCCAGAAAGTCGCGCAAGGATCGGTAGGACAAGGGCGCCTCATCGTCGTGGTCGGCGCGAAGGTAGGCTAAGCCACCGCGCCGTCAAGCGTTTTGCAGGTTGATGCGCCATAAGGCACACTCGTGACGCGGGGACGAATCAAAGGGGCGGCGATGGAACAGCTTGAGGCGATACTCGATCAGATCAGCGGGATTGTGTGGGGTCCCGCGATGCTGGTTCTCATTCTGGGAACCGGCCTCTATCTGACAATCGGCCTCCGGTTGATGCCGATCCGCCGTATCCCGGCGGCGTTCGCCCTGATGATTAAGGGCCGCCGGGCTGGGCCGGGCGACAAGGGCGAAATCACCCCCTTCCAGACGCTGATGACCGCGCTCGCCGCCACCATCGGCACCGGCAATATTGCGGGCGTCGCCACCGCCATCGCGATCGGTGGGCCGGGCGCGGTATTTTGGATGTGGATGACGGCGCTGGTCGGGATGGCGACAAAATACGGTGAGGCGGTTCTGGCGATTCACTACCGGGAAGTCGACGCGAACGGCCGCTACGTCGGCGGTCCGATGTATTACATCAAGAACGGCATGGGGAAAAACTTCGCGTGGCTCGGCTGGGTGTTCGCGCTGTTCACAATGATCGCAGGCTTCGGCATCGGCAACATGGTGCAGGCGAACTCGCTGGCCGACGTGTTCCACAGCACGGCAGGCGTACCCCCCTGGGTGACCGGCGCCGCCCTCAGCGCGCTCGTGTTTCTGGTGGTGATCGGCGGGCTCAAGCGCATCGCGTCGTGGTCAGACAAGCTGGTGCCCTTCATGGCCATCGTTTATGTCACGGGCGCGCTTGCCATCCTGGCCGCGAACGCCGCGCATGTTCCTGCCGCCTTCGAGCTGATTTTCACAGGCGCGTTCAGCGGGACGGCGGCGACGGGCGGGTTTGCCGGCGCGGCAATCATGCTCGCGGTGCAAAAAGGCGTCGCGCGGGGGATCTTCTCCAATGAAGCGGGGCTCGGCTCCGCCGCCATCGCCCACGCGGCGGCGCAGACTCAGGACCCCGCCAAGCTGGGGCTGGTGGCGATGCTCGGCACCTTCATCGACACGATTATCGTGTGCACCATGACCGCGCTGGTCATCTTGACCGTGTATGTCCCCGGTGCGGACGGCGCCAGCGTTCCGGTATGGTCGCAAGGGGCCACCGGCGCCGCACTTTCCTCCGCTGCCTTCGGCGCGGGGTTGCCGGGCGGCGAATGGATCGTCACCCTCGGCCTGATCCTGTTCGTGTTCACGACATTGCTGGGCTGGAGCTACTATGGCGAGCGTGCGGCCGAGTATCTTTTCGGAGAGAAGATCATCACGCCGTATCGGGTGGTGTGGGTGGCGCTGGTGTTTGTTGGGGCTGTGACCAAGCTCAATCTCGTGTGGACGTTCGCCGATATCATGAACGCGCTGATGGCGATCCCCAACCTGATCGCGCTCGGGGCGTTGTCGGGCACCATCTTCGCGCTCTCGCGCGGTGTCGTGAGCGGCAAGGTCGACTAGGGCAGCAGCCGCCACACACCCGTGTCGCGCACATCGCGGTCTTCGAGATCGCGTGAGGTCGCGACCTTGTAACGCGCAAGCTCCTCCAGCCCGCTTTTGGGAAAGTAGCTGCGCCCGGGATCGCCGAGCAGCACGAGAATGCCCGACCTTGCCAGCATGCGCAGCCATGCCTCGATGTGCCCCGCAAGCGGTTGCTCGTAACACATATCGCCCACCAGGATGACGTCGCCGTGCCCGTCCTCGCCGATCACGTCGCGCGTCACGATATCTACGCCGACATCGTTCGCGGTTGCGTTCAGCGCGATCGCCGCGCACGCGAAATCATCGATTTCGGCCGCAAGGACGCGTCCGGCACCTGCCTTCGCGGCAGCGATCGCCACAATGCCGGAGCCCGATCCGAAATCGAGCACCCGCTTGCCCGCGACAATGCCAGGCGTATCGAGCACATAACGCGCCAGTGCCTGCCCGCCCGCCCATGCAAATGCCCAGTAGGGCGGCGGCAGGCCGCTCGCTTCGAGCTCGCTCTCGGTCATCTGCCACAAGGGCAGGACCTCGCTGGCCAGATGCAGCGCGATCTGCGGTACCAGAGGTGCATGGAGAAGCTGTGTGTTCGCCTCGACGAACGTTCTGGCGTCGCTCACAGCGCGCCCGCGGCGATGGCGAGGAGAATAAATCCACCGGCCGAACGATTGGCACGAAAGAGGGTGAGGCAGCGCTCGGGATTGTCGATGTCGAGCTTGCGAACCTGCCAGAGGAAATGCGCAAGCACGAGGACGAGCACGAGATAAAAGCCCGGCTGCGCACCGCTCAAGCGCCCGGCAACAAGCAGAAGTGCGAGCGTTGCACCGTAAAACCCGATCAGCCACGTCCGTGTGGCCGCGCCGAATTTGAGCGCGGTCGATTTGACGCCGATGATCGCATCATCGTCCTTGTCCTGATGCGCGTAGATTGTGTCGTAGCCGAGAGTCCAGGCGACGCCCGCCAGATAAAGCGCGAGCGCGCCCCAGGAGAGCGTGCCGGTCTTTGCGGCATAGCCCATCAGCGCACCCCAATTGAAGGCAAGCCCCAGCACCGCCTGCGGCCAGTGCGTAATTCGCTTCATGAAGGGATAGACCGCAACGAGTCCGAGCGAGGCGATACCGAGCAGTCTGGTCAGATCGTTCAGAGTCAGGAGCACCGCAAGTCCTGCGAGGGACTGGAGCACCACGAAGATGGCCGCTCCGCGTACGCTCACAGCGCCCGACGGAATCGGCCGATTGCGCGTGCGCTCGACCTGGGCGTCGATATCGCGGTCGACAATGTCGTTGAATGTGCACCCGGCGCCTCGCATGACGATCGCACCAATCGCAAAAAGCGCAAGGAGCCGGGCATCGGACCAGCGCAGTCCGACGTCGAGATTTGCGAGCGTCACTCCCCACCAGCACGGCAGCAGCAACAGCCACGTGCCGATCGGCCGGTCGAGCCGCGCGAGGCGCAAATAGGGCTGCAGCCGCGGCGGTGCGCGATCGATCCAAGGCGTTTGGATCGCGTCCGGCGTGGCGCTATGGTGGAGATCGCTCATCTCCCGTTGCTTACACTCTTTTTGCGATTGTGCCCATGATCGACCGCGCGCCGCCCCGTCTCTATGTCACGCCCGCCCTTGCGCAGGGCCTCCGTCTCGATCTTTCGCCCGAGCACACCCACTACCTGGCGAACGTGATGCGCCGCCGTGCAGGCGACGAGGTGCTCGTGTTCAACGGCGTAGATGGCGAGTGGAGGGCGTCGATCACGGAACTCGCCAAGCGCACCGTGACGCTCGAACTCCAGGGTCAATCGCGGACCCAGGACACCGCCGTGGATGTGTGGCTGATGTTTGCGCCCATCAAGCGCCAGCGTGTCGATCTTGTCGCCGAAAAAGCGACCGAAATGGGTGCGAGCCGGCTTCAGCCGGTGATTACGCGGCGCACCAATGCCGAGCGGGTCAACCTAGGACGGCTGCAGGCGCACGCCGTCGAAGCTGCAGAGCAATGCGGAATCCTGAACGTCCCGCGCGTGATGACGCCGCAACCGCTCGAACGCTTGCTTGGTGAATGGGATGTGGCGCGGCGCATTCTGTTTTGCGACGAAAGTGGTGTAGCGCCGCCGGCACGCGAGGTCCTTGGGCGCGGCTCGCGCGGACCGTGGGCGGTGCTGGTCGGGCCGGAGGGCGGATTCGATGAGGCCGAACGCGCCATGCTCAATGCAATGCCCTGCGCGGGGGCCGCGTCGCTCGGGCCGCGAATCCTGCGGGCCGATACGGCAGCCGTCGCCGCGCTGGCGCTGTTTCAGGCCGCGCTCGGCGACTGGTAACCCCTTGTGTTCGCCGGAGCCATCAGCCTAGATGGCTCGGATTGATATCGAAGAATTGGTGAGGAGCGCTTATGTCAGTTCCCCAGTCTGGTGGCGGCTTGATCGAGAGCCGCGATGCTCTCGTGGCCTTCCTCGCGGACGGCTGCAAACCGCCTGCGCGCTGGCGTATCGGGACCGAACACGAAAAATTCGGCTTTCATCGCGCCGATCTGACGCCGCTTCCCTACGCGGGTCCGGGCGGCATCGAGGCAATGCTCAAAGGCTTGATGCGGTTTGGCTGGGAGGGCGTTTACGAGGGTGAAACGTTGATCGGCCTGACCCAGACCGGACCGCTCGGCACCGCGTCGGTAAGTCTCGAGCCGGGCGGGCAGTTCGAGCTCTCGGGCGCACCGCTCTCCAGTCTCCACGAGACCTGTCACGAGGTGAATACGCACCTTGCCCAGGTTGCGACGGTGGCGGACGAGATCGGCGTGGGGTTTCTCGGCCTCGGGTTTTCGCCCAAATGGACGCTGGCCGAAACGCCGGTCATGCCCAAAGGCCGCTATGCCATTATGCGCAACTATATGCCCAAGGTCGGCACTATGGGGCTCGACATGATGTTCCGGACCTGTACCGTGCAGGTCAATCTCGATTTTTCCGACGAAGCGGACATGATCAAGAAAATGCGCGTCGGTCTGGCACTTCAACCGATCGCGACCGCGCTGTTCGCCAACTCTCCGTTCACGGAGGGAAAGCCCAATGGCTATCTCTCCTACCGCGCGCGGGTTTGGCATGATGTCGACAAGGACCGCTCCGGCCTGCTGCCGTTTGTGTTCGAGGACGGGTTCTCCTTCGAGCGCTATGTCGATTACGCGCTCGACGTGCCGATGTATTTTCTCTATCGCAGCGGGCGCTACATCGACATGACGCGCTACACGTTCCGTCAATTCATGGCGGGCGAAGCGGGAGATGTGAAAGGCGAGCGCGCGACGCTGAGCGATTGGGCCGATCACCTCACCACCATCTTTCCCGATGTGCGGCTTAAAAAATTCATCGAGATGCGCGGCGCCGATGGCGGTCCGTGGCGGCGGCTCTGCGCGCTCCCCGCGCTGTGGGTCGGGCTGCTGTACGATACCTCGGCTTTGGACGCGGCGTGGGACCTTGTCAAGGATTGGACGAGCGAAGAACGCGAGGCGTTGCGGCTCGCCGTCCCAAAGACTGCGCTGCGCACGCCATTTCGGGGGCGCACCGTGCGCGATGTTGCGCGCGAGGTGGTTCAGATCGCGCTCGCCGGTCTCAAGGCGCGGGCGATCAGGGGGCGGATCGACCGCGACGAGTCGCCTTATCTCGACGAGCTGGTCGCAATCCTGGAGAGCGGCGAAACGGCGGCCGAAGAGCTGCTCGCGCGCTACCGCGGGTCCTGGGAAGGAAGTGTCGATCCCGTATTTGCAGAATACGCGTACTAGAATACGCCGCTGAAAAGCGCACTGTGGCGTATCAGCGACGTGCGGGCGCGGATGAACGCTCCCGTGTGGCTGTCGCGTTCGATCTGCCGCAACAGCTCGCTCACTGTTGCACGCGCAGGTGTCTCGTCGCTGTCGAGAAGCGCGCGACGCATGCTCAGCACGATCGAGGTCACGAGGCGTGGGTCGCGCAGCGCGATGGCCGTGACAAGATCGCTGACAAGTGGTCGCGGCCGCGCATCGGCGAGCGCGCCGTCGTCAAGCATTTCGCTCATGCGGCCGTTCCGCCGACGGTCAGACGGTCGATCAGCAGCGTCGGCTGTCCGACGCCGACCGGCACGCCTTGGCCCGCCTTGCCGCAGGTGCCGATGCCGGGATCGAGCGCCATGTCGTTGCCGATCATCTTGACGTGCGTGAGAACGTCAGGGCCGTTGCCGATCAGCGTCGCGCCCTTGATCGGCGCGCCGATTTCGCCGTTCTCGATCTTGTAGGCCTCGGTGCATGTGAAAACGAATTTTCCGCTCGTGATATCGACCTGCCCGCCGCCGAACGAGACGGCGTAGATGCCGTTGCCGGCCGCCTTCATGATCTCCTTGGGGTCCTTGTCGCCCGCGACCATGATGGTGTTGGTCATGCGCGGCAGGGGCATGTGCGCGTAGGACTGGCGGCGCCCGTTTCCGGTTGCGGCCACGCCCATCAGCCGGGCATTGAGGCGGTCCTGCAGGTAGCCTTTGAGAATGCCGTCCTCGATCAGCACAGTGCGGCCGGTCGGCGTGCCTTCGTCATCGACGCTGAGCGAGCCGCGGCGCTGGTGGAGCGTGCCGTCGTCAACCACCGTGACGCCGGGGGACGCGACGCGCTGGCCCAGCAATCCGGCAAAGGCGCTGGTTTTCTTGCGGTTGAAATCGCCCTCGAGGCCGTGGCCGATCGCTTCGTGAAGAAGGATGCCGGGCCAACCCGGCCCGAGCACCACCGTCTGCTCGCCGGCGGGCGCCGGAATCGCGGAAAGATTGACCAATGCCTGGCGGAGTGCTTCGTCGACCTGCCCCTGCCAGTGGGCGGGGTCGAGATAGGCCTGATAGCCGGTGCGTCCACCCGCGCCGTGACTGCCTGATTCCTGTTTGGTGCCGTCGGTGACGACGACCGAGACGTTGAGGCGCACCAGTGGGCGCACGTCGCGCACCACGTGGCCGCCCGGGCGAATGATCTCGATCGCCTGCCATTCGCCCGACAGCGAGCACGAGACCTGCTTGATGCGCGGGTCGCGGGCACGGGCATAAGCGTCGATAGCCTGGAGCAGGGCGACTTTTTCTGCGAACGGCACTTCGCCGATCGGGTTGTCGTCACTGTAAAGCGATCGATTGGTGCGCGGCGGGTCCGCCGAGAAAACGCCGGCGTGGCCGCTTCGGACCGCCCCTACGGCATCGGCAGCACGTTTGAGGGCCGCCTCCGACAGCTCCGAAGCGTGAGCGTAGCCGGTGGCTTCGTCGGCGACCGCGCGCAGGCCGAACCCCTGTGTGGTGTCGTAGGTGGCATTTTTCAGCCGGCCGTCATCGAACGAAAAGCTCTCCGACAGGCAATATTCCAGGTACAGCTCGCCGTCGTCACTCCCTTTCAGCGCATCCTCAACGAGGCGCGTCACGCGCCCCCGGTCGAGGTCGGTGCGGGTGAAGAAAAGGTCGCCCGGCGATGCCTTGTCCATGAAATCTCCTTTGCGTCCGCCTAATCTAGGCGCTGAATACGCCGACTTGAAGGCTCACGGGAGCTATTTCACGCCGAAGCGGGCCAGAAGATCGAGCGGGATCGGCAAAATTATGGTGTTGGTCTTGTTGTTAGCCACATCGAGAAGGGCCGATACATAGCGAAGCTGCATCGCCTGCGGGTCGCCCGAGAGGGTCCGGGCCGCCTCGACCAGTTTCTCGGCGGCCTGGTGCTCGCCTTCCGCGCTGATGATTTTGGCGCGCCGTTCGCGCTCGGCTTCCGCCTGCCGGCCGATCGCGCGCACCATGCTCTCGTTGAGGTCGACATGCTTGATCTCGACGTTGGCGACCTTGATGCCCCAGGCGTCGGTCTGATGGTCGAGGAGCGCCTGTATATCGTTGTTGAGCTTGTCGCGTTCGGCCAGCATCTCGTCGAGTTCGTGTTTGCCGAGCACCGAGCGCAGCGTGGTCTGCGCGAGCTGGCTGATCGCGTAATTATAATTTTCCACCTGATTGATAGCGCGCTGGGGATCGACCACCCGGTAATAGATCACGGCGTTGACCTTGACCGACACGTTGTCGCGCGAGATGACATCCTGCGGGGGCACGTCGTGGACCTTGGTGCGCAGATCCACGCGCACCATCTGCTGGACGATCGGGATCAGAATGATCAGGCCGGGCCCTGACACGCCGGTAAAACGCCCAAGTGTAAAGATCACCGCGCGCTCGTATTCGCGCATCACCTTGAGGACCGAGCCCAGCAGGATGAAGGCAATGACGGCGAGGGCGACGTAAAAACCGATATTGGCGATCATGAGCGTTTGCTCCTTTTTGGCTTGGCGCGCGGCACACCTGCGATGGATAGCACAAGACCGTCGATTCCCCGTATGACGACCTCGCTGCCGGGCTCAAGCGGGCCGTCGCTCCGCGCGCGCCAGCGCTCGCCGTCAAACTCGACATAGCCGGTGTCGCCGTCCCATTCTGTCACCACGCCGCGGCGCCCGATCATGCTTTCCGGCCCCACCGTCACGCGCCGACCCTGCGCGGCCAGGGCGTAGCCTACCACCAGCATCAAAAATGCACCGGTGGTCGCC
>Ga0209643_1001913_pt1 | contig 15942 bp, 15 predicted proteins | sample AutmiccBRH37_all_FD_187383 | JGI IMG/M metagenome (GOLD analysis project Ga0209643, IMG submission 187383) | Deep subsurface microbial communities from Mt. Terri, Switzerland - Autotrophic microbial communities BRH/37_all (SPAdes) (version 2) | ecosystem: Environmental > Aquatic > Deep... | reverse complement strand
GGTGGGGTGCGCCAGCCACCCGCCGTAAAGGCTCAGGCCGATCGAGACGAACGTCAACGCCAGCGTGAACATGAAGACGATGCGCTTGTAGTCGATTTGGTGCATCCCCAGCCCTGCCTGCCCGCCATGGACCCGATTTCAGTATTAGCAAATCACCCCCACTACAATCCATAGGTTGCGCAATTCGATTGCAGCGCTCTTTCGCTTCGAGCATTATACCGCGCGCGGAACAGGTCGTTTGGGGGCACCATGGGCCATCGCGTATTCTTGAGCTATTCGACGAAGGACCAGGCGGCGGCGGAGGAGGTCTGCCGGGCGCTTGAGAGCCATGGGATAGGCTGCTGGATCGCCCCACGCGATATCGCACCGGGCTCGCAATGGGGCGGAAGCATCGTCGGCGCGATTGAAACGTGCGAGGCGGTCCTGGTCCTGTTCAGTGATGCCTCCAATAGCTCTCCGCAGGTGGCCCGCGAGATGGAGGTCGCCGTTGCGCAGCGCCGCCCGCTCATCCCTGTGCGGATCGCCGATGCGATGCCAACCGACGACATGAAGTACTTTCTGGGTGTGTCCCATTGGCTCAACGCCTATGAGCGACCGCTCTCGACCTATCTCTCCGAGATCGTGGCGGCGACCCAACGCGTGCTCGAGCGTGAAACCAGCCCATTGGCACGCATTCGCCACCTGGTTCCCCGCACACGTAACGGCCAGATTATCGCCGCGGGCGTCGCCGTCATCGCCGTCGCGGCGCTCACCTCGACCATGATCCGCCCTGTCCAGCCCAATTTCAAAATGCCCGAGCACGCCATGACCGGCCGGTGGGAAGCCAGCCTGCCCGATGGGTCGGGCGGCAGAGCGGATTGCATTCTCGATGTTCAATCCAACGGCCAGGCCAAGTTCACCGACAGTTGCCCGTTTCCCCTCGGGGGAAACAGCACCACGATCGGCGTGGTCGAAGGGAACACTTATGCGCCCGGGGTTTTTCGCCCCGGAGACAGCGGAACGTTCACAATGCTCGGGGGACAGGTGCACAATGCCGTGGGATCATACCTCCTGAAGGGGAAGCGGCTGACGCTTCGCGGCCCGCAGTTCGGGGACTCGACCTGGAAAAAAATCTCGTCCTCCAAGCCGCTCAAGAACGACATCGACGACATCATTCCCGACGCGGTTAATTGGCCCATTGAGGATCTGCCCCGTATCACCCGCGCAGCCACGAGCTATGTGCGTGCGCATTGGCAGAAGGATGCCGTGTTGCTGTCCGTCACAGTCAAATTGCTGGATGGCGCGCCGAGTTACACCAAATTGACATCTCCGGCCGGCGCTCTCGAACTCAATCTCGGCTACTATTCGCCCGACACTCAGGAAGGCATTCAGCTCTCGCCCGGCGCCATGTATTCGCCGATTTTCAGCTTCGGCGTTGTGGACTGGCGCGCGGATCGCGCCCTGCCTGATAATTACGTGGACCTTCCCGACGCCGTCAATGTGATGCGCCAAAGCGGGATGCGCGCCAAGCAGATCAAGGAAGCCGAACTACGTGACTGGGGACAAGCTACATACGCGGGTAATTCGACACTGAGCGGTGTCGAGTGGCGAATCCGCTCCGCCCTGGACGAGTACGGCGTGGTGCGCGCGACCCGATAAGGTCGTCTGCGGCGTTGCTGATCTTCATCAAATTGAGCGAAACGGCGACGGCGAGCTCCTGGGTAGACCCACGGCTTACCCGATTCCGTCCCAGGCGAGGTATTTGATCTCGAGAAACTCGTCGATCCCGTATTTGGAGCCTTCGCGCCCCAGCCCGCTCTGCTTGATCCCGCCGAACGGCGCGACGTCCGTCGAAATAAGCCCGCAATTGATGCCGACCATCCCGGCCTCAATTGCCTCAGCCACGCGCCAGATCCGAGCGTGGTCCTTGGCGTAGAAGTACGACGCCAGCCCAAATTCCGTTTCGTTGGCCAGCGCGATGGCGCCGGCCTCGTCATCGAACGGAAACAGACCGGCGACCGGCCCGAATGTTTCTTCGCATGCCATCTGCATTCCAGGCTTCATGTCGGCCAGGACGGTCGGCTCGAAGAAGTTTCCGCCCAGCGCATGCCGTTGCCCACCCGTCAGCACCCGCGCGCCACCCGCAATCGCGTTGGCGACGTGCTCTTGCGCCTTGGACACCGCCTTGGCATCGATCATCGGCCCGATCTGAACACCCTCGTCAAGCCCGTTGCCGACCTTGAGGTCCTTCACCCTGGTGGCGAATGCTTGCGCAAATCGTTCGTACACCCCCTTTTGGACGAGCACCCTGTTCGCGCCGACGCACGATTGCCCTGTGTTGCGGAACTTCGCCACCATCAAGCCTTCGAGCGCCGCATCGAGATCTGCATCGTCGAATACGATAAAGGGACCGTTTCCGCCGAGTTCCATCGAGCACTTCTTGATCGTGGCAGCGGACTGTTCGAGCAGGACGCGCCCGACCTGTGTTGAGCCGGTGAACGTGATCTTGCGGACCAGCGGGTTCCCCGTCAGTTCGCCTCCTACCACGCGCGTGTCGTTCCCGGTCAGCACGCTGAACACGCCCGCCGGCACCCCTGCACGCACCGCAAGCTCGGCAAGCGCAAGGGCTGTCAGCGGCGTCTGGCTCGCCGGCTTCACCACCATAGTACATCCCGCGGCAAGCGCCGGCCCTGCCTTGCGGGTGATCATCGCAGCCGGAAAATTCCACGGCGTAATCGCCGCGCACACACCGATCGGCTGCTTGAGGACGACGATCCGCTGCGCGCCACGCGGAGCCGGGATCACGTCACCATAGATCCGGCGCGCCTCCTCCGCGAACCAGCGGATGAAGGACGCAGCGTATTCGACCTCGCCGCGCGCTTCACCGAGCGGCTTGCCCTCCTCCAGCGTAATGAGCGTGGCGACATCGTCCCGATTTGCCAGGATGAGGTCATACCAGCGGTGAAGGATATCGGCACGCTGGCCGGCGGTGCGCGCCTTCCAGCCGTGGAGCGCCGCGTCCGCCTGCGCAATTGCGGCACGCGTCTCGGCCTCACCGAAGCGGGGAAGCTCCGCGAGCGTCTCCCCCGTCGCGGGATTGGAGAGCGCATAGACGCCGTGCGGCGTTTTTTCGACCCAGGTGCCATTCACGTGCGCCGCGGGGCGAACAAGGGTCTTGTCTTTGAGCGGAAGGTTCATGGCTGACTACTCTTTGCTGGTTGCGCGGACCTCGCGCACGCGCCGAAGATTTGAAATGTAGAGGCATTGGAGACGCAATCAACGTACCGAAAAGAGACGGCGACTTCTTCTCCCGCCCATGCCGAGGCGACGTGCGGGTGCTGCCGGCGCGCAGTTTCGCGCGCTGCACTGCACAAGTCCAGCACGCCGGATGATCGCGCGAGACCTGCGTGTGCAATGGGGCTATACTGATAAACAAGAAAGGTCGCGGGCTTCTCGTGACCGGGAGCGATGATGCGTCTCCCAGCGCGACGTCCTCGACCCTTGAACCAACGGTTCGGGAGGACGAACAATGACCATAAAGAACCCTGTCGAGTGGGGCTGGGCACAGCTCCGACACACGGCACATGCGATCGGATCCGTCGGTGATGCGCTTCACCACGTGCAGGAAACGATTCACTCACCGGCACCCACGATCCGAAAGATCTCGATATCTGACGTCGGCGGCGCCCTCGCGCAAGGTTGGCGCGATTTTGGCGCGTGCCGGGCAGACGTCATTGCGGTCTGCGTCATCTATCCCGTCGTTGGCTTGATCGTCGCACGCCTCGCCTTCGGGACGGATCTTCTGCCGCTGCTATTTCCCGTCGCCTCCGGCTTCGCTTTGCTCGGGCCGATTGCGGCGGTCGGGCTCTACGAAATGAGCCGCCAGCGCGAGCAGCGCAAACCTGTGACGTGGCGCACGGCGTTCGATGTCGTGAAAGCGCCGGCCTTCGGGGCGATCGCCGTTCTCGGCCTGCTTCTCGCGGCAATATTCATGGCGTGGCTTCTCACCGCGTGGATCATCTACGCGGCAACGCTCGGACCCCAGCCGCCCGCGTCCGCATCGGCGTTTGTCCATGACCTCTTCTACACCCAGGCCGGATGGGTGCTCGTCGGTGCCGGGGTCGGCGCGGGCTTCCTGTTCGCCGTTCTTGCGATGTCGATCAGCGTCGTGTCGTTTCCCCTCCTGCTCGATCGGGATGTCGGGCTCGACACCGCGATTACAACGTCCGTGCGTGCGGTGCGCCGCAACATTATTCCGATGGCGGTCTGGGGCTTCGTCGTCGCCGGTGTGCTGCTGCTGGGCTCCCTGCCGGCCTTTATCGGCCTCGTCGTGGCAATTCCCGTCCTTGGTCACGCGACCTGGCATCTCTATCGCCGGATGGTGGCTCGCCCCTAGGCCCACTGGCCGAGACCCGCAACGGCATTCTCAGGTCAGCGGCCGTCCGGCGACGGACTATTCCGGTGCCGGACGCCGGCAGGGATTGCGACGGGAGAGGCGGGTAACAATTCACCGCAGAATTACCGCCGGTCACGAGACTTGCATTGGCGCTGCAGAAGGGGCAAACGTTCGTTTCCGTAACAGCTTGAGCGTAGAATCGTGACCGAGACCAAGGCGAAGAGTGCCAGCAAGGAGTCGACCCGCCGGGAGGAGATCGCCCCGTTCGATCGTCGTCAACAGATCATTTTCGAGGCCGCCCGCATCTTTGCGCTCAAGGGCTTTGCCGGAACGTCGATGCGCGATATCGCGAATGCCACCGGCATTCTCGTTGGTTCGCTTTACCACCACTTCGCATCGAAGGAAGAGATGTTCGTCGCGGTTCACGCGGCAGGCATGGAAACCCTGATCAGCTCCGTGAAAGGTGCGATCGAGGGGATCGAAGAGCCTTGGCAGCGGCTTGAGGCGGCAGCCGGGACCCACTGCGCGGCGCTGCTTGAGAGCGGCGACTTGATGATTATGGTCGTGCCCAGCTTCGAAGCGGGGATCGATACGTTTCGCGACGAGTTGATACGCCAGCGCGACGAGTATGAGGCGATTATCATCGAGCTCGTCGCAAATCTTGATTTGCCAGCCGATGTCGACCGGCGGATGTTTCGCCTACACCTGCTCGGCGCGCTCAACTGGACGCAGACCTGGTATCGCCCCGGTTTCGGCATGACGCCGGCGCAGATTGGGGCGCAGCTGGTCAAGATGCTGAGGCACGGCGGCGCGATCACCCCACTCCCGGCTTCCTCGCCCTGACACGTCACGGCGACCGTTCTGCGCTCTCCCACTTAATCAGCAAGAACCCGCGTCACCTCGTCACCGAGGTCGACCGTCAACGTGACGCCGAACCGGGCGATGATGTCGCCCGAACATTGCCGCATGGCGGCCCATTCAGGCGAACGGGCGCTACGGGCCATCGCATCGCGGTCGGCAAACGTCATTTCCGCGATCCTGTAATAACGCGGCGGGCTTCCTTCGAACCCTTCCAGACGCGTTGTCGTAATCCGCTTCAGTTCTGGAACCGCCTGCGCTCGCGGCACGTGCGTCTCCAGGTAATAGCGCTCGAAAGCATCGACGTCTTCTGGCCTGGGGGCCGTCCAATATGCATAGAGCTTGTACATTTGGGGGTTTCCTCCGCGGTAATCGGGTCACGCGACGCGCCGTCAGGTGGCCTGCATTGTCAATACGATTTTGCCCGTGCGATGCGGTCGCGCCGAGTGCGCAAGGGCCGCTTTGATCTCGGCAAGCGGATAAGTCGCTTCAATCGGCACCGAGAGATCGCCACCGGCAACGAGCTTGCCCAGATACGCGTAGATTTCAGAGATCTGCTCGGGGGTGGAATCCATCCACCAACGCTGCAACCAAAAGCCTCGCAGCGTAACATCGCGAAAGACCGTGTCGCGGGCGGCGATCTGGCAGGGCTCGCCCGAGAGCAGTCCATAATTCACAACGGTTCCGCACTCCGCGACACTGGAGCCAAGCCGCTGCGTCGCGCTGCCGGCGATCGCATCGATGGCGAGACGCGGCAGGCGGCCGTTCGTCACATCCGCGATCCGCTCGGCGAGATCGGGACCGTCGATCAGGACGATCCCCGCTCCCGCCGCACGCAACTCGGCCGCCGCATCCTCGCGCCGCACGACATTGATGAGTTTGACGTTCCTGATTGCCGCGAGCTTGATCAGCCAATGGCCCACCGCCGAATTCGCGGCGTTCTGCACGACGGAGTCACCATCCGCAATATCCACGAACTCGGTGAGCATCAACAGGGCCGTCGCCGGGTTCACCGTCAGCATGGAGAGCTGCAGCAGGTCCGCTTCCGGCACCGGAATCAAGCGATCCACGGGCGCCAGAATCCGTTGGCGCCAGGCCCCCACCTTGAAGAAATACTGATGGACCAGCACCAGATCGCCAACCTTGACCCGGCGAACGCCCGGTCCGACGGCGAGAACCCGGGCAATGCCCTCCCCACCCGCGAACAACGGCAATGACGCCGCCGTGTTGCCGTACCGGCCTTCAAACCGCAGAAGATCACCTGGATTGATAGGCGCGGCCTGCAGCCCGATCAGGGCCTCGCCGGCCTGCGGCGCTGCGGGCTCGGCCACCTCGACGAGCTCGGCGACGTCGGCGCCCGGTCCGAACCGCGAATGGCTGACGGCGAGCATGGGCTTCCTCCACTCTTTCGCCTGTGTAGCCTTGCCAACCAAGCGATTGTTTTTTTGGACCGTACTGTTATGGTCTCAGGGTGTCAAGGTCGCGACCCGGCCACACACTCGAGCGAAAAAGACCCGAAAACGGGGAACGCGCCGCAGGAACGCCAATGCGACTCATCAATTTTTTTGACAGGGCTGTCGCGCTCTATCCGCGCAACACGTTCCTGTCTCAAGGTGCGACGCAGCGCACGTATTTCGACGCGCAGGAGGCAACGCACAGGATCGCGGCGGCCCTGCGCAGCGAAGCATTGCGCCCGGGTGATCCCGTCGGTTTCTACATGCCCAACGACTGGCGCGGCATTGAGGCGCTCTACGGGGCGTTTAGAGCCGGACTTCCGGTCGCGCCCGTAAACGCGCGAAACAGCGTTGCGCAGAATGCCGCGTTCCTGCGCGCATCCGGCGCCCGTGCCCTGTTCTTCCACAGCCACTACGCGGCCGACGCCGCGGAGGTTATGCGGACCTGCCCGCAGATTCGCGTGAGCGTGTGCCTCGACGTTCCGGCAAATGGATGCCCCGAGCTCTCGCAATGGATGGCGCCGCCCGGCACACACGTCGAAGACATCGCCATCCTGCCGAGCGATGCCTGGGCGATCTTCGGCACAAGCGGCACGACCGGCGAGCCCAAATGCGTAGTGCAAACGCATCTCACCGCGCTCGCAATGACGTGGGACATGCTCTTCGCCATGCAGGTTCAATCACCCGTGCGGCATCTTGTTGCCGCGCCGGTCAGTCATTTCGCCGGGTCGTTCCTCTTCGCGCTCTCGTCGATCGGCTCGACGCACGTCATCCACGAAAGCGTCGATGTGCTCAATATCCTTCAGACGATCGAGGCTGAGAAAATCGAAATTCTCTTCCTTCCGCCAACCGTGATCTACATGATGCTCGCGCATGACGATGTGCGCCGGTTCGACTACAGCTCGCTGAAGGCGCTTGTTTATGCAGGTGCGCCCATGGCACGGGCCAAGGTGCGCGAAGCCATCGGCGTCTTCGGTCCGGTGATGATGAACATGTTTGGCCAGACCGAAGCCAACGGCCCGATTGCGTTTCTGCGGCCGGAAGAGCACCGTTTGGATGCAGGTCCCGAGTGGGACTGGCGGCTGCAATCGATCGGGCGCGCGTCGATCACCCGGCAAATCGGCATCATGAGCGATGAGGGCCAGCTCCTCGGTGCGCGCGAAACAGGTGAGGTGGTGGTGCGCGGCTGGGGCAATTGCGCGGGATATCTCAACAACCCGGCGGCGAGCGAAGAGCTGATGCGTCATGGCTGGCTTCACACAGGCGATATCGGCGTGAAGGACGAGGAAGGCTACGTCGTTCTCCTCGATCGCAAGAAGGATATGATCGTCACAGGCGGGCTCAACGTTTTTTCGGCGGAGGTCGAGCAGGTCTTGATGTCCCATCCGGCAGTGTTGGCGGCAGTCGTGATCGGCGTGCCGGACGCGAAATGGGGGGAAGCCGTCAAGGCGGTCGTCGAGCTCAAACCGAACGAGACAGTGACCGAAGAGGCGCTCATTCATCTGTGCAAGGACGAACTGGGCAGCGTCAAGGCCCCGAAATCCGTCGAGTTTCGCGCAGAGCTGCCGCGGACACCTACCGGAAAAATTCTGAAACGCGAAATCCGCAAGCCATATTGGCTAGACCAGGAGAGAAGCATTTGAACCAAGCCGGAACGCCCTGATGCCCACTGCGCCTCTCCCCGAAACACCTCTGCACCGCGCGCTGCGCCAGCGCTTGCGCCTGCCGGTTGTCGTTGCGCCGATGTTTCTGGTTTCGGGCCCGGACCTTGTCATCGCCTCGTGCCGAAGCGGGGTCATCGGCAGCTTCCCGACGCTCAATGCACGTACGCCGGAGATCCTCGGCGACTGGTTTTCGCAGATCGAAGCCGCGTGCGGGCCCGATGCGTTCTATGCCGCCAACCTGATCCTTCACAAGACGAATACCCGGCGCGATACCGATCTTGAGGTTATCGTTCGGCACGAGGTCCCGCTGGTGATCGCCAGCGTCGGATCTCCCGAAGGCGTTGCGGAGCGAATTCACGAGTATGGCGGATGGGTGCTGGCGGACGTCGCCACCCTGCGGCACGCCCGCAAGGCCGTGGCCGCGGGCGTCGATGGCCTGATCCTGCTGACCGCAGGAGCCGGGGGACATACGGGATGGCTGAACCCGTTCGCCTTCCTTTCCGCCGTTCGCGAATTTTTCTCCGGTCCAGTTGCAGTGGCGGGGTGCATCGCGCACGGTCACGAGCTGCGCGCGCTTGAAGTCCTCGGAGCCGATCTCGGGTATATGGGCAGCGCGTTCCTCGCATCGCGCGAAAGCATGGCACCGGACGACCACAAGCATGCGATGATCAAGGCGACGGCGGACGATATCGTGCTGACGGATGCGATCTCGGGCCTGCCCGCGAATTTTGTCCGCAGCCGGCTGGAAGAGGTCGGGCTGATCGACGCCGACGGCAAGGTGGTCGTCCCCTCGGGCGTCAAGGATGTCACATCGTGGCAAAACACTTGGAGCGCAGGGCACGGTGTGGGACAAGTCCGGGCCATCGAACCGGTGTCCGTCATCGTCGACCGGCTCGACACGGAATATCGCGAGAGTGCGACCGGTTATCGTAGAACCGGCGTGTGCAAGGAGGAACAATGAGCAACGTCGCTGAAACCCAGGAACTGGAATTGATGCGCGACTCGGTGCGCCGCTTTGTCGAGCGCGAGGTCGTTCCCCACCGTGACACCTGGCGCAAGGAGGGCAAGGTCTCTCCCGATGCGTGGCGGATGGCCGGGGAAGCGGGACTGCTGTGCGCCAGCATGCCGGAAGCCTATGGCGGTGCGGGCGGTAACTTCCGCCATGAGGCGATCATCATCGAGGAGTTGATGCGGGTTGGATTCCCCGATTTCGCTGTCCCGCTCCACAACGGCATTGTCGCGCCGTACATTCTTGCCTACGGCACCGAGGAGCAGAAGCAGCGCTGGCTGCCGCGTCTTGCAAGTGGGGAACTCATCGGCGCGATTGCCATGACGGAGCCAGGGACCGGCTCGGACTTGCGCGGAATCGCGACGACCGCGCGGCGCGACGGCAATGGCTATCTTCTGAGCGGACAGAAGACCTTCATCACGAACGGCCAGAACGCAAAGCTGATCGTCGTCGCGGCAAAGTCCGAGGGCGCCGATGGCGGCAAGGCGCTCTCGCTCTTCGTGGTGGAGACTGAGGGTGCCGACGGCTTCTCGCGCGGTCGCAATCTCGAAAAAGTCGGGATGAAGGCGCAGGACACCTCCGAGCTGTTCTTCGACAACGTCAAGCTGTCGGCAGAGAACCTGCTGGGCACCGAGGGACGCGGCATGCGTCAGCTGACGGAGCAATTGCCGCAGGAGCGGCTGATCATCGCCGTCCAGGCGGTCTCCGCAATTGAAGCCGCGCTCGAGCACACGCTCCAATATGTCCGCGAGCGCAAAGCCTTCGGCCAGGCCGTGAGTGAATTCCAGAACACGCGGTTTCGCCTCGCGGAGGCCAAGAGCGAAGCCGATATCGCGCGCGTCTTCGTCAATCATTGCATCGACCGGCTCGTCGAGGGCCAGCTCGACGTTCCCACCGCCGCGACGGCAAAATGGTGGACCACCCAGAAGCAGAACGAGATCATCGACATGTGCGTCCAGCTTCATGGCGGCTACGGCTACATGCTGGAATACCCGATCGCGCATATGTGGGCCGACGCACGGGTCCAGAAGATCTATGGCGGCACCAACGAGATCATGAAGGAGTTGGTCGCGCGCTCGCTGTGAGCGCACATGGGGGGCACAAATGGTCAGGGGGGATACAGCCCTCCCGCTCCTGCCCTCGGGGCGGCGAAGATGCCTTGCAAATCAAAGAGTTTAACGCTACCCAGAGCCTCCCGGAGACGTGGCCGAGAGGCTGAAGGCGGCGGTTTGCTAAACCGTTATACGGTCTAAAGCCGTATCGAGGGTTCGAATCCCTCCGTCTCCGCCAATAGGCCGAAAATTGCCGGGATGCACTGCTGACCGCCGAAGCGCCAAGATCCGTTGGCGCCACGAGAACGGGTATCCTGTGACGAATTCGCGCCAGATTTCCGCGGAAGGATTGATACTCCTCAAACCGCGTCTCAGCCCATAATGCGAAGCTGAACGTAAATTGACGGCGCAGCTGATCCTTGCCGGGTCGTCCACCTAGTATGGATTTGCTGTTTTCGCACGACCGGGGATCAAGGACATGGCGGTATGAACCTTTTCGGCTGGCTCAACGATCAGCTCTTGCGGATGATTTGGCTGTCCGATCTCGTCACTGCGGGCGTCGCCGCAGCGGGACTGGACCCGACCTCGCGTCTGGGCGGCTCAGTCCAGTTCTTCGTCTATGACGTTGCAAAGATCTTCATTCTGCTATCGGTGCTGATCTTTACGATCTCGTGGGGCCAAAGCTATTTCCCGCCCGAGCGGACCCGCCGGATCCTGGGTGGGCGGTCCGGGATCGGAGCGAATGTACTTGGCGCGCTTCTGGGCACAATCACCCCCTTTTGCTCCTGCTCATCCATTCCTTTATTCATCGGTTTCACAGCTGCCGGCCTGCCGCTCGGCGTGACATTTTCATTCCTCATCTCCTCGCCGCTGGTGGATCTCGCATCGATCATCCTGCTGGCATCGATCTTCAACTGGTCTATTGCGCTGGCCTACGTCGTTGTTGGCGTCGTCGTCGCCGTGGTAGGCGGCACGCTGATCGGACGCATGGGGCTGGAAGATCAGGTCGAAGCCTTTGTGCACACCGTTCCCCTGCAGGGCAAGGAAGCCGTTTTGACCCGCGCCGAAAGAATTTCCTATGCAAAGGAGCAAGTGGCCGAGATCATCCATCGTGTCTGGCTTTATGTCCTGATCGGCGTCGCAATCGGGGCGGCGATCCACAACTGGGTGCCGCGGTCCGTGATCACCGCCCTGCTTGGACAGGACAAATGGTGGTCGGTCCCCGCAGCGACCGCGATCGGCATTCCCATGTATGCCGATATCTTCGGCACGCTTCCGATCGCCGAGGCGTTAGTGGGAAAAGGCGTGGGCATCGGTACGGTGCTCGCGTTCATGATGGCGGTTACGGCGCTCTCCTTGCCCTCGCTCATCATGCTGCGGCGCGTGGTGAAAACCCCGCTGCTGGTGGCATTCACCGGCATGGTCGCCGGGGGAATTCTGTTTATTGGCTTCACCTTCAACGCTATGACCCAGTGGTTCATTTGAGGAGCGGACACCCATGATCATCAAGATACTCGGATCCGGCTGCAAGAAATGCGTGACGCTCGGCGAAAACGCCAAAGCGGCCGCTGCGGCGATGGGCAAGGAGGCGCAAATCATCAAGGTCACCGATGCCGTGCAAATCGCATCCTATGGCGTGATGTCGACGCCGGGGCTCGTCGTGGACGAAAAGCTCGTCTCTTCGGGTCGGGTGCTGAGCGCCGACGACATCGCGCGGCTTCTGTAGAGAACGCCGCGGACGGTCAAAAAAAGCCGTGCTTCGTTCCCAAAAGGACTGAGGGCGGCGATTGCGAAGTCGTTCTGCGATCTGAAGCTGTATCGGAGGACGCACCCCGCTGTCGCCGATCATCTGCATCCGGGCCGCCCCGCGGCCTCCGGTGGTTTCATGGCCTTCAACGCTTCACAGCGGTCATTCGACTTTGCCCGTCCGATCTCAACTGCACACTTCAGGGCGGCCGGGGTGGCCTAGCCTGTCGGCAACTTCCCCCCGCCGAAGACCAGGAGAGTGGAGGTGCCGTGGGCCAGAATTTTGTCCTCGCGGTTCGTGATGCGGACTTCGGCAAGGATGATCTGGCGCCCGTTTGTCACCACGCGCCCCTCAGCCCTGACGCGGCCGGTCTCCTTGGTGATCGGCCGTGTGAGGTTACCCTTCGTCTCGACGGTGGCGTAACCTGTGTTCGGCGGAAGAACAGAGTGCGCGGCACAGCCGGCGGCGCTGTCGATCAGGGTCAACGCCCAACCGCCGTGAACCCCGCCCATCGGGTTGAGAAGGTGGCCGCCCGGCTCGCCTTCGAACGCGGCGAAGCCCTCATCGGCCTGCGTCAGCCAGAACGACATCGTCTGGCAGATCGGTGGCTGGGGAAGCTTTCCCGAGATCACGGCCCGAAGCATCTCAAGCCCCGTCATACCAATCACGTCGGCGGGCTCGGCGACGCCATACCGATGGGGAACAATGTGGTCCATCAAAGTATTTCCTTGTAGTTACATATCATGTATATGCATACATCTATGAGCTCTCCTGGACAACTCCGAAAAAATCTGCGCAGCGACGCCGCGAAAATGATTGACGTGTGCGCGGCCTGGAACAGCCGGCTCGCGTCACGGCGCATCACGCAGTTTCTGGATCGCGAGCTCGCACCCACCGGTTTGAGCGCCGCGCAGTTCGGTCTGATGGCCCAAATCGTCGCGTTGGCGGACGATACTCTCAGCGCGCTCGCCCAACGGACCGGCCTTGAGCAATCGACGCTGTCACGCAACCTTCGCACGCTGGAAAGCGACGGACTGATCGAGATCGCAGCGGTCGAGAGCGACCTGCGGCGCCGCGTCGTGTGGCTCACCGGGGCCGGTGTACAGCGGTTTGAGGCGGCGATCCCGGCGTGGCGGCGCGCGCACGCCACGCTGTCCAAACGCCTCTCGCCGTTGGCGCGCCAGCTGGCCGAGGAGGCGGAAGCCTTGATCCGGGAATAATCCACGCAACGGTCAACGCCGGGCGAGTGCCACGCCAGCGCGACACGCGCGGCAAAATTTGAAGAGACGAAGGGCGCGATGGACGATATTGCAGGCGTTGTGATCGCCGGCGGCGCCGGCCAACGGATCGGCGCGGAGAAGGCGCTCATTCCGTTTGGAACCGCGACGCTCATCGAGGTGGTCATCACCCGTGTCACACCTCAGGTGCGAACGCTCGCACTCAACGTTCCCGGCGATCGCTGTGACCATTACGCGGCGCGTTTCGGACTATCTGTATTGAGCGATACGGACGGTGGAGGGAACGGCCCGCTTGGCGGAATCGTGGCGGGGCTCACCTGGGCCGGGCAGCTCTCCGGCATCCGCTGGCTCGCGACATTTCCCTGCGACACACCCTTCCTGCCGAATGACCTCGTCGCGCGCCTGGCAGCAGCCCGCGACCCGGTTGACCCTCGTCCCGTCGTCGTCCGCGACCTGGAGAACGTGCATGCCCTGTGCGCACTGTGGCCATGCTCGGCACTAGCATCGCTGCGCGCCGGAATTGCGGACGGGGCTTACCGGAGCGTGCGGCGCGCTCTGGACATTCACCGCGCGCATCACCTCGTCATTTCCGATGCTGGCAACGCCTTTTACAACGTGAATACGCAGGCTGATCTGGCAGTGGCGCGGCATCTCGCGAGCATGGAGTCGTCGGCAGGCGATGCGCCTACTGGGTCGGAATCTGCCGCGCCAATTCGGGCGGATCGACCGTAATGACCGTGCGGCGATTGCGCGCTTCGCGGGTCTCGTCCGGCGTCATTACAGCCAGATCGCTTTCCCCCCGTCCCTCAATCTTCGAGACGCTGATTCCGTGCGCTTCCAGCGACTTGGCCGCGCTCTCAGCACGCTCTTGCGACAAGGTCTGGTTATACGGCACCGTCCCCTTGGTGTCGGTGTGACCAACCACGCCGATCAGTGCGCCTTGCTCGCGCGCCTTGCCGTCGACCGTGGCCAGAGCCCGTTTTGCATTTTCGTTGAGCGAAGATTTGTCGAAGTCGAAATACACTGTGCAGATCTCACGCTCGACAATCTGCGTCACGGGTTTCTCGACGATCTTTTCCGTCTGGATGATCCTGGGTTCGCACGTCGCAGCGACGGGTTCGATCGCGCCGGTGGCGAGCACCTGACCGTGTGGCTGCATGGCGCCATAGGCAAGAGGGAGCGCCAGAAGCAGAGGCCACGGTCCTGCCCCGCCCTCCGTGCTCGCCAGAGTAAAATTCCGCTCGTCGCCATCCTTGACCCGAAGCCGCGCCTTGAGCGCGGGAGGGAGCGCAATCTCGTTCCGTTTCTGGCCGGGACTGAGCCAGAACACACCCGCTTCGCCCTGCCCCAGAATCCCGCCCAGTCGCAGCCGCGCACTTTCCCGAAGGCCAAGCTCGGAGACCCACCAATAATTGAGGCCCACCGTCCCGTCGTCGCTGTCGACCACGGTCAGGCGTGCCTTGCGTCCCATCGCCCAGAACCGCGCCGCGACGACCCACCCGATCACCACGGCGAATCCGACAAACGCGGTTTGCGCGGGAAACGAGGTCCCTGCGACGGCCGGGTGCGCCAGCGCCACGATCCCCCATGTCAGCGCTGCCAGCACGAGGAGGATCGACTTTGCGAGCGGCAGGGCGAGCCGCTGCGAGCGGTCCGCAACGGTGCGAACACTCCAATGGGGCGTGCCGCCGCGACCGTCTTGATCGACCTGGGGGCCATTCGGCTCGCCAAGTGCCGGCGCGGGCCGGAAGATCAGCACGCCGTAAGCCAGCAGAGCGCCGATGAGTCCCAGCGCGACGAGTTGCACCTTCCCACTCAGATGGGCAAACGGCGATCCGCTGGATTGATAGAGCCAATCGGCAAATGTGTGCAGCAGGTCCATGGGTCCCCTCGACTCGTTTGGATGCTGTTTGTTAACCACGTCATACCAGTTTCCGGCGCGGTCGGGCGTGACATCTCGATCACGCCCCCCGCCAAAAGCCGCTTTGAAGAGTAGCTCCGACGTCATGGCTGCGCGCATGCCAATCAAACGCTTTTGGTCGGGATGACAGATACTTGTCTCCGACAGTTTGCACGCTGGTTGAGGACATGCGCGCTGAACCTCGCGAACGGTCCAAGCGGGGCCGGCACACGATCTCTGTCCGGCACCGAATTTCCGCCGGACAGTCGCGGCCCGCCGCCGCGAACCTCTTGCATCTGTTAGACAGTTGCGTAATAACTCCGCCTCCCACTCGGGCGCCACGCCCGTTTACCCAGGATGCGGGTGTAGCTCAGGGGTAGAGCACAACCTTGCCAAGGTTGGGGTCGAGGGTTCGAATCCCTTCGCCCGCTCCAATAAAATCAAAGACTTAGCGCCGCTTTGAGCGGCGCCGATTTTCTCAGGCAAGCACCGGGCAAGCGCAGCGCAGAAATGTACAGCGCAAGCCGTGCGCCTTATTCCACCTTCGACTACGGTGGAAATGCCGGCGGCGACACGCCCTATCCCGTCACAAACGTTGCCCCGACCGCCTCGCCGAATGGAGGTGCCACTACAACGAGGAACGAT
>Ga0209643_1001912_pt1 | contig 15944 bp, 27 predicted proteins | sample AutmiccBRH37_all_FD_187383 | JGI IMG/M metagenome (GOLD analysis project Ga0209643, IMG submission 187383) | Deep subsurface microbial communities from Mt. Terri, Switzerland - Autotrophic microbial communities BRH/37_all (SPAdes) (version 2) | ecosystem: Environmental > Aquatic > Deep... | reverse complement strand
CGGAGGCCGCCCGTCGTGGGTCAGAGGAATTCGACCTCGTCGGCGACGATCTCGGCCTTCTCGTGGGTGTCGCCGCCCTTCTCGTAGGTCGAGTAGCGGAGTTCCCCGCGGATATAGAGCCGTTCGCCCTTCTTCTTGTGGTTCGCGACCGCTTTCGCCAGACCGCCGAAGACCTTGATGTTGTGCCATTGGTCGTAGGTTTCGTTGTAGCCGTTGGCGTCCTTGACCGGCTTGTTGTCGACGAGCTTGGTCTTGCTGGTGACGAAGCGGAAGTAGCAGCCGCCGTTGTTGCCGTTGCCGAAAGTGCCGATGTCTGAGCCGATGCGGCCAGTGAGGTGAACGGTGTTGCTCATGATATTGACCTCCAGTGGTGCCAGCGGGACCGTCCCGCCGGGATGAAATTGACTGGAGGCCGTGCATGAGGGCGCCGCGCACTGACCGACGCGCCGCCAAGGCGGCGCCAAAGGGAGGGGAACCTCAATTTTTCGAGTGGTGCGGAAGACGGCCGTAGGCCTCTTCACGGTCGATAAATTGGGGTTGTGCGGGGTCCGCACGGTCGTAGGTTTCATCCCTCTCAGCGGGCGTCCTGTTGGCGCTGCGGTGGTGCTGGTGTCGTGGCACTTGTTCGCCGTGGTCGTCGTCGGGGGGTCTGATGTCGGTTTCTGGTGACGTTTCGGTCTGTCCAGGTCCGCATGACTTGCAGGCTGTGCGTTATCGACTTCGCCCGGTTTGGCGGTTCGGCGTCCAGATCCGCCGATCGATGTCAGCACGGTGGCGGTTGCCGAAGTGACGTTGCGACCGAAGCTGGTGGCCGGGTTTACTGCGGGAGTTTGGGTTGACCTGTGAAGGCGGCTGTCCCTGAAGGGGAATCAGAGCGCGGGCGCGTAGCCGTCGCGCGACGGGTGGTTTCGGGGCTGCGTCTCGGATTGGGGCGCGTTGCGCTCGCCGGGGAAGTGGCGTGGATCGCGCGGCGTTGGCCAAACGCCGTATTTGAGGCCGGGTGCGTTGCTGGACTGAGCAGCTGTGAGTTGTCGTGCGACCGTAGCGAGCAGTGTCGCTTTGGCTCTCATCCGGGAGCGGGGGACCAGATGCCGGGGCGGCGCTCGATATATCCGGCATCGGTGAGAAGCGTTTCGACCTGGCGCTCTCCGACGTTATAGGGCCGCTGGCGGTCAGCCGGGACATCGGTGATGAAGGTTGCCCGTGCAGCGATCGCCAGTTGGAGCTCGTCACTGTCGGGATTGAGCCTGCCGGGCCGGGCACCTTCGGCCGAGACGAAAACGATGTCCGTGCAGCTATAGGTTCCGCAATTGGCGAGGTCGGGACCAATGGCGCGGCGGTAGGCGTCGGTCGAGCTTCGCGGGCTTCCTCGGCCGATGAACTTGGTTGCGTGCCGCGCCTTGATGATATCCTTGCCGGTGTAGCGGTTTCGTCCTGTGCAGCGTGTGATGTCGAGCATGTCGTCCTCCAGTTTGATGGTCATCTGTCTCGATGACGGCAACAGCGGATCATGCCGGGAGACGAGGTCATGGACGCCACAGGCGCTCGGCGCGGGGTTCCTGCCGATTTTTGGTCTTACGACGCCGACAGGCGCCGAAAATCGGCAGGGGACCGCGATCCTTGACGTCGGTCGATTCTGGCATGGTAGCGCGGGCGGTCAGCGTGAACGGCGGTCGCGATGGTCTCGCGCGCGAGGCGAGTCTGGTCCGGGCCGGCTATACGCTCGGCGAAGTGCTGCAGCTGATCTCGTGGTCGGGGGGCGCAGGCGCCCTCGGTAGGACCCGAAAGGTCGTTTCGAGGGCGGCGAGCAAGCGCCGCAGGCAATCAATGCCTTGGCGAAGAGGTAGCGTGTGCGGGTGGTGCCCGCAGTCAGGTCAGATGGTGCCAGGCCAGATAGGCGAAGCCAATGACCGCACCTATTGCGAGGCACATCGTCACATAGTCGAAGGCGCTCTTCGGAGTTGGCATTTTCGGCGGTATCGGTCCCATGGTCGTCTCCCGGTGTTGCGTTTTCATGGTTTTAGGATGGACGTGTCGGGGGCGGAAGGGACGTCGACCTGGTGGGGAGACTGATGGGCGTCTAGTCTCGTTCGACGGGCTCAGCATTCGCGGCAAGTGCGCGGATTTTCGCCGTGAAGCCGGGTGTGAGGCGGCCCATGATGTAGCCTGTCGCGAGAGGCCTGATGTCATATCCGGGCCAGCGGAACGCATTGAATTCGGAGACCACGACCGAGGAGTTGAGCGAGAGGCCGCAGGCCCGAGCGACCTCGTGAGGGATGGGAACCGAGCCCTTTAGGGGGTCCCCTTTGGTTGTGACTGCAAGGACGTGGACGCGGTTGGTGGGGATATGTGCGTCGAGCACGATAACAGGCCGTTCCTTGACACCTTCGTCGCGGCCTGCGGCGGCTTCTTCGCGGAACAGGTAGACGAAGTTGAGGATGTGGCCAATGCGCAGCTGGTCAATCGTTCCAGGTGTCATTGGCGATTTCCTCGGGCGTGGGCTGGGTCGCGAGGATGCGCTGGCGCAGATCGTCAGGCATGTCGGCCGAAGCGACGGCCTGAATGTCCATTGCCCGCAGGATATTTCCGCGGGCGATGGCCTCGAGGCGTTCCAGGTAGTTGCTGTCGACGATCGCCTGCAGCTTGCGGCCGTGCTTGGTCAGGATGATCGGACTGCGCATGGCCTCGTCCAGATATTCGCCGGTCGCGTTGTGGAAGCGGGTGAGAGGAACGCGCTTGCGCTCCACGGCGTGGGGTTCGGACATGCTGTGTCTCCGGCTCTGAGGTCGAGACAATATAGCGATATTGGGCATAATGGCAACTTTCGTTCGCTGGATGTTCAGGCGGCGCGCTGACCGGGATGTGTCCAGACCGGCAGTTGCGAAGCGAAGCGCGGATGGACGATGGCGTAGAGCGAAGCGCCGCCATTGGACAGGTCGCGCAGCCGCTCCCAATGGATCTTGCCGAGAATCTCGGTCGTCGGGTCGAGCAGCCAGTCGGCGGCTTCGCGTCCGAAGAGGTCGCGGACGAGCGACTCGATGCCCTCTGGGAGCTCGTCGGCGAAGACGTCGCGAGGGCGTGGATCCGTGCAATGCCGGCGCACGTTCATTCCGAGCAGCTGCTGGATGCCGGCGACGTCGTTGTGAATTGGGGTCAAGTCGATCTCGATCGTGGGACCATAGCTTGGCTTGGCCTTGCATCGGTGGGTCAGCACCAGGGACCAGGTGCCCCAGTAGGCCGAGTAGTGAAATCGCGCGCGGCGGTGCTGGTGGGCGGGATCGAACGAGTGGTTGGTGGCTTGGCGCATCTTGTCCTCCTGAGGTTAGTCCGCTTTGGAAGGCCCTCTCTCCTCTGAGCGCGCGCAGCGGCGCTCAATCGTCGACGACGACGAATGCCGGAGGCGTGAAGTCGGCGAGGCGGACAAGCTCGTGTACGGCGTCGAGTGACGTGATCGCCTTGAGTTCGGCGATCGACACGAACGGATGTTCGGAGTCGGAGGCGCCGTAGGTAGAAATGGCGGTGCCGTCGCCGCGGTAGATGACGATTTCGGGATCGTAAGCGCCGTAGCACGCTCCGGACCATCGCCAGTAAGGAAGCACGTTAGCCACGCAGAAGGCTTCGAGTTCCTCCGGGCAACCGCCAGGGAGGCTGCGGCCGAAGAGGTCGAGTGTGCCGCCGTTTTGCAGGTGCGAGGGCTGGAAGGCGTATCCGTCCCATTCCGTCGCAAGGCGGTATTCGGCGATGTGGGCGCATATCGTCTCGAATTGTTGTGTGGAGACGGTGCCCCCGATAGTGATGTGAGTGTCCGAGCGGTCGGCCATGAGGATGCTCCTGAGTGCGATGCTGATCGTTGGGATTGTCATTCGTAGACGGGGCGCTGTTCCGGGAAGAATGGCGGCGCCCGGTGGGCATAGACGCGTGCGGAGAAGCGCGATCCGTCATAGAGGACGCTCGAGACGTCGGGTCGTCTTGCCTGCAGGCGGTCGAGCAATCGATCGAGCCGGTTGGCAACGGCATTCGCAGAGGCTTCGCTGGGGCACGCGCGAACTATGCGTTCGAGTTCGCCGCAGTCATAATACCAGGAACCCTCTTCGGGCCCGCCGTAGGCGCGGTCGACGCGGTAGAGTGCAACGAGGTAGGCCATTGGAGATCTCCGGTTTGCGCGCTGTGCATTCGCTGCGCCTACTCGGGCTGCTCCCCCTTTCCTCTCGTCATTGGGTCTCGATTATGGCGCGGCGGGCGGCATAGCCGCCTCGCCAGGCGCTTTCAGTCATCGAAGAGCCGGCGAAGCAGGTTCTTCATGTGGTCTTGCGCAGGTCCGTCGCGGGTCGAGATGCTCGCCGCCTGGTCAGCCTTCATGGCAGCTTCCTGTTCGGCGGGGATCGAGCCAAACGGTGTGATGATCTGTTTCAGAGCATCCATCGTAATGGGTCGATCGAGGTCCGCGCCCTCATGGACAATGAGGTGCGTTTCGCCCTCAAGGCGTGGGTGCTTCACATGCACCTGAATGAAGAATGTCTTCAGAGGTCTGTCCCATCCCACCACGATTTCGCAGACTCGCGGATCGGTGATGAGTTCGGAGGGGATGTTGTATCGGCTCATGGCGTGTCCTTAGCGTCTCAGGTGTCCGGTGCAAAAAAAGAGCGGTCCGACCAGGGGGGATGGTCGGACCGCCAAGGTTGGGGGCTTCGTTAGGCGGTGACGAGCTCGCCGGTTTCGCTGGCGAACGGGTCGGCCTGCGCTTCAGCGGGAGCCTGCTTGCGCTGGCGCTTCGGCTTGGCCTCCGTCCCGGTGGTCTCGAAGGCGTCGCCGGCGGGGAAGTCCTCCGTGCGCGGAGCGAAGCCGTCGTCGGCCTGGGCCGCGGGTGCTTCTTCGAACGGGTTGGCGGCGCGTGCCTTCGGGCGGGACCAGGCGACGTTCAACGTGTCATCCGGCTGCGGGAAGACAGCCACCGAGAGCGGCTCGGGGAAGTGGGGATCGTCGAGCTGGCCTTGCAGGAACGACCCGGTGCCGTTGTTCGCCATCTTTTCCCAGAGGGCGCCGACCTGGACGAACCGGCCTGCGGAGTTGCGGGCGAGCACGTCGAACTTGGGCGCGGCAGGGTTCGTCGAGGTGACCGGACGCAGGCCGATGTTGAGGCTGAGCGCGAAAGTCTCGATGCGGCCCATGAAGATGCCACGTGCGTCGCGCTTGAGGTTACCGATGTTCATTGCCTTAGCTTCCTTGGCTTCGGCTCCGTCTTGCTGCTCGGGAGCCAGTTGGAGATGCGTCTCAGGCCCTCGCCCTCGACACATTTCTCCTTCCCCCTCCCCTCTTTGAGGTCCGTCGGTGCGGGTTCGCGCGCCGTGTGTTCGGGCCAGTGACCTCGCCTCGTGCCCATGAAAAACCCGATCCCTTGTGGGGGCCGGGCTCGGCGGGTTTGGTCTTGTCGGTCGGTTTAGATCATGGACTGGATCTGCGTTCGATCGCCCGCATGAGCGTGGTGCTGATCGTGAAGACGATGAACATCCCGAAGGTGGTCAAGAGCATCAGTCGATTGGGGTGGATGGCAAGAGCGGCCAGTGTCGCCATTGCTGCATAGGATACGAAGCGGAGCCATTTCGCTTCGAAGACCAGGAAGGCCAGAGGTGCGCCAATCAACATCGATGATGCCACATAGACGTTCGTCAGCCATTCCTCGTCGGTTCGCGGGAGCTGGTGATCGCCGATCAGGGCTGCCGTGGTGGTGAGAAGGGCTATGCCGGTGGTGAAGACAGCGGCGAGGATGGGGTGCTTCATGGAACGATCCTTCAGATTGCATCGAGATCCGCAATGACGGCCGCCACGTGGATCGCGGGGACGATCCAGTACGCGTACTTTTCGCTTTTGCCTGTCATCGTCTCGTTGAACCGGGCACGCCCGTCGGCAATGTCCTTAAAGGTCCGCGCGATTGGCGCAGAGCGGAAGTATTTCACTTGCAAGTCACCGCTATCGTACTCGTGGAGATAGACGTGACCAAGTGAAGTAAGAAGGACTTCCGGGATTGCCGACTGTGACATGCTTCTGCCTCCAGTCCGCAAGGTAAGCGAGGCGTTGTGCCAGATCAATGCGGACTGTGTTCGGGCGGTGCGTGCTATTGTGCGTCGACGGGACAAAGTCGGTCGAGCATCTCATCGATCGGGTAATCGAGTGCACGGGCCAGGTGGATCGCCTCGATGACCTGTTCGCTCGTGATCGGGAACGTCGTCATCAGGTCGCTGATGGTGCGGTGGTCGGCTGAAACGAAGGAAAGAAGTTTCCCGTATTCGAGTGTTACGGCAACCGGCCAGGCGTAAGCCAGGCCAACGATTTTTTCCGGCAAGATGAGGAGGAGATCCCCGGTTTTGATCGCGTCGTCGGTCTGGCAGGCGTCGTAGGCGTTGCCGGAGGTCTCGAACGAGTGGATGCGCGTCGGGATGAACGCGAAGCGTTCGGAATCGGTGAGCATGGCGTAGGCCTTTCGTGAGGTTGGTACGAAAAAAGGCGACCCGGTGACCGGGCCGCCTTTTCCGGAGGAGCGGGTTAGGCGTCGACGAGCTCGTTCGCAGGCGCGAAGGCGTCGTTCGCCGGCGAGTCGTCGGTACGCGGTTCGAAGCCGTCGTCGGCGCCTGCCGGCGCAGCTTCCTCGAACGGGTTGGCGGCGCGCTTCTTTGGGCGGGACCACACCACGTTGAGCGATTCGTCCTGCTGGGGGAAGACCGCGATCGCGAGCGCGTCGGGGAAGCTCGGGTCGTTGAGCTGACCCTGGAGGAACGAGCCAGTGCCGTTGTTCGCCATCTTCTCCCAGAGGGCGCCGATCTGGACGAACCTGCCAGCGCAGTTGCGCGCGAGCACGTCGAACTTGGGAGCGGAGGGATTCGTCGAGTTGACCGGACGAAGGCCGATGTTGAGATCCAACGCGAAGGTCTCGATGCGACCCATGAAAATGCCACGTGCGTCGCGCTTGAGGCTACCGATGTTCATTGCCTTAGTATCCTTGGCTGAGGCTCCGTCTTGCTGCTCGGGAGCCTGTGTTGAGGTGCGTCTCAGGCCCTCGCCTTCGACAAATTCCTCCTTCCCCCTCCCCCTCTCGGAACACCGTCCCCGCGGCCTTGCGCGCCGTATGTCTGGGGCATTGAGGGTGCGGCACGCGGGTATGCGGGGCCCATTGAACGGGGCGCGACACGGGTTTTTGCGAAGCTGAGGGCAAAAAAATGCCCCGGAGGACGAAGTCCCCGGGGCGGGTATTGACGTTTGATTGGCGGTGGTTCGGGCTATGCTGGTGCTGCGCTATGCTTCTATCGGTTGAGCGGCGTGGGATTCCCGAAAGTGCATCCCGGCGCTGTCCAAATGGGCAAATGCGTTGAAATGGTCGAGATATTCCCGGCTATTCACCGGAGCGCCGGGCGAAAAGGGTGCGCAGATCTGGTCGCGGAGCAGAACCGTATCGCCGTGGTGGAACCACCTTGAAACCGTCGCTCGATACGCAGTGTCGGTAGATGCGCGGCCCGTGATCTTCGCCCACAATTCGTGCGCATGGTCTTTTAGAGTGGCGCGAAACGTCTCAAAGGCGCTGCGGTCGATTTCCTCGGCGAGTGCGTCGTGATCCAGATTGGTGCGATCGCTCGGCAGTTCGATCGAGTTCGCCCGGTTCATTTCGACCCAGTCGCAGTAGCCGAGGTGCGTATCGTTGTTTGCGACGTCGTATCGCCAGTCCGATTTGGGAAAATCGTCTTGATCTTCCAGCGGGTCGTGGATCGGTGTGTGCGAGCGTGTGTAGGATCTGGTTGTCTCGTGTTCGTCGTCCCCGAAGGCGTCGACGAGATATCCGGTGACCTCCTGGCCGGGTTCTTCGGCATGGATCCAGTGTGGCAGACCTACACGCTCGGCATCCGCTTCGTCCGATCCTGACGTATAAAGGTGTTCCGCGGGGACGGGGTGGTTGTGTGCAAGATAGTCGTCGGCGGCTTTCATTGCGGATTGATGGTCGGTCGCTTCGACGGCGACTTTCACCCGAATGACATCGTAGCGGTGAACGAAGAATTTGCGCATCATGGACTTGCTTTCTGGTTATGGGGACGGGTCGCTCGCGGGGGTTGAGGCGTATTCACGACAAAATGCCCCGGCCTGCGAGCAGGCCGGGGCATCCCCTGGATGAGCTGGTGAATGGGGTGTCAGGCGGCAGCCGTGAACGGGTCGGCTTGGCGGTCATTGGCGGCGAAGGCGTTCTTCGCGCGCCGCTGTTCCTGCCAGACCACGTTGTAGCTGCCGTCGTCCTGGCGGAAGGCGGAAATCTGAACCTGGTTCGGCAGGCTCGGATCCTCGAGGCGGCCCTGCAGGAAGCACTCGCCGGTCGCCTTGGCGGTCTGTTCCCAGAGTGCGCCGACCTGGACGCGTGCGCCGCTGGGGCTGCGCGCGCAGATCTCGTACTTGGGTGCACGTTCCTTGTCGGAGTTCACCGGGACGAGGTGGATTGCCATGTCGAGCGAGCGTCGCGATCTGGCCCGAGAGGTGGCCTTGGGCGTTTGGAATGATCTTGCCGATGTTCATTGCCGTAGTATCCTTGGCTTTGGCTCCGTCTTGCTGCTCGGGAGCCAGTTGGAGATGCGTCTCAGGCCCTCGCCCTCGACACATTTCCTCATCCCCCTCGTCTCCATGCGCGCGGCCGTGGCCGCGCTGTCGTCATGTGTTGGGGTGCTCGCCGGCTGAAGCGATGAGCTTGTGGCGTGCGTCGAGAAGGGTCTCCGGAACTCGTCGTCCGTGGGCGCGCATTCCCTCGATCATATCGGTCAGCCGGTTGTATGAAGCTGCGAGGAAATGGGTGACGGTGGCCCCGTCCCAAAGCTTCTCGCCCGCTGAGAGGTATTGCGGTGTGGTCAGCATGAGTGCCGCGCGTTCTGCGAGGTCGGCCATTTCGCGCTTGTCTTCTGCCTGCTTTCGTTGGTCGGCTGCGTATTCGCGCAGCGATGCGGCTGCGCTTTTCCCGGGGGCGAGGCGAATGTCCGTGCGGCGCCCGTTTTCTTCAATGACCGCGTAAGCGTGGGCGCCGATGATGGTGTTGACCTTCATGGTGCATGTTCCTTCTTTGAGGAGGTTGATGGGCGATGCTGCAGTCAGAGCCATTCGTATGTGGCTAGGTCTGCCTCGATCGGACCGTCCCGGTCGAACATGATACCGTAGCTGGAGGGTGAGGCCTGCCGGACGTAATCCGCGCAAGCCTTCATATCTTCGGTAAGATTGATCACCTCACCGGGGTCTGCGTCCTGGGGTAGGCGGACGCGTATGCGGGCGTCGGCTTCGTCATAGATCAGCCCGGTGCTGTCGAGGTTTTCACAGGTTTCGGGCCTCAGGTGGGAGGTCGACAGGACCACGTAGAGTTCGGTTTCAGGCATGGAGTGTGTCCATTCTAGACTGAGCGTGCGGGGTCGGGTCGAGCCGCAGGGTTGGCTGCGGCGTCGCGGCGTCGTGGTGAAACGAGGCGTAGAGCGGTGACGAGCCTTGTGCGTCGTCGAGTGTCAGGCTGTTCCCTGCTTCTGGGCGGAATGATCCTATTCTTGTCGTAAGGCCGCGGTGATCGATAGCGATCAGCCGATCCCATGCGTGCGGGGTGTCGGCGTCACCTGACAGGCATACGGTGCGCGGACCTCGTGCGCCGTCGATAGTGCCGAACATTCGACCAGTACCGGCATCCAGTGTGAGGCTGTTCCTCGTGATCGATGTGGGAATAGCGGTTGGATAAAGGGGTGCCGCTATGTGTCCCTGCGCCTGCCAGAGCAGGCAGGCTTTGCGGGGCGCTGGGAGGTATGGTTGCAGGTCTTCAACGAGCGCCGTGGCTGCGGAGAAAGTCCGGTGCGTCATGCGTTCGGGCTTTGTAGCCAGCGACGCCAGCAGAGCCTCAAGGTCGGCGCTGCCGTAGGACAATTCCGTCGAATTCGGGCCGAGCTGCAAAGCGTCAGCGATGTAGGCGAAGTAGCCGCCCGAGAGTTCGAAATCGATGGTCGGTGATACGGTGACGAGCAGGCTGTTGGAGAGAGGGCACGTCAGGAGCCGGATCTTGCTGCGTGTGAACTGTGCCTCCTCGAGGATGGCCGTTAAGGCGTCGTCGGCGTCGGTTGAGCGGACAATGGTTGCCAGCGAATGCACCTGGATGGAGAGGTCGCGGGCGCCGACGTGGGGATCACAGTGCAGCGCCGGGGCCGGGAATATTCCGCGCGCGGCAGTCATTTGAAGCAGTGTGCGGACTGCCGTTTCGGTGATCGGTACGATCGGGTGTCTTGGGGTGTTGCGCCAGCTGAGCGCGATCGAGATCGACATTGTAGTCTCCGAGGTTTCTCGATCCCTGTCGGGATCAAGAACCCGGTCCCCCTCCCCTCTCTGCCCGGAGGTGCATTTTGGTGTTGGGAATAGGTTTTGACCGACCGCTATGCGGCAATGAGCCTGGGCTTGCAGGCGTGGAGTCGAGCGAAGCGGTCGGTGACTGCCGCCGGCGTCGGGTAGAGGTTCGGCAGGTTGTGGTGCGCGAGGATGACCTCGCGCGCCATAGCGATGGTCTTGGCTTCGTCCATATCGGGGACCCGCGGTGGCCAGCCTCGAGTGAACCGGAGATCTGACGGAAGCTGGCTCTCGAGCGTCTTGCGTTCTGTCCCGAGGCTTTTTGCTGTGGCTAGGGCAGATGTGAGATCGGGATAGCTGGTTGTAGGTGCTAGATCCGATAGCCAGCGAGTTGGTTGGAACGAGAAAGTCGACGTGATTTCGAGTGCGACGATTTCGTTTAGCGAGGCCTCGTTCTGGCCGGAATCGATCGATTTGCGTGCGTCTGCAGCGCTCGCCAGGACGCAGTGGGCACAGCTCAATCGGCTCATTCTGTACCGGGTGTAGGCAACGTGCAGCGGAAATTGTCTTGCTTCGTGGTATGCGTAAACCTCGTCGGCTGACCATTCGAGGATAGGGTGCCAGGTGATCATCTTCGTCCCGAAGCGGTTGCTGGGCGAAGCAAATCGTGTGTCTTGGCGCGAGACAGGGGCGCTCGCGCGGCTTGCGCTTTCCTCGCGTCGGATCCCGACGACGGAGATGATTGTGCGCCCCCGGTGGGCCTTGACCAAATGCGAGCCGATGGGGCCTATTTTGGTATCTGAGGTGCAGAATCTCAGCGACGCGCTGCTGAACGGGCCAATGAGGTTGTAGGTCTCGAGGTTTGCGTATCGGCGCTTGGCATTCTCGAACCGTTGGCGCCAGCGAGGCAGCAATCCCTTGGTTGAGTTTTGGACGATGCTGACAGGAAGTGCGAGCTCCGCTGCGATTTGTGCGACAAAATCGGTCGTTGTGGGCCATTCGATAAGGCCGAGGTCGGCGTGTATCGCGTAGCGGTTCTTCGCGGGATGGCCGATGGCGTCCAGAAAGGCGATTGTCGCGAGGGTCGCTGCCGATGAGTCCTTGCCGCCCGACAGGCTGAATACGATGATCGGGTCCTGGGCGAGTGCGTCAGCAATGGCGACATCGAGGGCAATGTTCTGGCTTTGCGCATCGTGATGCCACTGTGTCGGGCTAACCCGCTTCATGGGTCGTCAGCAGATTGGCCCCGTACATCACCGATTTCAGGATGCCTGAGCCTTCTGCGCCGCAGGCTTCGCAGTTTCGGTCATCGAAGGTGGATGAGATTTCCCATTGCCCCTCGTCAGGGTTCCATCGGGCGGCAGCATCGCAGACGACGTCATCTGAGCCGCAAGCGTTGCAGATGAGGTTGTAGGAAGGGAGAAACGAGATCGCGTCCTGAATGGTTAGCCATGGCTGGTCCTTGGGCGCTGTGTGGCGGCGTGTTTCTCCGTCCTCGCTGTCCGTGTAGGTGAGCATCCAGTCCGTATCGGAGGTCGGCAGGTCGGTGCCCGTCAGGTTTGTGATCCGTGCTAGAACGGTCTCCGTTTTGTAGGCCAGTGCGCGTCCTGCTTCGTCCGACAAGACCGTCCATCCGTCGGTCAGGAACATCTGCAGGATGGCTGTCGTGGTGGTTTCCATTGTCGTCATTGGAGGGTCACTCCTTCCTGGCTGTGGATCAGGGCGATCGAGGAGGTCGCCTTGGCGGCTTGGTCTGGAAAGGCACTGGTAAGCCGAGCGTGGATCTGCCCGAACATCTCGAGTGCGAATGATCCGTCAGGGCTCGGACGGCTTGCGATGATTGCCCGGGTGATCGCGGCGTCGGACGGAGACGACTGGCAGATCGGTTCGGCTTTGCCGCCGGAATAGTCGTAGGGCGCAGGCATCATCGCTTGATGCCAATGCCGCAGGCCGCCTTCGGCGAGCTCCTCATACTGCTCGTTGCGCAGATCGGGCTCATCCGGACAGACGAGTTGTGCTGTGTAATAGGTCCCGAAATCGTGCTCGTGGCCACGGATCCTGAAGCGGTAGCCTGTGGGCGGTTCTCCAAGTGCGGCGATGAGGGCGGCCTTGTATGCGAGTGCTTCGTGTCGGCTGCGTTCTGTTGCTCCCGGATCGCGGCCGATTTGCGCGCATTCTTCCTCGTAGGGCGTTCCTGAAAGATCGATGATGTCAGGCATGGGGATAGCTCGCTGCTGGCAGTCGCATCCATTCCGGTTGGTCGACGGCGATGACGGGTTCGAAGCTCATCGCTTCGGCTTCGGTGAAGGTGGTGGCGCTGGCCATGTCTCCGAAACCGTCGGCGGTATTCCAGAAAAGCAGGCCTTCGTCGGGGTCGCGCGTCGTCAGCACGTACCGAGGCATGAAGTTTCGGTCATTGCGGACGTCTGCAGCGTTGATCCAGTGGATGCGGCCATCCTCGATGCGAAAGCCGCCTCCGCTGTATTCGTCGACCCGGTTGCGATCGGATGTTTCAGCCCACGTGGCGGTGATCGGCAGACCTGGAGAAGCTATCCTTACAAGCAGGTTCGCTACCGCTTCAGGGTCGAACTGAGTGCCGAAAACGCGGATGTTGAACTTGTCGCGATCATCGGTCTCGGCGATGTCGAAGTCAGCGTCGAAACAGGGGAAGTTGGCATCGCTGAAGATGGACAGGAACCCCGAGATCGGGTCGCTGTCGTCCGTCGGGGGAAAGCGGTTGCGAAACTCGGCGCTGGCGTCGTTCCAGTTTGCGAGGGCAATGTCGCTGTCGCAGTTGTCGTTGAGTGCTTTTTGCAGCTCCAAGGCTTCTTGGAGCAAGCCTGCCTCGAGTGCAGTCAGGGAGAAGGCAAAGCATGTGGTGATGTAGCAATTCGACATGATCTGCTCCTAAATGACGATGACGTAACCGCCTTCGCGCACGGCGTGGCGCGCGGCGTAATCGTAGAAGCCCGCGTGTTCGGCCAGGTGCTCGGGGGTCACGACATTGCCGTTGTTGATGGGGCCTCGTGAGTGGCAGACGCGGGCCTTGCCGAAATCGGCGTAGCGGGTGACCCGAACGTGATAACCGAGTCTGAGCATGTCCTCGCGGAAGGCCGCGAGGCTGACGATCGTTTTGGACATGGTGAGTGCTTTCGCGGTCTAGTTGTGGACGCGGGCGTGGTAGTGCGGGGTGTAAAGTCCGCAGACGTCGTCGGGAGAGTAGGCCATGTGGCCGCCTGATAGCAGGACGCCGTCGCCCGGATTGACGGTCACAGGGCAGTCGGCGGGGACATCGTGGAACGTGCCCGAAAAGCAGTTCGCCGTTGCCACCCAGCATTTGTCGAAGGTGATCGGCTTGCTGATATCCAGTGCGATCAGGTCCGTTATTGGGACGATAGCAAAGAGGTAGATGTGGAAGTATTGCGAGCAGGCATTTTCAATTGCCTCCTTGAGCTTGTCCATAGTGACAATGGGCTGCCTGCGTGGGCGGCGTGCCTTGAGCGGCTTGTAGGCCTCGTGCGTGTTGCTGCACGCGGTTCGGAACTGGCCGACGGTGTATCCGAGGTTGTTGAGGGCGAATTGCAGGTCCTCGGTGATCGCCAGTTCGGAATAGTCCGACCACGGTTTGTGTGACACGATCATGGTGTCCTCGATGTACGGGCCCTGCGAGAAGCGGAATAGCAGCTGGCAGTAATCGTAGCTGGCGAGGAGGTCGGTGGCGGTGCTTTCGTCCGCGTCGGCCGCGCGGTCTTCCCATTCGCGGCGAAGGGTATCTTCCCACTGTTCTTCAATGTCGCGGTTATCAAACTGCTCCCGCAGGGCCGGCTGTAATTCCGGCCTGACCGAGTAGTGCCAGGTGCTGCCGAAGCTGGCAGGCTGCAGTTCGTTGGTTAGGCACGTGTCGACTTCGAGCCCATCGCGCTTTGCGTCGATAATCGCGGCCGCGTAGCGATCGCAGTCCTTAAGGGTAAATGTTGTCGACCGGTCCCGCTCATAGCTCGTGTGGGGGAAGGATTTTGCGAGCTTGTCTATCCATTGCGTGCCGGGCTCGCTGGCGATGAACGCGTCGATGTCGGTTGGAACGTGGGGTGGGAAAGACGGGACGGTGAACATGCTGCGCACTCCAGTTGCGACATTGAAATCGCAACTCGCACTCCCCCTCTCCTCTCGGAGCTAGTAGTCTGAGGCGAGCATGATCGTCAGGATGCGGAAGGTCTTCGATGCGTCCCAAGGCGCGTCTGAGCCCCACTGGAAGGTCCCGTCATCCGCGTAATAGTCGATTTTCCACAGGATCCGTTCGCCCTTGAAATCCAGCGCACCAAAATCGTTCTCCGAATGAGGATTGTCGCCGGCATCGATGGGCGTCGTGTTGATCGCCTTGAGCAGTTCCTGTTGCCCCAGGATGAGGTTGGCCATGGCCTGGCCTTCTGTCTTGTATTCGCCGCGCAGCATGTGGTGGAGGCTCGAGGTCAAGACGATCTTCGAACTGCGGTGCTGACCCTTCCGGGTCTGATCGTTGAGGTGCGCAATCATTGCGGTTCGTTCGGTCTCGGTCATCTCGTTCGAAGCGCTGGTGTCCGTGGTCGTGGTCATTCCGTGTGTCCCTGATTGGCTTCGGAATAGGCGCGCTCGGCTTCTTCCCAGCGGTGGATGAAATCGGTGAGCCAGACCTTGAAGGCCGGCTCCAGGTTCTCGAGGATCAGTTCGTCAGCGGACAGTTGCTGGAGGTCGTTCTGAACGAGCCAATCGGAGTATTCCGCCGTCAGACGCTCCAACGGTTCCTCGATGAGCTTGAGGCACCATTCTGCGGCCGACTTTTCGAGCTGCGGGAGCCATGCGAGGTCGTCGATGGACACGTCGAATGTCGCAGGTTCACCCTGATCGCCGTTTGGGAATACGCGCGCGCGAGCGCCTGTGTCGGCGCATATCCGATCGTGCCCGTCGGGGGGGCTGATCGCGATGGTGATGTTCTTGTGGTAGCGGCGCGTGAATCTTGCTCCGTCGGCTGTCGCGGTTTCGGTGAAGCCGGAGAAGTGGAGATAGGCGGTGGGTTCTTCTGCAGGGTCTGGGTTGACGTAGACGCCGACTGGCGCGCTCGTCAGGCCGAATGCCCGCCGCGTGACAAAATAGCCGATGCGATTGATGATGTGTCGGCCAGGGACGATCACGTTCGTCCCGTCCGCATCGATGAGCGTCCATACGCGTGTTGCCGGACAGCGTTCGACGTAGGTGAGATCGTCCCCGTATGTTTCGTAGAGGCAGCCATTGAAGCTGGCGTGCGGCGAGGTGAAATTGGTCTCCGGGGCGTAGCGTGTCGACCATTGCTCGTATGACAGGCGCCGCTCGCGCGGCAGGACGTCGTGCGGGGGGCGGTTGAGGATTTCCTCTACCTCGTCGGCATCGTGTATGGATCTCGGTACTATTCTGACCTCGAGGTCTGCGACACCGAACCAGCTGCCCATGCCGTCGATCGCATAGGGCCTGCCGTCTTCCAGTGGCGCCGGCGTTGCGAGCATTACCTCGAGCACGTTGCTGTCCGGCGATACGGCGCCTGTCGCCTCGTCGCATTTGCGGGCGGCCTCGGCGGGATTATCCGCCTCGCAGAGGAAGAGTTG
>Ga0209643_1001910_pt1 | contig 15959 bp, 14 predicted proteins | sample AutmiccBRH37_all_FD_187383 | JGI IMG/M metagenome (GOLD analysis project Ga0209643, IMG submission 187383) | Deep subsurface microbial communities from Mt. Terri, Switzerland - Autotrophic microbial communities BRH/37_all (SPAdes) (version 2) | ecosystem: Environmental > Aquatic > Deep... | reverse complement strand
AGCTTCAAGAAATACAAACTCAAAAATTAATTCTCGATAGTAAAATAGATGAAATGAAGGAACTTCAGAAGAAGTTAGATAATAGATAGAATAAAATGCCAGATAAAATTATTGTTAAAGGCGCAAGGCAGCACAATCTTAAAAATATAGATTTAGAAATACCACGCGGTAAGTTATCAGTTTTTACCGGTGTAAGTGGTTCAGGAAAGTCTTCGCTAGTCTTTGATACCATATATGCAGAAGGTCAAAGACGTTATGTAGAAAGTCTTTCATCATATGCGCGTCAATTCCTCGAAAGAATGAATAAACCCGATGTGGATTTCATATTTGGGATATCTCCCGCTGTGGCTATTGAACAGAAAACCGGCGCACGAAATCCACGTTCCACAGTTGGTACTTCAACAGAAATTTATGATTACCTCCGATTGCTCTTTGCGCGGATAGGTAAAACTTATTGTTTTAATTGCGGCAATGTAGTTAAGAGCGATACTACAGGAACAGTATCAGAATGGCTCGAAGATCAATCTGAAGATGACCGTTTTTATTTAGCATTCCCGCTCCATCCTCACGATGGAAGGAAAGTAAAAGATGAAATCGATCTTTTAATTAAAAGAGGTTTCTTTCGCATCTTTTATAAAGATAATTATATAGACCTAAATGATTCGAAAGAAATTCCAAAGACTAAAGATGATTTATTTGTAATAGTCGATCGTTTCAAAATTCAAAAAGGCAAAGTAAGAGAGAAACTCGCCGATTCTATTGAAGTAAGTTTTAAAGAAGGCGAAGGACGACTCACAATAATTAATGCCGATACGAGCGAGAAGAAACAATTTAATAAATTTTATGAATGTTGCGGTATACGTTACGAAGAACCGGAACCAAGATTTTTCTCATTCAATAATCCGTTCGGTGCTTGTCCGGTTTGTCAAGGATTCGGAAAGACATCCGGTTTCGATATCGATTTAATTGTTCCAAATCCAAATTTAACAATTGCAGATGGAGCAATTGCCCCATGGCGTTCCGTTAAGTTCTCAAAATATCAGAGAGACCTAATCCAAAAAGGAAAAGGGAAAATTAATTTCAATATTCCTTTTAGAAATCTCCCTAAAGAACAACTTGATCTTTTGCTTGAGGGGTTTGATGGATTCCCCGGAATAAATGGATTCTTTGAAATTCTGGAAAAGAAAAATTATAAGATGCATATTCGTATTTTGATGGCTCGATATCGTGGTTATTCCACTTGCTCTGCCTGCAAAGGATCTCGATTAAGAAGAGAAGCACTTCAAGTAAAAATCGCATTCAAATCGATTCACGATTTAGTGTGTATGCCGATCGATAAGGCATTGATTTTTTTCAAGACCTTAGAGTTAGGTAAAACTGAGCTTGCAATAGCACAGCAAATTTATGATGAATTAGTCAAACGATTTACATTTCTTAATGAAGTAGGACTTGGTTACCTTACCCTTGATCGCCTTAGCAATACTCTTTCGGGCGGGGAGACACAAAGAATAAATCTTGCTACTTCACTTGGCTCTGCATTGATGGGTACTCTTTATGTATTGGATGAACCGAGTATCGGTCTCCATCCGCGTGACAATACACGATTAATAAAGATTCTAAAGTCGTTGCGTGATCTTGGTAATACTGTGCTTGTTGTCGAACACGATCCCGAGATGATGCACGAAGCTGATTTGATTTATGATATGGGTCCTAGAGCCGGAGTTCACGGAGGTGAAATAATTGCTTCCGGCACTTATGAGGAAATTATAAATAATGATAAATCATTAACAGGTAAATATTTATCAGGGAAACTTTCAATTCCACTACCGGAAGAAAGAAACACATCTAAGACAAATACAATTAAAATTATCGGTGCCCGCGAAAATAACCTCAAAGATATTGATGTTGAAGTGCCATTAAAAAAACTTGTCGTTATTACAGGTGTAAGTGGATCAGGTAAGAGTACATTAGTTCACGATGTTCTATATGGCGGAGTTGCTAAAACATTAGGAGAAAATCCTGATAAGATTGGTAAATACGAAAGTATCGATGGAGTGCGTGGTATTGATTTTGTTGAGATCGTTGATCAATCACCAATCGGTAAATCGCCCCGCTCTAATCCCATCAGTTATGTAAAAGGTTTTGAGCATATAAGAGAGCTATTTGCTTCTACTCCTCAATCTCGCTCAAGAGGTTATAAACCCGGGTATTTTTCATTCAACGTTCCCGGAGGAAGATGCGAAACTTGTTCAGGAGATGGATTCGTCAAAATCGAAATGCAATTCCTTGCCGATCTATTTCTTGAATGCGAAGACTGTAAAGGAACACGTTTTAAAAAAGAAGTAAGGGATGTAACCTATAAAGGGAAAAATATTGTTGACGTATTAAATATGACAGTTGATGAAGCAGTGCCATTCTTTGCTCATAGTCCTAAGATAAGTAAGAGTATCACTGTGCTTGCGGATGTGGGACTCGGCTATATAAAATTAGGGCAGCCTTCAAATACACTTTCCGGTGGAGAAGCTCAGCGTATTAAATTGGCTTATAATCTTTCTACTCAAAGGAAAAATAAACATACCCTTTTTATTTTTGATGAACCTACTACCGGACTTCATTTTGACGATATTAAAAAACTTCTGAATTGTTTTAATATGTTAATCAGTTCCGGTAATTCTGTAATTATAATAGAGCATAATATGGATATAATAAAATGTGCCGATCATGTCATTGATCTGGGTCCCGAAGCAGGCGATAAGGGGGGAGAAATTGTAGCCACAGGCACACCCGAAGAGATTGCTAAAAATCCCGATTCGCATACAGGAAGATTTTTGAAAAATTATCTTTGAGTACATTTCGATGTAAAATGAATTTGAAATGTTCTCTTTTATTTTTTATTTGGAGTAATTATGCCTAAGTATTGGTTAATTAAGTCTGAGCCTGATGTTTTTTCTATCGATGACCTTTCTAATGCCGAAAAGAAAACTACATATTGGGATGGAGTAAGAAATTATCTGGCTCGCAATTATATGAGAGACGAGATGAAAATCGGAGATAAAGTTTTATACTATCATTCTAATTGTGATCCGATGGGTGTAGCAGGTGTCTGCGAAGTTGTAAAAGAATCATATCCTGATTTTTCTGCATTCGATCCGAAAGACACTCATTACGATCCTAAAAGTAAAAAGGATAATCCTACTTGGTATATGATTGATGTCAAGTTCGTAGAAAAATTTAAAAATATTGTTCAGCTATCAGATATAAAAAATAATCCTAAACTCTCCGAAATGAAACTTATTCAAAGAGGAAACCGTTTATCTGTTATGCCGATTACAAAAACGGAATTTGATGAGATACATAAAATGGGCAAGAATAGTTAATGATATTCTTCTAAAAAGAAAAGGGCTCTAAAATAAATTCAAATTAATGAATAGTTTTTCTGCTTAATTAATCTTCTAATAGAGTTATGATATGAATAATAAACGAGTCCGACTTCTTCAAGATGGTGAAAGTAAAAGCGGTCCGGTTTTATATTGGATTCAGCGCGACCAAAGATCTGATGATAATTGGGCATTATTTTTTGCTCAAGAAAAAGCACTTGAGACAAACTCCCCTTTAATAGTAGCCTTTAATTTAGTCTCTGATTTTCTGGAAGCCACCATACGTCAATACGATTTCATGTTAAAAGGTCTTCAAGAATTAGAAAACAAACTTTCAAAAAAAAATATTTCCTTCAAAATTTTATTGGGGAGACCGGAAACTAATCTCCCCAAATTTATTGAAGATAATAATTGTTCAATATTAGTTTCCGATTTTAATCCATTAAGGATAGCACGTATCTGGAAAAAAGATGTTGCAAAAAATATTTCTATCCCTTTCTATGAAGTTGACGCACATAATATCGTACCCTGTTTATTAGCTTCGCAGAAAGTAGAATATGGAGCATATACCATTCGCCCTAAGATTAATCGATTGCTTCCTGAATTTTTGGAACCGTTCCCTGCGCTAAAAAAGATGCCTGAATGCGAAATTTCTTTGGAAAATGACTGGATTAATATCTTCGCATCACTAAAAATTAATAGAGATGTATCGGAAGTAGAATGGATTAAACCCGGCGAAGATAATGCATCTCAAGCTCTTACCGATTTCTTGAATCATAAACTTAAAAACTATGCCTCGGACAGGAACGATCCGAATAAAGAAGCTACTTCAAATTTATCTCCTTATATACATTTCGGACAGATTTCCGCTCAAAGAATAGCACTGGAAACAGAACCCTTCATTGAATATCCGGAATCTCAAAAGTCTTTTTTAGAAGAGCTAATTATACGAAGAGAGCTTTCGGATAATTTCTGTTATTATAATAAGAATTATGATTCTGTGGATGGATTTCCTGATTGGGCAAAAAAATCTATTAACGAACATCAAAACGATCCCCGAGAATTTATCTATTCGCTCGAACAATTTGAAAAAGGAGAGACGCACGATCCTCTCTGGAATGCAGCCCAAATCGAGATGGTTAATCTAGGAACAATGAATGGCTTTATGAGAATGTATTGGGCAAAGAAAATTTTGGAATGGACTCCTTCAAATGAAGAGGCGATGAAGATTACAATTTATCTCAATGATAAATATCAGTTAGATGGGCGCGATCCAAATGGATATACAGGTATTGCATGGTCAATCGGAGGTGTTCATGATCGTGCATGGTTCGATAGACCCCTTTTCGGTAAAATCCGTTATATGAACTATAACGGGTGCAAATCCAAATTTGATGTGAAGAAATATCAGAATAAATTCAACTTCGACAAATTTCGTGATAGAAAATATTTTTAACTCCCCATGCCGTTTATTTAAAAAAAAGGGAATGAGGAAATTATCCCCATTCCCATCGGAAGGAATAACAGTATTATTTCTTTTTCTGAGATGACATCCGTTTTGGACCGGCAGCAATCACCTCTTCGGAACAACCTTTTTCAAACAACTTAAAATTCTCTACAAATCGTGCAGCTAAGGCATCATACTTTTTCCAATACTCATCTTTATTGCCCCACGAGCTTGAAGGATCTAATACATCTTCAGGTACTTCCGGACAAGTAAGCGGTACATCAAAACCGAATAACTTATCTTTCCTATATTTTACCTTATCAAGCTTACCTTCTAATGCTGCATTAAGAAGATTACGTGTATGACGGATACTAATTCTCTTTCCTACTCCGAATCTTCCGCCTACCCAGCCTGTATTTACTAACCAACATTGAGCTTTTGTTTTTAACATTCTCTGCTTTAACATCTCCGAATAATCGAACGGATGACGAACCATAAACGGACCGCCGAAACATGCACTGAACGTAAGCTGAGGTTCTATTCCGAGTCCTATTTCCGTTCCTGCAATCTTTGATGTATATCCGCTAATAAAATGATACTGAGCCTGTTCCGGATTCAATCTGGAAATTGGAGGAAGTGTCCCCGTTGCATCGCAAGTTAAGAAAATGATATTCTTAGGATGTGTTCTTACATATCCATTCGGAGCAATATTTGGAATAAATTCAAGTGGATAAGAAGCACGAGTATTTTCAGTTAATGAATCATCATCTAAATCAATTCTGCGTGTAATTGGATCAAAAACTACATTTTCTAATATTGTCCCGAATCTTTTTGTAGTTTCATAAATCTGCGGTTCATGTTCAGCAGAAAGACGAATAACTTTTGCATAACAACCGCCTTCAAAATTAAATACTCCTTGAGAACTCCAACCATGTTCGTCATCGCCAATTAAACGTCTCTTAGGATCTGCGGAAAGAGTAGTCTTGCCGGTGCCGCTTAATCCAAAAAACAATGCTACTTCTCCATTATCACCCACATTCGCGGAGCAATGCATCGGAAGTACATCTTGATAGGTAAGAAGGAAATTAAGTACAGTAAAAACTGATTTCTTAATCTCTCCGCCATATAATGTATTTGCAATTATTGCAGTACGCTGTTCAAAATTTAGAATTATAGCCGTATCTGTTCTTGTGCTATCGGTAATTGGGTCAACTTTAAATCCGGGCATACAAATAACAGTAAATTCTGGAATTAAGTTTTTTAATTCATCTTTATCATCAGTAGTAATAAACATATTTCGAACGAATAATGAATGCCAAGCTTTTTCTGTAATAATTCTTACGGGCATTCTATAATCGGGATCGGCACCGGCATAAACATCCTGAACGAAAACTTCTTCGCCTTGAAGCCATGCCTGAAGACGTCCCATTAATTGGCTCCATTTTTCATGAGCATAAGGACGGTTGTAATTGCCCCACCAGATATCTTTAGAATTAGATTCTTCCATAACTATAAATTTATCCGCAGCGGCTCTTGCTGTATGCTTACCTGTATTAACTACAATAGCACCATGCTTAGAAAGTTTTGCCTCGTTCCTAAAAATTATCTCTTCATATAATGGTTCATCAGCAAGATTCCAATATATTCTATCGAGATTCGTAAGTCCCTGATTTTTCAATCGGAAATCGGATGCAAGCTCCATCGCCTGCTTTGATGCGGGAGTTTGAAAATCTAAATATTTACTCATGACCAATCCCTCACTAACTTGCGGTCTCCGATATATAATTCATTCGGAGAATTGGGATCGAGGGCCCATTTCATTCGCTCTATTCCTTCGGTCATATCTTTAATCGTTCCGCAGAAACTGATCCTTAAATATCCTTCCATACCAAATTCTTTTCCGGGAACAGTTAGTACCATTACTTTATCAATCAAGAATTGAGATAATTTAGTAGAGTCTTTTTCATAAGCACTAAAATCAGCAAAACAATAAAATGTTCCGTCCGGTTTTGTTACCTTCACTCCGTTAAAAGAACTAAGCAAATCGATTAAGATATTTCGATTATTTTCTAATGTTACGCGAAGTGATTCGACTGAAGATTGAATTCCATTAAGAGCACCAACTGCCGCTTTCTGTAAAAGTACCGATGGACCTGATGTTTGATGCCCTTGAATATTAGCCATTGCTTCGATTACTTTTTTATTACCTACTGCCCAGCCTATTCTAAAACCGGTCATTGCATACTGCTTCGATACACCATTAATAACGATTATCTTTGAATTTTCCACCGATAACTTTGTGAAATCATAACAGCTAAAGGGTTTTTTACCATCAAAAACTAAGCGATGATAAATATCATCCATAATTAAATAAAGGTCTTTCTTTTCGCAAAATTCAACAACTTCCGCAATAAACTCTTTCGAGTACATTGCCCCGGATGGATTATTAGGAGAATTGATTATAACTGCTTTGGTATAAGAACCAACTCTCATTTCGATATCTTTTAAGCGAGGATAAAACGTTCCGTCTTCTGCAGGTGCAGGGACAGGAATCCCACCACATAACTTAATCATATCGGGATAGCTCACCCAATAAGGAACCGGGTAAATCACCTCTTCTTGTGGATTGAGTATCGCCTGCAGTGCTACCATTAATGCTTGCTTGGCACCGCTCGATGCTATAATATTTTCGGGATTAACTTTTCTGTGATAATATTCTTCAGTATATCGTATGATCGATTTCTTTAAATCCGGTATTCCGTCTGCCGGAGCGTATCTTACTTCGCCTGTGTTAATTGAATTTACTGCTGCTAATAGAGCATCCATAGGAGCTCTGCTTTTGGGTTCGCCGCCTCCGAGATGAATTACAGGATCACCTTTCTCTCTTAAAATTGCTGCTTTTTCGTTTAGTGCTAAGGTGGGAGATGCTTTGATTGAACGTGCTATTTGACTTAGACTCATATAACTTCCTTATCCAATATTAAAGAATCTTGATATCTCAAAATATCTCTTATCAAATACTTTAGCAAGTTAAATCAATCTCTTTATTTGCCTTTTGGACAAAAAAAAGCCGATGTTTTTCATCGGCTTTCATTTCACTGCATTGTATCTATTACTTAACGAGGTTCATCTTCTTTGTCTGCTGATAACTGCCTGCTGTCATTCTTGCGAAATAAATTCCGCTTGCTACTTTATTTCCGCTCATATTTGTTCCGTTCCATTCCAAACTATATGAACCTGCTGATAAATTCTCATTATTAACCAATCTTTTAATTTCATTACCATTGATATCATAAACAATAAGAGCTACATTTTCAGTTCTTGGTAAAGAGAATGATATTTTGGTTGAAGGATTAAATGGATTAGGATAATTCTGGCTCAATTCAAAATCGCTTCCCATTGGTGAATCTTCGCGAATTACTTCAGTTGTTGAATGTGGGTCGCCATGACACTGCTGGCAATCCATATTTGAATTTACATTATATAATAAGTTAGAACCGTGGCATCCCATACAAGCTTTTGTTCCTGCTGTTGTAGTGAATGTCGATACAAATGTTGAAGCATAATGTGCATTTAATATTTCGACCACTTTAGCTGCGCAGTCGCCTGTTACTCTAGCGCATCTTTCTTTTCTTTCAAGATCGGAGAACTTTTTCTTAGCATTATTACACCAGTCTGAAACAGATACGTGGCATAATGTACTTCCGCAAATATTCTGAGGCAAAGCAGCATCATATTTATGCTCTAAGAAATTGCCTGCAACTGCTGTTTGATTTGAAGCATCAGTAGGAAGTTTATTAGAAGCGTACCATCCCCAAAGTTCATTAATTAATTTACCTGAATCAGCTTTGGAAACTGCTAAACTTATAAGAGCCGCGCCACCATTGATAGCACCGCAAAGTGTTCCCCATCCATTTCCGCCGCCTCTTCCAAAAAGCATTACTTCGATAGGTAAGGATGTCCAAGGTTCACCTACTTTTTCTCTTAAAGCTTCTACTACACCACCAAAAGCACCTGCACAGCAATCCATATCATGCCAGTACAAATAATGTGCTTTTTTTCTAACATCTTCGGGATCTAACTGCACATAAGGAAAAGGCCATGCTACTTTTCCATCTGCTTTTAATTTGTCGTTTGCTAAAAAATTTAATCCTGCTACACCAACTGCTGCACCAAGTGCAAATTTTGACGTGTTCGCCAAAAAGTCTTTTCTAGTCTGTTTTTCCATTAGTTTTGTGACCTCTGTTAAGTTATAGATTATAGGAAACTTGCTCAACATAATGCAAAAACTTTGCCAAAAAAATATATTCAGATTATTAGGTATTTATATACTATTATTTTAGGATAAACACTCTTATTGAAACGTTTTGTTTCGTTTGAAGGTGGTAAATGTTTCACACTTGAAACAATTTGTTTTATTTTTTATTCCTTTCTTCCAATTTTTTTATCACTGCGGAGGGAACGAAGTCCGAGATATCACTATTGAACTGTGATAGATTCCGCACTATCGTTGAATTTAGATATGTGTATTTCTCATGCGGCATTAAAAATATCGTGGTCAATTCGGGATTAAGTTTACGGTTCATAAGTGCCATCTGAAACTCATATTCAAAATCGGAGACCGCTCTTAAACCTCTAATAATTCCTACAGCTCCCATAGCTTGAGCATGATCAACTACTAAACCATCAAATGAATCAACCGTAACCGTATCGAATTCTTTTAAGCTTTCGCGCAGCATTTCTAACCGCTCTTCAATTGTAAACATACCGGTCATCTTTCCCGGATTCCTTGCAATCGTTACAATTACTTCATCAAATAATTCTATCGCTCTTTTTACGATATCAATATGTCCGTTTGTTACAGGATCGAACGTGCCCGGATAAATTACTTTTTTCATTTTTTTACTTTAATGATAGTTGTAAATAAGTGTTCACTACAAGTTAACTATTTGTTAATTATTAATAAATTGGTATATCAAGCTATCGCCTATTGTCTTGAACGGTTCGAATCCAAAATTTTCTACATCCTCTTTACGAGTTTGAACCGAACGCTCAATTATTAATATTCCGTCCTCTTCCAAAAAATTATTTTTAATTAGATTCTTTACCACTAAATGAATGTCATTTTTGAAGAAAGGGGGGTCGGCTAAGATCAATCCATATCTTGCATGTTCGGTCAATGTAGAAAACTTAATCGCTTCCATATTAAAAATTCTGCATTCATCGCCTGCCTTAAGTGAATCTATATTTTCTTTTAGAACTTTTGCAACTTGAAAATTTTTTTCAACAAAATGTACTTCTGATGCACCCCTGCTTAATGCTTCTAATCCAAGCGAACCTGACCCCGCATAAACATCCGCAGTGCGAATCTCATCAAAATCGATCCTATTATATAAATAATTAAAGAGAGATTCTTTTACTTTATCGGTTGTCGGACGAACTAATTTTGAATTAGGAAACTTTACTTTTCTTCCCCCATATATGCCTGATATAATTCTCATTAGATCACTCTCAATGCAATTCCGACTGAACTTGTAAATGAATTAAATAGATCAGTATATAAATTCTTGTGGACAATATTTTTATTGGATTTAATTCCAAAGAAGGGATTAGTTCTGATAATATTCCAATGAAAATCATTCATCAAATTATTAATTAATTTTTCATTTCCCAATTCATTAAATATATATAAATCTGAAATTTTCTTATCCCCATTTTCCACTAACGACTTCATCTTCTCCAATTCATTTTTAAGAACAAAATAATCGATTTTATCTTTATACTCTATTACAGTGAAAACTACAGGTATATTATTATGGAGAAGTGAAATAGAAAAAATATTTTCTTCAAAAAAGATACTAATAGTAGCTTCTTCTGTTAACGCTGCCTTATCCAATTTAATAAATGCATTAGATGATATATGTGCATTATCGATATAACGAAGTTCGAGATTATTTTCAGCGGCTAATTTATTTAGCGAAACTAATACTTCTTTTTTTAGTCCGAATACGATTGATGATTTATATGGAAAGAGTACTGAACTTACATCTATATTTTGAATCAAAAGGGACTTACTATCAATCCACGGGTATAATACCGCACTTTCCCATTTATAATTTTCTAATTGGTCTTTTTTTATCAAGGATTCTTCAACCGGTATTTGGAAAATGTTAAAGAACTGATTAGATAGAGAAAAGGATATAAAGCGGGAGCTAAAAGAAGATTCTTTTTTAAATTGGGAAAGGGCATCATTAATTTGAGAAATAAGATTTGGACGATTCCCGCCCAAATCTATTTTATTCTCAAAAACTATCTCATCAAGGTTTCCCAAATGAAAAGCATTACTTTCAAAAACTATTTCAACAAACTGAATTTTATCTATCGATAGAAAACAGCCAAGATGATTCTGAAATACAGGCATCTATCATTTTATTCCCATGATGCAGTAAAACGCATAGCATCACTATACAAATCGCCTACGGATCCATATCCGTCAGGGCTGGTAACAACATATCTCTTACCGATAACAGTTGTTGAATCCACTTTAATTACGTTTCCTCTTCTATCGATAACTGTATCAGCAGATTTTGATGTATCAACTGCTAATAGAAAAGGCTGTCCGGTCTTTGGTGATCTGAATAATGAATCCCATAATAATTCACCATCTTTCAAACTAACAAATGTGTTGGTTGATCTTCCCGTAACTGAATCTGTTCCTGTTATTGCTTTTTGTACACTTGGATCGTTTTTTAAGAAATTCACTAAGCTATCCATACTATCAGTAAATCTATTATACTTATTAAACCATAATTTTTCGGCTTCTCTGATATTGAGCATTCTTGCTCTCGATTCAGCTTTAAAATATTTTTCATTCTCTACAATTTCTTGTGGTTCAATAATCGCTACTCTGATTAGTACATAGATTAAGACTAATATAACGGCATAAAGCCCGGCATGCAAATACCAGGGTTCTGATTTAGTTGACATATTTTTCCTCCGGAGATTTTTCTTTATTTCACAATAATATAATTTTTAATTTTAGAGAACTTTATAGGTCCGATCCCTTTTACTTTTATCAGATCGTCCTCTTTTTCAAAGCTCCCTTTCGCATTTCGATAGTCAATAATCTTACGGGCGGTTTTTTCTCCTATTCCCGGAAGAAGAATTAATTCCGATATCCCCGCTTTATTTACATCTATCTTATGGGATTCTATTTTATTAGCGTTAAAATCCAAAAGTTCTGCTTTAGAAGCAATACTTTTTTTTACATTTTTTTCTCTTTCTGCTTTTAATGTATCATTTTTCAAAAAGAACAAGCTATCTTCTTTTGTATAATCTATACTATTTAACTGCGGCAACTCAGTATCAGAAAAACTATATTTAATAATTGACCCCGTAATAATAGTAAACAAAAGAAAAAGAATCACTTTTCCCTCTGTTTCCGTAAACCCAATCTTACTAATCAACTTATTAATAAAGTTTAATTTCAAGTCGGTACTTTTATATTATCCATTTTTTGTAATTGGTTTAATAATTCTTTTTCATTGGCAGTAACTCTTTTCGGTACATGAATATTGATCTTAACCAATTGATCTCCTGCTCCATGACTATTGAGATGCTGAATTCCCTTCTCTCTCATCTTGAGATATTTACCTGCCTGGGTACCCGGTTCAATTTTTAATTTCGCTCTTCCGCTTAAAGTCGGTACTTCTACATCTGTACCAAGCACTGCTTCGGGATAAGATAATTGCAATTCATAAATTACATTATCCCCGTCTCTTACTAAATACTCATGTGGTAATTCTTGGAAGACTACAATTATATCGCCGTTTCTACCACCGTTTTTACCTGCATTTCCCTGTCCCGAAAGCGTTAAATAACTGTTATCATAAACTCCTGCCGGAACATTTATTTTAATTGTTACTTCCGAATTAACTCTTCCCTCTCCCGAACAATCGGTACATCTATCAGAAATAATTTTTCCGGTACCGCTGCAATTATTACAACTTGTTACATTAACAAACTGACCGAATACTGATCTCGAAACCTGCCTTACTTCACCCGAACCATTACATACAGTACAATTTTTGAAAGAAGAAGAATTTTTTGCTCCCGTTCCCCCACAAGTTTCGCATTTATTATATTTCTTAATTTTTACTTTTTTTGTTGTTCCTTTAGCAATCTCTTCTAAAGTTAGTTTAAGGGTTATCTTAAGATCAGCACCGGGAGTACCTGTTTGACGCTGTCTTCTTCTCTGCTGCGATGAACCACCGCCACCGAAGAAATCATCAAAAATAGAACCACCTCCGCCACCTCCGAAACTCGAACCAAAAATATCGGAGAAATGAGAGAAGATATCATTAGCATCTCCAAAACCTTGGAAATCTTGTCCTCCCTTTATTCCACTATGTCCGTATCTATCATATTTTGCACGTTTATCATCGTGGCTTAGAATTTCATAAGCTTCTGCGGCTTCTTTGAATTTATCTTCTGCTTCTTTATTCCCCTGATTTCTATCAGGATGATATTGCATCGCTAATTTTCTATATGCTTTCTTTAAATCCTCTTTGGATGCGTTTTTCTCTACACCTAATATTTCGTAATAATCTCTTTTTTCCATTTTCCTGATTTTCTATTTTATGAAATTAATTCTTGACTAACAATTACTTTTGCGTGACGAATCACTTTATCTCTTAATTTATATCCTTTTTCTAAAACTTCAAGAACTGTATGAGGAGGCACTGAATCATCCGGCTTTTGCATTAATGCATCGTGCATATTAAAATCAAAGGGGTCTCCTTTTACTGCAATTTTAGTTACTCCCTGACCTTCTAATACTTTAGTGAATTTATCAAATACTAACTGAATACCTTTTTTCAGATTCTCAAAATTTGCCTGCTCATCAGCATGCTCTAACGATCTTTCGAGATCATCATATACAGGAAGCACATTAAGAAGTAAAGACTCATTAGCGAAAGAAAGAAAACTCTTTTGTTCTTGATCTACTCTTCTTTTATAATTTTCAAAATCGGCAGTTCTTCTAAGGAGAGTATCTTTTAAATCTAAGTTAGCTTTTTCTAATTCTTCTATTTTTTTTATCAAATCATTACCCGCCTCGTTTTCCGTCTCTTCATTATTAGTTTCTAATTTTTCTTCTTTATTTGCTTCTTCATCATTGCTATCTTGGTCTTTGGTTTCTTCGTTTTCCAAATCCAAATTTTCATCTTTTATTTCATCCATTGTATTATCCTTTATATTTGTTTTTTTAATTCATTTGAAAGTTGCTCTGCTATATATTGGACAGCAGCAACTATGCGGGGATATTCCATTCTCTTTGGACCCATTATTCCTAAAGTTCCTTTGACATCCCCAAAATTATATTCCTTCGAGATCATGCTATAATCGCAAAACTTTTCATCGCTATTTTCATGACCGATTGTGATTGTTACATCATTCACGTGCGATTTCTGATTCTCAAGAATATGAATTATTATATCCTTGTTTTCAATTAATTCTATTATGCTTTGGAAATGTTGAAGGCTTTCAAATTCCGGCTGCTTAATTAAATTTTTTGTGCCTGATATAATAGTCTTTTCTGAAGGCTCTGTTTTAAATATTTTATCGACCGAATCAAGAAATACCCTTACAATCGGCTTAAATGAATCATCGTCAATATCTTTAACTCTACTGCCGATAGATGTTTTAATTTCGGAAAATTTTAGTCCGCCAAGTTTCTCATTTAATATCGATTGTACTTTATTAATCTGCTCTTCTTTTACTTCGGCATTAAGTTCTAAGGTAATTGTTCTTACCACTCCCGATATCACGCTTATTATCACTAATATTCGGGTAGATGACAATAGAACAATCTGAATTTTTTCCAAAATAGCATTATCGAATTTAGGAAAACTTACTACTGCAATTTGATTAGTCAGCTCCGTTAAAATATTAGACGCTACCAATAAAATATCTTCTGTATCATTAGATGCAGAATCGAAATTAGAATCGATCATTTTTTTTAGATTTTTATCTAATTTTGGTGGATCCATTAATGAATCCACATATACACGATAACCTTTATCGGTCGGTATTCTTCCTGCGGATGTATGCGGATGATTGAGATAACCGAGGTCTTCAAGATCGGACATAATATTGCGAATCGAAGCCGGCGAAAGCCCGATATCATACTTCTTTGATATATAACGTGAACCCACGGGATTTGCAGTCATTATAAACTGATGGATTATATACCGAAGTATCGCTTTTTCTCTATCTTTTAATATGTAATTATTCATTTCCGCTAATTAATATCGATTTAACTTTAAAATTTATGAAAAAATATTAACTTTTGCTTCATTTTACAATTTTTGTTACCGTTCGGTTTCACTTTCAGTTTTTGCTTATATTTAAAATTAATTATAAAAAATCTATGGGGTCAGTTTGAACGAAAGTTATAAATCAGCAGGAGTTGATATCGAAGCGGGAGATGAAGTCGTTAATAGAATTAAATCACTCGCAAAATCTACTTTTAATAAAAATGTTCTTTCCGGCATAGGTCATTTCGGTTCTTTCTATGGAATCGACCTCCAAAAATACAAAAATCCTGTCTTAGTTTCGAGTGTAGATGGAGTGGGTACTAAGCTCAAAGTAGCATTTATGATGGATAAACACGATACCGTTGGACAGGACTTAGTGAATCATTGCGTTAATGATATTGCTGTCTGCGGAGCAGACCCGCAATATTTTCTCGATTACTTAGCATTCGGTAAACTTAATCCCGATCGTGCCGAACAGATTATAAAAGGATTTTCAATTGCATGCAAAGAAAACGGTGTGGCATTAATCGGTGGCGAAACTGCCGAGATGCCCGGTTTATATGATCCAAACGAATATGATATGTCGGGAACAATTGTCGGACTGGTTGATCGAGAAAAAATTATTGATGGTTCTAAAGTTTCTAAAGGTGATATATTAGTTGGCTTTGATTCTAATGGACTCCATACTAACGGTTATTCATTAGCTCGAAAAGTTCTTTTTCCAAGATTTGATGTGAACTATAAACCCGAAACATTAGAGAATACACTTGGTGAAGAATTATTAAAAGTTCATCGTTCCTACTTTAATGTTATTACAAC
>Ga0209643_1001909_pt1 | contig 15963 bp, 15 predicted proteins | sample AutmiccBRH37_all_FD_187383 | JGI IMG/M metagenome (GOLD analysis project Ga0209643, IMG submission 187383) | Deep subsurface microbial communities from Mt. Terri, Switzerland - Autotrophic microbial communities BRH/37_all (SPAdes) (version 2) | ecosystem: Environmental > Aquatic > Deep... | reverse complement strand
CGCCGGCCCGACTCTCCATACATTCGAGAAACGGTTCCGGGCGCCGAGCACCCATCCAGCGACGCATACCGGACAGGACGTGAGCGTAGGGAATTTCATCCCGCCTCCGGCGTTCGATCCGTACATCCCGGCTATGCAGCCCCCGGCTACGGAAGCGCCAAAGCATGCGGTACGTCCCGTTCGTCGCGATCGCGAGCGTCGCGATCCTTTTCCTGTGTCTCGGCATCCTGTTCTCCGCCGACTGGCTCTGGCCCCTCATACTGGTCGGTCCGCTGGTCGCTTTGGGCGTATGGGATCTCGCTCAGCCGCACCACACCCTGATGCGGCTCTACCCGGTCAGCGCGCACTTCCGCTGGTTCTGCGAGTGGCTGCGCCCCTACATGCGCGAGTATCTGCTCGACAGCGATCACCAGGGACGGCCCTTCAGCCACAATCAGCGGGCCCTGGTCTACCGGCGCGCGAAGAATGTCGAGAGCGTCCAGGCTTTCGGCACCGAGTTGGACCCCTACTCCCCGCGCTACGAGTGGATCAATCATTCGATCCAGGGCCGCAAGCAGGATGTCGAAAGCTATCGAATCCGCATCGGCGGCGAGTTCTGCACGAAGCCCTACAGCGCTTCCGTGTTCAACATCTCTGCGATGAGTTTCGGCTCGCTCAGCGGCAACGCCATACAGGCGCTGAACATGGGCGCCAAGATGGGCGGCTTCTATCACGACACCGGCGAAGGCGGGATCTCCCGCTACCACCTGATGCATGGCGGCGATCTCGTCTGGGAAATCGGCACCGGATATTTCGGCTGCCGCACGCCGGAGGGGCGTTTCGACGAAGCGAAGTTCGCGGAACGCGCCGCACACGATCAGGTCAAGATGATCGAGGTCAAGCTCAGCCAGGGTGCCAAGCCCGGCCAGGGCGGCCTGCTGCCGGGTCCCAAGGTGACCCCGGAGATTGCCGAGACACGGGGCGTGCCGGTCGGGCGCGACGTCCACTCGCCGCCGAGCCACAGCGCCTTCTCCACCCCCGTCGAACTGATGCAGTGGATCGCGCGTCTCCGCGAACTCTCAAAGGGCAAGCCGGTGGGCTTCAAGCTCTGCATCGGCCACCGCTGGGAGTTCCTGGCCATCACGAAGGCGATGCTGAAGACCGGGATCACGCCCGACTTCATCGTGATCGACGGCGCCGAGGGCGGCACCGGTGCCGCGCCGGCCGAGCTGTCCAACCACGTCGGAACGCCGCTGCGCGAAGGGCTGATCTTCGTGGTGAATGCCCTTGCCGGTACGAACCTGCGCGACAGGATCCGCATCGGGGTCGCGGGCAAGGTGGTCGACGGCCACGATCTGGCGGCCAATCTCGCGCTGGGGGCCGACTGGTGCAATGCGGCCCGCACCTTCATGTTCTCGCTGGGCTGCGTGCAGACGAAGAAGTGCCACACGGACCGCTGCCCGACCGGGGTGGCGACGCAGGATCCGTGGCGTCAGGCGGGGCTCGTGGTCGCCGACAAGGCGCCCCGCGCCCACCAGTTCCACAGGAACACGCTGGTGGCGTTGTCGCAGTTCGTCGGCGCTGCGGGCCTTTCCGACCCGTGGCAGCTCCGGCCGCACCATCTGCGCGTCCGTCTCGACCGAAACCAGGTCCAGTCGGCGGACCTGGTCTACGATTTCCTCCCGGCCGGCGCCCTGCTCGACGCGCCGAACGAGACCATTTACAGCCGCTGGTGGAAGATGGCGGAGGCGGAGAGCTTCGCGCCCGCCTGCTGAGCCGAAGTTCAGGAGCCCGGAGGGGCTCCGATCTCAGCTTCGGCCTGATCCCGGCTCGGCCATCTTCCGGTGCATCTCGGCCGTCACGCCGGCGGGCAGAACGTTCGCGATCGCCGACTGCAGCTTGTTGTGCCAGCCGGTTACCACGTCGCCCTCACCCTTCATCATCGCGGCGAAGCCCTGCGCGGCGACCTTCGCAGCATCGTCCTTCGTCTGCGTGCCGACCTTCGTGTCGAGCATGTCCGCCCGTTCGAAGAAGTCCGTGTCGGTGGGGCCCGGCATCAGGCATGTGACGGTGACGCCGGTGCCCTGCAACTCGTGCCGCAAGGCAAACGAGAAGCTGTCGAGAAAGGCCTTCGAGGCGTTGTAGACGGCCTGGTAGGTGCCCGGCATGAACCCCGCGATCGAGCCGGTGATCAGGATCCGACCGCCGCCGCGCCGCCGCATCTCCCGGCCGACGTTCTGGATGAGATAGATCGTGCCGGTGACGTTGGTGTCCACCACCCGGCGAACGGCCTCGAAGTCCTGGTCGAGAAAGCCTTTTCCGAGGCCACGGCCGGCGTTCGCCAGCAGGGCTTCGACCGGCCTGCCGGCAATCGCCGCCAGAAGCTTGTCTACGCCTTCGATGGTGGCGAGATCCGCCTCCACCACATCGACGGTGGCGCCGAGGCTTCGCAGGTCTGCGGCTGAAGTCTCGATTTCGGGTTCATCGGCGGCGACGACGAGGTCGAAGCCGTTTCGACAGCACTCCTTCGCGAGTTCGTACCCGATACCCGTCGAGGCGCCGGTGACCACGGCGAGCGGCCTCTCGGTGCTGGACATGCGCTTCTCCTCGCTTCTCGTTGCGTCTCGCGGCGCGGCCGTTCAGCCATTCGGCGTCATCACCACCTTGATGCAGCCGTCCTTCTTGTCGCGGAACGCCTCGTAAAGTTCGGGCCCCTGCTCCAGTCCCGCGCGATGGGTGATCACGAAGGAGGGGTCGATCTCGCCCGACTGGACCTTCTGCAGCAGCGGCGCCAGATAGCGGTGCGTGTGGGTCTGCCCCGTCCGCATCGTGAGGGCCTTGTTCATGAAGGCACCGAAGGGAAGCTTGTCGACGACGCCGATGTAGACGCCGGGCACGGAAATCGTCCCGCCCTTGCGGCAGCACATGATGATCTCGCGCAGCACGCTCGGCCGGTCCGTCGCGAGGTACGCAGCGGCCTTCACCTTGTCGAGCACCGAACCTATGGCGCCACCGGTATGCGCCTCGGTTCCCACGGCGTCGATGCAGCTGTCGGGGCCGCGCCCGCCGGTCATCTCCATCAGCCGGTCGTACACGTCCGCGTCGTCGAAATTGATGGTCTCCGCCTTCCCATGGCTTTCCGCCATCGCGAGGCGCTCAGGGATGTTGTCGATGGCGATGACGCGTCCCGCGCCCAGCATCCAGGCACTCTGTATGGCGAACTGCGCCACCGGTCCGCAGCCCCACACCGCCACCGTGTCTCCCGGCTGGATGTCGGCGTTCTCCGCGGCCATGTAGCCCGTGGGGAAGATGTCCGACAGGAACAGCACCTGTTCGTCCGGAATGCCGTCGGGCACGACGATCGATCCGACATCGGCATACGGTACGCGAAGATACTCCGCCTGGCCGCCCGCATATCCGCCGAGCAGGTGCGAGTAGCCGAAGAGACCCGCGGGAGAGTGGCCCATGAGCTTGGCCGCGGCCGCCGCGTTCGGGTTGGACCTGTCGCACAGCGAGTAGAGCTGCTTCTTGCAGAAGAAGCACTCGCCGCAGGCGATGTTGAACGGGATGACGACCCTGTCGCCGACCTTGAGCTTCGCGTTGGCGCTGCCGACTTCGACCACCTCGCCCATCGTCTCGTGGCCGAGCACGTCGCCGCTCTCCATGGTGGGCATATAGCCGTCGTAGAGATGGAGATCCGAGCCGCAGATCGCGCAGGCCGTGACCTTGATGATCGCGTCGCGTCCGTCCTCGATCTTCGGATCCGGAACCGTGTCATATCGAACGTCGCCCTTGCCGTGCCAGCACAGAGCCTTCATCGCTCTCTCCCGCGTATCGTTGAAGGCCGGCACGGACGCTTCCGGTCGGCCCGCCGCCGCCGGGCGGCCTTCTAGGCGGTGTAACCGGCGCAAATCGAGCCTGTTCCCACGGACGCCGAAGAATCGCTCTGCCGGAGGGGATGCTCCAGGTCGCGGGGTTCGCAACCGCCGGCAGTCTCCGGGGTCCGGCAGCCGCGCATCTCTCGGGCAGGAAAGCGGGTTCAACCCACCGTCGCTTCGGTGAGGTCGGGCAATACGCAATCCGCGCCGGCATCGCGTAGCGCGGGTTCCCCGCCTTTGCGGGCCAGGCCGACGACCAGCCCGAAGCCCCCTGCCCGGGCGGCGGCGACACCGGACACGGCGTCTTCGACGACCGCGGCCGCAGCGGGATCGACGCCGAGCGCGGCGGCTGCGTGCAGGAAGATGTCAGGCGCAGGCTTGCCCTGCAGGCCGGCCGCCGCCGCACGGTTCCCGTCCACCACCACCTCGAACAAGTCCCAGGTATGCGATGCCTTCAGCACGTGCTCGACATTCCGGCTCGAGGAGATCGCGGCCACCCGGATACCCGCAGCCTTCAGCCGCCCGATCAGCGCCACCGTGTCCTCGAATGGCGTTACGCCGTGCCGCGCCAGGCATTCCTGAAAGAGGGCGTTCTTGCGCTTCGCCAGCCCGTGGATCGTCGTCGCCTCGGCAGGATCGTCGCGCGTTCCGTCGGGAAGGCGGATGCCGCGGGCGGAGAGAAAGCTGCGCAGGCCGTCGATACGCGGCTTGCCGTCGACAAAGGTGCGGTAGTCGGCCTCGGTGAACGGCGCCGCAGCCCCCTCCCTCTCCTGTGCCCGCTCGTGGAGCAACGCGTCGAACAGCGCCTTCCACGCGGCGAAGTGCAGCTCTGCGGTGTCGGTTATGACGCCGTCCATGTCGAAGATCACGGCGCGGCATGCGGCGGGATCGAAGTGGATACTGCCGTCGGCCGCCTGCTCTCGCTGCATGTCGCCTCTCGATCCGCCTCGGTTCGTTCTCACTCCGTCCGCGAGCCGCTACGCGCCGACGGTGACACCAGCGCAAAACGCTGACGTCCGCCGGGTATCAGCTTGCGGTAGTGACTGCGATAGGCGACGTCGATCATCGGTGCGACCTCCGGCCGGCTCCGGATGTCGAGCGAGGTCGGCGTGACATCGATATCGAGACGGTGCTGGCGGAACTGCAGCCGGACGTGCAGCCATTCGACGCCCTCCGGCAGCAACGGATTGAAGTGCAGCGTTCCCGCACGCGTCTCCAGCCCGAGATAGTTGCGTTGGACGATGTCCACGGTCCCGGCCATCGCGCCGGTGTGAATGCCCTCCTTCGTCGTGCCGCCCTGGATGTCGGCGATGTCGCTGTCCAGGCCCCGCTGAAACAACTGCCAGGAATGCTCGCGGTCGGACCGGGCGAGCACCCAGGCGTGCGTCACCAGGCTGAGCGTCGACCCGTGCGAGGTGCGGGCCAGGTGGTAGTCGACGTTGCGACGGATCGCCTGCCGATCGAAGGCGTAGCCGAGCTGCTCGAAGATCTGCGTCACCTCCTCGGCGGAGAAGAGGTAGAAGATCATCAGTACGTCGGCCTGTTTCGACACCTTGTAACGGTTGACGTCGTCGCCCTCCGCCTCGAGGATTCGGTCCAGGCGCTGAATGTTGCCGTAGCGCGCGACATAGTCCTGCCAGTCCAGTTCGCGCAGATTCTCGTAGCCCTCGAACTGGCTGATGATGCCGTCGTCCAGCAGCGGCACCTTCAGCTTCCGGCAGACCTCGTGCCACCGCTCGCATTCGGTCTCGTCGAGCCCGGTCAGTTCCATGATCTCGGTCAGCCGATCGGGCGGCAGCAGGTCCATGACGTCCCGCGCCCGCGCCAGCAGCCAAGCGACGAGGACGTTCGTATAGGCGTTGTTGGTCAACCCTCCCGCTTCGTCGGCGTCGGCGTCGGGATAGCCGGTGTGGAATTCGTCGGGGCCCACCACCCCCTTGATGTCGTAGCGCCCGGTCGTCGGGTCGTAAGACGCGATCGAACCCCAGAACTGGGCAATCGAGAGAAACATCTCGGCACCGAAGCCATACATGAACTCGGTGTCGTTCGTGGCTTCCCAGTAGCGCCAGATATTGTAGCAGATCGCGGCGTTCACATGGCGCTGGCGGTGGCTCCTGTCGGGCAGCCACCTGCCGGATGCCGGGTTGAGATGGAGCTGCTGCGACTCCTCTCGCCCGTCGGAGCCGCTCTGCCAGGGGAACATCGCTCCGCGGAATCCCTCGGCGGCCGCGGCGCGCCGCGCGGCACCGATCCGGCGATAGCGGTACCGCATGGCCTCGCGCACCAGGTGCGGCAGCCGCAGGGTCAGGAAAGGCAGGATGAACAGCTCGTCCCAGAAGATGTGCCCCCGATACGCCTCCCCGTGCCAGCCGCGCGCCGGAATGCCGATGTCGCGGTTGACGGAGTGCGGCGAGACGGTCTGGAGCAGGTGGAAGATGTGCAGACGCAGCTTCCTCTGCTCGCCGTTGCAGCCCGGGCCGTCGAACCCGATGTCGCACCGGTCCCAAAGATGCCGCCATGCCATCGCGTGCTGCCGCGCCAGGGCCTCGTAGCCCGTGCAGCGATCGAGCGTCTCCAGGGCGGCGAGGCGCGCCTCGGCGATCGCCGGATCGCGCGCCGTGTGGAGCGCGACGATCTTCTCGATCCGCAGGGGCGCCTCTCCCGTCGATACGCGCACCTCCTGCCCGATCAGGTCGGGCGACTGCCGGACGGCGGGCTCCGCCGCAGCCGTGGCTCCGTCCGCGACCTCCAGCCGCGCCGCCTGGACGATCTCGATCCGGGACTGCGTCGTGCGGACCCTCAGCGATATCCGGTGCTGCCCCTCGTCCCGCGCATCCAGCGTCTCGAGGTGGCGGCTCGCCAAGGCGCGGTATCGCGCCACCCCGCCATTGGTCACCCCGGCATCCAGCGTCGACCGTACGGTCACCTCGCCCTGCCAGTCCTCCGGCGTCAATTCGACCTGAAGGGCTGCGACGTGGCAGTCCCCCATGCTGACGAGGCGCCGCTCCCGCCAGCGGGTGGTCCGACCGCTCGCATCCCGGAAGCGGACGTCGCGCAGCAGTTCGCCGCGTTCCAGGTCCAGCCGCTGCAGGAAGGAGAGGATCTCGACGGCGTCGATGGAGAACCAGTCGCCGTCACCGATCCGGAACGTCAGCGGCAGCCAGTTCGGGACGTTGACGAGATCCTCGTTCTCGACCTCCCGCCCCTCCACCGCGCTGACGCGCCGGTTGTAAAGCCCCGCGACGTAGGTGCCGGGATAGTGGCGCTCGTCGGCCGCGGCGTCGGCATACGCGCCGCGCGTCGCGAAATAGCCGTTGCCGAGCGTGCAGAGCGCCTCGCGGAGCTTCTCTTCCGCAGGGTCGTACGATGTATAGTCGATGTGCCAGTCGGACACGCTACCTCCGTCGGTCGGGGGGTCCCTTGCGCACGATCCTCTCGAAGAGTTCCTCCACGTCGGCACGGCGACAGAGTTCGGTTGCCGGCGTCATCGCCGCGGCGGCTCCGGCGGCGACGCCATAGGAGAACGCTTCGTCCGTCGGTCGCCCTCGCGCCAAGGCGACGACCATCGCGGCCACGAAACTGTCTCCGGCGCCGACGGCGCTCCGCACCTCTACCGCCGGGTTGGTCAGTTCCAGTACCCCGTCCGCCGTCGCCAGCATCGCCCCCTCCGCGCCCAGCGTCAGCGCGACGGTATCGGCACCGCCCGAATCGACGATGTCGCGGCACGCGCCTCTGCGGTCATCCCGCGTCGGCAGGTCCCGGCCGACGAGCGCTTCCAACTCGCGCAGGTTCGGCTTCACCAGGTGGACGCCGACATCGAGGGCGGCGCGGAGTGCCTCTCCCGAAAGATCCGCAACGCATCGCGCGCCCGTCTTCCGCATCCGACGCACGACCTCGGCCGCGAGGTCCGGCCCGCTGTGCGCCGGCAGGCTGCCGCTGAGGACGGCATAGGTGGCCTCGCAGCCTTCGATCTCCGCCAGGAAGGCCTCACGTTCCTGCTCCGTCAGCCGCGGCCCTTCGGGGACGAAGCGATACTCCTGCCGGTTCGCCCGGTCATAGACGGTATGGCTGATCCGGGTGTCCCCGGAGATGCGGACCGCCCGGTGATCGAAATGGTGTTGCTCGACCAAGGCGGCGAATGCGTCGCCAGCGAAGCCCCCCGTCGCGTAGACGGCGAGCGGGCGGCCGCCCAGTTCCCGCACCACGCGCGCCACGTTGATGCCGCCGCCGCCGGGGTCGAAGCGTTCCTCGACGGTCCGCACCTTCCGGACGGGCACGACCTCCTCCGCCTCGCTCCAATGGTCGAGGGAGGGGTTCAGGGTGAAGGTCGCGACGTCGTACACGGGGAACCCCGCTCGGCTTTAGGGCGCCGGCATCGGCCGGTCGACCTGCCAACTCTTCTCACTCTGATGGGTTCCGCACGCCTTTCGGGAATGATCCGCCGATGCGGTTGTTTGGAACGATGTGGAAGAGGTCTCTCCGTTTCTGTGGCCGGGGGGCGAGCATCCGCGGAGGAAAAGATGACGACGTCGGACACGGGCATCCCGGATAACGCGCAGACCCTGCGCGCCAGAATCGACCGGGGCGAAACACGCGACAAGGTGGCGGCGGCCGATCCTGCCGCCTCGCCGTTGGGAACGGATAGCGAAGCCGCCGGCGTCGCCCCCGAGGCGGGTCGCGGCGGGCCTGCCACCGCGGAGGCAACGGCGACCGTCGCGCGGTCGGGCGACGCGCCTCCCCGCACGTGGATGACACCCCGTCGCCTTCTCGCGATCACTGCGGCCGCCATAGTGGCGGCAGTCATCTTGGGATGGTGGCAGGTCGGCGGCTAGACCAGACCGGCCGCCGCCCCTTCCGCAAAGCCGCTCAGCCGCCGTGCGATAACATCCCCGACGGCTTCCGAGGCGGCCCGTTGCGGGAAGCGCGTCCGCCAGGCGATGCACACGGTCCGGACGGTCCGCGCCGCCAGCGGCCGAAGCACGATCCCTGCATCCTGGGCCGCACCGGCCGCCAGTGCAGGAACGAGCGTCGTGCCGTAGCCGGCCGCCACCATGTTGAGCAGCGTCGAGAGGCTCGTCGCGCGCAGCGCATCTCCCAGTGGACCACTGCGACCACAGGCTGTCAGCGCCTGGTCGCGCAGGCAGTGCCCGTCCGCAAGGACCAGAATGTCGGGTGCGAGATCCGCCTCTGCCACCACCTCGCGAGCCGCCAGCGGATGGTCGGGAGGCAGTGCGGCGAGGAACGGCTCGTCGAACAGCGGGCGGGCGGCCAGATCCGATCCGATCACTTCGGTGGCCAGCAGCGCGGCATCCAGCTCATGCGCTCTTAGCCGCGCGAGGAGCGTGGCTGTCTGGTCCTCCCACGGCTCGACCTTCAGCGCAGGCAATGCCTCCCGCAACGGCTCGAAGATCAGCGGCAGGAGGTAGGGCGCGAGCGTCGGAATGATGCCGAGGCGGAGCCGGCCCGCCAGGGGGTCGCGCAGATTTCTCGCTACCGCGAGGATGGCGTCCGTCTCCGCAACCGCAGCACGGACATGGCCGATCAGGCGGTCGCAGGCCGGGGTCGGCGTGACGGCCTTGCTCGTACGCTCGAACAGCGCGATCCCCAGCAGGTCCTCGAGCTTGCGCACCTGCACGGAGAGCGTCGGCTGACTGATGCCGCATGCCTCGGCGGCACGGCCGAAATGCTGATGCTCGGTGATGGCCAACAGGTAGCGAAGGTCCCGCAGGTTCATCCGGTGAGCACCCCTTCCATAGGCACGGTCTATCACTTCTTTTACGGATCAGCACTTTCCCCTATCGTCAGCCTTCGGCTAGCATCGCGCAAGTTGGTTCTTGCGAGGGAGACCCGGCAGGTAACAACATCCGATGCCGAACATCGGGGCACTTGCTCCCGATAACCCAGGAGCCCGTTAGCGCCGGCCACGTGGCCGGGATCGGCTGCCCGCGCGGCACTTGCGACCGTGCCAGCCGCTGATCTCTCCGCCGGGCCGCCGTCTTCCCAGGTCAAGAAGAACGCCGACCCGGTCGGCAAATAGGGAGAGAGTAATGGACGGAACACCCGATCAGAGCGCCGGCAAATGCCCGGTCATGCACGGCACCGCCCCGCAGACGAAGATGCGGCGGTACAGGTCGAACCGCGACTGGTGGCCGACCCAGCTCAACCTCAAGATCCTTCATCAGAATTCCAGCCTCTCCAATCCGATGGGCGAAGGCTTCGACTACGCTGAGGAATTCAAGAAGGTCGACTTTGCGGCCCTCAAGAAGGACGTCGTCGCCACCCTGCTCGACTCGAAGGACTGGTGGCCAGCGGACTGGGGTCACTACGGCCCATTCATGATCCGCATGGCGTGGCACAGCGCCGGCACCTATCGCATCGGTGACGGCCGCGGCGGCTCCTCCACCGGCGCGCAGCGCTTCGCGCCGCTCAACAGCTGGCCCGACAACGCCAACCTCGACAAGGCGCGCCGGCTGCTCTGGCCGGTCAAGCAGAAGTACGGCAAGCAGATCTCCTGGGCGGATCTCATGATCCTCGCAGGGAACTGCGCACTCGAATCGATGGGCTTCAAGACCTTCGGCTTCGGCGGCGGCCGCGCCGACGTGTGGGAGCCGCCGGAGGACATCTACTGGGGCACCGAGGAGGAATGGCTCGGCGACAAGAACCGTTACGACGGCGCCTCGGGTGAGCGGATCCTCGAGAACCCGCTCGCGGCGACGCATATGGGCCTGATCTACGTCAATCCCGAAGGCCCCGAAGGCAAGCCCGATCCGGTTGCCGCGGCGATCGACATCCGCGAGACCTTCGGGCGGATGGCCATGAACGACGAGGAGACCGTGGCGCTCATCGCCGGCGGCCACACGTTCGGCAAGTGCCATGGCATCGGCGACCCCTCGCTGGTCGGGCCGGAGCCGGAGGGCGGCGACATCGCCGAACAGGGCCTGGGCTGGACCAGCCGCCACGAAAGCGGCAGGGGCGGTCATACGTTCACCAGCGGCCTGGAGGGCGCCTGGACGCCCACGCCGACCCAGTGGGACATGAGCTTCTTCGACACGCTGTTCGGCCACGAGTGGGAGCTGACGAAGAGCCCCGCCGGCGCCTTCCAGTGGCGTCCGAAGGACGAGGCGGCGAACAACCTCGTGCCGGATGCTCACGATCCGACGAAGCGCCATGCGCCGATCATGCTGACGACGGATCTCGCCCTCCGAATGGATCCGATCTACGAGCCGATCGCGCGCCGCTTCCACCAGAACCCCGAGCAGTTCGCGGACGCCTTCGCCCGCGCATGGTTCAAGCTGACCCACCGCGACATGGGACCACGCTCCCGCTATCTCGGCCCTGAGGTCCCCCAAGAGGATCTCCTCTGGCAGGACCCGATCCCGGCCGTCGATCATCCACTGGTCGACGCATCGGACATCGCGGCGTTGAAGGCGAAGATCCTCGCCTCCGGGCTTACGGTGCCGGAGCTGGTGTCGACCGCCTGGGCTTCGGCCTCCACCTACCGCGGCTCGGACAGGCGCGGCGGCGCCAACGGCGCACGCATCCGTCTGGCACCGCAGAAGGACTGGGAGGTGAACGAGCCGCAGAAGCTGGCGAAGGTGCTTGGCACGCTCGAAGGCATCCAGAAGGCGTTCAACGAGTCGCAGTCCGGCGGCAAGAAGGTCTCGCTGGCCGACCTCATCGTCCTCGCCGGATGCGCGGCGGTCGAAAAGGCGGCAAAGGATGCAGGCCAGGATGTGGAGGTGCCGTTCACCCCGGGCCGCATGGACGCCTTGCAAGAGCAGACCGACGCGGAGTCCTTCGAGCCTCTCGAGCCGCGGGCCGACGGCTTTCGGAACTATGTCCATGCCGACCAGCTCGTCCCGGTGGAGCAGATGCTGGTCGACCGGGCGCAGCTGCTGACCTTGACCGCGCCGGAGATGACGGTCCTTCTCGGTGGCCTGCGCGTGCTGGGCGCGAACTACGCCGGGGCCGAGCACGGCGTCTTCACGAACCGGCCCGGGCAGTTGACCAACGACTTCTTCGTCAATCTGGTCGACATGGGCACGGCGTGGAAGCCAGTTCCGGACTCGGATCATCTGTACGAGGGCACAGACCGGGCGACCGGCCAGCGCAAGTGGACAGCGAGCCGCGTCGACCTCGTCTTCGGATCGAATTCGGAACTGCGAGCCCTGTCAGAGGTCTATGCCTGCGACGATGCCGGTGGCGCGTTCGTGCACGACTTCATCGCGGTCTGGAACAAGGTGATGAACCTCGACCGCTTCGACCTCGCCTGATCGGGGCGGGGAAGCGCCGGGACGCAGCCGGCTGCCGGCTGCGTCCCGGCGCCGCCTTCGGGATAAGACCGCAGCGTCGCACGCATGCGGTCACCCGCGACGTCAAGGGAGGAGAGCCCGATGCCGAACGCGGCGGAAGCTGCGTTTCGCGAGGAGCTGCGCCGTGCCGGCCTGCCTTGCCGCGGGTCCTTGGCTCGCCTGCTCGCGCTGTTGCGCGGTGCGGAGGATACGCATCTGGGCCTCGCGGAGGCGGTTCGCATCGCCGCAGCCGGCGGCCTCACCGCCACGCCCCTCGAACTCGCGCACCGGTTGTCGACTCTGGCCGATCACGGACTGCTCGGCCGGGTCCCGACCACGACCGGCCAGCCCATCTTCGACACGGTACCCGAGCCGCACTCCCACATCGTTTATGAGGAGACCGGCCAGACCCTCGATCTCCGGGTCTCACCGGAAACCCTGCTCGCGATCCTGCGTCAGGTGCTGCTCGATCGATCGGATTCGGTCGAAGTCCTGGTCAGGGTGCGGTCCCGTCCGACGCCGTCCGCCACAGCGGAGACGGCATGCTGATCGCCCGTAGCGGTACAGATGCCGATCAGCCGGCGTTGGGTGGCAGCAGGGATTGAAACCTCATTTGGTGGCCGTCAGTGCTGATGCTCGGGCGCTGCGAACAAAATCAGCTCGACCCGCTCGGTGCCTTCGACATAGGCGTCATGCCCCGGCGGGATCTCGAAGAAATCGCCGGTACCGATACGCGTCTTGACGCCAGTATCGAGCATGCGGACCACGAGTTTGCCTGAGATGCAGTAGCCGGTGTGCCGCATCGGGCACGAGGCGGGCGAACCGAGCAGCGGCTTTTCGTCGGCCTCCCAGGTCCACCCCGGCTCGAAAATCGCACGCATTCCTGCGCTGCCGTCTGCCATCTTGATGATGGCGATGCCTCCGCGCTCTTTCATGTCGAGGAGTTGGTCGGGTGTTTCAAACCGCCTGACTTCTATCGCCTGCTTCTGCACGATCTTTCTCCGTTCCCTGATCAATATCCACGGCCTCTCGGACCATCGAATCCTTCGAGGCTACGGCTTCCACTGCGGGAGTGCTTGAGGGAATCCTGAAGAATTCGTGGAGAATGCGGCGATAATGTTCAGATCTCGAAGTGTATTGAGAAGGATCCAACGGCGATCCTGCGGAGGAGGAGGCCTGTCGTCGGCCTAGCGCTCACGGCTGGCGGCAGACCGCCGCTCGGCTTGATCCGCCGATGCCTCGTACAGTTCGAAGGCCACGCATATCCGCCGCCCGTCACAGCCCAGCGGCACGGTCTCATGGCTGAAATGGCTCGGCATCATAACGACGAGGCCGGGTTGCGGGCGAATCCAGCGCTCGTCCCAGCCATTGGCGGCATTGAAGCCGCGGCCCGCGGCCGGCCCGACGCGCAGCCAGCCCGGCTTACCCGCCGCATCGGCCACCACGGGCGGCACGGCCACGTAAAAGACGCCGTTCACCCAGCTGGTGGCATGCAGATGGGGCAGATGATGCGTATCGGCATCCGACACCACGCTCCAGGCCCGCAGGTACACGCCGGGGGGTCGGGAGCGCAGGAACGGGTTGTCCGGATCGGCCGGCAGCCGCTCGATATACGCCGACGCCGCATGCCACAGCCGGTCGAACATGCGGCGCAGTACGGGGCTGTCCGCCCTTTCCAGATGGTTCCGCCGCCATCCCATGCGGATGGACCGGTCGCCGGGCCGGTCGTAGCGGTCCAGCCCACTGCTTGGCCCTGGAGCAGCTGGAAGGCCGCCTGTCGGGCAAGGGCGGCGAGATCCGGGGCGGCGGCGGCCGTCATGGCTGGTCGATCCGCACCAGCTTATGATCCAGCATCTGGGACAGTAGTGCCGCGACATCCACGCGGATCGTCTCCAGCGGCGCGTCATAGCGCGCGTGCATGTCCTGGTACAGCGCCTCGAACCGGATGGGACTGGCCAGCCGCTCCCAGATGACGGTGCCGATGCTGTCCAGGTTGAAGTAACTGCCGCTATCGACATCCATCATCACCAGTTCGCCATCCACCTCGACGGTGAGCGCGTCGGAAGAACGGGCGTGTCGACATCCGACTCGGTATCGACCTCCGGGAAAGCCAGCAGCCAACTGGCACGGCTCGCCACCAGCATCCCGTCGGGCGTGGCCGCATGATAGAGGCTGCCCCAACCCCATCGGCCACGCGGCCACGCGGCCAACAGCAGCGATCGCTCGCCAGGATGCCAGCGTGCCAAGGATCATTATTCCGGGAGAGGAATCCTGTACCGGTTATGCACGAGTACTCGACCGTTCGCGCCCTGAGGTAGCTGGCCCAGAGATTTTCGGGCTGCGCGCGGAAACGCGAAAGGCGCCGGCCCGGTCGGGCTAGCGCCTTGATATTGCTCCGAAAACTTGGAGCGGGAGAAGGGATTCGAACCCTCGACCCTCACGTTGGCAAGGTAAAGGGCGAGGATTTTCGCGTTCTTCATCAATGGCTTACAGGCCGCTTTCTGGCTGTGCAGGAAGTGTGCACGACCGCCCTGCCCCGCTTCTGAGGCAAACAATCGCGCACGGAAGCGGGCTCAGGCGACGTGCTCAGGTCAGGCAGCCGCCTTGCGCGTCGCCTTCTCGCGCGCCTGGGCGATCTGCGCATCGAACTCGCCCTCGCCGACGGCGTCGCGCAGCTTCCCGAAGATCGCGATGACGTCGGAGAGCGTCGTGCCGCACTCGAAAGCGGTCAGGTTCTTGCCGGACAGATCGACCGCACCGTTTCCGAAACGCAGTTCGCCGAAGAACTTCCCGTCGGCCTCGAACCACCACGGACGCGGCGTGACGGCCTTCGTGACCTTGCCCTTCTCTCCCTTCTTGTAGACCTGCCGTTCGACCTTGAGCGTTTCACCGCGCATTGTCGCCTGTGCCAGTGCGATCTGTTCGTTCAGCGCACCGACGATGACGTCACGTGGGCTGCGCTGGCGGGCCGTGGTCGACGTCGAGCGGGAGACTTCTGCGAACTTCAGCTTGATCGGCATCTTGCCCTCCATGTCTTTCCTGACTGGTAGGACGTCTATCCCAGTTCCGGGATTCGTCAAGTGATAGTGAGGCAGCACGACTGCACCTAAGATGAACCTGGTCGAGAACCTCCCAACCCGCGAGTTTGCTACGCTTTAGGGTCCGCGAGGGGCCGTGCTCTGAAAACCGATGCTCACGTAGAGGCTGGTGGACTATGATGTGCCTCTGGATCGTCTGCGCTGCGCTGAACGGTTTCTGCGCCGTCGGCGTTGGCGCGTGGGCAACTATTGGGCTGGTTGAATCGCCGGTCGCCGCCGATCTCGTGGGCACGGCAGTGCAGTATCAGATGTGGCACGCCCTCGCACTCGTCGGTGTCGCCTAGCTATCCGATGATCCGTGGGTGCCTGACGGTGTCGTCGGAGTTGCCGGCGGCTGCTTCCTGCTCGGCATCCTCCTCTTCTGTGGCACGCTCTGCGCCACCACCGCTGAGGGCGTGCCTCTGTTCCCTCTGTCGGCACCGGCTGGTAGCTTCCTGCTCGTCGCAGGTTGGATCGGCCTCGGCGCCGCCGGCCTTATGCCGCGATGACGGCGATCAATGAGTGGAATCGAACGAAATCGCCCCTGTGTAGCAGCAGTGACCGGGCTCGGGTCTTCGTCGCTCCTACCAGGAGAAGCCATCAGGCTGTAATCGACCTCCCGCTACGTGTTCTGCGCTGAGCGACCTTTCAGCACCCGTCACTGCCGGCTACACTCGCGACCTTACGGCTGATCGGCCAACTCACCGAAGGTTCAGGGCTCTGACGATGGAAGTTGGT